>VAOZ01047657.1_pt1 | contig 91079 bp, 92 predicted proteins | sample 3394041 | NCBI WGS metagenome assembly VAOZ01 (sample SAMN08290431, study PRJNA428436) | hydrothermal vent metagenome | isolation source: Deep-sea hydrothermal vent chimney | place: Indian Ocean: Southwest Indian Ridge
CATTAGGTTACGCTTCAGGTGTACACTACAAAACTGCCAAGATGAGCCTATGAAACTTTCTTTGGTAGCTTTTTTAATTCCTCTGTGATCATCACTAATAAAAACTATTTATGAAGATAGCCATACAAAGTTTGTATTTCACTTTTAGTAAAATAATATCTAGGCATCGCAAAAGTATGCCTATTTAATGAGTTATAAAATACCTTAAATGTTAGATTAGTTATATCGCTACCTCTAAGTTGCTTCTGCTGACCTTTTACCATATATACAGCTATAAGCTTGCCATGTCCATGCGCGCCATGGCAATTTTGGCACCCTATCCCTCTTGGATGTTTATATAATAATGAAGCATACTCAGTTTGTGTAATAAAAGATGTCCCTCCAAATAGATATAAATTTATTAATATTAACAAAACAATTCTCATCCAAAGCACCTTTTTAGTCAATTAACGCTATATTATCAAAAAAATTATTTATGGTGAGTTAAATGCAGATATTAGATGGTAAAAAATTGGCCTTAAAAATAGAATATGAAATTAAAAACGAGACACAGCTTCTAAAACAAAAAATTGGAAAAGTTCCTGGTTTAGCAGTAATTTTAGTTGGTAGCGATCCAGCTAGTCGTACCTATGTTAACATGAAAAAAAAAGCATGTGATAGAGTCGGATATTACTCTATAACCCATGAAATGCCTATGGATATTTCACAAGAAGCTATAGAAGAAACAATAAGCATGATGAATCAAAATCCAAATATTGATGGTATTTTAATTCAATTACCGCTTCCAAAACAAATTGATACAACGAAACTACTTGAATTGGTTGCACCAAATAAAGATATTGATGGTTTCCATCCGTATAATGTAGGCAGGCTCACAACTGGACTTGACGGCTTTGTTCCTTGTACTCCTCTTGGCGTTATGTATCTATTGCATGAATATAACATTGATGTAAAAGGGAAAAATTGTGTCGTTATAGGAGCATCAAATATTGTTGGCAAACCTATGGCATCACTACTTTTAAATGCAAACGCGACAGTTGAAATATGTCATATTTATACTGATAATTTAAAAAAACACACATTAAACGCTGATATTATACTTGTAGGTGTTGGCGTTATTGATTTAATCAAAGAAAATATGGTTAAAGATGGCGTAATTATAATTGATATAGGTGTCAATCGAGCAAGCAATGGTAAATTAGTCGGCGATGTAGATTTTAAAAATGTTAGTCAAAAATGCTCCTTTATAACTCCTGTACCTGGTGGAGTTGGTCCTATGACAATCGCTATGCTTCTTAGCAATACACTAAAAGCTACAAAATTACACAACAAGGTTAAATAGTGAAAAACTTTTTTTTAAAATTATATCGATTTTCAAACTCTTGGACTGGAACGGTTGTTATTGTTTTATTTATTATCTTTTTTATAGCACAGGCCTTTGTAATTCCTAGTGGCTCCATGAAAAATTCGCTTTTAATTGGCGATCACCTTTTTGCTAAGAAATTTGTTTTTGGAATACCAACACCTTTTGTTCCTTTTGTAGAGTGGTCACTCACGCCTTGGACTAAAAACCTACATTTAATCGATGGTGGTACACCAAAACGTGGTGAAATTGTAATTTTTAGATACCCAAATAATATCAAACTTCATTATGTAAAGCGATGTGTGGCACTTCCTGGTGATGAATTGTTTTTACAAAATAAAAATTTATATCTTCATCCTTATGAGGGCAAAGCCTATATATTAAAGCATTACAAAGGCGATATTATCATCAAAAAAGATGGTTTATTATGGGTTAAAAATCCTTATATGAAACTTTATCACGGTATTCATCATGATTTGAGCATGACAAGCGATACTCCTGTACTTCTTTCAAATCATGGAGGCATGGAGATCATAAATACTCAAGCAAAATATGATATGATACTTCGTAATATATATAGATTGCCATCAAACATTAGATTATTACAACATAATCCAGTATTTCAAATACCAATTATAAAAGTACCAAAACATGATTATTTTATGATGGGTGACAATCGTGATCATTCAGACGATAGTCGTTTTTGGGGATTTGTTCCTTATGCAAATCTAGTTGGTACTCCATGGTTTATCTATTTTAGTATTCAAGATAGAAGTTATAAAGATATGTTAAATGGTAGCACTCATCAAAATCCAAATCATAACGGTTTAAAAAAAGCATGTGGTAAAGTAGATATTTTCTCAAAACAATGTAAAAATATTTGGGATAAAAAAATGATGTATCATATTAGATGGGATAGAATGTTTAAAACGCCATCCACACTTGGACAGGATTCTTATGTTACGCGTGCAGCGGCAATGCAGTAGAGAAAAAATTTATGAATGAAATTAAAATTATACAAATAATAGCCTCTATTATAGCTCTTTTAATAGCCATAATAGGTCATGAGATAATGCATGGATATGTTGCATATAAATATGGAGACATGACAGCCAAAAACGCTGGGCGCTTATCGATTAACCCTTTAGTTCATATAGATATGTTTGGTTCTATCATCGTTCCTGCACTTTTATATTTTGTACCACTGCTTATGGGTGTAAATAGTGGCTTTATTTTTGGATGGGCAAAGCCTGTTCCAATTGACATGCAAAAAGTTATCGAACGTGGTGGATATAATGCTGCCATGGGAGTTAGTTTAGCTGGGATTGTATATAATTTTACATTAGCAGTATTGTGCTCAATTATACTTGTTGCCATGAGCGTACCAACTGCTTCTGACTCTTTTATTTATATATTTTTTTATATAACTGTTATGCAGCTAGTTGCTATTAATGTTATTCTTGGGATATTTAACCTTCTTCCAATTCCGCAATTTGATGGAGCTCATTTTTTAATGTATCTTGCATTAAAATTTAATAACATAAATATAGCTCAAAAGTTTTATAAATTAGAACGTTATGGTATGATTATAGTTGTTATTATTTTGATAACACCTTTAAAAGAATATCTTTTAATTATACCTGTAAGATTTATCTTAAGTTTATTATTATAAGGAGTGCATATGAAATTTTATATAGCAACTGATCATGCTGGTTTAGAGCTTAAAAACTATACAGTTAAATTACTACTTGATAAAGGTTACGAGATAGAAGATTTAGGACCTTTTAATAAAGATAGAGTAGATTATCCAGATTTTGCAATCAAAGTAGCAAAAAGTGTTCAAAATGACTTAAATGCTCAAGGTATTTTAATTTGTGGTTCAGGAATTGGTATGAGCATAACTGCAAATAGATTTAAAGGTATCCGTGCTGCTTTATGCCACGATGCTTACACAGCTAAAGTAGCAAAAGAACATAATGATGCAAATATTTTATGTTTTGGTGAGCGTATAATTGGTCAAGGTGTAGCTGAGTCAATCATAGATTCATGGTTAATATCTAAATTTCAAGGTGGCAGACATCTAAAGCGTGTTGAAAAAATTGAAGCCGCACAAGATTAATTAGATGTTTGCTTCTTGGTCACTTTTAACAGTTCTTTGCGTTATTGCGATATATCTTTTTGTAAAGATGTTTTATTTTAAAAGTATTACATTAAAAGAGCAAAAAAGTAATAAAATGATGAAATTAACACTGCAAGAAGCTGAGTTACTTATAAGAAAATATCAGATACAACTGCAGCGTGCTCTTGGCAATATTGATATCTTAAGTAATGAATTAAATAAATTAAGAACTGAAATTAAAACTTTAAAACAGCGCAATTCTAAATATAGACTCCAAACTGATAGATTAAATTCTAAGATAAAAGAACTCGAAAATAGGCTAGATGCTTTAATTTAAAAGTATTTCTAAAGGAAGAGATAATGAAAAAAGAAGATTTACAAATTATAAAAAACTCTATAAGAGATATACCAGATTTTCCAAAACCTGGTATAGTCTTTAAGGATATAACAACTCTTTTAAATAATAAAAATGCTTTTCACATTCTCATGAATCATCTGAAAAATAGATATAAAACATATAATTTGGATTTTATCGCTGGTATTGATGCTCGTGGCTTTATTTTTGGGGCAGCACTTGCGCAGATGCTTGATATTGGCTTTGTTCCGATACGTAAAAAAAATAAATTGCCATATACAACTATTTCGGAAAAATACTCTCTTGAGTATGGTTTCGATGAAGTCGAAATTCATATAGATGCGTTTAGAGACATAAAAAATGCTAGAGTTTTATTAATTGACGATTTAATAGCAACAGGCGGAACCGCCAAAGCTGCGGTCTCACTTATAAATAAAACTGAAGCTAAGTGTGTTGAAGCATGCTTTATTTTAGGTTTAAATTTTTTAAATGGGCAAGATATAATTCAGCAACAAGCACCAATATATACAGTTTTAGGCATTGATTAATGTATTATATACCATCACCATCAAAGTATGACCCAGATAAAAATGGGCATTTTGGAAAATTTGGAGGTCGCTATGTGCCTGAAACACTAATGCCGGCACTACTTGATTTAGATAAAGAATATCAAAAAATACGATTTGATAAAAATTTCTGGGGCGAAGTTGATTATTATTTAAAAGACTATGTTGGTCGCCCATCTCCATTATATTATGCAAACAATCTCTCAAAAGAGTTAAATGCTAAAATTTATCTAAAACGTGAAGATTTAAATCATACAGGAGCGCACAAAATAAATAACGTTATAGCTCAGGGATTAATGGCCAAAAAACTCGGATATAAAAAAGTAATTGCTGAAACTGGTGCTGGTCAACATGGCGTGGCTACTGCTACAATTGCTGCTTTGCTTGGGCTTGAATGTGAAATTTTTATGGGTGCAAAAGATGTTGCACGTCAAGAATTAAATGTATTTCGAATGAAACTTCTTGGTGCAAAAGTTAATTCTGTAACGAGTGGTTCTAAAACTTTAAAAGACGCCATGAATGATGCTATACGCCACTGGGTAACAAATACTAGAGATACTTTTTATATCATAGGTACAGTTGCAGGTCCTCATCCATATCCGCTGATGGTACGTGACTTTCAAGCAATAATTGGTTACGAAGCAAGAGCTCAGATATTACAAAAAGAAAATGCTTTACCAGATTACATCGTTGCATGCATCGGTGGCGGAAGCAATGCTATTGGTATGTTTTCACATTTTTTAGATGATAAAGATGTTACATGCATAGGTGTTGAAGCTGGTGGTATGGGTCTTGATACCACAAAACATGGATGCTCTTTACAAAAAGGACGCCCTGGTGTTTTGCATGGTCAGATGAGTTATCTACTTCAAGATGGGGATGGACAAGTCTTAGAGGCTCACTCTATTTCTGCTGGACTTGATTATCCAGGAATTGGGCCGGAACATTCTTTTCATAAAGAAAATAAAACTATTCGTTATGGTAACGCTACAGATCAAGAAGCACTAGATGCCTTTGTTTGGCTATCTCAAAAGGAGGGTATCATTCCCGCGTTAGAGAGTGCGCATGCCATAGCTTATCTTAAAAAGATAAAAAACATACAAAATAAGCTAGTAATTGTAAATTTATCTGGTAGAGGTGATAAAGATATGATTCAAGCAAAAGAGTTATTAAATTTTAATTAGGAAAAAATATGAAAATAAAGTTACAAAATAAAAAGATTAAAGATATAAAGTGTGATATTGAGATAATTTTACTTGATAAGCATCAATTAAAACAACACAAACTAGTAAAAATCTTAAAATTAACTGGCTTTGATGCAAAACAAGATAGTGTCTGTTTTTTACATGAACAAAAAATTCTATTTTGTGGTATTGAGACATTTGCATCTGAAAATATAAGAACATCATTAACTACATCGATAAAAGTACTAAAATCAACAGCTTATAAATCTGCTAAAATAAATGCCTTATCGCAAAATAATATTTCTGCTTTAGTTGATGGTATTATTTTGGGTGGCTATAAATTTACTAGATATAAATCATCTAATGATAAAAGTACTTTTACTACCATAGAAGTAGCGATAAATACTTTAGATTATCAATCAGCTAAAAAAGCTTTTGATAACGCTATAATCATAGCAAAAGCAACTAATTTCACAAGAGATCTAGTAAATACTGCTCCACAAGATTTAAACCCAAAAGTTTTAACTAAAATTGCCAGTGAATTAGCTGAAAAAAATAATCTTACATGCAATATATTAAATGAAGCTAAACTAAAAAATGAGTCTATGAACGCAATGCTTGCAGTTGGTCGTGCATCAATACATGAATCTCACCTTATACATCTTTGCCATAAACCAAAAAATCCAAAATATGTCATATCTCTTGTTGGTAAGGGCTTAACTTACGATAGCGGTGGACTTAGTTTAAAACCTGCTAGTTCAATGGTCACTATGAAATTAGATAAATCTGGTGCGTGTGCAGTTCTTGGAATTTTAAAAGCTGCTAGTGAGCTAAATTTACCAATTGAAGTGCATGGTTTTATCGGTGCGGTTGAGAACATGATAGGTGGTGATGCATATAAACCAGACGATATCTTAGTATCAAAAAGTGGTACAACCATTGAAGTAAGAAATACAGATGCGGAGGGTAGATTAGTTTTAGCGGATGTTTTAACCTATGCACAAGAAAAAATAGATGCAGATTATCTTTTTGATTTTGCAACACTAACTGGTGCATGTATGGTGGCTCTTGGTCAATATACAACAGGAGTTATGGGTCATTCAAATAGATTAAAACATGCAGTATCTAATGCTGCACAAAACTCTGGCGAATTAATCGGTACATTGCCGTTTAACAACCATCTTAAAAAATTATTAAAAAGTGAGATAGCAGATATCTCAAATATATCTTCAAAACCTTATGGTGGAGCTATTACTGCAGGATTGTTTTTAGATAGATTTATAACAGATAAAAACAAAAATAGATGGCTACATTTTGATATTGCAGGCTCAGCTTACACCGAAAGTCCTTGGGATTGTAATGTTTATGGTGGTACAGGTGCTGGTGTGAGACTCATTGTAAATTTTATATCTAATTTAAAGCAGGCAAAATAATGGGATTAGCAATTGGCTTAATAGGTCTTCCAAATGTAGGAAAATCAACAACTTTTAATGCTTTAACAAAAACACAAAATGCCGAAGCTGCAAATTATCCATTTTGTACTATTGAACCAAACAAAGCAATCGTACCAGTACTGGATATAAGATTAAAAGAACTTGCGAAAATTGTACATCCACAACGAATTCAATACTCTACGCTTGATTTCGTTGATATTGCTGGTTTAGTAAAAGGTGCAAGTAAAGGTGAAGGATTGGGTAATAAATTTTTATCCAATATTCGAGAAACACAAGTACTTCTTCAAATAGTTAGATGCTTTGAAGATGAAAACATAGTTCATACAGAGGGCAGTATTGATCCACTTCGTGATATTGAAATTATCGAAACTGAACTTATTTTAGCGGATATCGAATCTTTACAAAATAAAATTACACGCTTACAAAAGCAGGCAAAAGCAGATAAGAATGCAAAAAAAATTGTTAAATTTGCAGAAGAATTAATGGAATTTTTAGCTGATGGAAATTTAGCTCGTAATTTTAGTGATGCAAATAGTGAGATTTTTATTGAATTAAATAAAGATTTGCATCTTTTAACATCAAAAGAGATTATGTATGGTGTAAATGTTGATGAAGATGGACTACTTAAAGATAATCAATATGTAAAAGATGTGCAACAACATGCCAAGACAAATGGTTGTGAGATCATTAAATTATGTGCTAAAATCGAAGAAGAATTAATCGGTTTAGATGATGATGAAGCTAAAGAGTTTTTAGATGATTTAGGTGTAGAAGAATCTGGTTTAGCACAAATAATCCATAAAGGTTTTAATAAACTTGGATTAATGAGTTATTTTACAGCTGGTGTTAAAGAGGTTAGATCTTGGACTATTAAAAAAGAAACAACTGCCCCAAAAGCTGCTGCTGTTATCCATAATGACTTTGAAAAAGGCTTCATTCGTGCTGAAGTTATCTCATATGATGATTTTATAACTTATGATGGTGAAGCAAAAGCTAAAGAAGCTGGTAAAATGCGTCTTGAAGGAAAAGAATATATAGTCAAAGATGGTGATATCATGCACTTTCGATTTAATGTCTAATCCAAACTCTCTTTAGGCTCACTAAAGAGATATCCTTGTGAAAAATCAATACCTAATTCTTCTACTATTTTTTGAACCTCTTTACAATGAACAAATTCTGCGACACAAGATATGTTTGCATTTTTAGCGAAATACACTATTGATTTTACAATTTCATAACTTTTTTTATCTGTATTAATATTTTTAATATATTTTGCATCTATTTTTAAAAAATCTATATTTAGATCTAAAACTCTCTCAAAATTAGAATACTCAGCACCAAAATCATCAATTGCTAAAAGATAACCATCTCCTTTTAGTTTGATTAACTGCTTTATATTATTTTGTTTTCCAGAAGAACTCATACCTTCTAATATTTCTAAGATAACACGATTTGGAGCTATGCTATACTGTTTCGATTTTGTTTTTAAATATTGCTGTAAATATTGCAAGTCTAAATCATCTTCTGTGATATTGATAGAAAAAATATAATCATAGTTAGACATCTTTTTAAAGCTTTTGTCTATCATGATTTTTGTAATATCTACTAGCATACCTGAGAGTTTAGCAGTTTGTAAAAACTTAAACGGTGAAATTACCTCTTCATTTTGTACAATTCTTACTAATGATTCAAATTTATTGATTTTTTTAGTTTTATTATTTAAAATACCTTGGAAATATGGTACAAACATATCAAATGCTATAGCGTCATGTAAGATATTATTATATTTTACAAAATCTTCTCGCTGTTGTATACCTTTAGCTATCATCTTTTTATCAAAAATTACATATTGATTTTTACCACCCTCTCTTGCCTGCTTAAGAGCTAATGCCGAATTTTGTAAAGAGAGGTTATCTTCTAAAGATATGCCATAAGAAAAAGATACATGCAAGGTTATATTATCTATATCAAAAGTTAATTTATTAAAATACTCTCTTATCATATCAATTTTTTTTATAATATTCATATCATCACTACATATAACTGCAAACTCATCAGAATTTATCCTAAAAATATTTTCATTATCACGACTTATAGTTTTTAATTCATTAACAATAGCTTTAAGAAGCTTATCTCCAATAGTAAAACCATAAGCTAAATTTACATAACTAAAATTATCAACATTTAAAAGAACTAAAGAGAAGTAATGATGTGGTTTATCAAGTAGCATTTGAAGATATGTTTTATTATATACATTAGTTAATCCATCATGATATACAAGATATTTAATTTGATTTTGTGAATGTTTAAGCTCAGATATATCAGTAAATTCTGCTAAATAATACTCTATCTTTTCATCTTTATCAGTAATAGCACTGATGTTTAACCACTGTGTAATTAGTACACCATCTTTACATTGATTAACAATTTCTCCGTTCCAATGTTTTTTAGTTTCAATACTATGCCACATTTTTTGATAAAATTTTTTATCTTGCTTATCTGAGGCAAATATTTTAGGATCTTTGCCTAAGACATCATCTTTAGAGTAACCAAGTACTTTTGTAAACGCATTATTAATTTCAGTAATCTTATTATTTTTATCTGTAATAAATAAGCCCTCGGAACTATTTTGTAAAGCTACAGCAAACAGTTTTATACGCTTTTTGTCTTCAAGCATTTTTTTATCTACTTTTTCTTTATTTAAAACAATAAGAACAATATTTGCAGCAACTTGGAGTAAGTTTTTATGAAACAGTGAGGGCATTCTATGCTCAAATGAGGAAAGAGCAAATGTAGCAATAGCTTTGCCATCTTTTTGACGAACTGGCATGGACCAACAAGAGCAGATATTGAAATTATAAGCGACTTTTCTTAAATCGCTCCATTTAGCATCGTGGAGAGTATCTCTAACAAAAGTTGGTTCATTTCGAAATACTGCATTACCACAAGAGCCTCCACCGATACCAGGCTTTAAATTAGCTAATGCCCGATGCCCTTGTGGTGGAATTGTTGGAGCAGCTAATACATTTAATAATTTTGTTTTTTTATCTAAAAACATGATTGAAGCGACAGCATTAGGTAACAACTCTTCTGCTAATTTACATAGTTTATTTAAAATGATTATAGGTCTAACACCATATGCAACCATTTTAAGAATAACATTTTGTATATTTATAATATTTTCATATTCTTCTTCAGTTATAACAACTTCATCAAGTTCACTTATTTCTAAATTATTACAAATATCATTAGACACAGCTACTCCTTTAGCATATTATAACACAGTTTTTTGAAGTGCTCTTTAACTTCTCAGTTTTTGCTTAAAAACCTCTAAATCATCTCTCATGGCTACTACTACAAGAGTATCTCCTTGATATAATCTATAATTATGATTAGTAAAATTTAATTTATGCTCTAGTTCCTCATTAATTATAGCAATCAGAACTAATCCCATATTTTTAAAATCTATTTCTTTAATACTTTTACCATCTAAAAAACTTTTCTTTGGAATTTTTATCTCCGCCATTTTAAGACGATTTTGTTTATAAATAATCTCATCTAATGCTTTTGTCACTGCTGGTTTAGTTAAAATATTTACAACTCTTCTTGAGGTAGCTTCATATAAATCTATAATATTATCTGCGCCAACATATTTTAATTTTTTACTATTTTCATACGAATTACTAATAGCAATAATTTTTGCATTTTGATATAATGTTCTTAGTGTTAAGACCAAAAAAAGATTATCTGCCGTTTTATTCATCGCACAATATATCAAATCTTTTTGCTCATCTATACACAAAGCTTTAATATCTTCATCATTTTTAACATCAGCTTTTATAATATCTATATTTTGATCTTTAGCTTGGTCGATAAATTCATCTATAAAACTAACAACTCTTATATTATAATCAGATTTTGATAAATTTTTATACAGTTGTTTTCCAAAATTTCCGTAACCAAACAATATAATATCTCTTTTTGTATCTACCATCTGATTACATCATTCTTTTTAAATTTGCAATAGCGATTTTATATCCAATACAAACAAGCTTATCACCATGATTTAAAACGTATTCATCTTGTGGATTAAAAATAAAATCTCCTAGTTTGGTTAATTTATTATTTTTTCTAAAAACTCCAAAAAGGATAAGTCTAAGTTTGATAAAATCTATCTCTTTTATACTTTTACCATCTAAAAAACCACTCTTTGATACATTAATTTCATCAATTTGTACTCTGTTTTTTTGTTCAATAATAGAGAGCAATACTTCAAAAGCAACAGGCTCACCAGCATAAACCGCACCCATCATGCTAGCTATCTCTTCGGGCATTATAACATGATCAATCTTGGCAAATGCTAATTTTTGTGCAATTTTTTCGTCGCTACATCTAGCCGTTACTAAGATATTTGGATTTAGACTTTTAATATTGACTGCAATAAATGTATTTTGAATATCATCAGATGTTAAACATAAAACATGTTTTATTCTACCATAAATACCAAGCTTTATAAAAATTTCACTCCTAGTGGCATCTGCACAAATAGCACTATACCCATCATCGTCTGCTAATGTTATTAATGATTCTTTTTTATCTAAAATAATAAATTCAACACCATTTTGTGCTAATCCTTTGGCAACTAATCTCCCAAGAAGTCCATAGCCGCAAATAATGGTTAAACTATTTTTTTTCTCAGCATCACGAACAGTTTTATCATTTTTTAGTGAGCTTAATTTTTCATTAAATGCGGACACGATAATGGACGTAATAAAAGCAATAAGCCCTATTCCAGTTACTATTATCAACATAGAAACCGCACGGCCTTGCGGTGTCACAGGAACTATATCGCCATAACCCACAGTAGAAATAGTAATTAATGCCCAATAAAATGCATCAAAAAGATTATGAATATGTGGATTTTTATTGCCTTCAATAACATATATCATAATTCCTGTGATAAAAATAAAAAAACCAGCCAGTGTGGCAATAGTAATTAATTCATTTTTCTTTCTTTTTAAAACATATAAAAACCCAGTTAAACTTTTTGTATATCTAAGCATTTTAAATGCTCTAAAAAGTATCAAAACTCGTAATGTTCTAATGCTTCTATAACTAGGCAAGATAGCTAAAAAATCAATGATTGCTGGCAAAGAAGATATATATTTCCATTTATTTAAAAATATTTTAAAATAAAGCATAAAAAATGAAAATTTTTTATCAAAAAAAATACTCTCTTCATATTTTTCAATAATAATTTTATGAATATCGCTATATACCCAAATACGAAGCAAGTATTCTACAATAAACACTATAGTTACAAAATACAGATCAAAATTATTTAACCATAAAGGGGTATCATATCTAACATCGACAACTAGACTAGTAACACTTAAAAAAACAACAATAATCATAAAGATATTAAAATATCTATTGTACTTATATCTTTCATTTTCTAATAAATTATAAAAAAAATGCTTACTATCTTGATACTTTATAGAGCTTTCTAAAAAATAAGCCATATTTACAATTAATGGTTTTTTATTTGTCATAACTTTTCATTATGTTCTTTTAGCCACTAACGATGCTATTTTTACTCTCTCGCCTCTTAGATTTATCTCATCTTTTTCTTCATAATAAATAATATCAAGATTAATAAAAACATGTAAAAGCTCATTTACTTTGAGTAAAAAATCCTCATTAGATGGATGATGATATTCATCTCCATCAGCTGTTATAAAAGTTTCAAAGATTAAAATTCCGCCTCTTTTTAAAGAATCTCTCATTTGGGACATTAAACGCCTATTTAAATAATTACAATTAACTATTAACTGATATCTATCTTTTGTTAAGTTATAAATATCTAAATCAGCCTCTATTTTTTTGATATTTTTATGCTCTAGTATCTTAGATAATGCCACATCTGAGATATCAACAGCATCAACCATAAAGTCTTGTTTTGCCATAAATAAACTATTTCTTCCTGCACCACAAGCTAAATCTAAAGCAACACCCTTTTGTGCAAATTTTATATATTTTTCTAAAATTTTAGCACTATGACTAGGCATTGGATATGTAGCATATTTTTCATTCCATCTTTGTTTATCTTCTTGCATATATCATTCCTTTTTATGATAATCTATTTTTATATTCATAATATCCAAACTCTTTTATTATATCTAATTTTTTATCTTTTCTTAAAATTGCTAATGATGGGAGTTTAATACCATTAAATGTTGTATTTTTTACAAATGTGTAATGTATTTGATCTTCAAAGATAATCTTATCTCCTACATGTAAAGGTTTTTGAAATGTGTAGTCACCCATAATATCGCCAGCTAAGCAGGTATTACCGCTTAATCTATATTTATATTTATATTTATCATTAGCTCCTCTAACATCAGCTTTATAAGGCATAGCCAATATGTCTGGCATATGTGCTTCTGCTGATGTATCTAAAATCGCTATATCTATACCATTATTTACAATATCTAGCACAGTTGTTACAAGAAAGCCGCTTTGCCATCCAATAGCTTCGCCAGGCTCTAAATATATATCAATATCATGATGTTTGGCTTTAAAATTTTTAATAACAGATATGAGTTTTTCAATCTCATAATCTTTTTTTGTTATATGATGACCTCCGCCAAAATTGATATATTTTAAATTATCGATATAACTACCAAATTTTTTCTCAAATACACAAAGAACATCTTCTAGTGCATCAACATTTTGCTCACAAAGAGCATGAAAGTTTAATCCATCTAAATATGGTAATACTCTCTTATCGAAATTTGTAAGCGTAACGCCTAAACGGCTATATGGCGCACATGGATTATATAACTCAATAGGTGCAAAAGATGTTTCAGGGTTAATACGCAAAGAGATTGATATATTTTTATTTACATGCAAAGCTTTATCTTTAAATCTTTTTAACTGAGCGATTGAGTTAAAAACTATATGATCACATAAAAGAGCTATCTGCTCAATTTCATCATCTTTAAATGCTGGCGAATAGGTATGAATCTCCCTATCTTTTGTTTTAAACTCTTCATATGCTAATTTTGTTTCATATAATCCACTAGCTGTACATCCTTGTATATACTTAGCTACGATATCAAAAGTACTCCACATGGCAAAACCTTTAAGAGCCAAGATAATTTTAGCTCCACTTTGTTTTTGTACATATTGTAAGATTTTTAAATTATCTTCAAGCAATTTCTCTTCACATACATAACATGGAGTTTTAATAGCGTCTATATTCATGTGAGGTAACTTATAACTCTTTAATTTGCCAAGGCAAGCCATGTTCATTCATCTGTTTCATAAATGGATCTGGGTCAAACTCTTCCATATTAAACACACCTTTACCGCTCCAAACTCCTTGTAAAATAAGTTTTGCACCTATCATGGCTGGAACTCCTGTTGAATAAGACACACCTTGACTCTGCACCTCCTCATAACACTCTTGATGATCTTTTACCTGATAGATATATATCTTTTTTTTCTGGTTATCTTTGATACCAGTTGCTACAATGCCGATATTTGTTTTACCTTTAGTTCGTTCGCCCAAACTTGCTGGGTCTGGCAAAAGAGTTTTTAAAAATTCTATCGGAACTATTTTACAACCATTATGCTCAATAGGCTTAATTCCAAGCATTCCAATGCTTTTTAAAACTTCCATATAAGTTAAATATTGTTGCCCAAAAGTCATAAAAAAACGAATACGCTTTAACCCTTTTATATGTTTTACTAAAGATTCCATCTCTTCATGATAGAGTAGATAACTATCTTTTTTACCAATCTCTGGATAATCCCAAACTATTTTAATCTCCATAGGCTTTGTTTGTATCCATTTTCCATTTTCCCAATAACGACCATTAGCACTAACTTCACGAAGATTTATCTCAGGATTAAAATTGGTTGCAAAAGCGTATCCATGATCACCAGCATTACAATCTAAAATATCAATAGTATGAATCTCATCAAAATAATGCTTTTGTGCATAAGCACAAAATACATTTGTAGCACCAGGATCAAAACCACTTCCTAATAGTCCAATAATTCCAGCCTTTTTAAAAACTTCATCTCTTTGCCATTGAAGTTTATATTCAAATTTTATAACGTCTGGATGTTCATAATTTGCGGTGTCTAAATAATTTGTTTTTGTAGCCACACAAGCATCCATAATGGATAAATCTTGATAGGGCAAAGCCACATTGATAACAATATCTGCTTTAAATGTTTTTATTAATTTAATTACATTTTCTACTATATCAGCATCTACTTTTGCAACTTCAATCTCATCATTTAACTCTTTAGCGATGATTTGACATTTATGCAAAGTTCTACTGGCTAAAACAATTCGACCAAAGATAGCTTTATTTAAAACACACTTGTGGGCTACAACACGCCCTACTCCACCTGCACCAATTATCAAAGTTGTTATCATCATAACCTCTATTTTAAATTTTTATATTGTTGTTGCAACCCAAATAAAACTTTAGTCACTTCATCAACTTTTGTTGTAATGGGCATCGGCTCTGAGTAGATAACTGTTACTTCTCGTTTTAAAAAAGAGCCTTTTTGTTTAAATCTTTTTTTGCTTCTTGAGAAAATACTCCCCCACATACCACCGATATAACATACTATAATCGTACCTTCGCTTTTGCCAGCTAAGAGTTCATATCCACGATGCATTTTTTCTATATCACCAGAATAACTAATGCGTCCTTCTGGAAAAAGCATTACTTTTTTTCCTGCTGCTATACGTTTTCTTGCCTCAACAAATGCATCCTTGCTTGCTCTTTCAGACAAAGGAATCGCATTTCCAAGTTTAAAAAACGCATGGGCAAATCTCCAATAATAAATATCTCGCTCCATCATGAAAGCGATACGTTCTTTTATAGGAAATTGTACTATTATCCAATCCACCCAACTAATATGATTTGATAAAAACAAGACAGCTTTTTCTTTTGGAATATTTTCTAAACCTATGTAGCTAAATGAAAATCGAATATTTAATAAAAATTCAAAAACAAACCAGATAGCCATAACAAGGTGAGCTCTAAACATATATAAGCTCATGATAAAACCAATTATAAATAAAAAGTAAAATAAAACCTTGACATCAATGCCGTAATATGCGAAAATAGTTGTTATAAATAAAAATAAAATCATAAAAATATTTTGTAAAAAATTATTTCCAGCTAAAACAGTTCCTAGTTGAACACGTGGTGCTAAAGATTGGATATAAGCATTTAGTGGCACAATAAATAATCCAGCAAATACACCAAAAAGAATAAAAAGTATTATTACTTCATAAAATGATGACGAAAAAGGCACTAAAAAGACCATTAAGCTTAGTCCAAATCCAGCAAATGGCACCATTCCAATATTTATATAATACTTTGAATATTTAGTTGCTAAAATAGAGCCTATAATAATTCCCACACCAGCTAATGCCATTGAGCCTTGAACATAGATAGTATTTTGGATATGCAAAGTATCTTTTGCATAAGCTCCAAAAATAGCAAGTACCACTTGCGAGATTGACCAAAATATTGCAATAGCAAAAATTGCTTTTAAGATTTGTGGTTTTCTTGATATCGTTAGCATATTTTTTCTAAGATAATAACCACTTAGATATTTTTTAATATTAAATCTATTTTTCACACTAATGACCATTTTATTTGGCATTTTACTTGTAAAGATAAATTCTACGAGCGAACTTACAAATAGTAACCAACCAAGAGGTACCATCATTTTTAAAATATCTGATTCGCTATGAAAATGTTGCAAACGCATCTGAAACAATATGGTATAAAGAATTATGCTACTAAGTATCGCAACAGTTGTAACTGACTGCACAAGTGCATTTCCTGCAGTTAAAAGTTTTAAACCAACAAGCTCTTTAATATAGCCATATTTTGCAGGCGAATAGATTGCGCTTTGAAGTGAGAGAATAAAAGTAAAACCAAATGCTACATCAAACCAGCCCATATAATAAGCCATAGTGATTCCAAAAGTGATAAAGACTGCTAGTAAGGCAGAATATTTCATAATAATATTTTTAGCAAATCTATCAGCTAAATATCCAGAAGGAGAAAATAAAAGAACAAATGGCAATAGTATTAAAGCATTTACAATAGCGGTTAAAATAATCTGCTTATCACCATTATACATCTCAAAAATTGTATTTTGTATAACCATTTTATGACCAACATCTGTAAAAGCATTGATAAAAAGTGCAATTGTATAAAAAACAACGCCTTTTATTTTAAAAAGTTCTTTCATTCGTCTGTTTTTAACCTTTTAAGAAATAAATACCATACTAGCAATTAAAATCAGACCAACACTGGCAATAAAAATAGAAAGTACTAGATATATATTTTTATCAGTTACTATCTCGCCATGTTCTAAATGTTTTATCCAAGCTGTATAATAAACATATGTATATAATGCCAGAACAACTCCAGCAATTGTGATAACAATACCTAGATAATTATAAAATAAAATATGTTGCAGTTGTGGGATTTTCGTGTGAGTCTTATGTTGTAGCTCAGCAGATACAATATGTAAAAAAAGCTCAAATTTTTCCACAATAAATCCAAGCACAATAAGTGATATAGATAGTCCAATCATATTAATAACTGCGCGCTCAACTGCCATCAAATCTTTTGGGTCAATTTTACCCTTTAAATTACTCTCTTTCATTGAGATATTATATCCAAAATTTCTAATGGATGTGAGACAATAAAATCAGCGTCACCATTTTTGCTAAATCCCCATGTTGCAAATATTGAAGATATTTGTTTGTTTTTGGCTGCTTGAATATCTTTTGAATTATCTCCTATCATCCAAGCTTTATCAATGATAGTATTAAAATTATATTGATTTAAAATAATATCGAGCATTTTTGTATCTGGTTTAGAGATCGCTTTATCTGCACCAATTATAGTATCAAAAAAGCTATCAACGCCGAGATGATTTAACATGCGCTTAGCAAATTTTGTAGGAGCATTAGTTGCGACATTTAACTTTACATGTGAAGCTTTTAAATTCTGGAGTAAAGAGTTTATGCCCTCATAAAGATATGGATGTTTAATGCATTGATCAAAATAATGTTTTTCAAATAAAGATTTATCTTCTTCTTTGTATATTTTAGTATCATAAAAAAGTTGTGCTAAATTTCTAATTGGCATGTTTATCACATCTACTATATATTTTTCATCTAATCTTGAGAGATTATGATTTGTTTTTCTTACATGGTTTATTGAAATCGTGATATCTTTTTTAGAATCAATAAGCGTACCGTCCATATCAAAAATTATAATTTTTTTCACTTAACTACTTCGTTTCATGTTTTCATACATATTTTTTAATGCTTTGATGAAAAATGGGTGTTCATTCACGCATCTACATACTTTATAATCTTTTATATTAAGCTTACTGGCAATTTCTTTATACTCAATACTAAGCTCATAGTCAGTTTCAGAGTTATCAACCGTGAAAGCAATTGGATAAATAATCACATTTTTTGTTTTAATAATATTTAATTTTTGTTCCAAAGTAGGCTCAAGCCACTTCATAGAACCGACTTTTGATTGATATGCTAGATGAATTTTATTAAAATCCATCTGTTTTTCTTTTAACATTTGTTTTAAAATTTCTATATTTTTTTCAATATGTTGTTGATATTTATCACCTGCATCAATTATTTTTTGTGGAAGACCATGAGCTGAAAAAATTAACTCATAATCTTGATATTTACAACCTTGCATCTGCTCTTTAATTCTTTGTAGTATTGCTTGATTATAAAGTTTATTATCGTAATATTCATCAATACCTATTACTTTAGTATAAAAATTATTGTCCTTTAAAGCCTGATAAAAATCCTCAATTGATGATTTTGTAGTAGTGGTTGAATTATGAGGATACATAGGTAAAAGATAGATGGTTGAGATATTTTCTTGTTTTAATCTTTTTACAACTCCATTGGCAAATGGAGGTGTGTAACGCATAGCAAAATCTACAACAACCGTATTGTTTACAACGCATTGGAGTTCATGCGTTATACGTTTTGTTATATCCACAATTGGTGATTTACCACCTAAAATATTATATATATTTTTTGCGGTTTTTAATCTGGAAAAAATAATTAATTTTGCAATAATTTTACGTAACAATACGCTTTTCATAGTTAAAATATTTGGATCATCAAACATATTTTTTAAAAATATTTCAACCTCGTCTATATTGTTTGGCCCACCCATATTAAGTAATATGATAGCATCTTTTTTCATTTTAAAACCTTTTTTACCAAAACAATTGTTTCATCACAACATAAAATTTGGTGATGATTATATCCTCTTAATTCTTTATATTGAACAAGATGTTTTATGCTTTGTTTTAAATCAAGTGAGCATTTTGGATAGACTATTTCATCATCGATACTATAAATCAAATATGTATCGCAATTAACATACCTAACATACGACTGCGTATCAAATTTATATCTAATCAAAAATGAAGGAATATATGGATATTTTATTTTTGCCATATTTTTTATACTATCAAATGCTCCGATTAAAAATAAATTTTTAACTCTTTGTTTTGAAGCAACAAATGCCGCAACACTAGAACCAATAGAGTAACCCAAAATAGAAAAATTTCCATAATATTTTTTAAAAATCTTACTTACATGCAAAGAATCTTCATAAAGATATTTTTGACTAGGTGTACCTTTTGAATTTCCATATCCACGATAATCAAATGTTAAAATTTGATAATTTTTATAACATTGTGAAAGTTTATAAATAAGCCCTACGCTATCTTGAGAAATTCCACCTAAATAAAAAAGACTCTCTTTAAAGATTTTTGGTGTAAAAACAACACCTTCTAAATATGTACCATCATCTGCATGTAAGCTAAGCATGGTAAACCTATTATCTAATTTATCTCCGCGATATGTTATAGGCTCAAAAAGTGCAAAATACTGCCATTGATAAAAAGCAAATAGCAAAAGCGATAACGTAACAAATATGAAAATAAAATATATCAACTTAATTACTTTTTAATCAAAGAGTTATCTCTTTTATATCTGCGATAGATAAAAAACTTTTATAAATAAGTGCGATTGATGCTTTACGATTTTGCTTAACATTTTCATCATCTGTATTTATCAAAACATGCTCAAAATAGTTATCAAGATATGGTTTTAATAAAAGTAAAGCATCTAACTCTTGTGTATAGTCTTCAAATGAAGATGCTACATATGCTTGATAAGCATTATAAAGCTGACGTTCTGCATCCTCTTTAAAAAGTGAAGTATCAATGATAAAATTATCTGACAAATCAATATCTTTGATAATATTTGCCAAACGTTTAAAAGTTGAAAATGTTTTAGAAAAATTATCACTCTCAACCATCTCATAAACAGCAAAAATCTTCTTATCTATAGCTAAAAGTTCTCTCTCACCAGAAGATAAAACTGCCTCAATAATTGAAGGATTTACCTTATAAAATCGCCTAATACGCTCAATAAAAAATAATTCCAACCTTGAGATATCGAAATCGTTATATTTACAACAAAGTCGAGAAAATATTTTTACTATATCAAATTTTAAATTAAACGCTAATGTAATACGGATAATCCCATTTACGCTTCTACGAAGAGCAAAAGGATCACGTGAACCTGTTGGAATTTGATTTATGCTAAAGAGCGCAAGTAAAGTATCTATCTTTATAGCCATAGCAACGATACCGCTTGTTAGAGTTGATGGCATTTTACTATCTTCGCCAGATGGCAGATATTGCTCTTTTATCGCAAGTGCCACGCGTTCATCCTCTTTAAAAGCTAATGCATAATAATAACCCATAATACCCTGAAGTTCGGTAAACTCATAAACCATTTCACTTACAAGATCAGCTTTTGCTAATGTAGTGGCACGTTTTAAGATCTCTAAAGATATATCATGTTTATCTTTATAAAGTTCATAAAGCTCGCTAACCACATCAACTTCACGCATAATTTTATCTTTGACACTTCCAAGCACGTCCATAAATAATACTTTTTCAAGTCCATCAATACTTAATCCATGTTTTAAATCATTTTTATAAAAAAATAGTGCGTCACTTAAACGCGGACGTAAAACTTTTTCATTTCCTTGAATAACTTTTGAAAAATCATGCGTTTTAGCATTTGAAACCACAATAAAAGAGTTTGTTAATCTGCCATCTTTAAAAACGGGAAAATACCTTTGATGTTCTTTCATTGATGTCATGATAACTTCTGGAGGTAAAATTAAAAAATCACTATCAAAGTTACCGAGCAAAGGTGTTGGATACTCTGTTATAGCTATTACCTCATTTAAAAGCTCTTCATCTATCTCAATTTTTATATCATTATCTTCTTGTATTTTTGCAAATTTATCTAAAATCATCTCTCTTCGCTCATCTTGATAAAGAATTACCCCTCCATTTTTTAAAATTTTAAAATACTCAAAAATTGTTTTAGTAAATTGTGGTTCAAAAGAGATAGTTCTGTGTTGATAAGTTTGTTTTGATGATGAAATATTAAATAAATTCATATTAATCAAGTCGTCATCTAACATAACATTTATCCATCTAATTGGGCGGATAAATTTTTCAACGCAAGAGCCCCATCTCATGCTTTTGCCAAAATCAAGAGATTTTATCCACTCTGCTATCATGCTTGGTAATAATTTTACTGCAGATTCGCCTTTTAATTGTTTTTTATAATACAAAACCTCTTTTTTGTTTTTAAAAGATGTACTAATATCAGTGATATCAGCACCACATTTTTTTGCAAAACTTAAAGCTGCCTGCGTTGGCTTAGAGTCCTTAAAAGCTATAGATAAAGGTGCGCCGAAAAACTCTATCTCGCTATCTTTTTGATGAGTTTGAAACTCTCTATGCCACAATACTAATCTACGTGGAGTATAAAAAAACTCAAACTCGCAAATTAATGACCTAGACTCAAGCACGTTTAGCCATTTTTTTTCAATATTTTTTAGCTCTTTTAATAGTGCAACTGCGGGCAACTCTTCAACGCCTATCTCAATTAACAAAGGTTTTAACATTTAATTCTCACAATATATTATTTTTACAAATTTTATCCATAAATGTGTTAAAAAATGATTAGAGTAGTCCTTAACAAACTCTTAAACAATCAACATATAATCTTCATTAATGTTTTTTTCCAAGATAATAGAGATATACTAACATTGTAAAAAAAATAATTTCAAGGAATAAAAATGCCAAAGATTAACAAATATGTTGATATAGACACAGTTGAAAGAGAAGCAAAAAAAGATTTAATTGATCGTCACTCCCCATTTATCACGGTAGATGGTGAGGCAAAAAAAAATGAGATTCTTGCAATAAATATTAAAATGGGTCAAGAATATACTCATCCTGATGATTTTGACCATTATATAGAAAGCATTACGCTTTTTAATGGTGACACTAAGCTTGCAATGGCTACATTTGTACCAGGAACTTTAGGAAATGAAAAATCTCATGCTGAAGTAACTTTTAATATTCGTCCAATGGGTAAAAAGCTAAACCTTATAGCTCATGGATATTGTACTAAACATGGAATATGGGAATCAACTCCTTTACAAATCGAAGTAATACAATAGTTTTAAGCCTTATTTTTCTGGCTTAAATATTTTGGCTATAATTCTCTCAAAGGAACAAAATGAAATTAGAAGAATTTTGGCTTTTTAATACTCTAAATAAACAAGAATTGAAACAATTAGAATCTATATCAACAAAAAAGAGTTACAATCAAAATGAGATACTCTTTTACGAAAAAGATGAACCAAAATATCTCTATCTTCTTATTAAAGGCTCAGTTAAGATATATAAGTATGATTTCAAGGGTAATGAAATCATACTTCACACTCTAAAATCTCCAAATTTAATTGCAGAAATTGTTAATTTTGATGAAATACAATATCCCGCAAATTGTGCATTTGAGACTAATGGAGAGATTTATCTCATTCATTATAAAAGATTTAAAGAGGATTTTTTATATAAGAATGAAATTTCTACGCTTTTTATTAAATCTCTGATTTTAAAAATAAAAGCTTTAGAAAACTTTATAAATTACTCTATTACAGCGGATAGTTATACAAATACCGCGCGATTTATATATGAACATGAAGATATTTTATCTACCATTAAACAGATTAAAATAGCAACTCTGCTAAATATTACCCCAGAAACACTCTCAAGAAATATCTCAAAATTAAAAAAAGAAAGTATCATAAATAAAGAAAATGGTCATATAAAGATTTTAGATTACAATAAACTTAAAAATATTATATTATAAATGGATAAAAAATGATTCAAAAGAAACAACTCTTGATGCTGTGTACAGGAAATAGTTGTCGCTCCATTATGGCAGAAGCCATTATCAATGTAGCATTGCATAACTCTGTGCATGCCCAAAGTGCTGGCGTACAAGCTAGTGGATATGTAAATGAAGATGTCAAAAAACTTCTAAAACAAAGAGGTTATTGGATAGATTCATATCACTCAAAAAAAATAGATGATATCTTAGATACTGATTTTGATTTAATAATTACAGTATGTGATAATGCTAAAGAGAGCTGCCCAATATTTCCAAAAACGATTAAAACAATACATGTCGGTTTTGAAGACCCAAGTGGCAAAGCATATTTTGAATATGAAAAAACTTTACAATTAATGAAAAAAGAACTGTTACCAATTATAAAAAAAGAGTTCTGCAATTAAGTCTTACCAAAACTTTATTCTTTTACAATATTTATATCATCTTAAAGCCCTTGGATTTAATTATACAAATAAAACGGTGGTTAGCTTTAATTCAAATATTACTTTACCTTGTAATATCGATCAATTAAATGATATAATTGCTACATGTCATTTATGTGATTTAAGTAAATCTCGAACACAAAGCATGGTAGGCTATGGGAATATGAACGCTAATGTTATGTTTATTGATTCGGTAGTTTCGCCGATGCAAGATAAAGAACATGATTATTATGTTGGTAATTCAGCTCAATTACTAAAGAAGATGGTTGAAAATGTACTAAAACTTAGTATTGATGATGTTTATTTAACACATGCTGTGAAGTGTGTACCGATAACCATATCAAAGATATCTTTATCTCAATATAATAGTTGTAGGTCATATCTTTTAAAGCAAATAGAATTGATAAAACCACGTGTAATTGTAGCACTTGGTGAAGACTCATATAATGCGCTTTGTCAAAATGAACAAAAATTTAATGATGTAAGAGGACATATTTTGGAATTTAATAAGTGTAAATTAATACCAATTTATCATCCAAACTTTCTTTTACGTAATCCGTCATTAAAAAAAGCGACATTCAATGATTTAAAATTAATAAAGAGCTTATTATGATAATCAAACTTTTTATATTTTTGATGATTTTAACAAATACTTTACTTGCTAAAAGTCATTTAATTTCATCCTTACCACTACCAAAAACATATGTTCAAGATTTATCATTAATAACTTGCCATGATGAGTGTTTAAAACAAGATATTAAACAAGGCTTTATTTTTTCATTTTTAGCACATTCGTCTGGAATTTTACAAGATAAATATCTAAATAATCAGCGTCTAATAAATATTTCTTTATTTAATATAGGCTCTGTAATATCGAGTGGAGAATTAAAAATAGCATTACTTCTTCCATATAAAATTATTGGCAGATACGCGGCATCTACAACAACTTCTGTATTTTCATACCTTTTAGCTAGAAACAGAATTTTTGATATCAAAAGCTTTAATATAGATACACAAGACAAAGATACCATGGCAAGCGAATTAAATAAAATAGAAAATCAAGGTTACTTGTATATTATCGCACCTCTTACTAAAAAAGGTGTCAATGCAGTTATATCAATAAACCCAAAAATAGATATTTTCTTTCCAACAATTAATAAAAATGATGTAAACTCTACATCTTCATATCTGTATTTTGGCGGTATCAATTATCATGCTCAGCTAGATATGCTTTTAAAACATATTGCCTCACCATTAGTTATTTTTCATGATAATTCATCATTATCACGTTCTTTAAGCCGTTATGCCAAAAATAGTGTCCTTTTAAATACAAAACAAGATAATATCTTACAATATACAATCAACAACAGATCTTCAAATCTCAGATACATGCTAAAAAATAATTTAAAAATTCAACATGGTTCTTTTTTAATGAACACACCTGTTGTTAAAACAGGAATGGCAATGTCACAGTTAACTTTATATGACGTCAATTCTACAAATATCTTATCAACTCAAATAAATTATAATCCACTTATTCTTTCTATGACACAATATCAAGATAGAAAAAACATGATAATTACCAATTCTATTTTAAATAATAATGACATAATTACTCAAACAAATAAGCTATTAAACAATGATATACAATATAATTGGATAAATTATGCAACAACGATTGGAATTGATTACTTTTTTCATCTTATAACAGGAGCAAAAAGAGAATATCAATTACCAATAGTAAATAATCAAATTATATATCCAATACAACTAATAAAACCATCTTATTCTAGATTTATTCCTTATGGGCATCTCTAATTGAATATTTTAAATATTTCGTCTGGTATTTTAGATATTTTAGTACCATTTAAGCATACTAATACTATTTTTAATTCAAATAACAACTCGTTTTTTTGATTATATATCTTTTGTGACATAATCATTGAAGCTTTTTTAAGCTTAGTAACATGAGTTTTAATTATTATTTTGTCTCCAAATAAAGCTGATTTTTTAAAATTAGCTTGTAAAGATTTTGCTACAAAATGATATGTATCAGATATTGGAGATTTTCCTTGAGAGAAAAATATGTCTGATCTTGCTCTTTCACAAAAATTTAAATATTTTGAATGATAGCAATATCCACCTACATCCACATCTTCATAATAGATTCTATCTTGATATTCCCATAATTTAAGATTTATTTTGTCCATAAAACTCCTTTTTTTTCTATTTTTTAAAAAACATCTATTTTCATGATTGTCTATCATACCACTTGCGCACATAAATGAATAGATAGTAATTGAACCAATAAATTTAAAACCTTTTTTTTTCAAATCTTTACAAATTATATCCGATAATTGTGATGTCGTTGGCACAATCTTAGCATTTTTTACATCTTCAATAATTTGTTCATAATTTATTTTACTCCAAAAATATTTATATATTGAGCCATATTCATGCTGTATCTGTATAAATTTTTTTGCATTATTTATAATTGCTTTTAATTTTAAAGGATTTTTTATAACTAAATATTTTTTTATAATCTCATCGATCTCGGACATGGGCATACAACTCACTTTTTGAATATCAAAATTATAAAATGCTTTTTTATATTCATTTCGTTTTTTTAACACAGTAAGCCAATTAAGCCCTGCCATTTGTGTCTCTAAACTAAAGAGTTCAAATAAATCATTATCTTCGTTTAAAATTTTTGACCACTCATGGTCATGATATGTTATATAAATTGGCTCATTTAGTTTGACCCAGCTACATCTTTTTTTTATCATGATTTATACATCCCTAAAGCACAAATCATTAGTATGTTGTTACTCCAAATGCCTAATTTATGATATTTTGCATAATTTTGAGCTTGTAAAAATTCATCTTTAAATTCATTATCATTAAATCTTGGATTTATAATTGCCAGACCATTTTGTAATAATAATTCCGATAAACTCTTTTGTCCTTTTGCATAAATCAAACATTGTTTATTTTTTAGTATCAAAGTATAAAATCCACGTACACTCAAATGTCTAAGGCTAAAATATTGCCTATATGGATGATGGATAAAATATGTATTTATCTCTTTTTTACAAACTATATTAATTTTTTTATATCTCATTATCTCATCTAATGTTAATATTCCATAAGGTAAGCACTGTATATTTTTTTGCTGTATTTTAAAAATTTGCAAGGTATTTGAAAAAACTGATATTAGTTGTCCAATAATAATATTTTTGGCAAAAAGTTGTGTAAATAGGATTATAATTATAAATGCTTTTAGCATATTGCCTCCGTAAGTAATTTCTAAATAATTATAATGTATAATTTATCATGAATAATTTTAAAATAAAAGTCTTATTTAGTGTCTTGGGTGCAATATTGTTTTCTTTTATCATCATTTTATTAGCTTTTACTTTACCTGTTCATCAAAAAACTCAATTTATCCCTAATTATCCTACTGGTGAACTCCAACATGTATCACAAATTCTTAAAAAAAGATTAGGACAATGAATTTTAAATTGTTTGAAAACCATTAGATTTAATGGTTAAGTGAATAGCACTTAATGTTGCTAACTTTGGTCTTAATTTAATAGTACAACTTATTAAGATATCTAAATAAATAGTAATAAGATCCAAATCTTTTAGTTTCTGAATTGTACTTAAAATAAAAACTGCATCTTTTATACGAAGATTTTTAGCAACTCCTAAGTTTTTATGTACTAGATTCATAAATGGTTCAAAACTATAACTAATACCTAAAAAATCTTTTTCCCACATCAACGCCATTAAATCTACAAATTCAACATTTGTATTAAAAATCTGTTCAACATATTCATCTAACAGCTCTTCTATTAACTCTTCATCAAGACCTAATTCTTGCACTGCTTCATGTACATCATATACATAGTTACATTTTAATAAAGTAGATACTAACCGATGATAATTTTTAATATTTTTACATCTTTTTTGTGCATAATTTAGATATTTATCTTCTAATTCATAAACATTATTTAAAACAGATATGTTCATAATATCTAATTTAAATTTACTCTGTTTTATTTTATTAAAACTTCTTTTTAAAGAGTTTTCAACTTTTACAGTCGATTTATTTTGTGCACTTTTTAGCATCTGCTCAGTATAATGTGCTCTTGGAAGTCCAAAATCTAAATCAAAAATATCATATATAAATGACGATATATCTTCATCTAATATTGTAACATTATTTAAAGCAGTTTGAACATCAGCTCTCGTTATAATATTATTATCTGATGATAATACCTTATGCTTGGCTATTAAAAATATATTTTTCAATATACACCTTTAAAAAAATTATTATTTTATCTTATCATAATTTAACTTGAAAATATTTTATTTGCAATATTTTCTATAAAAACAGTGGCGTAAGATGCTTTTGGTAAAACAAAAGAAAGCTTCATAGCGTTTTTATCTTGTAAATACTTGCATGTAAGTTCTTTTGGATACACCCATGCTCGTCTGCGTAATCCTTTTTCATTTAATAATTCATCATCATGTTTTTCTTCTATCTCTCTTGCTGCATCTCTTGCACGAAAAACATGACGACCAACTAGTAAACCAGTAGGCACTACCTTTTTATTTAAAAAATCCTTTAATGAGGGCTGCTTGGGTGTAAATAATTTATTATTATCAATCATAACATCACCATTTAATAATTTTAAGATTTTTAGATTTTCGTCTTTGCTTATACACACTCTTTCATTTAGCCACTCATTAAACTTATAACTTTGATACACGCTTATAAGAAGTTTTTTTAGTTTTTTATCTTTAATAAAAAGTTCTGTATCTATCATTTTTTTTGCCTGCTTTATGCTATCATCCCCAAATCTCTGATAGCCAAAATAGTTAGCAAATCCATTTTTTTCTAAATTAGTAGCTATTTTTTGTATTTTACCTGCTTTAATATTATTTACATTATATAAAACTATAGTAAATTTGTTAGCCTCTAAATCGCCTATGCTAATCTTACTAGAACTTTTAAATTTCGCAATAATTTCTATTTGTTTATGATAAAATTTTGTTAATTGTTGCTCATATTTTTGTGGTAGTGAGAGATATTGTGTTGTTGTGGCAAATTTATCTTTTAATCCGGCATATCCGATATATGAGCTAGAGATATTTAAAAAGTCAGCTAATTTATCTATTGCTTCCCATGTTGTCATGTTTATCTTTTTAATTTGAAGTATTAAAAAAGTACCTTTTTGTTTAAATGGACGTGAAAATATTTCATCAACTAAAAAATCATATCTATTTTGCTTAAAAATAAAATCTATACTCTCATGGTTTTGTAAAAAAATTCGTTTCATAATTTTAAAACCTTTAATTCTGCTTTAACGCTATCTATATCTTTTTTTATTTGATTCTTTAATTCCAACAAAGTATTAAATTTTTTATTCTTTCTTATAAAATTTATAAAACTAATAGTTGCATTCTTATTGCATTGCACCTCTTTATCTAAAATATGCGTTTCAACTGCAAATGAGCCATCAACGCTTATTCTGTGACCTATAAATGTAACTGATGGATAAAAATACACTTGATTATCAATACATGTAAGAGTAGCATAAACACCCTCTTTTGGTAAATAATAATCTTTAATATCGAGGTTAATAGTAGCGACTAGCTCTTTTTTACCTATACCTTGACCAGATACAACCTTACCTCTTATTTGATAATTTCTTCCTAAAAAAGCACTAACTATTTTAATATCACCTTGTGATAGTTTTTCTCTTATTACATGCGAATGTACCGATTGATTTGCAACTTTTACCTCTTTAATGACTACAACTTTACCATTAAATAAATTTTTTAAATTTTGTATATTATATTGCCTATTTTTACCAAAATGAAAATCATATCCTATGACTATTTTCTTTAATGCTATAAATTTTGTTTTTAAAAATGCTATAAATTCTTTAGCATTTTGATTGCGAATATCATCTAATTTTAGATAAACAATAGGATATTTAGTAAATTTTTTTCTGTCCTTTTTCGGAGTTAAACTAGCATAATTTGTATCTATTACAACTACACATCCATTATCCCCAAGTGCTTTAAAAAGCTCTTGATGACCTACATGCATACCGTCAAATCCACCAATTGCTATACTATCATATTTTTTTAAAGTAGTAGAAATACTCAACATTTCCCTCCTTGCCCAATAATTTTGATTGTGATTTTATCATCAAGTCCCACCCTTTTATTTTACAAGCGTCTTCAAAAGTGATCATAGCTTTTTGTATAGCTTTTAAATCAAGCACAACACCATTTTTATCTCGTTTTACCATTTTACCAACTTCAAATTGTGGTTTAAAAAGTAATAAAATTTTATCTTTTGCTAGATGGTCAATATTATCAATTATTTTTAAAAGTGAGATAAACGATACATCACTTGTAATTAAATCAAATTTCTTATTTGTTTTAAATGTCCTAATATCTTGATTTTCATATAAACTTATCTGTTTATTTTGCCTTAAAGATTGATGCAGTTGTCCATCTCCTACATCAACACAACTCACATGTAAAGCATTAAACTCTAACAAAACCTGAGTAAAGCCACCAGTTGATGAGCCAATATCTAAAATATTTTTATTTTTAATCTTGATTTTAAATTCATCTAAAAAAGATACTAATTTCCAAGCCCCGCGACTAACATAATTTTTATAATCTTTAAGTTTTATCTCTTCATCAGTAATTTTCGTGGAGCTTTTTGTAATTATCACACTATCAACGCTTACAAGCCCATCTTTGATGATATTTTGTGCTTTATTTCTACTCTCAACCAAACCAGTTGTAACTAAATAGTTATCTAATCTCATTAAAAATTCATCAATTTTATTATTTTATTCACTTAAAAACCTTTTCATCTCATCTTCAGTTAATACAGTTATGCCTAATTTTATCGCTTTTTCATATTTTGAGCCAGCATTTTCTCCATAAATCAAAAAGTCTGTTTTTTTAGATATCGAATTTGTTAATTTTGCTCCAAATTTTTCTAGCATCTCTTTTATCTTTGTCCGTGGTTCGCTCATAGAGCCAGTTAAGACGATTATTTTATCATGAAATATCGTATCTTTTATAAAAGATTTTTTTTGGGGTACTTTAGGAGTTAAAAATTTTTCTAATTTTTTTATATGTTCTTTATTAACTTCAATAAATTCTAAAATGGATTCTGCCATCTCCTCGCCTATTCCATCAATATTAAGAAATTCTTCTTTAGTTACATTTATAAAATTAAGACCAAAATACTCACAAAGACTTTTAGATGCAACCTCGCCAATATGTTCAATTCCAAGTGAATTAATAAACCGCCAACATTCACATTTTTTTGCATTTTCTATAGCGTCAAGTAAGTTTTGAGATTTTTTTTCTTTAAAACCTTCGATCTTTAATAACTTCTCTTTTGTTAGACAAAATATATCCTCCACACCTGTGATTATATTATTATCAAATAATATTTTAACTATTTGCTTACCTAGTCCATCAATATTTAAGCACTGTTTTGAGGCAAAATAGATGATAGAATTAACCAGCCTAGCCTTACATGTAAGATTTTGACATTTAATTAACGCACCTTCATCTAAAAGCTTACTGCCGCAAATCGGACAAAATTTAGGTCTAAGCATTGGTATTTGTGTTATATCTCTTTGGATTGTTAAAACTTTAACAATTTTCGGGATAACATCTCCACTTCGCAAAATTACAACCTTATCATTAATGCGGATATCTTTTCTTTGTATCTCATCAAAATTATGCAGTGTTGCACGCTCAACTATTACGCCGTCAATATTTACGGGTTCAACAACTCCAACAGGCGTAATCACCCCACTGCGACCAACTTGTAATAATATATCTTTTAAAGTTGTAATTTTTTCAATAGCTGGAAATTTATAAGCAACTGCCCATCGTGGATATTTAACGGTGTAGCCCAAACTGTTTTGTTTATCTATCTCGTCAATTTTTATCACCATGCCATCGAGCATCATACTATAATCATCGCGCTCATTTTTCATCTTATTATAAACACTTTGTATCTCAGATATATCTTTACATGTAACTTGATATGGTGGTTTTTTAAAGCCTAATTGATAGATAAATTTCATCTTTTTGCTAAGTTTTGCAATATCAAGAGTATTTTGACCAATCCCATATGGTAAAAATACCAAATTCCTTTTTGCTGTTATTTTTGAGTCTAGCTGCCTTAAGCTGCCGGCAGCGGCATTTCGTGGATTTGCAAATAAAGCTTCACCATGTTTTAGTCGTTCATTATTTATTTTTTCAAATTTTACTTTAAAGATTACAACCTCTCCACGTATCTCAATCTCTTCTTTATAATCTATAAATAATGGAATACTCTTAATTGTTATTGCATTATTTGTTATATCCTCACCTTGCATACCATCACCTCTTGTAATTGCTTGAATTAATTTACCATGATTGTATAAAAGATTTAGACTAGCTCCATCATATTTTGGTTCGCAATAAAAAGAGATGTTATTATTAAATTTTAAAACTCTTATTAGCCATTTTTGTAATTCTTGTTCATTAAAAACATCCTCTAAGCTCCACATTTTACTTTTATGTTTTACTTTAATAAATTTTTGCGAGATACTATCTCCGACTCTTTGTGTTGGTGAATTTTGTAAAATATCTTGTGTATTGTTTAGCTCATAATCTAGTACTTGATGATAAAGCTTGTCATAAACCTCATCAGTCGTTATTGGGTCATCTTTAACATAATAATAATATGCATATCTGTTTAACAAAGCAACTGCATCTTTATACTCTTGTAAATTCAAATATATTTCCTTATAAATAGATAACTTTTGCACCAAAACCACCGAGGTGTTGTGGTGCATCCTCAAATTTTTTAACTTTTGGATGGGATTTCAGATAATCTTTAACAACCCATGAGAGTTTGCCAGTTCCAATGCCATGATAAACAATAACTTCATCCCAACCTGCAATTAAAGCATCTGATAAAAATTTATCCAGCACTTCTACCGCTTCATCTGCTCTTAATCCATGCAAATCACACTTCAGTCCACTTCGTCTTTGAATATCTAAATAAATATGACTTTTTTGTTTGGGTATAAAATTTTGTTGTGAAGGTTTTAGCTCATATATCTTTACATGCATTTTTAAATTTTCAATCTCAACTAACGCCTCTTTATCTTTAACTAAAATAATCTGACCTTTTTTATCTCTGTATTTAACAATATCTCCAGCTTTAAACTCATATATTTTTTTATTCGGTTCATAATTATCTTTTGGAATTATCTTGTTTGCCTTGCTCATAGCTCTATGTTTAGATTTTATATCTGTTGATTTTATAGCGTTTTTAACCTCTTGCATTGCTTCATCAAACTGAGTTTTTAGTTTAGATTTTTCCTGTTTTAATTGTGTATATAAAGAGTTTTCAAACTCTTTTAAATCCTGCTCTTTTTGTTGTAATCTTTGTAGTTTTTCATCAACTTTTTTATGTTTATCTTTTAATTCTCTCTCCAAAGTAGAACTTCTTTGAATTAATTCATTTAATTTTTCATGATTTAAACCATAAACTATTTTTGCCTTTTTTATAATATATGATGGAATATGGTATCTACTAGCAGTTTCAAAGGCGTAACTTTTACCGATAATACCTTGTAAAAATTGATATGTAGGCAATCTTTTTACTTCATCATACAAAGCTGCTAAAAGCTCCACGTCTTGACGGTCTGCCATAAGCGAAGCAAGTCGTTTGTGATGCGTGGTAATGATAACTTTTTGACCTTTTTTAATCAACTCATCAAGTATCACAGTAAAAAGTGCAGCAGCTTCATCACTGTCGGTTCCTAATTCAATCTCATCAACTCCAGTTAAGACTGATTTGCAATCAAAAATCTTGGAAAAATCTTGCATACGACCTGCAAAAGTGGAGATATCATTTTTAACATTTTGAGAATCATCTATAATAATATTTAAGTTTTTAAATGAACCTATAGATGATTTTGTTTCATTAATACTCATAGGAATCAGATATTTTGCCATCAAAATACTGCTTAATAAAGATTTTAAAAGCATAGTTTTCCCACCGGCATTTACGCCAGTTATCATTAAAATATTTTTTGTAAAATTTACACTTACACTTTTAGGATTATGTAACGCTGGATGTTTAAAATCATAAATTATGACATTTGAATGTTTGCTTGCATGTAAAATAACAAAATCTTTACTCTTAGCAAAACAGATGCGTGCTTGATAATGATCAAATCTATTAAACTCTTTATTGATATAATTTAAAAATAAAGTCATGTCAAAAAGAGCTAAAGAAAATTGCTTTGTATATTCATATAAAGATGCTTCACGTTCTTGATTAATCATTTTTATTATCTGTTTTTCTTTTATGATGGTATTTGGTGAAATATAAAAATATCCGGCAGTACTTCGCCCCATTATACTGCCCTTTATAACATGATTAAAACCGCCTCGTAAGAGTAAACACTCTTCATCATTAATAAAATGTACTTGCAAATCTGCTAGATATGGACTTAATTTTGAACTATGAAGAACTTTTTTTAAAATAGAATTTATATTATTTTTATGTTTTTTTATGTTTTTATTTAAGTTATGTAGTCTTTCATCTAAATGTTCATTAAAATTACCTTTTTCATCAAAAAACATATCTATATCTAAAAAATTTACAGGAACAGCAATGCTATCTATCCATTTTTTTATCATTTTATCAGTTTTAAGATTTTTAAAATATTTTATATATCTTATCAATTTAACAATTTCAAATATCTGATTAAAATTTAAAATGCCATGCTTTTTCAAATGAATAATAAAGATACTAAAATCTTTGATTTTTGGAGGTACTTTAAACTCAACTGTTTGAAGTTCATTTATAAAATTAAAATGCCTTTGTTGATCACCTTCAATAAACAAAGACTGTTCTCTTGAAAAAAATGATTTTAATTCATTAATATGAGAAGTTAAATCTAGTTTATGAATCAATCTATCAAAAGTCTTAGTTTTATCTATTTGCATGATGATGCACTAATCATGTCGCCATAATATGGTGTATGCTTTTTGCCCATAAATGTATATGTACCAACACTTAAAGTATAATTTGTAGAATTTACATCTCGCTTATTACATGTAAGCGTTTTGCCGATTTCAAAAGCTTGAACATTTGCTAATATTGTACGTTGCTGATTTTTCGTATTTTGATTGTATAGGTATGCTAAGCCTACCATAGCTCCAATCACAACAAAAACCATAATTTTTTGACCACCACTTAAACCTGTAAAATAATTAAGCACTCCAAACAATAAAGCAAGCACAATTAAACCATATATATAATCCACTTAGATATTTCCTCGTAATTGATACGTAATATCACCGGCACCAAAGCCAATGATTAAACCATTATTTAATGCTTTTATAACTTTTTTATCTTTTACTAATTCTACACCATCTGAGCTTTTTGTTATGCTATCTACCATAGTTAGATTATATTGTTTAAATTTTTGTACAAAATCAATAGAACGAAACGCCTCTCCTGCTGCCCAAACAGGTAAAATTATAAGCTCCTGCGCTCCTTTAAAACATTTCGTAAAATCTTCTAAATTATCTATAGTTCTGGAGTATTTATGCGGTTGCCAAATAGCTGTTATATTATCAAAACCTTTTAGACGAGCATACTCTTTTACAGACTCCAAAGTTGCACGTATCTCCGTTGGATGATGAGCATAATCATCAATTACAACTCCATGTGCATATAAATTTATAATATCAAAACGTTTTTTAATACCCTTAAAATTCAAAAGATTTTTACGAATTGTTTTTATATCCATACAAGGCATGGCTGCTAAAATTGCTAGTGAAGCATCTAACGCGATATGACGCCCAAGTCCAAAAACATCAAATATACCTAAATTTTTAAGCTCAAATCTTGTATGTGGTTCATCTTTGATTAAAATATATGATATATTTTTAATATCCATGCTTGGATACAAGCAGATTGTATTTTTTTCTTTACAAAAACTATTTAAAAATGAATCTTCTGCATTAATAACTCTAAATTTGGCTAAAGATAAAAAAGTTTTATAAGAATCATAAAAAAGATTATAATTATAATCATAATATTCCATATGTTCAGGCTCTGCGTTCGTTACGATGGCACAGTATGGATTTGAATTTATAAAACTACCATCACTCTCATCAGCTTCAAAAATCAAAATATTATTTTCTTTTGTATATCTTACATTTGAATTAAACTCTTTTGATTGTGCTCCAATAACAGCTGAACCATTCATAATAGATGCTAAAATCGCAGTTGTCGTACTTTTACCGTGAGCACCAGCAATTGAATAAACCTTTTTATCTTTTAAAATCTCACTTAATGCTTCTCTGCGAGCTAAAATTTTTATTTTCTTATTTTTTGCTGCAATTATTTCAGGATTATCGGGTCGTATAATTGCGGAGTGAATGATTAAATCTTGATTTGTAATAGCGTCAGTACTATGTGAAATATTGACTTTTATCCCGAGTGATACAAGCTGTTTTGTAATAGAAGTTTCACAAATATCTGAGCCACTAATCTTATGACCTTGAAAATACATATATTGTGCTAGTCCAGATATTCCGATGCCACCTATTCCAATAAAATGAATTTTCATCTAAATGGTAACTTTTTGTTCTAAATTACCTAACAACTCTTTTGCTTCATCCGTAAAAAATTTAACATAAAACGAGTCAGCTTCTTGCGTTGCTTCGATATCAGCCATTTTTGAGATAAAATCATCCATGTTTACATGTAAATCTACTAAATCTTGATGAATTCTCATAGCTCCTGCAAAAACAACATCATTACTAAGACCTCCCAAAATTTCAAACAGTGCGGAGGCGTCATTATATTTTTTTGCACTATAAAACTCCATAGCATACTCATATAATGCTCTAAGTGTCGAAAAATCTTGAATATCTTCGATATTTAATCTAACTTTTTGCTCTAAAGTCTGTGTCAAACGCTCTAATGCCAAATCTAAAATATTAGCATAATATCCTGCTAAATCCTCTTCATTTAACATTTCTTGACCACGCTGTTCTAAAGTATATAACTCTGCAATATCGCCATTTTCTTGGGCTTTTAATACCTCTTTTTTTAATATTTCCATGTAGATAAACACTCCTTAATGTAATTTAATGCCTTTTTTATTTGTTGTGGCTCATAAACGAGCGCAATGCGAATATAATCAAATCCTGGATTTAAATCATGTTCATCTTCTCGTGCTAAAAACTCTCCCGGTAAGACTTTTATATTATATTTTTTATAAAGCTCACATGTAAATTCTAACGCATGATTTACTTTTAACCAAATATAAAATGTAACATCAGGCACTTTTATATCTAAAATTTCTTTTGCTAATTGAAAATTTTTTATATATTTTTGTCTTAATAGTTCTACATGCGCTTCATTACCCCAAGCCACTGCTGCGGCTTTTTGTAAAGGCAAAGGAGATGCACATCCAATATATGTTCTATATTTCATATACTTTTTTAATATATTTTTATCGCCAGCAACAAATCCACTTCTAAGACCCGGCGCTGATGAGCGTTTTGAAATAGAATTTACTACTAAAATATTTTTAAAAGTGTGGTTTTTTACATGTAAAGATGCTTCAAGTAGTGATGGTGGAGCTTTGTGTGTGTATATTTCACTATAACATTCATCGTTTATCAAAATGAAATTGTATTTTAAAGCCAATTTTACCCACTTTCCCAATTCATCAAGGGTAAGTACTGACGCTGTTGGATTGTTGGGAAAATTTATAATTACTAAATCACATGTGCTTAAAATTTGCTCATCAATTATTGGTTTAAAACAATTCTCTTCTAAGAGATTAATATGAATAATTTTTGAACGTGACGCTATGGCTGCACCTTCATAAATCTGATAAAATGGATTTGTGTACGCCATGACTGGATTTTGCTTATCAAAAAGTAAAAATTGTGGTAAATTAAATAAAACCTCACGAGTTCCAAATGTAGGAATTAGTTCATCATTATCTAGTTGCACATCAAATCTTTTAAAAATAAACTCCTTGATTGATAAACGAAGAAAATCCTCTCCACTTGTTTTGGGATATTTTTTTAATAATGATGTAAAATCACACAGCTCTTCTTGAATAAATGAAGGTGTTTGAAATTGTGGCTCACCTATTGTTAAAGATAGTGATTTTAAGGTAGTATCTGTTTTAATATTTTTTAATAAATTATTTAATTTCTCAAATGGATATGGCTTAAAATTCATATAAATTCACTTTTTATAAGATATCAGATTTTAGCATAATATTTTTTAAAACTTAGACATTATTTGCATTTTAAATATTTGATTTTAAATTTTAGATAAGACTGATAAAATCATAATGTTTTTTTAGTTGTTATAATTAAGCAAGAGAGCATAAATAATTTCATAGTCAATAAAATTATTTATGCTCTCTTGCTTAATAACTTGGATAGATACTTACACATTATAAATTTTATAATGTTTTAATCAAAAGGATATACACAAATGGTTACAGTTTTTACAAAATTTCCAATTAAGCCAGAATTTAATGAGCAATACTCTGCACACCTAAAAGATGCGGTAACTAAGCATAAGATGGAAGAACAAACAGGTTTTTTACAAATGAAGCTTCTAGCTCCAAAAAACATGCCACATGCCGCGCAAAATGAAAATTTTATCATTCAAACAGACTGGAAAGACATGGAAAGCTTTGTTAATTATACAAAAAGCGAAGCGTTCCAAAAATCGCATGAAAATATGCCATCACGTGACTGGTTTAGCGGTCGCCCAACAGTTGAAATATTTGAGACTATTGATTAATTACTCTATGATGAGCAAAGCTCATTATAGATAGGTTATGCTATTAATTTTATACCATTTTCTATAAAAATTGCAATTCCCATAATGATGGTAAACATAGCAAAAATAAAACGTAATTTATCTTGATTTAACCTCTCTCCTAAACTTGAACCAGCTATACCGCCGAGCGCTCCACCTAATGTAAAAATCACGCTAATACTAAAATTAACAGCTCTACCTTGTAATTCATAACTAGCAAGCCCAAACATACCAAATAAAAATATAATAAAAAGTGATGTCGCGATTGACTCTTGCATTTTTAAATTTGCTCCTATATAAAGAGCGGGAACAAGCAAAAATCCACCTCCAACGCCAAAAAAACCACTAGCAAGTCCTGTAATAAAACCAAGAGTTAAAATTAATATATAATTTATCTTTTTATCTTCCTCTTCAATCTGCTTTTTCTTTTTTTTCTTTAACATCAAATAACCTATATACATCATAAGTAAAGAAAATAGTATTAAAAGCATAGGGCCTTTTAACTCTTTGTTTGCTAAAGAGCCCAAATATGTGCTAACGAGTGCGGGAGAAGCCATCAAAAATGCTATCTTAAACTTTACAAGATTTTTTCTCATATAAGAACCAGAGGCAATAAGCGAGGTAGCTCCAACTGCTATAAGAGATGTGATAATGGCTAAATGAATATTTTCACCAACTAAATAAACAAGCAAAGGAACGGCTAAAATAGAGCCTCCACCACCTGTCAAGCCTAATGCACCGCCTGATAATATACCACTTAAAAAAGCTAAAACATATTGATGTATCATCTGTTTTTACGAAATCGTATCATTTTAAATCTCTCTCCTAATAATTGTGGTGTTATTAATGGTTTAATTTTTCTTAATTCTTGTGCATAAATTGCATCGTCTACATTTTGTTTTAACATCTCAAGTAATTCTAAAATACCCATATTAACTAATGCTACCATTTGCGTCTTTAGCTCTACAAATTTAACATTAGTCTGTATAAATGCATCTTTTACATGCTCAAAATTTACATCATAAGTAATATCTGAATTTTGATAAAGCTCAAATATATCAATTTTATCATCAAAAAATGGATAAACTTTATGCTCCTTATAAATACGCAGTGAAAAATCTGGGCGTGCTTGCATCTCTCCATAATCAAAACTCATAAATTCAAATCTTTGTGCTGAATTATACATTTGTTTAGCAAAATCTTCATAACCAACAGCTATTTCACCCTTTTGTTTATGGTACTTCTTAGCTTTTTTTAAGATATCTTCATTGATGGTATCAAAAACAATTTTTTCATCTTTAACTCTAGCGATCTTACCATCATATAACAGTTCACATCCAAAAGCATCAAAAATCTCATTTGCAATAAAAAAGGCACTTTTACATGTAAGCTCATCTAAGCCATGAAAATGAGTTAAAGATATTTTATTACCAAATGAATCTTTAAAATATTTTTTTTGTTGTTGCTGTAAATCATCAAATTTTTCAATAATAACAAAATGTAGTGTATCTAATAATTTTGGCTTTAAAGTAAAAATAAATTCTACAATATCTGCTAAAAGATACCCATGATGAGCCCCTATTTCACATATTACACAATCCTCATCTAAAAACTCTTGCTCAATTAATAAAATAATATGCTTAGCAATTGTTCCTCCAAAAAATTTTGATGTGCTAACGGAGGTATAAAAATCACCCTCTTTACCTATTTGTTTATATTTGGCATAGTATCCATCATTTGCATACAACCAACTGTTCATATATCTACTAAATTTCATCTTTTAACTGCTCATATAAATTTAATAACGCTAATTGCTTATTAAGATTAAAAATTTTGATATCTAATTGTTGGATTTTTAGTGAATTTTTTAATGTATCCACATCATATATAGTTTTTTTGCCAACTTCATATCTAGCTTTTGTTTGTAATAAAAGATTAAGATATAATTGCTGACTTTGTTTTGCTAATTGTATCTTTTTATCATAATTTTGTAAATTTATCATAACTTGTTTAAAAATTGCTTTTGAAGCTCGTTTTTGATCTATTAGCAGATTTTGTGATTTAAGATATGATAATTTTACAGCTTCGATATCTCTTAAACTATTATAATCCAATGGCATGGAAATTGTAAATCCATAATTATAATAATTAGTAGTAGCAGAAAATCCAATACCACTATTTCCATAATTTTGATTATTTGTTGTTGTGCGGTTATATGACGCATTTACGCTAATAGATGGTAAATACTTTGTTTTTGTTACTAGCTTATTGTATCTATCCTTTTCTTTTTGCGCTTTTAATTCATCTACTAAAAGATTGTCATGTAAAAATTTATTTTTTGAAATTAAGGTTATTTTCGGTATTTTTGCAGTTTTATAATCTAAGTCACTAATGCTTTGAAACTTAGATATTAAACGCTCTTTACTTGTTTGAAGATTAAATAACGCCTGCATCGTACTATTTTTTTGTATAATTGCATTATCTAGAGAACCAGAATCTATCTGTCCTGCCAAATATTGCTGTTTTATCTGCACTAGATTAATTTTTGAATTTTGAATTTTGAATTTTTGTTGTTGTTGTTGCAGTGTTATTTGCTTTATCTGCATAAGTAAAGATATAGCTTTTGTAATTAATTTTCTTCTTTGTATCTGTATTGAAAATTTATTATATTTTTTAAGTGCGTTGGAATATTTTATACCATAATATATGCCACCACTTTCAAAAATTGGTTGATTTATTGAAATAGTCATCTGTTTGTATGATTGAACAATACTGTATGGATTGCTTTTTGAATAAGTATATGTTAAGTTAATAGGACGTATCCATGAATCTCTTAATTTTAAACTATTTACTTTATTTTGTCTTAAATCATAAGAAAATTCATTCTGCTTTAGTGTTGAGATATAATTTTTAAGCTGTAACGGTTTTGCAAATATTATGTTAGAGCTTAGATATAGCACTATTAAGACGTATAAAACCTTCATCCATTTCCTTTTGTGTAGTAGTTAAAGGTGGTAAAAATCTTAAAGTATTTTTACCAGCTTTTAACACCATAACGCCATGTTCTTTAGCACTATTGATAATTTTTGTTAAAGTATCGGCATCTTTTACACGCAATCCACACATCATTGCAACTCCAACTTTTTTAATGAAAATATCTCTATATGCCATAAAAAAATTATTTAAAAGTTCATTGAAATAAAGAATAGCCATTTCCAACTCACCACTTTTTTTATATTCACCCAAAATATCTAAAACTTCGCAAATAGCAACTGAGCTTAAATAGTTTCCACCAAATGTTGAGCCATGATCACCAGCATTAAAGATGTCTTTTAATCTTGTCATAACAACGCCAACTGGAACACCGCCACCAATACCTTTTGCCAGAGTTATAATATCTGGTGTTATTTCATAAAGATTTGAAGCTAAGAATTCACCGCTTCGATAAACTCCTGTTTGGACTTCATCTATAATTAACAAAATATCTTTATTTTTTAAAAAATTTGCTAAATTTTGTACTTTTTGTTTATCTTGAGGCTCAACTCCTCCCTCTCCTTGAACTAATTCTATCATAACTGCAATTGTATGATTATCGACTAGATTTTCAATATCATCGATATCTTTAGCATACACAAATCCATCTGGAAATGGTCCAAAATAGTTATGCATACTTTCTTGTCCTGTGGCTTTTACGGTTGTGATAGTGCGTCCATGAAAAGAGTATTTTAAAGTTATGATTTTATATCTCTTAATCTCGCCGTCTTTCTCTCCATATTTTCGAGCTATTTTAATGGCGCCCTCGTTTGCTTCTGCGCCACTATTGCCAAAAAAACATCTCATATCATAACCACTCGCCTCAACTATCTTTTGTGCGGCTTTTGCTTGCGGAGCAATATAATATAAATTTGATACATGAATTAAACTACTTGCTTGCTTACACAAAGCATCAACGAGACGTTTGTTTGCATGTCCAACACTCACTACACCAATACCTGATGTAAAATCTATATAATCTTTGCCACTGGCATCATACAAAGTTGCATTATCGCCTCTTAAAAATTCAACATCAGCACGTGCATAAGTATGTAAAATATATTTGTTATCCATCTCTTTAATATTCATTATAAAACCCTTTGTGAAATTATACAAAAATTTCTACTGTTTTTATCTAAATTGTACAAGTATTAGAAATTGGAATTTATTTAAAAAAACGGAGGTTTAAAAACCTTAATAAACTTCAGTATATTGATAAGAAAATAAGGTATTTCTATAATGGATTATAAAAAAGCTCTAAAATTTGTCCAAAATGCTACCTAAAAAATATTATCAAAATAGACTTAATAGTAAATATGGGTACATAATTTTCTAGTTTTTCTTATAATTTACCAAATAATAATCTACTAAATTAATCTTCAAACTTTTACTCAGTCCGCGATGTAAACTAATCATATTCTTCATATGTGAAAATACTCCACCTTTAAGTGTATTTGTTGTATTTGAAATATATTTTTTATATTTTGCAGATAATTATTTAAGGGTTTGGCGATGCAAAGAGTATCCTTCAAAGATGATTTTTTGAAGTAGTATTATATATTTATAAAACTTCAAAAGCAATAAAAAATTATTAAGTCTTAAACATCTCAAGCTTAGAATTTAACTCCTGTGTCATTTGATTTAGATGTTTAGCTGCTGTTGCAATATCTTCTACGCTTTTAGCATTAGTTGAAGATATCTCATTTATAGTTGATGATTTTTGAACAACTTCTTCTATATGCTGATTCGTAATTTCAAAATCATTAACAGTTTTATCTGTTGCTTTTACTGCTAAATCAACTATATCCACACTTTCATTTATCTTAGTCTCAACCTCAGAAGATGTTGTAACTAATGCTTGAATTTGCTCTGAATTACTACTCATGGTGGTGCTAGCCTCCATAATTGCCTGGACTATAATGTTTATAGTTGAATTTATCTCTATGAGTGATTTTTGAGTACGTTCTGCTAATTTTCTAACTTCATCAGCAACAACGGCAAAGCCACGTCCATGTTCACCAGCACGTGCAGCTTCAATGGCTGCATTAAGGGCGAGTAAGTTAGTTTGATCGGCAATATCGCTAATGACTTCTAAAACTAACTTAACCTCAGAAGCACTGTTTGAGAGTTCATCCATTTTTAGTGACATCTCTACCTCTGTTTGTGCGCTTTGTCGTACTTTTTGGTTCATACTCACCATTTCATTTTTAGCAATCTGTAAGTTTTTATTTGCTCTTATTATCTCTTGTTTACTGTGTTGTGCATTAGCTACAGCTACACGTATCTCTGCTTGTGCATTTAATGATGTCTGATTTGATTTATTTATAATAGTGACTGATTTTTCAACATTTTGTCCAACTCCGAGTGCTGTTGTTGAAAGATTGTTAGCTATTTGGGCATTTTTGGTAGATGAATCTTTAGCACTATCTATTAAATCATGAAGTTGTGTTGTAAAAGCGTTAAAACCATCTGCAAGTTTTTTAAGTTCAGTTGGTGAATTATTATCTACTTTTATCGTAAGATTTTTTTCATTTGAAATTTTAAGCATTGTGTCTATAAATTTTTGTAATGGCTGTTTTATACCTATAAAAATGATAAAAAGGGATATAGCGATAGATAAAAGCAATGCAATAATTAAAATCACTATCATAATATATTTTGAATGCGCTAAAGTTTTTATAGATTTTTGTGTTAACCTTACTATTCCAGCAGAAGAGGCGTCATGAATGTTTTTTGTTATTTTATCTGTTGATAAAGCGATAAAAGTTATTTTTTTATTTAAGATGTCGGATTTACTTACTATCGCTTTCATTTTCTCAATGGAGATTTGATAATTTTTAACAGCTTTTCTTAAATGTTTTAAAATATCTTTTTCATGTTTTGAATGTGATAAAGCGTAGAGTTTATCTATGCCAAAAACTAAAGTATCAAAATCTTGTGAAATGTTTTCTATTATTTTTGTATCATGTCGAGCAAGAGATTTAAAATTTTTCATCCTAATCTTATAGCCATTAATTGCAGTATTATTTACAAAATAATTTTGTTGATACTCTTTGTGACCTATTTTCTTATGTTTAACAGATATGCCCTGTCGTTTTACCAACAAAAGTGTATCTTGTGTTAAAATCTCAGCATTTTTATCTAAAATCTTATTAATAAGATTTTTTTGTCTATATAACAGGGCGATATTTTCATAATATTTTTTATATGTATTAATTTTTTGCTTGATAGTTGGAAGCTTTTGCGTTAAAACTACTAAATCAGGATATTTTTTTGCATGGTCTGAAAGATTTGAGATATCAACTTTGATTTTATTAAACAATTTATTTGCCTTATCGGCAAATTTAATATCTCCCGTATCTATAAATCGATGAGTCAGTAAATCTATCATGGAAAAATCCATTTGAAATGTTGTGATTAATTGTTGTTCTCTCATGTGTCTTGATATTGAAAGAGATGAACTCATATTTTTAATAGAAATTATACCAATGATAAATATCAAAACAACCATTGAAATAAAACCAACAGTTATCTGCTTACTCAAACTTAATTTATTCATGCTTTATCCTTAAATCTTATATTTTGTATATTATAATATAATATTAAATATTTTTCAACCAAAATTTCTAGAAAATAACATGTTTTTACCATTGTGTTTAGCGGAATATAGATTTTCATCTACTATTTTAATAAAATCAATCAACTTATCTTTTTTTGGATTTAATATTTTTTGAACTCCTATACTAACTGTTACAGAAATATCGCAACCATCGCATGTAACAATGCTGTTTTCAATATTTTTTCTAATTTTTTCAAAGATTGATATAGCAGTATCAAAGTTTGCGATATTTAGTAAAATAATAAACTCTTCTCCACCATATCTAAAGATATGGTCAGTGGTTCTTAAATTGTTTTGACATATTTTTACAATTGATTTTAAAACTTCATCACCACAAACATGCCCATAAGTATCATTAACTACTTTAAAATCATCAATATCAAGCATAGCTAAGATTAATGGCTTGTCTGAGAGATACAGTATCTCAATCTCTTTTTCAATAATTGGCATCATTAATTTTCTTGATAATGCACCAGTTAATACGTCATATCTGTTTTCATCTTCTACCTCTAAAAGATTAATAATCCCGAGACTTGATTCTATTTCAACAGTAATTATTTCGATGGCTTGAACTAATTCAAAAGCTCTTATAAACTGTTTTTTTTCAAGCATATAATGCAAAACTAACATCTGCTTATAAAATCTAATATATAGCTGTATAACTTGCTCAAATTTATCAGCAAAATGAGGATATTTTTGTTTATATTTTATTAATCTTTGTACAAAATCTGATTCGCCACTGAGCATAGCATCATACTTTTTTGTTTTTTTTACATTTATATAAATATTTTTTAGCCAAGATATATAAATGTTAAACAGATACTCAACTTCTCTAGTATTGTTTTTATTGTTTCTTGTATGTAATTGATTCAAAAAACGATCAAATGAGGCAAAAAAGTATCCTTTTGATATATAATTTAAACTAATTTCATATAGATCTATAATTTTATGTACATCTACTATAAGGCTATAGTATTTAACTATCTCTTCTTGCAAAAAGTTTATTATCTCTGCAATAACCGCAAATGGTACATCTTGTTTGAAATATGTTACACCTACTGATGAATAATAATCATATTCATAAGTTTTATTAAATAAAAAATTTTCTAAGATTTTAAGTCCTAATGTAATACCTTTATTAATCTCTTTTTGATTGTTAAATAAAGAGGAAAAATTATCATCTTTTAGTAAATCATTAACAAATTTTTTCTGTAACAGTTGTATCGATTCTATTTTTATATTATCCAACGACATTTATTTTCCTTATTTGTTTATTATATAAAAAATATGATAAAATATTGCTTTTATTCTTTATATTTAAGAGGAACTAGCTCACTTAATGAAATACTTAATACTTTTATTTTTTTGTTTTCATAGTTTATACGCATACACACTCAAGCGTAATTACATAACAAAGTCACATACAATTTATGCCTCAGATATTTATCCAAATATTAATAAAAATTTTATTTTAACAAGATATAACGTGGGAGAGCATAAACTAACCATGATGGCAAACAAGATAATAAAACTCTTTAATGCACACGGATATACCATAAACACCGAAATAGGATATATAACATTCACGCAGCAAAGCCCTGTTGATATGTCTAGAATAATTCAAAAATTAAAAATGGGTTTTTTACACAAATATCCAAATTTAGACATTATCAAGTTGCGAGTCACTCCCATTTCGTATATTAAAAAACTACCAAAATCGTACTCAATAATTATCCCAAATTATGCGTTATTAAATAATTATTCAACAATTTATATAATGACGCCCATGCATAAAGAGTTTTTTTTCAATTTTATTTTAAATGCCAAAATAAATATTTTTGTAGCTTCTAAAAAAATTATTCGTCATACAAGACTCACGGCAATCAATGTTCGTGTAAAATTTATAAATTTTAAAAATTTTCATGGTTTACCGATTACAAGCATTACAAATCACATGTATCAAAGTAAATTTACAATACAGCCTAATCATATTATATTAAAAAGAGATGTTGAACCATTAAGCCTCGTAAGGCGTGGTGACATTGTAACGGCAACAATAGTTGATGGTGGTATGGATATTATTTTTAGTGCGAAGGCTTTACAAAGTGGAAAAAAAGGTGACACGATTAGTATATTAAGAGATACAGGAAAACAATTAAGAGCTGTTATAGTTGGTTCACATATGGTACGTGTACCATGAAAATAGTAGTTTCAATAAGTGGGGCAAGTGGGGCAAACCTCGGTTTAAAAGCAATAAAATTACTACCAAATACAATACAAAAACATCTTATTATCTCAAAAGGTGCTAAGATTGTGTTACAAAAAGAGCAAGATATTATCATACATTATGAAAAAAATATCGCATCATCTATTGCTTCTGGAAGTTTTCAAGTAGATGCTATGATGATAATACCGTGTAGCATGAACACGTTAGCTAAAATAGCATGTGGCATTGCTGATAATTTAACAACTAGAGCGGCTTCTGTGATGTTAAAAGAGGGTAAAAAACTACTTTTAGCACCACGGGAGATGCCCTTTAGCACAATATCGCTTGAAAATATGCACAAACTCTCTACCCTTGGTGTTATTATTGCTCCGCCTGTTATGGCATATTATAGTTATCAAACAACACTCGGTGAAATGGAGAATTTTATGATTGGCAAATGGTTTGATCTACTCGACATTGATAATAACTTATATAAAAGATGGAATGAAGATGAATAAAATTGCACTATATCCAGGTACTTTTGACCCTATCACAAACGGTCATATTGATATCATTAGACGTGCGACAAGCCTCTTTGATGAATTAATTATAGCAGTTGCCGAATCTAGCGAAAAAAATCCAATGTTTTCTTTTGATAAACGGGTGGAGATGGTACAAGAGGCCACAAAAACGATACAAAATATAAAAGTTGTTGGATTTAATAATTTAACAGTAGAGCTTGCTAAAAGCATGGATGCAACTGTTTTGATACGTGGACTAAGAGCTATTAGTGATTTTGAATTTGAGCTACAACTTGGATATCTAAACAATTCACTAGATAGTACAATTGAAACCGTTTATCTAATGCCAAATCTCCAACATGCGTTTATCAGCTCATCAATTGTAAGAAATCTTATAAAATTTAACGGCAAAATAAGTCATCTTGTTCCAAAAAAGGTTCAAGAGGTTATAATAAAATGTATATAGCCATAGAGGGTATCGATACCGCTGGCAAAAGTACACAAATACAGGCATTAAAAGAGATTTATCCTAATGCAATCTTTACAAAAGAGCCAGGAGGAACTAAAATTGGCAAACGATTAAGAGAGATAGTTCTTTTTAAAGAGATACAAAATCCGATCACCGAGATGTTCATTTTTTTAGCAGATAGAGCTGAGCATATACAAAAAATTATAAAACCAAATTTAGATAAATTTATCATAAGCGATAGAAGTGTTATCTCAGGCATAGCTTATGCAAACATAGCGCAAAAAATAGCTTTAGATGAATTAATAAAACTAAATAGCTTTGCATGTAATAATATTTTTCCGCAAAGAGTCATTATTTTAAAATTAAGCGAGCAAGAGCTTATAAAAAGGCTTTTAGCTAAAAAGCATGACCAAATAGAGGAGCGTGGCATAAAGTATCTTTTAGAGATACAAGATGGATTAATCAATGTCGCAAAACAACTACATATAAAACTATTAGTTATTAACGCTGCTTTACATGTAAATACAATAACTAAGCAGATATTAAATTTTACAGGAGAGAAAAGCAGATGATAAAATCATTACGCGGTATGAACGATATGTTTGATTCTAAAAAGTTTCAATATTTTATAAAAATAGCGTCACAAATAGCTAAAAACTACGGCTATAGCTATACCCAAACTCCTTTGCTTGAAGAAAGTTTGCTGTTTAAACGTTCTGTTGGAGAATCAAGCGATATCGTAGGTAAAGAGATGTATCAATTTACCGATAAAGGCGGACATGATGTGTGTCTTCGCCCCGAAGGAACTGCTGGTATTGTTCGTGCGTTTATACAAAATAAGCTAGATAAAGCAGGTGGTCAATATAGATTTTTTTATCATGGACCAATGTTTAGATACGAGCGTCCACAAAAAGGCAGACTGCGAGAGTTTCATCAATTTGGAGTTGAAAGTTTTGGTGAAATAAATGTTTATGAGGATGCAACAATCATCATGATGGTAAATGATATTTTTAATAAACTTGGTATCACATTTAAGTTAAAATTAAATTCTTTGGGTGATAAAAATTGCATGCCACAATATCGTAAAAAACTACTACTTTTTTTACAAAATCATATAGATGAAATTTGTGATGACTGCAAAAGAAGAAAGGATACAAATCCGATACGTGTTCTTGATTGTAAAAGTGGTAATTGCCAAGCTATCTATGTTAATGCGCCAAAACTTATAAATAATCTTTGCTTTACATGTAAAGATGATTTTTTAAAACTTCAAGAGATATTAAAAGTAAATGATATTGACTTTGAGATAGATACACATCTTGTTCGCGGACTTGATTATTATAGTAAAACTGCTTTTGAATTTGTAAGTGATGCCATTGGCACACAAAGTGCGATAGCTGGAGGTGGAAGATATGACAGGCTTGTAGAATTTTTAGATGGCAAGGCTACTGCGGCTGTTGGATTTGCAATTGGAATAGAGAGAATTTTAGAACTTATTGATATACCACAAAATAATCGTGAAGGATGGTATTTTGGTGCCATGGATGACAAGTTTGTATCTTTAATATTCTCACTTACATTTAAAAAAAGAAAAACTGATAAAGCTATTGCCTCTTTATATCCACGTAATTTAAAAACACATTTAAGATATGCAGATAAGCAAAACGTTAGATATTGTGCAATAATTGGAGAAAATGAGTTTAATAAAAATCAAATATGGATAAAAGATATGCAAGAAAAAACAGAAACAAATATAAACATCAATAAATTATGAAAAATTATGGTATAGATATTTGGGGTAATGATAATTTCATTATTAAAAAAGATTTAGTTTATATTAATTATAAAAGTTCGCCATCAATCCTTGAAATTGTAAAAAAAATATATTCTAAAGGCATTACAGGTCCCATTATTTTAAGATTTGAACATCTTATTAAAAAACAGATAGACACACTGTATGACTCTTTTGCCAATGCAATTAATGAAAACAATTATCAAGGTAGCTTTAATGCTGTTTTTCCTCTAAAAGTAAATCATCTACCTAATGTTATAAATCAAGTAATAAAAAATGGAAAAGATAGAGGTTATGGACTTGAGGCTGGTTCAAAAGCAGAGCTTATACTTGCTATGAGTCATACTCCTCTTGGTTTTCCTATTACCGTAAATGGATTTAAAGATATAGAGCTTATAGAGCTTGGCTTCATAGCTGCTCAAAGTGGACATAATATCACGATAATTATAGAAGGTTTAGGTGAATTAAAGGCGATTTTAAAAGTAGCATCTTCAACGAAGTTAAAAATGCCAAATATTGGAATAAGACTTAGGCTCCATAGTTTTGGAAGTGGAACATGGGCAAAAAGTGGAGGTATTAATGCAAAATTTGGTCTCACCTCTACGGAAATTTTAGAAGCTATAAAAATATTAAAAAAAACAGATAATTTAAAATATTTTACTATGATTCATTTTCATATTGGCTCACAAATGTCAGATATCTTACCACTTAAAAAAGCTTTGCGTGAAGCTGGAAACATATATGCGGAACTTAAAAAAATGGATGCTACAAACCTGGTAAATATAAATATTGGTGGTGGTCTAGCAGTAGAATATTCACAACACCATCATGATTTTAGAAGAAATTATTCTGTTGGTGAGTTTGCAAATGATGTTGTTTTTTTATTGCATGAAATTAGTAATGCAAAATCAGTTGAACATCCAAATATATTTACAGAATCAGGTCGTTTTATTGTGGCCTCTCATGCTATTTTAATCACACCTGTTCTTGAACTTTTTACACAAGATTATCAACTAAGACATCTAAACTTTAAAAAGATAAATCCTCCATTACTAGATGAATTAAGAGAATTATATGATCTTTTAAATCAAAAAAATGCCATAGAATTTCTACATGATGCTCTTGATCACATCGAATCCTTGCTCACACTGTTTGATTTAGGATATATTGACCTTCAAGATAGATCTAACGCGGAGATACTAACACACAATATCATTAAAAAAGCACTCTACCTCTCACAAGATAATCCTACACAAGAAATTAAAAAGCTTCAAGAAAAACTTCAAGAGAGATATCTCATAAATGGCTCAATCTTTCAAAGCCTGCCTGATTACTGGGGATTGGGTCAAGAGTTTCCTGTAATGCCCATAGATAATCTTGATAAAAAAGCTATTCGTCCTGCGTCACTTTGGGATATTACATGTGATAGTGATGGAGAGATAGGTTTTAATCCAAACAAACCACTGTATCTTCACGATATAGATTTAACACAAAATGATTATTTTTTAGCATTTTTCAATATTGGAGCATACCAAGAAACTCTTGGTATGAATCATAATCTTTTTGCACACCCTAGTGAATGTAGTGTTGATATAACAAAAAACTCTTTTGTTTTACGAAATCTTGAAGATTCTAACAGCATTATGAATATTCTTGGTGATATAGGTTATAATTGCAAAAAAATATTAAATAAGCTTAAAGCAGAATTTTTATTAAATGATTTTATTACAAAAAAAGAAGCGAGTGATATACTTCAAAAATTAGAGCTATATATGTATCAAAATAGTTATTTAAAGGAATAGTTGTTGGGAATTTTTAAAAATATTAAAGAAGATTTTTCAAATGCTTATCATAATGATCCAGCATTAACATCAAAGCTTGATTTTTTATTTAATTATCCTGGCGTATGGGCTATATTTTGGTATAGAATTTCAAATAAACTCTACAAAAAAGGTTATATTAGAATTGCTCGAATACTTATGGGTATTAATCAAATTTTAACAAATATTGATATTCATCCAGCTGCAACCATTGGAAGGCGTATTTTTATAGACCATGGTTTTGGAGTAGTAATTGGTGAGACAACTATAATTGAAGATGATGTGTTGATTTATCAAGGCGTAACACTAGGTGGCGTAAGTCTTGAGATACACAAACGCCATCCCACTATAAAACATCATGCCGTAATTGGTGCTGGTGCTAAAATCCTTGGAGATATCATTATTGGTGAACATTCAAAAATTGGTGCAAACTCTGTTGTTGTAAGAGATGTACCACCCTATTCAACTGCCATAGGTATTCCAGCTCATACAATCCAAAAAGGGCAATACAAAGACCAATTTATGCATAATAAATTACCAGATATCAATAAAGAGATGTTTGAATACCTATTAAAACGTGTAGCCATTTTAGAACACATTATGATGAAGAGTGATAAAGAGATTTTAGAAAAAGATTTGGAACTTGAAGATATTTATAATGCTTTTATTAGGTCAATGAAAAATTAAAATTATTTTTTTGGTATAATCTTTTTTTGAAAATATAATCTTTAAGGTATTATCTATGTTAACAAAACGTATCGACTCACTCTCAACATCTATAACAATAGCGATATCGAACTTAGCTGCAGACCTAAAAGCACAAGGTAAGGATATTCTCAGTTTTTCTGCTGGTGAGCCTGACTTTGATACGCCACAGCCTATAAAAGATGCGGCAATTAAGGCAATTAATGATGGTTTTACTAAATACACTGCTGTTGATGGCATACCTGAATTAAAACGAGCTATCATAGATAAGCTAAAAAAAGATAATAATCTCTCTTACACTATGTCTGGTGTGATCGTAAATAATGGCGCTAAACAATCATTATTTAATTTATTTTCAGTTGTTATAGAAGATGATGATGAAGTTATCATTCCATCGCCGTATTGGGTTACATATCCTGAAATTGTAAAATATTGTGGTGGTGTTGTAGTTAGTGTGGCAACAACAGATGAAACAAACTTTAAAATGACCCCAAAACAGCTAAGTAACGCTATAACCAATAAAACTAAAATGATTGTATTAACCTCTCCTTCAAATCCAACTGGTGCTATTTATTCAAAAGATGAGTTAATAGCGTTGGGTAAAGTTTTAGAAGGAACTGATATCTTAATAGCCAGTGATGAGATGTATGAAAAACTAATTTATGAAGGCAAATTTACATCAACTGCATCAGTTAGCGAAGATATGTTCAAGCGAACTATTACAATTAATGGACTAAGCAAATCAGCTGCTATGACGGGATGGAGATTTGGTTATATGGCAGCATACCACGAAGATATTGTACAAGCAACAAAAAAACTACAAAGCCAAAGTACATCAAATATAAACTCTATAACACAAAAAGCTGCTATTTTTGGCTTAAATGGCAGTATTGTTAAAGATATAGAAAAAATGAGACTAGAATTTAAAAAACGCCGAGATGAAGCTGTTAAACTATTTAATGCAGTTGATGGCTTATCTGTACTAACACCTCATGGTGCATTTTATCTATTTGTAAACATTAAAGAAGTATCAGATGATTCTATGAAATTTTGTCAAGATTTATTAGAAAAAACAGGCGTCGCTGTTGTACCTGGTATCGGTTTTGGAAGTGAAGGATATTTTAGATTTAGCTTTGCTACAGATATAAATAGCATACGTGAAGGTATTAAACGTATTGAAAAATATATAAAAACTAAAGCATAATTAATTTTATCCTTACATGCAAGGATAAAATGACTATTTAATAGTCTTAAGAACTGCGATTACCTCATCAATATTTTCGAGCGGAATATGAACTTTCCAATCTGGATCACTTGATTTTCCAGCTAAAGAAATCCCTATACTTGCAACTACACCACTACCCTCTCCATAAGGCTCTTCTATTTTTGAAATTGAAATAATTCCTTTTTTTGTACCACTAAGTGCTATCGTTGATTCTATTTTATTTTCTGACATCTGTTTTCCTTTTTAAGTTTTTATTAGTTTAGCTAATTTTGCCTGAAATTTCAACCATGATTTCTGCTCCATCAAAGGAAATCCTCCAAAAGTTTTACCACTTTGCTTAATTGATTTTGTAACACCGCTTCTAGCTGCTAATGTCGTAAGCGGAGCAATTGTAAGATGTCCTGATATAGCACTTTGACCACCTATTACCACATGATGGCCAAGTTTTGATGAACCAGCTACTCCTGATTGAGAGACTAAAACGCTATACTCACCAATCTCACAATTATGTGCCACTTGAACAAGATTATCAATACGTACTCCTTTTTTAATCAGCGTACTACCTAGTGTGGCTCTATCTATTGTCGTACAACTGCCAATCTCAACATCATCTTGTATAACAACATTTCCATTTTGATAAATCTTTAAATGCTTGCCTTCTTTAGAGGTTGCAAAACCAAAACCGTCTGCACCTATTACGCTATTTGCATGAATTATGCAGTTTGAACCAATTTTGCAATCTCTATAAACTACAACACCGGGATACAATACCGTGTTATCACCAACTACGACATTACTGCCTAAATAAACATTTGCTAAAATATGACAGTTTTTACCCACAATCACACCTTTTGCTAATTCGGCTTTGCAAGAGACAGTGCTATTTTGACCAACAATAGCTTCGTCTGCTTCATCATCTTCAATATTTGATGAAAAATATTGAGAGAGTTTCGCCATCATCAAATATGGCTCATCTACCACAAGAGCTATCGTTGAAGTTGGTACTTCCTTAGCAATTACTTTGTCCACTATCAAAGCACCGGCATTTGTCATTTTAACATCTTTTATATATCTAGAGTTTGAGACAAATGATAATTCTAAAGATGTGGCATCCGCTAGGGTATTCATCCCTTTTATATCAAATGACATGCCATCATATTTTGAATCAATAATATCTGCTATCTTTTTTATATCCATATTTTACTCTTTTAATAATTTTGCAATTTTACTCTGAAGTCTTCTCCATCTGCTGTGAGGCATCAATGGATATCCACTCCACACTCTGTGTGATTCTTTTATTGATTTTGTAACTCCACTTCTTGCGGTAAATGTTGAAAAAGGAGCAATATCTAGATGATCTGAAAAAGCAGTTTGACCACTAACAACACAGTTTCTTCCCAATTTTGTTGAACCACCTACTCCGCTTTGTGCTACAAATAAAGAGTATTCGCCTATCTCGCAATTATGTCCAATATGAATAAAATTATCAAGCTTTGTGCCTTTTTTTATAATAGTTGAATTAAATACAGCTCTATCTATCGCACAATTTGCCCCAATTTCCACATCGTCTTGTATGACAACATTTCCGTTTTGATAAATCTTTACATGTTCACCTGTCAATGTGTGTGAAAAGCCAAAACCATCGGCACCAAGAACACTTCCTGCATGTATAATACAGTTATTTCCGATAATAGTGTCACGATACAATGTACAATTTGGATAAATAATGGTATTATCACCAACACAAACAAATGAACCAAGATAAGCTCCTGCCATAATGATACAATTATTACCAATTTTAGAACCATCTTCAATGGTTGCTTTGTCATCTATATATGTTTTAAAACCAATATATGGCTCATCAGCAAAAAAATCTATCACCTTTGGCGTAAAAAGCTTTGTAGCGTATGCCATCGATACTGATACATCTGCACAAATAATATATGAGTTATTTTTTGGTGCATCAATGAGAAGTTCTTTAGTTATCAAAAAGGCAGAAGCTTTAGAGTTTGATAACTCTAAAAGATATTTTTTATGCAAAATAAAACTTAGTTGATTTTGTTTTGCACAAGTGAGATCATTCATGCCTTTTATTTCTATATCTTGTCCAATATATTCACATTTTAAACTAGAAGCAATTTGTGAGAGGAGCATATTAGCGCTCTAGTGCCACGGCACCACTTCTTACAATCTCTTTTGGCATAAATCTTTTAATAGCATCTAAAAAGTGTTGAACCCTGCAAGGTTCATCTGCTACCATAGCTATGATAAACTCTTCACCGACATTAACAATTTTACCATTATAAGCACCGCATAAAACTTCGATATCGCTTAAGCTATTTTGTATAGAAAATTTTACCAATACCATCTCTTTTTCAACTATATCATTATGCTCAATAACTTTTAAAACAGGTATAAGCTTGTGTAACTGTTTTGTTATTTGTTCAATTACCCTAATAGAACCTGACGTTACAATAGTTAAACGTGAATATTTACTTTGTGGAATTGGTGCTACTGTTAAAGATGTGATATTATATCCACGACCTGAAAAAAGATCTGTTATTCTTGATAATACGCTTGCTTCGTTTATCACAATAACAGAGATAACTCGTCTTACTCTTTGCATCTATTCCCCTTTGTACTCTAACATCATGTTAAACAATGAACCGCCAGATGGCACCATAGGCATAACATTTTCAAGCTTATCTACTTGGACATCAATTATTGCGACAATATCTTTACTAATAGCATCTTTTAAAGCGTTATCAAACTCCTCTTTTGTTGATACCTTATATCCAATTCCACCAAAGGATTCTGCAAGTTTTACAAAATCTGGTTGCATTTTTAGAGTTGTTTCAGCATATCGTTTATCATAAAAAAGCGTTTGCCACTGGCGTACCATTCCAAGATAATTATTATTTAAAATAACATTAATAACTGGAATTTTTTTCTCAACTGCCGTCATAAGCTCTTGTATATTCATCAAAATTGAACCGTCGCCTGTAATATTTATACTCACACGATCAAAGTCAGCTACTTTTACTCCAATAGCAGCAGGAAAGCCAAAACCCATAGTTCCAAGTCCGCCAGAACTTATAAACTGTCTTGGACGTGAAAATGGATAAAATTGCGCACTCCACATCTGATGTTGCCCAACATCAGTTGTAATATTAGCCCTCTCCCCTAATATCTCACCAATTCTTTGTATAACCCATTGCGGCTTAATAACCTTTGAACTATCTTCATATGATAATGGATGTAATTTATTAAAATGATTAATAGTTTGCACCCACGGTTCGTATCGCTCTTTATCAATAGTTTCTTTTGCAATATCAAGCATGCTATTTACTACATTTTTAATATCTCCAACGATAGGAAAGTCAGCTTTTACAAGTTTTGAAATGCTAGCTGGATCAATATCTACATGTATTATTTTTGCATGTTTTGCAAATTCACTTAATTTTCCAGTTACCCTATCATCAAATCTTGCACCAAGGGCTATCATCAAATCAGTTTCACTCATAGCCATATTAGCTGCGTAGCTACCATGCATCCCAAGCATAGAGATTAGCATGGGATTATCAAACCTAAGCGTTCCTCGTGCCATGAAAGTCTCAACAGCAGGAATGTTAGTCATCTTAATAAGTTCACGTACTTCATTGGCTGCATTAGAATTTATAATTCCACCTCCTAAATAAAACACTGGTCTTTTAGCTTCTTTGATTGCCAAAACAGCTTTTTTAATTTGACGCAAATTACCTTTTATCGTCGGTTTATAGGTTTCTAAATGGATAGGTTGTGAATAATCAAATACACCAATTTGAGCTGTTACATCTTTTGGAATATCAATATGAACAGGTCCTGGACGTCCAGAAGAGGCAATATAAAATGCCTCCTTTAAAATGCGTGGTAAATCTTTTGCATCAGTTACAAGGTAGTTGTGTTTTGTACAAGAACGACTAATTCCAACAGCATCAATCTCTTGAAATGCATCAGTACCAATTAAACTCATAGGAACTTGACCACTAATCACAACTAAAGGAACTGAATCCATATATGCATCAGCTAAACCAGTTACAGCATTGGTAAATCCCGGTCCACTTGTTATCATCGCTACACCGACTTTACCACTCACTTTCGCATAACCTTCAGCTGCATGAACAGCTGCTTGTTCATGACGTGTTAAGATATGTTGAAATGAATTTTGTTTATAAATTTCATCATAAATATTCATAATTGCACCACCAGGGTAACCAAATACTGTATCAACATGCTCTGCAATTAATGCCTCAATAACCATCTGCGCACCACTAATTTGCATCTTGTCTCCTTAAAATATTATGTTTTGTTATTCAATTGTTCACAATACGAAAAGGCTAAACCCTCACGTAAACTATCGTCTATCACAATAGAACTCGTGAAATCCAAAAGAGTAAATATTTTTTTTACTATAATTATACCTGAAATTATTAAATCTTCTCTGCCTACTCCAACATAATAAGACCTAGTTTTTATATCCATATTTAAAAGTTTTTGCATAACCTCATCATAAAGAGCCACATCCAATTTATATCCGTTAATTTTGGAATTATCATAATTAGCATAGCTCATACCTTGTAAAAAAGCTGCTATTGTAGTAGGCGTACCTGCTGTTTGAATAAAAATTTCTGGCTTTTTACATGTCATATAATAATCATCAATATATTTTTTTATATCAAGCGTTAAAGCCTCAAGTAAAACTTCCATTTCATCAAAATTTTTTATCATCTGTGTGAGAGTTACTATGCCTAGATTAAAACTTTTAGTTATTATCTTATCATGATTATAAAATGTAATTTCAATCGAGCCTCCACCGATATCTACTAAAACAAAAGATGATGGCGTTACATGTAAAGAATCTAGGCGTTTTTTTACAGCAAAAATAGTGTATTGTGCCTCATCAAATCCACTAATAACTTGAAATTTAATACCTGTTTGCTCATAAATAATCCCTAAGACTTCATCTGCATTTTTTGCTAAACGCATAGCTGCAGTTGTAATAGCAATTATTTTTTGATTTTTAAAATCCAGCTTTTTTTTTGCTTGCATAAGTGCAGATACTACTCGAATAATAGCTTGTTTATTTATCTGTTTTGTATTTACTAAATTATCAGCGGTTTTAACGATAGCTTCAAAACTCTTACCCCATTTTTTCTTAGCACAATCATATTCAATACAATTTAAACTATTTGAACCTAAATCTATCGCTATCATTATTTAATATGGCTACTTAAATAACCATTTTCTTTTAAAATTTTTGTTATATTCTCTTGATGTTCTTTGCCTTTTGTTTCAAGATGAACTGTAACATTTGCATCACCATAATCTAGCGAAACAGATGTTCTATCATATGCAATATGAACTATATTAGCATCTAGTTTTTTCAAAATTGATGTTAATTTCATCAACGAGCCTGGCTTATCTACTAAAGTAACTACCAATTTCATTTTACGATTTGATTTGATTAAACCTTTTTCAATAATCACAGATAGTAATGTGACATCCATATTTCCACCACTTAAAATAGCTGCTACTTTTTTGCCCTTTAGTGATGGTAATTTATTATGTAAAAGTGCTGCAACTGTAACTGCTCCTGCTCCTTCGACTACTAACTTTTGATGCTCTAAAAGATAGAGTATAGCATTTGCAATCTCTGCATCATCAACGCTAATAAAATCATCAACATCTTTTTTGATATATTCTAGTGTAATTTTTGAACAATCACGCACAGCAATCCCATCAGCAATTGTTCTAACAGATATACTATCAATAGGGCGACCAAGTTCGTAGGAATCTTTAAGTGCGGGTGCACCTTTAGCGCTAACTCCAATAACTTTTATATTTGGATTTATGCCTTTTATCACCTTTGCAATACCGCTAATTAATCCACCTCCACCAACAGGTACTAAAATGGCATCTAAATCATTATTGCTTTGAGAGAGAATTTCTAATGCAATAGTTCCTTGTCCCGCTATTACTTTATCGTCTTCAAATGGATGAACAAATTCTAATGCATACTTTTTAGCATATTTGAGTGCGTAAGCATAGGCTTCATCATAATTTGCACCAGCTAAGATAACTTTTGCACCAAAATATTTTACACCATTAATCTTTGACAAGGGAGTAGCTTCTGGCATGATAATTACAGCTGTAATATTAAATTTTTGTGCACAAAATGCAACACCTTGTGCATGATTACCTGCACTCGCGGCTATAACTCCATTCTTTCTTTGTTTATCACTTAAAGATGCAATTTTATTATAAGCACCACGAATTTTAAAAGCTCCAGTTATTTGAAGATTTTCTTTTTTTAGATAAACATCGCAACCCGATATTTCACTTAGATATGATGTATAAGCGAAAGGCGTTTGAACAACAATATCTTTGATCCTGTCATGTGCTTCATAAATAGCATTTAAATCCAACAACGATTATACCTCCATAATCTTTTTATAATCAATCATAGCGCATTGATTTTGAACAACTTTTAAACCAGCATTATCTGCTTTTTTTGCCGCCTCATTATTTACAATACCTATTTGCGACCACACAACTTTAACATCTCCTCTTTGAATACACACATCAACAATATCGTTCATAGCATCAGATTTTCTAAAGATATCTACCATCTCTATTTTAAATGGTACATTTAGAAGTGAGTTGTAAACTTTTTCTCCTAAAATTATATTCTCTTTTGGATAAATAGGAACTATTTTATAGCCAACTTTTTGCAAATATTTGGCTACTTTATGGCTATCTTTTGTTTTATTTGGCGATAAACCAACAATAGCGATAGTTTTTACACTCTCAAAAATCTCTTTTACTTCATCTTTATTTGAATTTATAGTTGGAAATTCACACTCCATCATCGCTCCTTTAATATTTTTTAAAGAAAATAAGGTCAGCTATCGGTTTTTTATCAACACCGCACCCATTTCTACATGAGTAGTATAAGCAAATTGATCAAAAAGAGCCATCTGCTTAACTTCATAAGTTTTACTTAAAATCTCTAAATCTCTTTTTAATGTTGTAGGATTACATGAAATATATAAAATATTATCATATCTTGAAATAAACCTACAAGTTTGCTCGTCAAGCCCCGCACGTGGTGGATCGATAAAAACTGTTTTTATATTATAATTATTGATATCAATATCTTTCATACGACGAAAAACACGAACATTGTCTAAAGCTTGAACTAATTCTTGCGAACTCATTCGTAAAAATTCGATATTTGTAACATGATTTAATCGCATATTTTCTTTTGCCGCATTTATAGATGCTTTTGATATCTCAGTCGCTAAAATTTTATCAAATATATCAGCTAACGGAATTGTAAAATTACCAGCACCACAATAAAGCTCCAATAAATCACCATTTAAATCTTTCGCATGTTGTAAAATCCATCCTATCATCTTCTCGTTTACTTTTATATTTGGTTGGGTAAAACTATTTTCAAATTGAATAAAATGGTATATTTTATTTTGTACATGCAACGTTTCGTTTATATAATCACGACCTATCACAATTTTTTGTTTTTTACTTCTTCCTATAATATTTATATGCAATTCTTGTGCAATCTTTTGTGCTACTCTTTCCCAAAGAGTATCTAATTTTTTATGATACAAAAGTGAGACAACTATATCTGCATTTGAAGATGATAAAAAATCAGCGCTAAAAAGCTTAGTTTTGATATTATATTGTTTTATTAATTTGAGCAATTTTGGCATGAGCTCATAAACATGACTACTTACTTGTGGGCACTCTTGTATCGTTACAAATCCTTTATGATTTAGGGTATGCATAGCATAAAAAATCTCATCTTTTTCATGCCAAATTTTAAATTCAGCTCTTGCTCTATAACGACTTATTTGTGAACTAAAAATATCTATTTTTTTTATATAAAACTGCTTAAAATGCTCTTTATTTTGTTTAATTTTTTTATTCAACTGTGTCTTATAATCATCTATATAATTATTACAACTTCCACATTCACCAAAATAGATACAATTCATACTATTTTACACTCGATATAAGATTACCAATTAAAAGGTCCCATCCGTTTATCAATATAAACACAAGTATTTTAAAGGGCAGAGATATCATAACAGGAGGCAACATCATCATGCCCATGGACATTAAAAGTGATGACACGACCATGTCAATTATTAAAAATGGCAAAAACAATAAAAAACCTATTTCAAAAGCTGTTTTCAATTCACTAATTAAAAATGCTGGCACTGCTATAGTTAATGGTACATCACTAATATTTTGTGGATTTTTTAGATGTCTTATCCGATAAAAAAGTGCTAAATCTTTTTCTCTTGTATTTCTTATCATAAATTTTTTAAATGGTAAAGTTGTTTTATTAAATGCTTCTGCATAGCCTATTTTTTTTTGTAAATATGGCTGAATTCCGTTGACATAAGCTTTTTGTCCGACAGGTTGCATAACAAAAAAAGTAAGTACTAAAGCTAACATAACAAGTATTTGTGTTGGTGGAACTTGTTGCGTTCCAAGTGCTTGACGTAAAAATCCAAATACAATAATAAACCTCGTAAAAGTTGTCATAACAAGTACCATGCTAGGCGCTAAAAATAAAAGCGTGAGCATAACAAGAACGTTTAACGAATCAACTAACTGTTGCGGTGTATGAGGTGCTGAGAGTGAAAAATTCACTGTTGGAATTGTAGTGGCACTAGCTGCAGTAATTACAAATATAAAAAAAAGACTAAAAAATATTTTCATTATATTTTAATACCAAGAATATACAATATTTTATCATGAGTTTTATCTGTAAGCAAAAAAATAACCATCCTGAAAGTTTGCATCATAATAACACAAATTCTATATATAAATAATAAAAATTTTAGTATAATCTGCAAAAAATTAAAATGGACATATTTAATGCTTAACTCTTTATATAAAAATCCAACCAAATCAGCTTTTTTAATTATTTTATTATTGGGTATATTTAGTATTTTTTATAATGCTTTTTTACCACTGCATGGAGATGAAGCATATTATTGGGTATGGAGTCATCATCTACAAGCTAGTTATTATGATCATCCGCCCATGATAGCATATATGATTCATCTAACTAACTATATATCTCAAAGTCAATGGGGTGTCAGACTTACAAATATTTTTTGCATGAGTTTTACTGCATTTTATATCTTTAAATTAACAAAATTACTTTCAGATAAAAAAACAGCTTTAAACTCTACTTTAATTTTTACCTCAATTATTTTAGTAAATGCTGGTTATATTTTAGTCACACCAGATTCACCATTGATGCTTTTTTGGTCAATGTCGCTTTATTACAGTTATCGTGCTATTTTTATTAGTAAAAAATTAGATTTTATTTTAACAGGTGTTGCAATTGGACTTATGATGCTTAGCAAATATGCTTCTATATTGTTTATAATAGGCTTACTAATCTTTCTCATCATAAAAAAACGAGATATATTTTTAAATCCATATTTTTATATAGCAATCATCATAGCCTCTATCATAGTTTCTCCTGTTATTTGGTGGAATTACACAAATCATTGGATAAGCTTTAATTTTCAATGGCATCATGGAAAAACTAATAATTTTATTATTCATCCTCTTATTTTATTAGATTTTATCTTGGGGCAGTTTGGTATTTTTTCTCCTGTATTTGCTGGTGTTTTATTTTGGTTCTTAATTAAAAAACGACTATATTTCACAGAAGATAAACTATTTTTTCTCTCAACAAGCATAGTTACCATTTTACTTTTTTTTACCTATAAAGATCTATTTAAAAATATGGAATTAGACTGGATTGCACCTGCATATATCGGTGGTACGGTACTCTTAGCTATCATTATATCAAGATATAAACTCATTAGAACTTTTAAAATTGGCTTAATCATAGCACTCATTTTCACAATTTTAGGCAGAGTTGGTTTAATGTTTTTTTTACCTGTTGTGCAAGATAGAATGTACGGAAACAAACAAGCGGTAAAACTACTTGAGAGTTATGCAAAAAAAGGTGATTCTTTTTATGGTGATTCACTAACCACCGCCGCATATTTAAAATTTTATCTGCCACATCATCCGCATACACAATTAGCAACACCATCAAGATATTCACAATACAACATGTGGAGAAAAAAAGGTTATCTTCATAATGGTTTGGTTTTAACCATGGAACCTATGAGTTATTATTTAAAAAAAGAATATAAACATGTAAAACTACTAAAAACTCTTACGCTTCAACGTGGATTGCACAAAACTAAGACTTTTTATATTTACAGAGTTACTTCTTCAAAATATTTTAATACATTATAGTGTAAAATAACAATAAATTCCTGGTTGTATATGAAAAATATTTTAAAAATTATTGTTACTGTTGCTATTTTCTATTATCTTTTTAAATATATTAATATCGATAAATTGCTCGCCACTTTAGCTAAAAGTCATGGCGGATATATTGGCATTGCATTACTTTTTCAGCTTCTTAGTACCTCGCTTGCAGCTTTTAGATGGAGTGAAATTAGTAAACTTTTAAAATTTAAAGAGCTATTTTCATTTTATATTACCAGTTATTTTAAAGGTACTTTTTTTAATCAAGTCTTACCTAGCAGTATAGGCGGTGATGCTGTTCGAGTTTTAGATTTATCTGCCAAGCATTATCATAAAAAAGAGGCTATTTTTGATGTTTTTATAGACAGAGTTATTGGACTTGTTGGGCTACTGATTTTAAACTTACTCTCAACGGTTTTCTTTTTTGGTACTTTTAATAACAGCTTTTCATTTTTAATTATTGCGATTGCTTCTGGCGGTTTAATCGGATTTTGCTGTTTATTCTTTCTTCATAAGATTAAATTTTTGGAAAGTATTATTGGCTTACACTATTTGTTTAAATTAGCTACTAAACTAAACTCCTTGTATTTTAATAAAACCATGCTATTTAGACATATTGGTATTTCAATTATAGTACAATTGTTAACTGTGATGGCTCTTTTTGCAATTTCAAGAAGTATTGATATAAGAATTAATTTTGAAACTTTTTTAATAGCTGTTCCACCTGTTTTTTTACTTATGATTATTCCTTTGTCACTAGCTGGGTGGGGAATACGAGAAGGTGCTATGATTGGAATTTTTACGCTAGTATATAACGATAAAGAAAAGATACTAGCTATGTCAATTTTATATGGCTTATTGCTCATAATTAGTGCACTACCTGGTTCATATTTTTGGATAAAAAGTAAAAGTCATCTCTAAAACAAAATAAAATAGGAAAATAATGAATATAGATTTAATGCGTAAAATAGATTATTATATTGGTATACCACTGACATTTATTGGTACTTTAGTAGATAAAAGTATAAAAATATTTAAAAAAGATATCAATATAAAAGTTAAAAATGTATTGTTAATTGAGTTATCTGAAATGGGAAGTGCTATTTTAGTAGATCCAGCCATGAGAAAATTAAAAAACAAAATTGATGGAGATATATTTTTCGTTATTTTTAGTAAAAACAAAATAAGCTTACAACTATTAAATACAGTAAAAGAAAAAAATATTTTTACATTAAATGAAAGCAATCTTAGCTCACTTATAGCAAGTGCGATAAAATTTATCTTTTGGTGTAGAAAAAATCATATTGATTCAACAATAGACTTAGAGCTTTTTTCACGTGTAACTGCATTACTATCTTTTATTAGCGGAGCTACGAACCGAGTAGGATTTTACAGCTTTTTTAACGAAGGATTATATAGAGGAGATTTTCTAACAAAAAAAGTAGCTTACAATCCTCATCAACATATAGCAAAAAGTTTTATAGCACTTGTTGATGCCCTGCTTTGCACAAAACAAGAAATACCTTTCACAAAACGTCATATTGCTGATGATGAGATACAAATTACGAAAATAGTGCCTAATGAGATGGATAAGCAAGAAGTATTAAAAACTATATCTACAAAATTTGAAAAGTTTAATCCATTAACTCATCATATCATCTTAATAAACTCTAACGCCTCAGATCTACTTCCTCAAAGAAGATGGGACAGGGATAATTATTGTAAAGTTATTCAACAAATTCTTAACTTTAATGAAGATATCATTGTTTTGTTAACAGGTGCACCATCTGAGCGTGATTGGGTGCAGGTTTTATGTAATTGTGTACATGATAGTAGATGTATAAATTTTGCTGGAGATATAAAGTTTTTACAACTCCCAACTCTATATAGTCTAAGTGCGTTTATGCTTACAAATGATTCTGGACCTGCACATTTTGCTTCAATTACTAGCATGCATACATTTGTTATTTTTGGACCCGAAACACCAGCACTTTACAGCTCGCTTGGCTCAACCACTCCAATTTTTTCAGCCCTTGCATGTAGCCCTTGTGTAAGTGCTGCAAATCATCGTAAAACACCATGTGATGATAATCAATGCCTAAAAGTTATCACTCCAGATTTTGTTTTTAATACCTTAAAGTTTGAACTTGACAAACTCACTAATAAAAAATCATAAAAATCTTATAATTTTTGTTATTGTTATAACAATTATTAGGCTTTTTGTTGCAAAAAGTGTAGGACTTGGTGTTGATGAAGCACATTATATGCTCTATGGCGTGCATCTTGATTGGAGCTACTTTGATCATCCTCCTTTAGTTGGATGGGTTGAACGAATCTCTACTATTTTATTTGGTTTAAACGAACTAGGAGCTAGAGTACCTGCCGTGCTTATTGGAGCATTAACTAGCATCTTTGTTTATCAATTAATTTATAAAATATCTAATGACTCACGTATCGCTTTTATATCACTATTAGCGCTAACTGCTTCATTTTTATTTAATGCTCTTTTTTTAATGCTTTTACCTGAAACTTTGTTAATACTTCTTATTATTCCAATAATTTTTACAACTATAGAAATAGAAAAACAAAATAAAATATTAAACTGGATATACCTAGGAATTTTACTTGGCTTATCTGGTTTAGCTGGCTATACAGCAATATTTTTTCCTATTGCAATTTTATCATATATGCTAATAAAGAAACGGTGGGATATTATTTTTAACCTTAAAATTATACCTACTATTATCATTGCATCTGTCATGATAATACCCATTTTTTATTGGAATATACAACATAATTGGATTAGTTTTACTTACCAAAGTAATCATGTGATAGTAGCTAAGCATATTCATGCTAATAGATTTTTTAAATCTATTTTAGTTCAATTTGGAGCATACAATCCGCTGCTATTTTTAATATCATTTTATGGATTATATAAATCCTTAAAATCTAAAAATAATTATCTATTTTTATCATCTTTATTTGGTTTAGTTATTATATGCTTTTTTCTTTATGCATCATTATATAAAACCGCCTTACCTCACTGGAGTGCTCTGTTTTATCTTTTATTTATTCCAATTGGAAGTTATTATATTTTACAACTCTCTAAAGGATATAAAACATATCTAAAAGTTGCAATTATATTTGGTATAATTTTATCAGCTGTAGTATATTTCGAATTAGCATTTAAAGTAATACCGTTTCCAAATTATAAATCACCACTGCGTGATTTAAGTGGTTTTGCTACCATTACAAAAAAAGCGAACCAGTTGATTAAAAATAATAAAAAAGATGCCTTAGCTGTTACAAATTGGACAATCGCATCACGTGTTATATTTTATAACTTAAAATACCACACGCGAGTATATCTTTTAGGCCAAGGTATTACACAATTTACATTTTGGCAAAAAGGCTCACCAATTGGTAAAAATCTTATCGTTATCAACACGCATTTTTTTCATAAAAACATATCAACATATATGAAATGTAAAAAAGTGATAAAACATAAAAGATTTTATATAAAAGTAGCAGGTTATAAAGTAAATAGTATTGAGTTTGTTACATGTAAAGATTATCAAGGATTAAAATGAATTTCACAAAACAACAATATGTAATCGGCATTAGCCTGACGATAGGATTTATTATATTTTCCTATTTTTTCTTAGATATTTCGGTCGCGAGATATTTCATTACACATAAAAGAGAGTATCATGAAATAGGAAATATTATCAGTATTTTTGGTCAATCACAGTGGTATATTATTCCTGGATTATTTGGATTTTTAATCTATAAATATTATAAACATAATGAAGTTTATGCGCAACGTTTTTTATTTTTATTTTATGTTAATATTTTCTCAGGTGTTATAAGTATTGTCTTGAAATTATCGTTTGGACGAATACGCCCTTGGGGTATAGAAAACGGACATCATCAATATGGATTTTTACTGTTTCAGCATTTTAATTTAGGCTTAATAGATAAATTCAAATTTCAATTTGATACCATAAGACATGCAACAGCTACTTATGCATCATTTCCATCAGGACATGCAACCACTATCTTTGCTGTATTTACATATTTTAGTATTATATTTCCAAAGTATAGATATTTATGGTTATTTTTAGCTATATTAGTTGGAATTTCAAGACTTTTTGCTGATGATCATTTTTTAAGCGATATAGTCGGCGGAGCATTAGTTGGCATCACATCATCCATGTATGTATATTATAAAATGAAAGATAAATTATGCTTGTGATAGTGGATGAAATTTTTTAACTGTATCTTGTAAATTTTGCTTTTGAATATGTGTATAAATTTGTGTTGTTGTTAAAGAAGAATGACCTAACAGTTCTTGTACAACTCTTAAATCTGCACCACCTAAAATAAGAGAAGTTGCATAAGAATGTCTTAAAACATGTGGAGAAATGCCTAAATATTTTTGTGTTATCTTATACGCAGAAATACGACTAAGATGAACTCCTTTATAGTTTAGCCAAATATAATGATTGTTAAACGGTTTATTATCATTATATCTTTTAAGTGCTTTTAAAGCCATACTGGCAATTGGTACCACCCTTTGTTTTTCACCTTTGGCTTGTCTTACACGCAACCATTCTCCCTCAAGATCTGATTGTTGAAGACTTAGACACTCACTAATTCTAGTTCCTGTTGCGTATAAAAAAAGTATTAATGCGTAATCTCTTTGTCCCATCCAATTATCTATATTAATTAATAATAATGCATCTTTAATTTGATCAAATGTTAAAAATTTTGGTAAAAATTTTGGTATTTTTGAAAGTTTAAAATGATTTTTATCCTCTATAAATTGAGATTTATAACAAAAGGTAAAAAATGAATTTAAAGATGATAGTTTTCTATTTAGTGTATATTTATTACTATAACAAGATAGTGCGTCAAACACATCCATAGATGTTAATGAGATAAGTGGTTTGCTTAATAGATCTTCTAAATGTATTAAATCACTTTTATATGCACTTATAGTTCGCTTGCTTAAGGCTTTAGTAATTGTTATATATTCTAAAAAAGCATCTAACTGCTTAGACATCTTTTTAATATTTTAAAATAAATGATTTATCATTAACATAAAAAGCATGTTTATTTGTATATACATAGCCATTTTCATCAATATCTACATCATAAATTTTATAAGATTTAAAATTTTTATCCAAAGAGACAATATAACCCTGTTTCAACAAAAGATAAACTCTTTTTTTTGTAACAGTCATCCCTAAAAAGTGTGCAAATGCAAATTTAATTTTTACTTTTAATTGTAACGAGGGCGTTAATTCATATACAACACCCTGTTTTGTTGCTACATAAAGAGCATTATTTGCATATTTAATATCTCGAACATCATATGTAGCTCGTTTTTCACTTTTTTTAAGTGAAAGGATTTTATACCCACTAGCTGCTACAAGATTATTACCAGCTACATTAAAATGAATTATATTATTAAAGTATTGTTTTGTACTGACTATTAAAGCTTTAATAATTTTTCTAGTATCAATATTTACAATTACTAATCGACTATCAAGAGTTGAAAAAACTACTAAATTATTTAAAAAATATGGGTTTACAACTCTAGTATCAATCGCTATTGGCGCTTCACCTTGAGCTTGAAATAGAATTTTTTTATTCAAAATATTATATAATGCAATATTATCTGATGCAAATAATACTGCTAAAATATTATTATCAACTGTTGCTGCTACAACAGTTCTACCTAGTAAAAATCTAAGTTTTTTGGATAAATTATCCCTATTAATAAGTGTTAGTTCTCCGTCAATCTTTGCAGTTATAATCCATTTTTTTTCAACATTTATTAATGTTTGTGTATCATTATTAATAGTCGTCTTTATAATACCATTTTGATAAAGTACATGACCATTTTTAAATACAGCTCCATTAGATGAAACTTCTATAATTGAGCTATTTAAATCTTGTGTATATGGCCAAGAACCGACAATATTTTGAGTCGGTTTAAAAATCTCTTTATTGCTACATCCACTTAAAAATAAAATTATAATAAAAGAGATAGAAATTATATATTTCATAACTATTTTATTCCATAATGAGATAAAATCTTAGCTATTTGATTAATTGGGGAGGATATTGCAATAGTTTTTAATTGTACATTCGCCTCAGCTGGATGGTGAGCTTTAATTAGCAAATATGCACTTTGCAAGATAGCAATTTGTTTATATATAGCATTATTTTTATGGCTATATGCGTCAAGTAGTTTTCTATTTTTTTTCAAACTAGCCAACTGATATGATGCTAAATCTGCCACAAATAATGTTTTAACATGGGATAATTTTTGTAAGACTTCCATGTCACTATTTGCAACTGCTTTATTTAATACATAAATATTATATAAATTTTGATTATCTTCTTTTAATACATGCAAAGCTTGTGTATCTTGCGGGTTTTTTTGTAACTTTAAAAATGCAATATTTGATAATTTAATATCTTGTGCTTGTTCATAATTATGTACAACATCAGCTATTAATGCAACTACAATAATAACTGCTAAAATAATTAATAATTTTTTATATTTTGTTACAAAACTCTCAATTTGAAGAGCACTAGCAAAAAACTTCTCTTCGCTGCCTAACTCATTTTTAACCATAGATATATTATCTTTAAAACCCAAAACCGTACTCCTAAAGCATCATAATACTTAATGCATAATAATATCCAATAGAATGTTAAAGTTTTGTAAAATACGTTTTTTTTGATACAATTATCATAATAAGTGCTAGACCATATTAAATATGACATTTATTATAGTCTGGCACTTAAGTAAGTCATAAAGGATGCAAATGCAAATTGATGAAAAGCTTCTAAGTCGCTTAGAAAAACTATCTAATCTTAAAATTAACGTAGATAAGCGTGCAGAAATAATGGTTCAACTATCAGAAATTGTAGGATTTGTTGATAATTTAAGTGAATTAGATACACAAAATATCGACGTCACATGTGCCATAACAGATCAGGCAACTAAGTTACGTGAGGATATTATAAAATGTAATAGTGATATAAGCCATGATATTTTAAAACATGCTCCCATGTCACAAAATGATTTCTTTATCGTCCCTAAAATTATTGAATAAACAAGAAGGAAAGTATCAATGCAAACACAAATGCAAAAATTAGATATTAAAAAACTTTTAAAAAGTGTTCTAGCTTATAAAGCATCTGATTTACACTTAGTATCAAATTCAGAGCCGCAAATACGTATAGATGGGAGACTCGTCGCTTTAAATTTGCCAATACTAGATGGAGATTCAATCTCAGAGATGGCGTATGCTCTTTTGACTGAAAAACAAAAAAAAGATTTTGAAGAAAGAGATGAGCTCGACTTTGCTGTTATGATTCCAAATATTGGTCGTTTTCGTTGTAATTACTATAAAACCATGGGCGATATCGCCTGTGCCTTTAGAATCATTCCAATTGATATTCTATCTTTAGATGAATTAAATTCAAAACAGATGTTTAAGGAACTAGTAAAACGTGAAAAAGGACTTATCTTAGTAACAGGACCGACAGGTAGTGGTAAAACTACAACTCTAGCTGCTATGTTAAATGAGATAAATATCACAGAAAAAAAACATATAATCACCATAGAAGACCCAGTAGAATTTGTACATAAAAATAAAAAATCTCTGTTTTCACAAAGAAATGTTGGGACAGATACAAACTCATTCTCAATGGCTTTAAAATACTCTTTAAGACAAGATCCTGATGTTATATTAATTGGCGAAATGCGTGATAAAGAAACTATTAGCGCAGCATTAACAGCAGCAGAAACAGGGCATATTGTTTTCGCTACACTCCATACAAATTCGGCACCACAAACAATTAATAGAATAATTGATGTTTTTAATGGTGATGAACAACCACAAATAAGAGCTCAACTCTCAACATCTTTAGTAGCTGTTATTTCACAAGCATTACTACCTCGTATTGGCGGTGGTCGTGTAGCCATACAAGAGATTTTAATAACAAATCCTGCTGTTGCAAACTTAATTCGTGAAGATAAAATTCACCAAATATATTCTCAAATGCAACTAAATCAACAATCAACAAATATGACAACTCAAACACAAGAATTAATCGAACTTCTTAGAAAAAAAGTCATCACAAAAGAGAGTGCCATAACTTATTCAAACCGCCCCGAAGAGCTAAGTAAAATGATTGAGGGGTTATAAATGAGCTTCTTTTAGAGTATCAGCAATTAAAAATGCAAGTTCGAGTGATTGATCTGCATTTAAACGTGGATCGCAATGTGTGTGATATCTACTAGAGAGATCCTCCTCTGTTACTTCAAAAGAACCTCCAATACACTCCGTTACATCTTTTCCAGTCATCTCCAAATGAACGCCACCAGCAAAAGTACCCTCCGCTTTATGAATTTGAAAAAATTGTTTCATCTCTTTTAAAACGGCTGTCACAGGACGGGTTTTGTAACCATTACTTGATTTAATTGTATTTCCATGCATAGGGTCACAACTCCATACAATAGCTTTACCTTCACGCTCAACTGCTTGAATTAATGATGGCATAGTATCGCCAACATGGTCTGCGCCCATTCTTACAATAACATTTAATCGTCCAGCTATATTTTCAGGGTTTAACGCATCAATAAGTCGTATTAATTCATCAGGACTCATCGATGGACCAGCTTTAATTCCAATAGGATTTTGAATCCCTTTCATAAATTCTACATGCGCTCCATCTAATTGACGAGTGCGGTCACCTATCCATAACATGTGTGATGATGTATCATACCAATCATTTGTTAATGAATCTTGACGCGTAAATGCCTCTTCATAAGGTAGCAAAAGAGCCTCGTGGGAGGTATAAAAATCAGTTTCACGAAGAGTTCTGTAAGATTTTGGAGTAATTCCACATGCTGCCATAAAATCAAGCGATTGTTCAATATTGTGAGCTAGCTCTTCATATTTATTTGCTACTTTACTTTTATGAGCAAAATCAAGATTCCACTTATGAACTTGACGAAGATCAGCCAAGCCACCAGATGCAAAAGCACGTAAAAGATTTAATGTTGCTGCTGATTGATTATAAGCGTCTATCATTCTATTTGGATTTGGAACTCTTGCTGTTTTTGTAAATTCTACACTGTTAATGATATCACCACGATATGAGTCTAATGTAATCCCATCAATAGTCTCTTTATCACTAGAGCGTGGCTTTGCAAATTGACCTCCCAAACGACCAACTTTAACGACTGGCAATCCTCCGGCATAGGTCATAATAACAGACATTTGCAATAAAACTTTAAAAGTATCTCTAATATTTATCGCATGAAATTCAGAAAAACTCTCAGCACAATCTCCGCCTTGTAATAAAAATGCTTTACCTTTTGCGACACTGCCCAAAGATTTTTGTAGCCGTCTGGCTTCACCTGCAAAAACTAAAGGAGGATAACCTTTTAATTTCTTTAAAACTATATCCAACTCTTGTTTATTTGGGTACGTTGGTTGTTGCAAAATGGACTTTGCTCTCCAACTTGATGGATTCCAATTATTCATAATACTGTACCTTTTTTCTTTTTATGAATTTTACTAAAAAAATCCTAAAATAACTCTGTAAAGTTCTTTTTATGATTGAAAATGTATAATTACTGTTATACTTTGAGTTCCTAAGTGTCTGACCAGAATAAATGTCATACTTCAGCAATAAGGTTAGACTTTAAAAATAAACAAAGGTGAATAACTATTATCATGAAAAAAAATAACATAGAAGATATTTTTAAAAAACTTTGTCAAAATATTGCGATAAAGCTTGATTTAAGCCATATCGCACCATCAAAAGATATGATTATAGATTTATTACAACAAGTTTCATATGAAATTTCAAAAGCTGATTTAGATAAATTAGATTTACTAGATAAACCTAAGAATACTTTTGAATATAATTTAGAAAATTTGGTGCAAATAAGTATAGACAAATATTCTAATACAAATAATTCTTTTGATATTTTAGCGCAAGAACAAAGTGAAATTTTAAATGAATTTGAAATTCAAACTATTGATACTAAAGAGATTGCCAAAAAATTTTCTGATATTCAAAGGCACATGACAAAACAAGTAAAACAAGCAAACCAGACTATTGAACATCTAAAAAAACAGGTATCTGTTTTAAAAGATAGTTCAGAACTTGATTTTTTAACAAAAACTTATAATCGAAGAACATTATCGCGTGATTTAGAAAAACTCTGTACAATAAATAAAAAAAATGATGATGCTTATCTCATTATGTTAGATATTGATAACTTTAAAAAGGTAAACGATACTCATGGACATGTAGTTGGCGATAAAATTTTAATATTTTTAGCAAATACTTTAAAAAAAATTCTAAGAAATGTTAATAAAGTGTATAGATATGGTGGTGAAGAATTTGTTATTTTATTAAATAGAACCAATAAACAAGAGTGTGAACATATAGCCAATCGAATCTTATCAACTATTAGAAATAGTAAATTAGTCTATAAAGATCTAAATCTTGGTATAACCATAAGCTTGGGAGTTACCAATATAACAAATAGTGATTTACAAGATATCGTAATAGATAGAGCAGACACTGCGTTATATAAAGCAAAAACTAACGGAAAAGATCAAATAGTTGTATTGGAGGATTATGAATATTAATTATTTTGATATTATATTAGGTATTATAATACTGCTACTTGGACTAAAAGGTTTTGTTCATGGATTTTTTAAAGAGATATTTGGATTAATTGGTATCATTGGTGGTATCTTTATAGCCTCACGACTAGATAATATGGTAGGAGAATTGATAAGTAGTCATGTTGTATTTTTTACAAATAAAACTGCTATTACTTTTACAGGCTTTTTAATAACATTTGCTCTTTTTTGGCTTTTGATGATAGGAATTGGCTATATATTCAAAAAATTAGGCAAACTCAGTGGATTTGGTTTGATGGATAATATTTTAGGATTTATTGTAGGTGCGGGTAAATTCTTTTTAATTTTTGCTGTTATTTTATATGCTATATATAATATAAAAATTTTAAAAAATAACGTAAAACCTATGATGAAAAATAGTATTCTTTTTCCAATTTTAGTAAAAACAGGGAGTTATATTATGAAAATAGATCCAAAAATAGTTACAAAAGATATTAACACAACTATATCAATAAAAAAAATAACAACAACTATACAAAAACATATTGCAAAGGATGTCAATAGTGGGGGGAAAATCTTGGGGAAAAATGTATCAATATGAAAAAAAATTCACTATTTACTCATAAAAATATAGATTATCCGACACTACTTGACAATTTTAAAATTTTACTCAAGGAAAATAATCTAAAATTTACCCTCCAAAGAGAGCATATATTAAAAATTTTATACGACTCGCGCAAGCATCTCTCGCCAGAATTGTTATATAACGAAATTAAAGATCTTTTTCCAGAATTAAATATTGGTATAGCGACAGTTTATAGAACTTTATTGTTGCTTGAAGATGCTGATTTGGTGACATCAATTCCTTTTGATAAACATGGTAAAAAGTATGAATTAGCAAATAAAGAGCATCATGACCATATGATTTGCATAAAATGTGGTAAAATTATTGAGTTTATTGATGAAGAGATTGAATTAAGACAAACAAAAATTGCAAAATCTCATAACTTTAATATGATAAATCATTCAATGCAAATCTATGGTATCTGTAAAGAGTGCCAGATAAAAAATAAGGAAAACTAATTGCCATTTAACAATAAATTTATACAACTACGTATCGAAAAAGTAAATCAACTAAAAAAACTAGGGTATAACCCCTATCAGAACCAATCAAAGCGTGATACACTCATCAAAGATTTTATAAATAAAAATCAAGATATCAAAGAACTAGACAACAAGCGTGACGAAAACCGTCATTTTATAGTTGTTGGACGTATAAAATTTTTTCGTATTATGGGAAAGGCTAGTTTTTTAAAAATTGAAGATGAAAGCGGTATGCTACAACTCTATCTGACAAGAGATAACTTACCAGAAAATTTTTATAATGATATTGTTAAAAAAATGGTAGAAGTTGGTGATATTATCGAAGTTAGTGGATACCCATTTGTTACAAACAAAGGTGAACTTTCTTTACATGTAAACAAATTTCAACTTTTAACAAAAGCTATAGCACCTTTACCTGAAAAATTTCATGGAATTACAGATAAAGAGATTAGATACAGAAAACGTTATCTTGACTTAATTATGAATAATAAAATAAAAAAAACATTTCAAATACGCTCTAAAATTATCTCTTTAACACGTAGATTTTTTGAAGATAAAGGCTTTTTGGAAGTTGAAACACCAATGATGCATTCAATCGCAGGTGGTGCTAACGCAAAACCATTTATTACACATCATAATGCTTTAAAAATTGATAGATATTTGAGAATTGCGCCTGAATTATATCTAAAACGATTAATCGTAGGTGGATTTGAAGCAATTTTTGAGATAAATCGTAATTTTAGAAATGAAGGTATGGATGCTACGCATAATCCAGAATTTACATCTATTGAATTTTACTGGGCGTATAAAACATATGAAGATTTAATCAAATTAACAAAAGAATATTTTAGCTACCTTTTAAATAATCTTAGCTTGCCAACTATATTACCATATGGCGATATAGAGATAAATTTTGATAATTTCCAAGAGATAACTTTAATTAACTCTTTATCAAAAATAGGAAAGGTACCGCAAGAAATTGTAAATAGTAAAGAGATGATATTAGATTTTTTACATCAAAACAATCTTGAAGCAAACAAAAACATGACGTTAGGACAACTTCAAGGTGAGCTTTTTGATGAATTTGTTGAAGATAAGTTAATTGATCCAACATTTATTACGCAGTATCCAGTAGATATCTCACCTCTTGCGAGAAGAAATGATGAAAATCCAGAGGTTACTGATAGATTTGAACTTTTTATTGCTAGCAGGGAGATTGCAAACGCTTTTAGTGAACTAAATGATCCGCTAGACCAATTTGAACGCTTTAAAAATCAGATGAGCGCAAAAGATGCAGGAGATGACGAAGCGCATGAGATGGATAAAGATTTCATTGAAGCATTAAGTTACGGAATGGCGCCGACTGCTGGAGAGGGTATAGGTATAGACAGGCTCGTTATGCTACTAACTAATGAACACTCCATACGAGATGTTTTACTATTTCCGGCTATGAAACCAATTATAGCAGAAGGTATAAATCAACAAAAAGGGTAGATATGGGTTTTTTACAAGAATTTGATGATGATATATATGAATTATGTCAAAAAGAACTAGAACGTCAAACAGATGGACTAGAGATGATAGCTAGTGAAAATTTTACATTGCCAGCTGTTATGGAGGCTATGGGAAGCATTTTTACAAACAAATATGCCGAAGGGTATCCTGGTAAAAGATATTATGGGGGATGTGAATATGCTGATAAAGTTGAACAATTAGCAATAAATAGAGCGGCAAAGCTTTTTGGTTGTAAATATGTAAATGTTCAACCACATTCTGGTAGCCAAGCAAATGGTGCTGTTTATGCTGCACTTTTAAATGCTGGCGATAAACTCTTAGGTATGGATTTAAGTCATGGTGGACATCTAACTCATGGAAGCAAACCTAGTTTTTCAGGTAAAAACTACTCTAGCTTTACTTATGGTGTTGAGTTAGATGGACGTATTAATTATGATGAAGTTTTAAAGATTGCAAAGATTGTAAAGCCAAAAATTATTGTTTGTGGTGCTTCAGCATATGCAAGAGAGATTGATTTTAAAAGATTTCGTGAGATAGCTGATGAGGTTGATGCATATATGTTTGCTGATGTAGCTCATATTGCTGGACTTATTGTGGCTGGCGAGCATCCAGATCCATTTCCACATGCCCACGTTGTGACAACAACCACTCATAAAACTTTAGCTGGTCCACGTGGTGGCATGATTATGACAAATGATGAAGATATAGCAAAAAAGATAAATTCTGCCATATTTCCAGCTCTTCAAGGCGGACCACTAGTACATGTAATAGCCGCTAAAGCTGTTGGTTTTAAATATAATTTATCTCCCCAGTGGAAAGAGTATGCCATTCAAGTTAAAAAGAATGCACAAATTCTAGCAAATACACTAATTAAACGTGGGTATAACGTAGTAAGTGGCGGAACTGACAATCATTTAGTTTTGGTCTCTTTTGTTGGCAGTAATATTTCAGGTAAAGATGCTGATGCGGCACTAGGTAATGCGGGTATTACAATCAATAAAAATACAGTTCCGGGAGAAACAAGAAGTCCATTTATTACCTCTGGTATCAGAATTGGAAGTCCTGCATTAACTTCAAGAGGCATGAAGGAAAAAGAGTTTGCATTAATTGCAAATAAAATGGCTGATGTTTTAGATGATATTAACAATACTGAGTTACAAAAATCTATAAAAAATGAACTAACAAGTTTAGCTCGTCAATTTGTAATTTATCATCAAGCAACGTATTAAGGTTGATTATGATAAATACAATGGATTTTAAACTTATAAAGATGATTACTAGTCATTATTGGATAAAAAGTGACAGTGTTATTAATAAAATTGATTTTAAAGGCAAAGTGTTTTATAATAAATTTAAAAAAATTGATAGCATGCTGACACAATCTATAATTAATAAGCATCTAAAGGGCGAGATTACAGTTGCGCACTCTTTGATAAACAGTAATGATGTGGTTGAAAATATTGTTATTGATTATAATGGTTTTGATGCGCAAAGATTTTATCATAAAGCTCAACTACTCTTACGAGAAGAGGGGTTTTTAAATTTTACAGCATTTACAACAAAAACAAAAGGGCATCTACATCTTTATATTCATAAGGGTCATACAACTTTGCAAGAGGCAATACAGCTTGGTAAAATAATTTCAATGAAACTAGCAGCAAAACAACCAAAACAATGGAGAATATTTCCAACAACGGACTTACCTATGGAGTATAATATACTTACCCTGCCATATGATGTATACGCCAAAGAGCGTGGAACGTCATGGTCAAAACACATGTAAAAAGGATATATTATGGATGATAAAAATGAGTTAAATGATATTGTTTTAAATAAGAAAAGCAATTCAAAATCTGGTAAAAGAACTATTTTAGTTATAGCTGTTTTAGCAATTATTTTAATAATTGTTATCTCCATAGTAAATATTTTCTCATCAAATGCAAAGCACAATCTACCAATTATTAACAAAATATCAAAGTTACCAAAGCTACCGAGCGAAGGACAATCAAATAATCAACTCTTTAAACCAGTAAAAGTCATTCAAGAACGTAATACAACTGCTACAGCATTAGATAAAATTGCAAAGCAATTAAAAACACAACAAGCTATGATGCAACAAACTATCATAAAGCCAAAGCTCAGTAAAATAATAGTTAAACATAAAAAAATTCTACATACTAAAATACAATCTATAAAAAAAAAGATACGAAAAAAATACGAAAAAAGTCATACGCTATCACATATAAAAAAATATATCCAAGTTGGTGCCTTTGTAAAGTTTAAGCCAAATAAGAAATTTCTCTCATCTATTAAAAAGCATGGGTACAACATCACATATAAAAAAGTAAGGATTAAAAATAGGATTTTTACAAGAGTTTTAATTGGACCTTTTGCAAATAAATTAGAAATACAAAAAGCACTAGTTGTTGTACAAAAAGAGATTAGTTTACATGCTTATGTAACTAACAATTAAGGCTATTCATTGATATATTCACAACAATTTACACTAGACCAATTTACACCAATAGCTGTATACCATAAAATAAAAACTATTTTTGAAAATGAAATAAGTTATCTTTTTGAAAATGCAAACAGTGTTAATTCTAGCTTTATAATAATAGGAGCCAAAGAGCGTTTACAATCTAAAAATGGTATTACAATCTATACAGATAAATCAAATAATATAAAAATTCAAGAAAATTCAGCTTTTGAATTTTTGAAAGATTATTATAAAAATATAGATGCTACTGTATATAAAAACAGTTGTAAAGAGCTAAACGTTGGATATGTTGATGGCTTTATAGGTTATATCGGTTATGATATGGTTAAGGCATTTGAACCAAGATTACAACCATATATGCAAGACTTAAAAGACGAATTACACACTCCTGATCTTGATTTAATTTTACCAAAACTTGTAGTTGCATATAATCATAAAAATCATAAAATCTCTTTAATTTCAACACTTACAACTATGCAAAAAAGATTTGATGAATTTGAAAAATTATTAAAATCTTCATACAATTATATTACATTACAAAAAAATATCGGTAACGATAAAGGAAGTTATGCTTTTTCAAAAGAGAGCTTTTTTGAGATGGTTGATAAATCTAAAGAGATGATAAAAAGTGGCGATGTATTTCAAATACTTATGACAAATCGCTTTACAAGAAAGATACAAGTAGATCCATTTAGCTTTTATAGAATTTTAAGAAATAAAAATCCATCACCATATATGTTTTTAATGCAGTATGAAGATTTTAGTATAGTTGGAAGTTCACCTGAGGTCATGGTTAAACTACAAGATAAGGAAATACTGCTCCGTCCAATAGCAGGAACTGCAAAACGTGGCAAAACTTCAAAACAAGATAAAGAACTAGAAGAGAAACTCTTAACCAATCCAAAAGAGCTGGCAGAACATCTAATGCTTATAGATTTAGGCAGAAATGATGTAGGTCGCGTTGCAAAAACAAAAAGTGTACAAGTAGACAACATGATGCATATAGAGCGTTTTTCGCATGTCATGCATATTGTCTCAGATGTCATTGGAGTTTTGCGTGATGATAAAGATATGTTTGATTTATTTATGGCAACTTTTACCGCAGGAACTATGACGGGAGCTCCAAAAATTAGGGCTATGGAGTTAATTGCTGAATTTGAGGGTTTAAAACGTGGATTTTATAGTGGAAGTGTTGGGTACTTTGGATTTGATGGCAACATGGATAGTGCAATAACCATACGAACAGCTATGGTTAAACCAGATAAAGTAATCTTACAAGCTGGTGCGGGAATAGTTGCAGATAGTATAAAAGAATCAGAATACATTGAAGTTACAAATAAACTAGATGCTTTAACTAGTTCTTTATACGACTTAGATCAGCTTTAGTATAGATGAAATTATTTGCTATTTTTGGTAATCCTGTTGAACATTCACGTTCGCCTTTAATGCACAATTATCTCTTTAATACGTTAGATATCAAAGCATGTTATACTAAAGTACACCTAAAAGATGGCTCAAAACTACGTGATACTTTTCTTAAACTAAGACTAAGTGGTGCAAATATTACAATTCCATTTAAAGAAGATGCTTACAAAGCATGTGATGAGATACGTGGTTTTGCTAACGAAATAGGAGTTGTAAACACCATTATTAATGAAAACAATCGGCTTATTGGCTACAATACTGATGCAGATGGATTTATACAAGCGATACAAGAGTTTAAAAATATACAAAATATTTTAATTATTGGTGCTGGTGGAACTGCGAAAGCTCTAACTAAAAGATTATTACAAAATGCTTTACATGTAAGCATATTAAATAGATCTGCAAACAGACTTGACTATTTTAAAAAACTAACAACAAATTGTTATGATTGGAACAACTTTATTTGTAGTAAATATGATTTAGTAATAAACACAACTAGTGCTGGTTTAACTGACAACAATCTGCCAGCTCCACAGCCCATTATAGAAAATATTATGATAAATACAAGATATATTTGTGATGTTGTTTATGGTAAAAAAACACCATTTTTAAAACTTGCAAAAATATATAAGTTACCATACAAAGATGGTTCTGATATGCTTTTGTATCAAGGTGTGCTTGCAAATCATCTGTTTTGCGATAAACAAATTTCCATCGAAACAACAGCACAAATTATGAAAAGAAGTTTCGAGCTATTTTAATTGCAAAAACTTTTTTCTTATCATTTAAGAGCCAAGCATCTCCAAGATGAGCTTGTGCTATCTGCTTTGATAACACAAGTCCTAAGCCATTACCTTTTATTTTTGTACTTTTAAATGCCTCAAATAGATTACTGCTGTCTTCTATGCTTACACCTGAGTCAAAAATATAAAAATAATGAAACCCTTCATCATGAGAATATTTCATAACTACCTGACCTGATTCATCTTCACTTAGTTCAATTGCATCAATTGCATTAATAATAAAATTTGAAAACATCATGATTAGTAATTCTAAATCACCATTTAAGATAAAATCATCTTCAATAAAAGTAAATTCGATCTTTTTATCAAAACTATAATATCCGATAGTATTTTTGATAGCTTCTTGAATCTGTTGCCATCGTATCGGTTTAATATTTGCGTAAATACCTTTACTAAACATCAAGGTACTTTTTATGATGCTTTCTATTTTATAAATAGCTTTTTCTATCTCATCAACAATATCTTCATTTTCTTTTGTTACACGCTTTTTTAATATTGAAGTAAGTAGTGAAATTGAACCTACGGGATTTCGTATTTCATGTGAAAGGTGTGCTGCCATCTGGCCCATGGTAGCGAGATTTTCTTTTTGTTTTTGCTCGGTAATATCGGTTACACTAATAAGATATTTATTTTGATAATGACTTGTTTTTACAAGATAAGCTCTATCGTTAAACAATACCTCATAATTATCTTTATCTAGCTGTAAAATCAAAAATAAATTTGACAAATTTTTTGCTTGCGAATTTTGTAAAAATATCGTGCCATCTTCTTCTAAAATCCAAATTGCATTTGGTAAAAATTCGACTACCTCTTCTATTGTGGTTTGTAGATACTTATATGAATTTTTTAACTCTTTAAAATCATGCTCAATCTTATATGTTTGATTAATTAAAAGTTCTAACTCTTTTGGTGAGATGCTTTGTTTATCCAAAATAAATCCTAAACTACATCAACATATTCAATATTCGCTAATTCTTCAATTATATTATTATTGACACTAATAGCACAATTTAGTATAACATTTTGTAATTTTGATACAATACAAATATTTAAATGTCTACTACCTGGATATCTTCTTACAATATTATAAATTGTATCTAAACCTTCTGCATGTAAATCAATAGATACACGCAAAGTTAAAGGCTCTTGTGGTCTTTGTGTAAGTGTTGTTTTAACTTTTTTAGACTCTTTTTTTACCTCTTGCAAAGAAAATATTTTTAAAACAGATATTCTTGTAAACATCTCTGTATGCGTTACTTTTACTTTAAAAGCTACTGGCTCATCTAAGTTCATAGCATCTAGCTCTTCGAGCTTATCTGCAAAAAGCATCATATCAATATTTCCATGAAAATCCATCAACGATACAATACCAAAACTATTACCTTTTTTAGAAGTCTTTTTTTGTATATCTTCAACTTTTCCTATAAAAATAGCGGTAGAATTATCTTTAATATTTTCAATATCTGATGAAAGAGTATAATTTAAACTGTCTAAAATTTCTCTATAATTATCAAGAGGATGACCTGATACATAAAAACCTAAAGTATCTTTTTCAAACTCTAAAATATCATGTAGTTCATATTCTTGTGAATTTTTTAATTCTAACTTAATTTTTGTAATCTCAACATCATCACCAAACAAACTTCCAAGTGCATTTTTTTTAGCCGTTATCGCATCTCTTGAAGCATCTAATAAAATATCTATTTGCTCAAGCAGAGCTTTTCTTGAAAATTTAAAAACGTCAAATCCGCCTGATTTAATTATTGACTCTATCACACGTTTATTTACTTTTTGAGGATCAATTTTATTAACAAAATCTTCTAAAGATGTAAAAATTCCATCTTTTTTAATTGTCTCTAAAATAGAAATAACAGCAGCCTGACCTACTCCTTTTATAGCACCTAATCCAAATAAAATAACATCTTGATTATCTTTAGTAATGGCAGAAAACTCTAATTGTGAATAGTTAATATCTGGAGGAGCAAGAGTTATACCCATGCGTTTTACTTCATCTATATACTTTACAATCTTATCAGTATTATCTTTTTCACTAGTTAATAATGCTGCCATAAATTCATTTGGATAATATGTTTTAAGCCATGCGGTTTGAAATGTTACCATAGCATATGCAGCTGAATGTGATTTATTAAAGCCGTATCCTGCAAATTTTTCAATCAAATCAAACAGTTTTGATGCTTTATTATAATCATATCCCTGTTTTTTTGCTCCTTCGCTAAACTCGGCATTATAAATAGCCATATCTTTCTTTTTGCCCATAGCACGACGAATAATATCTGAATATCCAAGTGAAAAACCACCAATTACTTGCACTATCTGCATAACTTGTTCTTGATAAACTATGACACCATAAGTTGATTTTAAAATTGGCTCCATTTCATCAAATGTGTACTGTATTTTTTCACGACCATGTTTTCGCTCTATAAAGTTATCTAACATTCCAGACTCCATAGGACCTGGTCTATAAAGTGCCAAAACAGCTATTAAATCTTCGAAATTATCTGGCATTAAACGCTTATTTAAATCCTGCATTCCAGAAGATTCTATTTGAAACATTCCAACAGTATTACCACTTCTAATAACATCATAAACCTTACTATCATTCTCATCAATTTCATGCCATATAATATTTTTATCGTATCTGTTTTTAATTAACTTGATAGCATTATCGATAACATCTAGTGTTTTAAGACCTAAAAAATCAAATTTAATCAAATCAACATCTTCGAGATAATTTAATGAATATTGTGTAATAAAAGTATTTTCTCCTGAAGGTTTATAGATAGGTGTTTTTTTCCATAACTCTTCATTTGATATAACCACACCTGCTGCATGCATGCCAGCATTTCTTTTTAACCCTTCAAGTTTTTTACTAAACTCCCAAACTCGCGCAACTTGTTCATCATTCTCAATCATCTCTACTAATTTTGGCTCTTTTTGGTAAGCACCGTCAACAAACTCCCCACGTTTTGTTTTGCCATTTAGTGTAATACCTAACTCGTCTGGAACAAGCTTTGCCATTTTATCAGCTTTAAAAAGAGGCATATCTAACACTCGTGCAACATCACGAATAACACCTTTAGCTAACAAAGAACCAAAGGTTATAATCTGTGCAACTTGATTACGTCCATATTTTTCAACCACATAATCTATAATTTCCCCACGACGAGCTTGCATAAAATCCATATCAATATCTGGCATACTAACACGCTCTGGATTTAAAAAACGTTCAAAAAGCAGATCATATTTAAGTGGGTCGATATCTGTAATTTCTAGTGAATATGCCACTAAACTGCCAGCTGCCGAACCGCGCCCAGGACCTACGGCGATACCTTTTTCTTTAGCAACTTTTACAAAATCCCAAACTATCAGCATATAACCTGGAAATTTCATGGAGTTTATAATCTCTATCTCAAATTCTAATCTCTTTTTATACTCATCATGCTTATGTTTTGGTATTAATTCTAATCTCTTTTTTAGTCCTAAATGACATCTGTAGATAAAATACTGTGCATCATTTTCATTAGCATCGTCACCATGAATATCTAAAGCATCACGCAAAGCATACTCTTTTGTAAATTTAAAATTTGGAGGAGTAGGATTGCCAAGATGTAATTCTAAATTACATTTTTGTACAATCTCTTGAGTATTTTGTAAAGCCTCCGGAATATCGGCAAATAAACGAGCCATCTGCTGTGGTGATTTTATATAGAACTCATGAACAGAGTGGCGAAGACGATTCGGATCATCGTAGAGTTTATTCATGCCAATGCACATAAACGCCTCATGATACTGAGCATCACCTGCGTAAGTATAGTGAGTATCATTAGTTGCGATAATTTTAATGTCTAACTCTTTTGATATCTTTAATATCTCATTATCTATAAACATCTGATCACCAATGCCATGTCGCATAAGTTCTAAATAAAAATCATCTCCAAATATCTCTTTATATGTAAGTGCGGCACTTTTAGCCCCTTCATACCCTAGCGCACCATTTTGAACATTTTTTTTATTTTGAGTATTTAGATGCCAATTTACTTCACCTTGTAAACAAGCAGATGTACAAATTAACCCTTCACAATGCTCTTTTAACTCTTTTTTATTGATACGCGGAAAATAATAAAATCCATCTATATATGCTTTTGATGAGAGATACATCAAATTTTTATAACCAGTCATATTTTTGGCAAACAAACAGATATGAAAACGTTGTTTTGTTGATTTATCGCTTATATTTTCTGCATTATGAATATACCCTTCCATTCCGATGATAGGCTTTAGTCCAGCATCTTTAGCTTGATGATAAAAATCTATAGCACCAAACATATTCCCATGATCTGTCATAGCAACACTCGTCATTCCAAGCTCTTTTACGCGCTTTACAAGATTTGATATTTTATTTGCACCATCTAAGAGTGAATACTCAGTGTGAAGATGCAGATGTGTAAATAATGGTTCTTTATTCAAAATCAAAATCCTTTGTATCATATATTACACAAGTACCTGCTAATAAATCATGTAATGCTTTTTTATCTTTTGTAAAACCTATCATTAAAAAGCCAAAACATAATGGTATAGCTGAGAGAACGTATCCTATGAATCTAATTACACTTTGTAAAACAGTAATACTACCAAAAGTTTTTGCATCAACAATTTTGATACCCACGACTCTTTTTCCAGGAGTAGCACCTCTAAAATTTTTCCAAAAAATTGTTAAAATCGATGCCATTAAAATTTCTGACACAATCTCCCACATAAATGAGTTATTGTTATGTAGATTTAAATAATATAAACTCGTCTGCACATTCGCCTCTTGTGCGGCTTTAAATGCTTTTATAAGATTGCTGATATTAAGATACTCTCCCCCACTAATTATGAAAATAAATAATAGTAAAGGAAGAGCAAGCACAACAGTATCGATTAATGATGCAATAAATCTAACCCAAAAGCCAGCATACTTTACATGTGAATCTTTTATTTGCATTTTTTTAGATATGATAATTTGGTGCTTCTTGAGTGATTATGACATCATGAACATGACTCTCTTTAAGTCCTGCACTTGTTATCTCAACAAACTCCGCTTTATCCCAAAAATCTTCTATGGATTTACTACCACAGTATCCCATAGCAGAACGTAGTCCCCCCATCATTTGATGTATGATTCCAGCCACGCTTCCGCGAAATGGCACACGACCTTCGATTCCCTCTGGAACCAATTTATCAGACGCCGTACCATCTTGAAAATATCTATCAGTTGAGCCTTTTTGCATAGCTCCAATACTGCCCATTCCACGATATGATTTGTATTGACGTCCTTGAAACATAATGGTATCGCCAGGACTCTCTTCAGTTCCAGCTAATAAAGAACCAGCCATCACACAACTAGCACCGACTGCTAATGCTTTTGCAATATCGCCAGAATATTTAACACCACCATCTGCGATGATAGGCACACCATACTGTCGTCCAATTTTCGCACACTCGTCAATAGCAGAGATTTGTGGAACACCAACACCAGCTACTATCCTAGTAGTGCATATTGACCCTGGACCAATACCCACTTTCACTCCATCGACGCCGGCATCAATTAAAGCTATCACGCCTTCAGCAGTTGCAACATTACCAGCAATAACATCAACTTCTAAGCTCTCTTTTATCTGTTTAACTGTTTGTATGATACCTTTTGAGTGTCCGTGAGCAGAATCTAAAACCAACACATCAACGCCAGCATCCACCAATGCTTTAGCACGTTCAAGCTGTCCAACACCAATAGCACCGCCTACTCTTAATCTTCCAAAATCATCTTTATTTGAATTTGGATATTCTATACGTTTTTTAATATCTTTAATAGTTATCAAACCTTTTAAAAATCCATCATCATCAATAACAGGTAATTTTTCTATCTTATTTTTATGCATAATATCAGCCGCATCATCTAATGAAATCCCTTGAGTAGCTGTAATTAACGGCATCTTTGTCATTACTTCATCGGCACGTTTATTCATGTCTTTTTCAAAACGCATATCACGATTTGTTAAAATTCCCAAAAGTTTATTGTGCTCACTAATGACAGGAACGCCTGAAATCTTATATTCACTCATCAGTGCATCGGCATCAGCTAAAGTTGCTTCAGGATAAACATAAATTGGATCAATAATAATTCCACTTTCACTTTTTTTCACTTTTTTTATCTGTTTGCATTGAACCTCGATATCCATATTTTTATGAATAATTCCTATTGCACCGAGTCTTGCCATGGCAATTGCAGTACGATATTCAGTTACTGTATCCATAGCAGCTGATACCATCGGAATATTTAAGGTGATATTTTTTGTAAGTTTTGTATGCAAAATTACCTCTTTTGGTAAAACTTCTGAGTATTGTGGAACTAAAAGTACATCTTCAAATGTCAAAGCACGTTTACGAATCTTCATAACTATCCTTATATGCAAATATATCTGTAACTATAACAATAAAGTAGTTAAAAATAGGTAAAAAATCTCTACTTGACTTATTAATTTAAAAACTATAAAATACAAAGCAATTTAGTTAAGTACATAAATTGGTATTTTGCTATTAAATTTATTTGGAGAAGATATGATTACAATTATTTTAAATCACCAACCTTATGATGGCACAGATGTTACATGGAATGCTTTGAGATTAGCTAAAACATTACAAAAAATAGCGAAAGTTAATATTTTTTTGATGAATGATGCAGTAGATTTGGCACGTAATATTACAAAAAAACCTGATAATTATGAATACGATTTAGTAGATATGTTAAAACAGTTGTATAAAGATGGTGCATCACTACAAGTTTGTGGAACATGCAATGCACGCTGTGGGCTTTATAAAAATGAACCATATTTTGATGAAAATATCTCTTCAACTATGCAAATTTTAGCAAATTGGGTAAATGACAGTAAACAGGTCTTAACTTTTTAGGAAAAAAATAATTTAGGATACTTCTAAAAACTCTGTATTACGATACAAAAGAATAAGCTAGAATAAATAAGAGAAGAAATTAATTATTCCCTCTTACTTATCATTTAGTAGATTCTCCATTTACCATAAATCTGATGCCATGAAGTCTTTTATGAAATGATGGTTTCACAAGGTGCAAAAAACGGAGCAAATCGACTACCCATCGCGAAATCATCCGGTCACTTTGTGCCTGAGTCCGCGATTTTATATCCAGTTAAGAATTACCTGGATTTCTTCAGAGATATTTTCTAAATTTAACTACACTTTTGTAAATTTTAAACTTAATGAAAAATATGGGGGTCTAAATAATCATTTTTACTTAAAAATATATTTAAAAGCTTTTTGAAAGTATCTTCGCTATCTTCATTGCTAATTTGCTCAATATTTAAAAAGTTAAAATCTAACTTACTAAAATCACTTTTAAAACCAGCTCTACTTTTCATATTTGGCACAAGTTTAGAAAATATCAAATAATCTCATCAATATCACCATATTCTTTTGTAAAAATACTCTTAAAAGTCTCAAAAAAAGGCACAAACCTATGCTCATAAGTATAAAATTGCTTACTGTTTGGTAAAGATAAAGAGATAGAGTTTTTGACTCCAAATTTTTATAATCTATGAAATAGCTACTCCTATCTTGAGTAAAAAGTAAACCTCTGACCCACTACTTTTCTATTTTGATGCACGAAATCTCTTAAATATTTGTGCAAAATCTATTTTAACATCACATGTAGTATCTTCAAAATCATAAGATTCCAAAGAGAAATCACCCTGCTTATCGTACTTTTTATCATCTAGTTTATAAACTTTGGCTCTCAAATCATTTGGATAGATGATAATATAATATTTAACTTTTTCAGTTTCATATATATCAAACTTGTAAACTTCATCCCTTTTTGCACTGGATTTACTAATGATCTCAACTACAATCTCAGGTGCTTTGGTGAGATATGCCTCATTTGGCTCATTACATGTAAGCACTACATCTGGTCTAAGCACTGTGCTTTCACCTACTTTGTAATCAACTTCACCAAGCACTTCACATATTTCACAATCTTCCAGTTGATTTCGTATATGATAAATAAGCTCACTCGCAATAGCTTGATGTGTCCTCATAGGCGCTGGACTCATAGCAAATGGCACGCCATCTATAAGCTCCCAATCACCATCCCAAATCTTATAATCGTCATATGTATAGTTTATATCTTCTAATTTTAACGCGCCCATAACAACTCCTTAATGACGAAACAATTATAGCATCTTTTTCGGAATCCGTACTTCAGTGCGGGCTGTGTATCTTTAAAGACTAAGACCTAGGTATTGAAGAACATCTTAAAGCCTTCATGAACTCTTCTACTCTATATATAGATACACCACAATCATAAAACTTTTTATCATTTGTTATCAATACTTTACATCCGTTTTCTTTCGCACATAGACACTGCAGCATATCTTCTAAGTCCAAGTTTTTTGCTA
>VAOZ01043696.1_pt1 | contig 84207 bp, 85 predicted proteins | sample 3394041 | NCBI WGS metagenome assembly VAOZ01 (sample SAMN08290431, study PRJNA428436) | hydrothermal vent metagenome | isolation source: Deep-sea hydrothermal vent chimney | place: Indian Ocean: Southwest Indian Ridge
TCTAAACTCTATGAGTTAAATCAAATGTTCAATCTTAAATTTTATGAGGAGGAAAATTAGTTAGAGTGTTACTGTTGGACACAACATTTAGGATATGTCTCGATCTTGTAGGCATGTATTTACTCCACTTTTAAGTGATAGAAGTATATCATAAAAGTGGAGATTCACTCACAGGGGTGTAATTTGTGGGGGTGTAATTTGTAATTTTAATTTTCAAACCACCGATGAAAAGGACAAATGTCAGATAAAGTATTTATTTGCTAAAATAAACAAAAAAAATTATGAGAAATACTTATGAAACAACTTAACTATAATTATAGCTCAAAAAAAGAGTTCTTGGACTATTTACATGTAAACAATGTGAGCCTTTTTGATGATAAAATTCTCATACAAATGTTCACCTCTTTAGAGGATAAAAAAGAGCTTGAATCCATTGCAACTAATGTCTGTGCCATACTTCCAAACGCAAAGCTTATAGGGGCTTCTAGTGCAGGTGAAATTCTTGAAGGCAAAATGCTTGAAAAAAGTGTAGTGTTAAGTATCTCTATTTTTGAGAAAACTACCTTACAGGCACTTTATATGGACGATGAAAACTCTCATCAGCTTGGTGCAAAAGTTGCCAATGAACTTTTAAAAGACGATACAAAATGTATCATCTCTTTTGTTGATGGACTTTCACACATCGGAGAGGAATATTTAAATGGGTTTAATTCTCTCAATAAAAAGCACGTTCTTATAGCAGGCGGTATGTCAGCAGACCTTTTTACGTTTGACAATACTTTTGTAATTTACAACAATAAAATTCATAAAAAAGGAGCTGTAGCCGTTGCCTTAAACGGAAAAGACCTTGAAGTTTCCCATGATTATAATTTAGGTTGGAAAGCAGTCGGTCCAACTTTTACTATTACAAAAGCACAAGGTAACAGAGTGTATGAAATCAACAACAAACCTATAAAAGCACTCTATGCAGAAGTTTTAGGCGAAGAAGTTGTTCAAAATATGCCGATTTCGGCAACTGAATTTCCTCTACTAAAACAAGAAAATGGTGTAATAATTGCTAGAGCGATGATAAATATACTCGATGATGAGAGCATCCTTTATGCAGGACTTGTTCATGAAGGTGATCAAGTAAGTTTTGGCTTAGGGAGTGCGACAGCAGTAAACAATTACCATCCTCAAAAAAATCTTACTATTGCAAACAAGAAGTTTCAAGCTGCCTTTGTTTACTCATGTGCGGCACGAAAACAATTTTTATCGTTTTCGCTAGAAAAAGCATTTTCCAGTATAGCGCAACTCGCACCTACAGCTGGTTTTTTCACGTATGGAGAATTTTACGGTAGCTCTAAATATTCGGCTATGCTTAATATGACCAACACTCTTCTTTTTTTGTATGAAAAACAAACAGTCTCTTATACAGAAAAAACCATAGTAAAAAAAGAATTTCTACCAACAGAGCGATTAACTGAACGAGCGACACTACACCTCATAGACTATGTTTCCAAAAACCTACAACAACAGCAAAAAGCATTTGATACAACAAAATTTAAGTTTAATGAATTTTTAGAGGATATTAACAGTGTCGTTATCATCTCAAGAACGGACTTACAGGGTAAAATAACTTATGTAAACGAACAATTTGAAAAAATCAGCGGCTATAAAAAAAGTGAACTCCTTGGAAAATCGCATAATATAATACGCCATCCACTTGCTGATGCACAACTTTTCAAAGATTTATGGGCAACTATTACCAAAGGGAATGTTTGGCACGATAATCTTTCAAACCGGGCAAAAGACGGTTCTATCTACTATGTAAAATCTCATATCTTTCCTATTTTTGACCAAAACCATACGATAACAGAGTATATGGCAATTCGACAGGATATAACAGATGTTGTCAAAAGTAAAAAAGCCTATGAAAATCAATTAAACTTTAGTAATATGCTCCTTGACAATGAAGAAAATATAATCATTGTTACGAAAAACAAAAGAATTAACAAAGCAAATCAGGCTTTTTACAAAACTTTTGGCTATGAAGATTTAGAAAGTTTTACAAGTTGGCATGAGTGTATTTGTGATCTTTTTCTTGAAAAAGAGGGCTATTTACAAAAGAACAAGAAACCAAAAATGTGGTTTGATCCGATACTCAAAGAACCTTATAAAATTCATTTTGCAGCAATGATGGATGCAAATAATAAAGAACGTATATATAATGTAAAATCTCGTGAGGTTGTATATGATGATGAAACAACTTATATGATTCATACTTTTAACGACATCACCGAACTTGAGCAAGCAAAACAAAAAGCACAGCGAGCAGAAGTGGCGCAGGCAATGTTTTTGGCAAATATGAGCCATGAAATAAGGACGCCGATGAACGGTATTCTCGGCTTTGCAGAACTCCTACAAAGTACTGAACTCTCAGATACACAAAAAAAATATGTCGACATTATCAACAGCTCTACCCGTACACTTTTAAGTATCATTAATGACATCCTCGATTCATCAAAAATTGCGAACAATAAAATAGAGTTAGAAAGTATTGAACTAAATCCTTATGTAGAATTAAACACCACTTATACACTGCTAAAATCTTTAGCGGAACAAAAATCTCTCGTATATATTAATAAGTTTGATACAAAGATGTTTGAATGCATCATAAGTGACCCGACAAGGCTAAGACAAATTATCACAAATTTACTCTCCAATGCCATCAAATTTACGCCCGAACATGGACAGGTCACTCTTGAGACAGAAGTGATTAAGGCAAATGATGATTTTCAGACGATACGTTTTAGTGTTCGCGACACGGGTATAGGCATAGCAAGAGAAAAACTTGAGACAATCTTTAAGCCATTTTCTCAGGCTGATGAGTCGACAACCCGTAAATTTGGCGGAACAGGTTTAGGTTTAACTATCAGCACTGACTTAGTAAAAGTGTTTGGCGGTAAGTTACATGTAGAGTCCATACAAGGAAAAGGCACAACATTTTTCTTTAATTTGGAATTTGAAAAATGTAACAGCAGTCAAACCCTGAAAAATCTCTTATCAGACTATACACTTTGTATCATCGAAGACGACAATACCTTTGTTACAGAGATGATAGCAAAGACATTCGACTCTTTTCATTTGGATTATAAACAAATAGCAAAGAAAAGTGACCTTATGAAATCACTCTCGCAAAACAGTATTGTGCTTACACTTAATACGAAAATAGGAATGCAGGCACGTGAAATTTTACCGAGAGAGCAGATTATTTGTATTAGCGATAGATGTAACAACGAATATTTAGATTGCATAAACCTTACATTTGATGGATCGTTTGGCTCAAATTTATACAATTTTCTGTTATCTAAAATGCAAAACCATACGTCCATGCATAAAGAGGACAAACATACTCTTACGCAAAAATTAAAAATTCTTGTCGCAGAAGATTACGACATCAACCGTATGCTCGTCGAGTCGTTGCTAGATAAATACCCAAATATTTCCTATGAATTCGCACATGATGGCGAAGAAGCTGTACAAAAAGCAACACAAACAAGCTATGATATGATATTTATGGATGTCAATATGCCAAATATGAATGGTCTTGACGCAACCAAACTAATCCGTCAAAAACTTGAATATCATATTCCTATTATTGCCTTGACTGCCAATGCAATAAAAGGAGACAAAGAGCGATTTCTTGCAGCCGGCATGGATGACTACATAGCAAAACCTATAGAAGTCAAAGAGTTGCAAAGAGTGCTTACAAACTATGCACCGCTTGAAGAAACAAAAACACAAGATTTCGATTTTAATGAACTGCTCGACAAAATTAAAATACGCTTAGAACTCGATGATGCAATCATCATAAAATTACTCAGTGCATTTACAACAAACCTGCACAGCTCCGTACAAGAGCTTGAAAAAGCGTTTCAAGCGAATGATATTGAACACATTTTACATTTGGCACATAAACTTAAAGGCTCTGCCTCGACACTGGCTTTAGATGAGATTGCTGCCATAATGAAACAGATAGAAGATGATATACAAAATAACATCGAGATTAGCTATAATGATAAAATTAAAATCATAAATAATTATATCCAACTATTAGAGGATGGCTTAAAAAATGTATCATAAATTAAATATTGTCGTAGTCGATGATGAAATTGTCAACCTTTTGTTATTGGAAAACATACTTGAGAGTGAAGGCTATGAAAATGTTTCTACTTTTAGCAACTCACCAGAAGCTTTACAATACATACAACAAAATAGTATTGATGCACTCATTACTGATTTTAATATGCCGGAAATGGATGGTATAAAACTCTTAGAAACGGCAAAAGAATACTATCCTGATTTGGTAAGCATTATGATTACAGCCAACAATGACAACGAAATGATGCACAAAGCACTTCAAATAGGTGTCACTGATTTTTTAATAAAACCTATCTCTCCTATAGTTTTTAAACTGCGTTTGCACAATATATTAGAGTTAAAAACTTCACTCAATTTGACACAACGCTTCAATGAGTTGTTGACAACAAGAGTAGAAACCGCCACTGCCGCACTCAAAAAAAGTAAATATGAAGCACTCGAAGTGCTCTCAAAAGCAGCAGAGCATAAAGACCCAGAGACGGCAAGCCATATTGCTAGAGTTTCTCACTATTCAAAACTTTTAGCCAAAGCATGTGGACTTTCCCAAGAAGAACAAAATATTATATATTATGCAGCACCTCTGCATGATATTGGTAAAATAGGCATCAATGATGCTATTTTACTCAAACCCGGTAAACTCACCCAAGATGAGTTTACAAAAATGAAAAAGCATTCCGCCATAGGCGCAGAAATACTGCATGGAAAAGAAAATGTTTTTTTACAAGCTGGAGAAATCATCGCACTTTCACATCACGAAAAATATAATGGCAAAGGGTACCCAAAAGGGCTTAGTGGTGAAGAAATTCCTTTATATGCCCGTATAGTAGCTATTGCCGATGTATTTGATGCACTCACTTCAGACCGACCGTATAAAGAGGCGTGGAGCTTTGAAAAAGCAGTCAATCTTTTGATTGAAGAAAAAGGAGAGCATTTTGACCCTCAGATAGTTGATTACTTTATAGCAAATATTGATGAAATAAAAGCTATCTATGAGGAATTTCAGGAAATTTAAACTCTATTACTTTTCTCAAATGAGAGAAGAAATTCTTTTTGTTCTATGGGAAATACTTTAACAAGATAGTTTTTGTTTTCTCGGTCAACAACTGTATTATTATAGCTTTGATGATTTTTCATAGCAATCATTATATCTTCTATCAGCTCTGGTTGAAAATTTTCAAAAGCTTGCGCCATATTTGAAATATTTTTTCCAAATTCATTCTGAAACTTTTCGTTTGTATATTTTACTTTTGAATCTGCATAAAATATTGCACTCGCATAGAATTCATTGAGGAAATTTTTACATAATGCACTTGCTTTTATACTGCATTGTAAATCTGTTTCAATCTGCTTTTGTCGAATGACCTGTTCAACTTTTAACTTTAACTCTTCAGGGGAAAAAGGTTTTTTAAAGTAGTCCAGCACTCCGGCTTTGTAGGCATCTCTCATTACTTCTATGTCTAAAGTGCTTGAAATCATAAACACAGGCAAATGAAAATTTTTCTCATCTTGTTTTATCTGTTTCAATGCATCTAAACCAGTCATGTCCGGCATCTGCATATCAAGTAGCATTAAATCCACATTTTCTTCCGCCACTTTTTGAATAGCTTCAGCACCATTTTGTGCCTCAAGAATAGTATATCCACAAGAGTATAAAATTTTATGCATCATCCTTCTTATCACACGAGAATCATCTACTATCAAAAGTGTATAACTAGGATTAATCTGTATACTTTCAATAATAGTTAAAATCTCTTTTATGGTTAAATTTGCATTTTTCCCTTTTAAAAGATAATCCAATATTCCAAGTCGAAACAGCTCATCCCGTCTTAAAAGATCATTTTCAGATGTAAATATAACAATTTTAGTCGATTTATTCGCTTCTTTGATTTCTTCAATTAAATCCTCGCCTTCTCCATCTGGAAGATGCAAATCAAGAATAACAAGAGAAATTTCATTTTCTTCTTCTAAAATATTTCGTGCCTGTGCAAGGTCATAGCTCTGAAAACAATTAAAATCCATCTTTCTCAATCTTGCTGTCAAAGTATTGTTGATTACTCTGGAATCTTCTACTATCAAAATAGTAAAATTTTCATTATTCATTATTTGCTTATTTCTTACACAACTAAACATCTTTACATCCCATTGTTGTTATTTTAGGTTCTTTTTTATTATAACCTATTTATAAAAAATTATCAATATAATAGACTTAATTGTAACTATACCCGAAACTATTTCATCTATTAAACTACACCCCTGGATGATACCCAGCTAAATCTACTCGTAATCTTGTAGGCATTTATTAACTCCACTTTTTAGTGATAGAAGTATATCATAAAAGTGGAGATTCACTCACAGGGGTGTAATTTTGGGGGTGTAATTTTTACTTAAGCCCTTAATACGCTATGCCTGTCGCATTTCTTACTTTGTCTATAATTTCTTTAGCACTTTGTTTTGCTTTTTGTGCACCGATATTTAAAATATCTCTTACTTCATCTTGGTGAGCTTGATAATAGTTTCGCTTTTGTCTAAATAATTCATAATATTCCCATATAATTTCGGATAAATAAAGTTTAAAATGTCCATGACCTTCACCGCCTTTTTTGTATCTTTGTTGTAAAACAAGGCACTCTTGCTCATTTAAAAAAAGTTTTGCGATATTATAAACATTACAAGAGAGATATTCTTTTGGTACTTCAAGTGGTACGTTTTGTGTTATAATTTTTTTTATCTTTTTTACTTGTGCTTTTTGTTCTCCGAAAATATTTATGGTGTTATTATAGCTCTTTGACATTTTTCGCCCATCAATACCTGGCACGGTTGCAACATTTTCATCAACTTTGTATGTTGGTATTTTTAAAATATCACCATAATTATTATTAAATTTTATAGCAATATCGCGTGCAATTTCAACGTGTTGAATCTGATCTTTGCCAACGGGAATAATATCTGGCGAAAATAGTAAAATATCTGCCGCCATTAAAACAGGATATGAAAAAAGCGAATGATTAGTTGCAAAGCCACAAGCTACTTTATCTTTGTAGCTATGAGCACGCTCTAAGAGTCCAGTTGATGTAAAAGATGAAAGTATCCAGTAAAGCTCCAATGTTTCTTTGACATCAGATTGCACCCAAAATGTCGATTTGTCTACATCCATGCCAAGAGCTAAAAAGTCGGTTGCTGCTTGCATGGTAAGCTTGGCTAATTTTTTACCATCATGAATAGTGGTCATAGCATGATAGTTTGCTATAAAGGCAAAAATCTCATCTGTATTTTGAGCATCAATTATAGGCTTAATTGAGCCAAAATAATTGCCAATATGTAAATCGCCAGAGGGTTGTATGCCTGTTAAAAGTCTCATATTTTTTATCCCTATTAAAATCAGTTGAAATTATAGCTAATTTTAATTTTCTATTGTATAATTTGGGTTAAAAAAGGATAGATAATGAGCGTAAATATTAGAGCAAAAGATATTACATTGACAGATGGATTAAAAGCACATATAAATACAGCAATTGACAGCTTTAGAAAATATGACCTTAATGCCTCAAGTTATAATGTTAATATTGTTAAAGAAAAAAACGAAGTAGCAGTAGAGTTTGAAATTGTTGTTGCACATGTGCCTCCAGTAGTGATAAATCAAAGCGATGAAAATCTAGATACGGCAATTGATTTAGCAATAGAGAGAACAACCAAAGCTCTTAGAAGATTGCACGATAAATTAACAGATCATAAAAATAAATCTTTAAAAGATCTTGAAGTAATAGATGAATAGTATAAAAAAAGTAGCTATTTTATTACTATTTAGTTGTATAGCTACTTTTGCCTCAGGTAACGAGTACGATTTACGATTGGCGTATGGTAGGTCTGATGCTAAGAATTTTGGTGATATCATCATGGGGACAACAGCACCAAGTCCTTATAAAACGCATGTTATAAATATTAGCAGTGGCTATAAGCTAGTAAATAATTTTTATAATTTCCCATTAGATATTTACATAGAGGCTGGATTATCAAAATTTTTAGAAAATGATTACAATAAAGATATTTATGAAAATACTATCTGTTTAAAAGGATATTATAAATTTAATTTTTTACATAATCAAGTACGTTTTGGTGCAGCAGAAGGTGCTTCATATACTTATGGAACGTTGCAAGTAGAAAAGCAAGATGCAAAAGTAAATCATGGACATGTGTCACATTATTTAAATTATATTGAGCTGAGTTTAGATTTTGATGCTGGAAGATTGATACATTATAAACCATTTTTTCATACATATTTAGGTGTTTATTTAAAACATCGCTCCGGCATCTTTGGGCTTATTAATAACGTAAAACATGGTGGTTCAAACTTTATTTGCTATTATGTTCAAAAAGTTTTTTAAAGGTTATTTATGTTTAATTGGTTGATTTGGTTTCATGTTATCTCTTTTATCTCTTGGTTTGCCGCACTTTTTTATCTACCTCGCTTATTTGTTTATCATAAAGAACATGAAAAAAATGAAGGTTTTACAAAAGTTGCTAAGATTATGGAATATAAATTATATAAGTATATAGGAATTCCCGCCATGTGGGCAACAGTACTTAGTGGAGTGGCTTTAATTTTTGATTATTATGAAGTGTATAAAGTAGATCTTTTTAGGACCGGTGGCTGGTTACATGTGAAGTTATTTCTTGTATTTTTACTTATTATATATTTCTTTTCATTAAATATTATCAGAAAACATTTAGCCGAAAAAAGATGCAAAAAAAGTGGAAAATTCTTTAGAATATATAATGAAATTCCAACTATTTTAATGCTTTTAATTGTTGCTATGGTAACATTTAAGCCATTTTAAAGGTACTCATTATTTACTTTTTGCCTTAAACAAAACAGGCGTGCCAGTAAAATCAAACGCTTCACGCAATTTATTGATTAGATATCTTCTATATGTAAAGTGTAGACCTTTTGGCTTATTCATAATCAGAGCTATTTTTGGTGGTCTTGTTTGATATTGGGTTGCATAATATATTCTGATTACTTGTCCATGCATTGATGGGAGCTGATGGCGACGCATAGCCAAATCTAAAACCTCATTTATTTTAGAGGTTGATATACGTCTGGAATAATTTTCATTTACTTGTAAAATCATCTCATAAAGTTTATCAACTCTTAGATGACTTTTTGCTGAGAGAGTTATAATTGGTGCATAATGTAAGAACTTAAATCTATCGCGCACCTCTTGAAGGATTTTTTCATGTTCCTCTTTTTTAGATATATCCCATTTATTTAACACAATAATTGAAGCTAAAAAGTTTTTATCAAGTAAACCTGAAATTTTTTCATCTAAATCTAAAAAAGGCTCAGATGCATCAAGAACAAGTAGTGCCATATTTGCGTTATCTAACATATTTTGTGTCCGCATAAGAGCAAACTTTTCTATGCCTTCAATCTTTCCGCGTCTTCTAATCCCAGCTGTATCAACAAAAGTAAGCATTTTATCTTTATAGTTTATACTCTCATCAATAGGGTCGATAGTTGTTCCAGCAACTGAGCTAACTACTGCCCTGTCTTCATTTAAAAGAGCATTAAGCAGTGAACTTTTGCCAACATTTACTCTACCAATAATTGCTATTTTTATATGATTGATATCTTGTGGATTAAACTCTTTAATCATATCATTCATACCAAAAATGGAGTTATCTTCCATATCGATTAAAAGCCCATCTTCATTATTATTTTGCTTTTCATCTTTTTTTTGTGAAGATAAATCTTCTAAAATTTGGGGTTCAATAATTTTATCTTCATTCGGAATGAGTTGATATAACCAATCAATTAATTTACTCGTACCGCGATTGTGTGCAACTGAGATACCAAAGATACTGTCAGTTCCAAATTCATAATATTCCCAGAGCTTTTCTTTCATTTTGTCATTATCTATTTTATTGACAACGAGTGCTATATCTTTTTTTAGCGTTTGAAGTTTATAAAAAAGTTTTTTATCATGTTCGTCTGGTAAACTTTTTCCATCAACCATGTATAAGACAATATCTGCATTATTTGCAGCTATAAGAGATTTTTCTGCAATTTTATCAAAAAGTTCACAACCCTTATCAAGTCCGCCAGTATCAAGGAGCATTACCTCTTTATCTAAAATGGTAATCACACGGCGTTTTACATCACGTGTTGTCCCCGCTTCTTCTGAAATGATAGCATCACGCTTTTTAATTAGACGATTAAAAAGCGAACTTTTACCAACATTTGGCTGACCAATAATTGCAATTTTTTTCATAGCATCTCTCAAGATAGATATTTTATGCAATTATAGCCAAAAGAGATATTTAGTTTGTAGGAAAATCTTTATTTAGCTGTTTTAGGGCATTTTTAGATTGAAATTGTTGCCATAAAGCATTAGTATTTTTATAGCTACTATGTACAATTTTATTTTTAACTGCTTGGTTTACAGATTTAACAGAAGTACCTATTAATACAAACAGTGTCCCATTTTTAGGATTTTGCCATGATTTTAACTGCTTTGTGTTCTTTAAATTGATTTGAGCCAACTGTCGTGATACTTGTGTTGAAACAGCATCAACAGTTTCATTATCTTTTACGCCAGTAGCACGCACAAATTGTGCAACTTTAGCTTTTACTTTTGTTTGAATTTGAAATGCTAAATCATTTCGTGCTTGTGCCATAGCGTTTACTCTTGTAAAGTTTATTCCAGCTTTACTCAAAGGCGCACTTCCAAGACCTACTATTGTACTATCATTACTTTTAGGAGTACATGTCCATTGTGGTGCTAATGTTCCATCTTGATGACATCTAAAATCACCTTGCTCGTTTGGCTTTGGCGTACTACCACACCCAGTTAAAGCGAATAAAGCCGATAAAATCAATAAAACTGAATAAATTTTTTTCATAAATGACACCTTTTTTATAATTATACTACTTATTACTTATTCTTTTTTTAATCTATTTTTGGTTTTGTAGATAAATGGTTCTTGAAGGGAATGCAAAAGATGAACCATTTTCTTCAACTATTCTCATAAATTCAAGATTAATTCTCTCACGTATATTCATATATTCTCCCCAATCAACTGTTTTTGTGAAAAAATAACAAAGTATTCCAAGAGAGCTATCATTAAAATCTAAAAAATTTACAAAAATAGTTTGTGGATGTATATCCTCATCCGCCATAAGTAACTCTCTTATTTGTTTTAAAATATTTGTCATTTGTGTTGAAGTTGTTGAATAAGTAAGCCCTATGTTCATCTTAATACGACGCCTTTGTCTTTTTGTCCAATTAATAATGGCTTCATTTGCTAAAACTCCATTTGGAACACTAACAATAGCATCTTCAAAAGTTTTTATTTTAGTTGAGCGCATTCCAATCTCTTGTATTGTTCCCTCTACACTCAGGGTTTTTATCCAGTCACCAATATTAAATGGCTTGTCAATAAATATCATCATAGCACCAAAAATATTTTTAGTCGTATCTTGTGCGGCTAGAGCTGCCGCCATACCTAAAATGCCAAGTGACGCAAGAAGTGTGCTTGGATTGTATCCCCAAGCTTTTAACATCATAATGAGTAAAATAATAATAATAATAATTTTTACAAATGTCATAAAAAGATTAATAATATTTTTTGTAGATTGATTATATTGTTTATTAAACAGTTGCTCATGATTTTTTTGTAAAAAGCCAATTACAAGCAAAGATGCCCAGATAAATAAAATAATCTCTAATGTATAAAAAAGCTCTGTTGTTAATTTTGTTAATGACTTGTCAAATGTTAAAATAGAGATAGATACTTTAAAGCCTATCAATAATACTGCCCATTTAATAGGTTTATATATGCAACTAAGCAGGGCAATAGAAACTGTTGAGCGTAGTTGTTTTAGTAGAATATTTAATATTTTTTGTATAAGATTTATTAGTCTGTTTTTAAACAATAAAAATATACTAAATATAAAAATAACAAAAATCCATTTTAAAATTGAATTGCCAAAAAGTTGATAAGAGAAAATATGTAAGGATGAATTAGAAATATCTAACCAATGTAATATAAATTTTTTTAATGAAGTATGAATATCCATACAGTATTTTAGCATATAAAATAAAAAATAGTAAAATTTTTTATGCTCTTTGTGGTAAATATTAGATATTATTATAAAATATTTTTGGTTACAATGCCATCATAGGAGTTTATTATGAGTTTAAGACGATCATATATAGAGTTTTCAAGATTGAGTCAATATTTAAAATCAGTCTCACTTTTATTAGCGCGACTTGTTGTTGCTTATGGATTTTATCAGCCAGCTATGATGAAATGGAATGATATGCATGCAGTTACTAAATGGTTTGGCTCGATGGACATACCTTTTCCCGCACTTAGTGCTTATATGGCAGCAACAACGGAGATAACAGGAGTTGTTTTATTAACATTAGGACTTTTTACAAGGCTTATATCCATTCCGCTTATTATAGTTATGATTGTAGCAATAGTAACGGTACATTTATATAATGGCTTTGATTGTGGCAATAACGGCTTCGAGATACCACTTTATTATCTAATATTTTTACTTATTTTTATTTCAAATGGAGCGGGTAGATTTAGTTTTGATTATTTATTTTTTGATAAAGAGGTATAAAGATGGAGCAATTTTTATCTTTTGCTCCTTTTGTGCAAAAACTAAGTGATCCACATTTCTCAATTTTAATATTTTTGTTTAAAGCATTTGTGTTACTTTTTATAATCATATCAATAGTATTATTTATTTATGATAGATTTATACAACGTGACAATCAGCTACTTATAAATTATCCGCTAATTGGGCGTTTGAGATATTTTTTTTATCTCCTACGAGATCCCATGCGTCAATATTTTGCTGATGAAAAATTTTATGAATCTTTTGATAAAGTAAAATGGGTTTATAATGCTGCTGAGAGTAAATCGCCTTATGCCTCTTTTTCCGTCGGTCAGCCCATAAAAAGTGCTAGACTATCTTTTAAAAATGTAAATTGTGTATTAAATCTTTCAGAAGTAGAAGATAAATTTAGTGTAACTTTTGGCGAAGAATTAAAATATCCCTTTAAGAGCAGTTCTGTAATTGGCAGAAGTGCTATGAGTGATGGGGCAATTTCACCAGAGGGTACTCGCGCATTTAGTAAAGGTGCATATTTAGGTGGTTTTCCAATCAATACAGGTGAAGGTGGGTTAACCACCAACTTTTTATATACTCATAGATACAATAAGAAAAATAATGCTTTTCTTGATGTAAAGGAGGGAACTTTTTTTGCAAAATTTGCGTATAAAATATTAAGACCAATAGTTGGAGTTTCAGTTTCAATAGATATATATCGTAAGATGGTTATAGGTAATAAAGAGGAGGAGACTTATCTTTTTGATGAAAAAAGTTTGGTTTGTTTTCGCGTGAATTATAATGCACCGATAGAGGCTTTTCCAAAAAAGATACCAAAAGATATACCAGACATAATACTTCAGATTGGTAGCGGGCTTTATGGGGTTCGTCATAAAAATGGAGAGTTTAACGAAGAGCGTTATCAAAAAGTTATGCGTTTTGCACGTATGACTGAGATAAAAATGGCGCAAGGTGCAAAACAAACGGGTGGTAAACTTTTAGCATGCAAAGTTAGTGACGCTGTTGCATATTACCGAGGCATTGAACCACATAAAGATATTTTTAGTCCAAATCAATTTCCATTTGCTCATACTCTTGAGGAACTTTTTGATTTTATTGGTAAATTAAAATTGCTTTCACAAAAACCAGTTGGTGTAAAAATTGTATTATCTACTAAAGAAAATTTTATTGAGTATGCGGATCTTCTTGCAAAACGACTAGATGAAAAATCACTATCTTATCCAGATTTTATAACGATTGATGGTGCTTACGGAGGAAGCGGTACCGCACCGCTAGAGATGATGATGTCAGTTGGTATGACAATTACAAAAGCTTTACATATAGCAGATACAGCATTAAGAGAACGTGGTATTCGTGGAAAAATAAAATTAATAGCTAGTGAAAAAGTATTAACTCCAGATGACGCAACTGTACTTTTTGGTATGGGAGCTGATTACGTGGCAATTGCTAGAGCTTTTATGATGAGCGCTGGTTGTATTCGTGCACGTGAATGCTCAGGTGCTAATGGTAGAAATTGTCCAGTCGGATTAGCAACCCAAGATAAAAGCAAACGAGCCTCTTTTTTAGTTGAGCAAAAATCAAGACATATCGCGAGATATCATGATCAAATGATTAGTAGTATGCGTAATTTATTGGCTATTATGGGAATAAAAAAATTATCAGATTTAAATAAAAATAATTTAGTATTTAAAGATAGTGGCGGACGCATACATGTAAGCATAGATGAGTATTTTAATAGTGTGATTGTAGAGTAAACATGATATATTATGATTACTCTAGCTTTAAACGCGACACATGTGAGCTAATTGGTAAAATTATTCCTTTTTCTCCAGATACGATTGTAGTAATTACAAGAGGTGGACTTATGCTCACTCATGCTATCTCACAAGGATTAAATATTAGAAATATACAATCAGTTCGTACTAAATTTTATGATAAAGATATAAGAAGAGATAAGATATCTGTGCATGTAAACTGCAATCTCATATCTAGTATAAGGGTGCTTATTGTTGATGATATCGCAGATAGTGGAATTACCTTAAAGCATGTAAAACAAAAGCTATCTCAACTATATCCAAAGTGTAATTTTAAAATAGCTACTTTATTTTATAAAAAAGATTCCATTATCCAGCCAGATTTTACGATTAATGAAGCGACTGATTGGATAAATTTTTTCTGGGAAGATGATTTTAAAGAATCTCTTTAAACATTATAATAAGTTGCATTTGGATGATAAACGACTAAAGCTGAAGTTGATTGCTCTGGGTGAATTTGAAATGTTTCACTTAGTTGTATGCCAAATTCTTCAGGTTTTAAAAGATTAAATAAAGGGCGGTTCAACTCTAAATTAGGACAAGCTGCATAGCCAAAAGAGTATCTAGCACCTTGATATCTGTTCATTCTCACATCACTTAAAGTATTGCCTTCGTCTTTTACAATATCTAAATCAAGCCTTATTTGTTTGTGTGCTATCTCTGCTAACGCTTCTGCTAATTCGACCCCAAGACCATGAAATTGATAATATTCTGTGTAGTTTCCATCTTCATATATTTGATGTTCAACTTCGCTTAATTTTGCCCCCGCACTAACACATGTAAAGGCTATCACATCATGTCTATCGTGATGAAAAAAATCACTTAAAGCACGATGAGGTTTGCGTCTTTGTCTTGGAAATGTAAATTCTTCTATGGCTCTTGCAAATACATCAGTAAAATTTTCACGATTTATATTATCTTCGTTGCTATATCCTTCACTCTCATCAAAAATTAATAATTTATTATCATTGCTTCTGCATGGCCAATATCCATAAATAATAGTAGGTTCAAAAAGCTTTTCATCTAAAAATCTTGTTTTTAATCTCTCATAAGCTGGCCATACAATCTCATCTAGTTGTTTTTGATGCACCTCTTTACTCATGCCTTTTGAGCTGTATCCCCAGCGAGCTTTGAATAATAATTTATGATTTAACCAACTAAATGCCATCTCTATTTGTGCATGAGTTAGTTTTATTTCGCGTCTTCCCCAAAAAGGTGGTGTTGGTACTTTAATATCACGTGAAGGCATTGTTAATTTAGAAAATTCAGGTATGACAACCTCTTTTTTTTCTTTAATTTTTGTTATTGGTGCATTAGGATGTAGATTTGTATCAAAATTTTTATTTTCAATGCGACCCATAGCAGTTACACCATCAAAAGCATCTTTACAATAAAAAATTGGTCCATCATAAAATGGACGGCAATATTCATCGATAAATGAGCGTGTGAGAGCCGCACCGCCAAGTAAAATAGGAATTTTAATTCCAGCTTCTTGTAAAGCAGTTAAGTTATCTTTCATAACCTGTGTTGATTTAACCAAAAGACCGCTCATGCCAATCGCACTTGCACTGTTTTTGTTTAAAGCTTGTAAGAATTGATCTAATTCTACTTTTATACCAAGATTAATAACTTTAAAGCCATTATTTGAGAGTATGATATCAACAAGATTTTTACCAACGTCATGAACATCACCTTTAACGGTTCCAAGTACTAAAATAGTATCTGTTTTTTTCTTTATTTTTGGAAGATATGGTTCAAGAAAATCTACCGTTTTTTTCATAGTTTCTGCGCTTTGAAGTACAAAAGGGAGTTGCATCTGTCCTGAGCCAAAAAGTTCGCCAACAACCTTCATGGCATCAATTAATATCTTATTTACAATAATTTCAGGAGCAATTTTTTGTCGCGCTATCTCAACTAAAGGCAACATTCTATCTTTATCGCCATCTAATAACAATTTAGCTATTTTTTGTTCATCGTTTAAAGCATTATAAATCTTATCTTCAACCTCGTGATCAACACTCTCTTTATCACTAAAATAGTCAATAAAATCAAATAATGCTTCACCATTTGCTTTACGGTTAAAAATAAGATTATCACAAAGCTCTTGCTCTTGCTTTGAGATTTTATTTATTGCAATTATATGCTTAACGTTTATAATAACAGCTGTTAACCCAGCTTCGATGCAGTGGTGCAAAAACATTGAGTTAAGATAAGGTCTAGCATCCTTATCTAGTCCAAAAGAGATATTTGATAAGCCTAAAATGATACTAACTTCAGGATATAAGTTTTTTAATTGTTTGATGGCTTTTATTGTATTTATTCCAGCATCATAATACTCTTCTGCACCACTTCCAAGAGTAAATGTGAGAAGATCAAAAACTAAATCTTTTGGATTGATATTATGTTTACGTGTGGCTCTTTCGTAAATTCTTTGTGCTATTTCTATCTTTTTTTCAATCGTTTTAGCCATACCTACTTCATCGATTGCCAAGCAAACCAAAGAGGTACCAAATTTTTTAGAAAGTGAACATATTTCATCAAATTTTTTAATCCCATCTTCAAGATTTACAGAGTTTATTATTGGTTTAGCACCTATTAGTTTTAATGCTTCTTTGAGTGCTGCTATTTGTGTTGAATCTGGCATTAACGGTAAGGCAATTTTTTGAGCATATAGACTTATAACTTTATGCATATCTTTAGTTTCATCTCTACCCGCAAAACCAACAGATACATCAAGCACATGTGCGCCAGCACGAACTTGTTGCTGTCCAACGCTTAATGTTCCCTCGTAATTTTCATCAAGTAAAAGTTCACGAAATGCTTTTGAGCCTGTTGCGTTACTCCTTTCACCAACTAGTAAAGGTGCTGGACTTTGTATAAGCTGTGTAGTACCAAACAGTGATGACAAGGCATTTGGCTGGCTACCTGATGGTACTTTTGGCACTTTACATGCAATGCATTTTACAAGCGCATTAATATGTTGTGGCGTAGTTCCACAACATCCACCTAAAAAACTCACACCATTAAAATTTAAAAACTCCTCTTGTTTACTTGCAAATTCATCAGGACCCATTGGATAATATGTATATCCGCCACGATTTTGTGGAAGCCCTGCATTTGCATGAATAGAGATTGGTTTATCCCATATCTCACTTAGTGTTTTTACATGTTTTTTTATCTGATCTGGCCCTGTTCCACAGTTGAAGCCAAGGCTTAAAATATTAAAAGGTTCTAAAATGGTAGCAATAGTATTAGTATCTGTTCCAATTAACATAGTTCCTGCGAGCTCAATTGTTACAGAGACCATAATGGGAATATCAACACTTCTTTGTTTGCTTGCTGCCTCACAAGCATGAAGAGCAATTTTTATTTGTAATGGGTCTTGGCAAGTTTCAAGTAAAAAGATATCTACTCCACCATCTATGAGCCCAAGAGCACATTCTTTGTATCCCACAAACATCTCGTCATAACCGATATGTCCTAGTGAAGGTAATTTTGTACCTGGACCTATTGAGCCTAAAACATATCTTTGATGTTCTTTTGTTGAAAATTCATCACATTTTTTTCGTACAAGTTGTGCCCCTGCATATGAGAGCTCATAAGCACGATTGGCGATACCATATTCATCAAGTACCCAAGAAAATGCACCAAAAGTATTTGTAGTAATTAAATCAGCCCCAGCAATTAAATAGGCATTAAAAATATCTTCCATTATATCAGTAGCAGTTACATTTAAAAGTTCATTGCAACCTTCTAGCCCTTGCCATGCTTCTTTTGGTATTTGATCTTCTCGTTGTTGAAGTTGTGTACCCATAGCACCATCAATAATGAGTGGACGTTTTTTTATAGTTTTTAAAATTTGTTGTTTAATTGTCATCCGTTTATTAGCCTTTTTTAACATAGTTGCGTCCATTTTCTTTTTGATATTGACAAAATCAATTTTTACATCCCTGGAATTCTAGGAATACGACCAAGTTTTGATAATCTACAATAGTGTCCCCATCCCTTTTTAAGCCAATGTCCAATGATTGGCATAGGCATCATCTTCTCTTTTTTATTATTTCTGTAAATAAATACCGCGCCATTACCACTGTCCATAATACAGAGAATATTTAGATGTTTTGCGTATCCCTTTTTATTATTGTTTGTATGTATATTGTATGCTACATTTCTCGCCATGACTTCTGCTATATGACCCTGTTTTGCTCGCCAATTAGGACCCTCAATAGCCGAGACATCACCTATGGCATAAATATTATTAAAGCCATCAACCTCACAAAAATCATTTATTTTAACAAATCCTGCTTCATTTTTTGGTAAATCTGATTGTATGACCGCTTGATGACCATTTCCAGCTGATATAAACATGACAAAATCACTTAGTAGTTTGCTATTGTCTTCAAAAATAACACCATCTGCAGTAAATTCTTTAATTTTTTTACCAAACTGTTTTTTTATTTTATTTTTTTTAAAAGTAATATCCATCATATCTAGTGCTTTATCACCCATTCTAGCACCTGGTTTTTGCATTGGGGCAAAAAAAGTCAGTTCAAATTTATCTCTTATACCTTTTTTTACAAGCATATTATGAACATTAAAAAGCAGCTCAAACCCAGGACCTCCACGAACAGCTGAAGAATCATGGACATTACCACCAAAGCCAAAAGCTATTTTTCCACCACCACGCTTAATTAATTCATCAAGCTTGTCTCGTATCTGTAAGGATTGTTGTGGAATACCACAAATTGAAAGTGTATATTGTACTCCTTTTGGTTTTATTTTGGATGCACCTAGTGCGATTATGAGATTATCATATTGGCTTAAAATTTTACCACTTTGTAAAGTTACAGAGTGTTTTTTTGCTTCTATTTTTTGTACTTTATCTATTATTACATTAAACCCATGTGCTTTTTGTAAATCTTTTAAATTAATACAGATATCTTTATATTTTATTTCTCGTGTTGGCACCCAGATGGAAGTTGGATAAATATAAAAAAAATCGCGGTCACTCACAAGTGTAACATTATATTTATATCTTCTCAAATATATAGCTGCTTCTATTCCTGCAAAACCACCACCTAAAACTAAAATTTTTTTCATATAAAACCTTTAAATTATATTATTTATAATCTAACATAATATTATTATTATTACTATTAATAAATACTTAAAAATATCTATATGTACGTTTACATGTAGAGTTTTTAGAGATATTTTTAAGTATCATTTGATATAAGTACTTAATAATTCAAGGAAAAGGCGTGGCTAGACAAATAATGGTTTTTGGTGGTGGATGTTTTTGGTGCGTTGAGGCTATATTTACTTTAGTACATGGCGTGGCGAAAGTGACAAATGGGTATTGTGGGGGTCAAGTTATTAATCCTACTTATGAGCAAGTGTGTAGTGGCACCACAGGACATGCTGAGGTTGTTGAGATAATTTATGATGATAAAATAGTTTCTTGTGCTAAACTTTTGGAGATATTTTTTACTATACATAATCCAACTACTTTAAACAAACAAGGTGTAGATGAAGGAACACAGTATCGCTCAGTTGTGTATTATAGTAACGATACACAAAAAAAGATAATTTTAGAGGCTATAAAGAGAGTTGGTAAATATTTTAACGATAAAATAGTTACAGAAGTTAGTAAACTATCTAAGTTTTATGTGGCGCAGGAGTATCATCAACATTATTTTCAAAATCATCCAAATCATGGTTATTGTCAAGTTGTCATAGCACCAAAGGTGCAGAAATTTTTAAGGGAGAAGATATGAAAGAAGTTTATGATTTAGTTATAATTGGAGCAGGACCAGCTGGTATTGCAACAGCAATAGAGAGCTATCTCGCGGGAATTAAGAAGGTTTTAGTCTTAGAAAAAGATTCAAATCATAATGCAACAATTAGAAAATATTATAAAGATAATAAACGTGTAGATAAGGATTGGAAAGGTCAAAAAGTAGAGTTAAATGGTAATCTTTATTTTCTTGATGGAACAAAAGAGAGTACTTTGGATTTTTTTGATGAGGTTATTAAAGCACATGCTATTGAATTACAAACTAATGTTGAGGTAAGCAAGATAGAAAAAGATAATAATCTGTTTAACATTTATATGGTAAATAGCAGTGTATGGGCAAAAAATGTTGTTGTTACAATTGGTAGAATGGGTAAACCAAATAAACCAAGCTATAAAATTCCACCATCTATTAGAAAAAAAATTAGATATACGCTGGAGGATTGTGGTGAGGATGAGAAAATATTAATTGTTGGTGGTGGAGATAGTGCAATTGAGTATGCGGTTGATTTATGTGACAATAATGATGTATCAATTTGTTATAGGCGTGAAACATTTAGACGCGCTAATCCAACAAATCAAAAAAATATTGCCAATGCTGTATTGCATCAAGAGATTAAACCAATTTTGGGTGTAAATATCTCAGCTCTTGAAGATATTGACGGTAAAATAAACGTTATTTTTGATGAGATTGACAGTCAGATTTTTGATAGAGTTATATATGCGATTGGTGGGACAACTCCTAGCTCATTTTTAGCTAGCTCTGGCATAAAAGAAAAAGATAAAGTACCAGTTCATGATGAAAATTATCAAACAAACATAAAAGGACTTTTTGTTGCTGGAGATATTACGCAAGAGTCTGGCGGTTCAATTGCACTTGGTTTAAATCAAGGTTATAAAATAGCGTGCTATATTAAAAGCTAGTTTGTTATATACTTATGTGCTAGTATTTTTATGATAATCATAACAAATATAACTTGAAATAAAGAAGCTAGGATAAATGCGTCATAATAAACTCTATTTATGCTATGGGCATTAAAAGCTAATGTTACCATGGCAATCAAGATAGTTAAAGGCATTGAATGGCTGAGTGCTACAAGTATTGAGTTTTTAGTTCCATACTCTTTTATAAAAATTGTAGCTGCTATTATCCGCATAAATATCATAACAAGCATTATGATAATAGATTTTATCAATAATCCATCAACAAGTAAAGCGTTTAAATCAAACGAGCTACCAGTGTAGATAAAAAATATAGGAATTAAAAAACCAAATCCGTAACTCGATAATTTTTGTGGAAGTTCATGTTTGTGATCAAAAAAAGTTGGTAAAAAGATACCAGCTAAAAATGCTCCAAAAGCAAGTTCTAAATGTAAATATAGCATGATGCCAATTAAAATAAAAAATATTCCCATTGAAAGTCTGATATCTTGTTCTTTGTTATCTTCATGTGGCATAAGAACTGTTGAAGTTTTAGGGAACCACCAAAATAAAAGCTGTAAAGCTCTAAATACGATAAACATCAACAATAAAAATACCAACAGTGATAAAATAGTTTTAAACAAACCATGACTAATACCATGTTCTAAAGCAGCAGATACTAGCGTGAGTGCGGTAATACTAATGATCTCTCCAATGCCACCAGCGGTCATTGACAACTCAAGCCAAGCTGTTTTACCATACTCTTTAGAAAGAGTAGCAACTAAGCCAATAGAGATTAATGGTAAAAGTACCATGAAAATTTTACCAAGTGAAAAATAAAGTGAGAAAAATATTGCAAAAAGATAAAGCAAAAGAATATACAAAAGTATTTCTTTTACAAGAGTGGCGGATGTTTTTAAAACTTGTTTCAAATCTATTTCACTACCAGCTAAAAACATAAGATATAAAAAACCAAATTTAGCTATTAAAATAAACAGGTAATGATGTTGTAAAAAACCTATATAACCAAAAATAGAACCTAAAATAATCTCAATTGGAGTTGTAGGAAGTTTAAAAATTTTAGCAATAAATGGAGAAAAAATTATAATAAGCGAAATAGTAATAATAAGTTCTACATTTTGTGACATCTTATACCTTGTTTTAAATTGATGATGCGATAGTATATCCAAGTGCATAAATCATTTGCAGATCTTTGCTAATATTTGCACCTTTGGTGGTTAAATAGTTGCCAATAACTATTGCATTTGCACCAGCATTAAAAATTTCTATCTGTCTTTGTTTAAATAGCACTTCTCTACCACCTGCTATCATAATTCTTTTAGCATTAGTTACTATTTTCTTGGTTAAAGTAATTAAAGAGAGTGCTTCATCTATTGTTAAACTATTTGGTTGTAAAGGGAGTGCAGGGTTATGATGATAAAAATTAATAGGTACAGATGTTGGATTTAACTCTTTTAGAGAGTGAAGCATACTAATTCTATCTGCTTGACTCTCGCCTAGTCCAAAAATACCACCAGAGATTAAAACCAAACCAGAGTTATTAATATTTTCACAAGTTTGATATCTTTGTTCCCATGAATGTGTTGTGCAAATTTGTGAATAAAATTCACGCGATGTTTCAAGATTATGATTATATGCTGATATCCCAGCTCTTTTTAACTCCAATAGTTGCACTAAAGAAGCGGTACCATTGCATGCTATGAGCCTAAGCGATGGAATTTTATACTTAATCTCTTTTGCTATTTTACATACAAAATTTAATATTTTATCATCTAAACTTTTATGTGCACTAACTAAACAAAAACCTAAAGCCCCAGCTTTATATGCAGATTTTGCTTCATTTACGATATCGTTGATAGGTTTTTGGATATATCTTTGAATTTTTGCCTTATATTTTATGCTTTGTGAGCAAAATTTACAATCTTCATTACATGTGCCACTATTAATATTACTGATGGCACATAAAAAAATCTTTTTCATAAGTTTCTCTTAAAACTGAATTTTTTTTGTTTAAAGATTTTTGCTTTTATCTCTTTATTAAAATATATTATATCATATTTGCTATCTGTAATTTCTAGCATAGCAAATTCTATTAGATTTTTATTTCTAGCACATGCTTCGCCTGGGTTTAAAAACAGGGTATTATGTTTAAAATTACATTCAAAAACATGAGTGTGTCCAAATATAATAATATCTGCATCAGGTGCAAGATAAAAAGGCATATGCATAAGTTTGAATTTAAGATTATTTAGTTTAAAATAGTGTGGTTCTTGAACGAGGTTGTATTGATTGTGATAGTCGATTAAATGCGCATCATTATTTCCGTATACCGCTATATATTTCAATCCGCTATCTTTTAATTGCTGTAATATTTCAACCTTTACGACATCTCCTGCATGAATTAAAAATTCAGCACCGCAAGATACTAAATGATTGATAATTTCTTGTGAAATAGCTATTTTTTTATGTGTATCTGAGAGGATACCTATTTTCATGTATCTTTAATTAGTGTGCGATGTTTACATTTTATACATTCATACACCTCTTTACCCCGATATTCACGTTTAGCTAACACTCCATCACACTTATCTTCTTTGCATTTTAAAGTAGTTGGTTCAAATTTTGAGATAAATTTACATGTAGGATAATTTTCACACCCCCAAAAAGCACCACGACGAGATTTACGATAAATTAGCTTACCTCCACATTCAGGACAAGCAACATCAGAGGTTTGCATAGCCAAATCCAGAGGTTTAGTATTTTTACATTTAGGATAAGCACTACAAGCTAAAAATTTACCATTGCGTCCATTTTTAATCATCATATCGCTTCCACATTTCTCACATTTCTCGTCTGTTTTTTCTTTATCTTGTTCTTTTTTTTCATCCTCAATTTGTTCTGTATATTTACATTTAGGAAATGCACTACAAGCTATAAAATTACCATATCGTCCTGAACGTAAAAGAAGCTCACTGCCACATTTTGGACACTCTTTGCCTATTGGTTTAGCTAACTTTTCACTAATAATATTTTGTTTTCCATCCTCAATTTTTTGCATAAAAGGAAAATAAAAATCTTGTAGAGTTTTTTGCCAATCCTTTTTATCTTCTGCTATTTCATCTAAAATCTCTTCCATATTTGCTGTAAATGAGATATCCACTATATCACTAAAATGTTTTTCTAAAATTTCTGTCACCTTAAAAGCTATTTCAGTAGGAATTAGTTGTTTTTTCTCAATATTTATATACATTCTTGCTGTTAGAGTCGAGATAGTTGGTGCATAAGTTGATGGGCGACCAATCCCTTCAGTTTCAAGTTTTTTAATGATAGATGCTTCACTATATCTTGATGGCGGTTCTGTAAAATGCTGAACTGGCTTTATGGATGTTATGTCTATATTTTCACCTTTTTTCAGAAATGGAAGTAGTTTATCTTTATTGTCATGTCCTAAAATCTTGTAAAATCCATCAAAAATTAATTTTCTTCCAGTTGCTTTAAATTTACTGTTTTGACCCTGAAAAATAATACTTTGTTGTTCAAAAATAGCATCATTCATCTGTGTTGCCATAAAACGTTCATATATTAAACGATACAGTTTAATCTCATCTGCCTTTAGGTATGAAGTGGCAATCTCAGGGGTGAAATCAAGCATAGTAGGACGAATAGCCTCATGCGCTTCTTGCGCACCTTTTGCTTTTTTTGTATAAACTTTAGCAGAGGCTGGGAGATATTTATTGCCAAATCTGCTTTGTATCTCACCACGCACTGCTTCTACAGCTTCATGTGCTATATTTAATGAATCGGTTCGCATGTAAGTAATAACGCCAGACGTGCCGTTTGGAGTTTTTACGCCTTCATACAATGATTGTGCTATCATCATTGTCTTTTTTGGAGTAAAGCCTAGTTTATTTGAAGCAGTTTGCTGGAGTGTTGATGTCATGAATGGTGGTGGTGTAGCGGTTTTTCTCTGTTTTGTTTCGATAGAGTTTATTAAAAAGCTATCTTTTTTGACAATATCTACTATGTGATTTGATTCTTGCTCGTTTGTGATTGAGAGTTTTTGGATTTTATTGTTCTCAAATTCAACAAGAGTTGCTATAATATCTGATTTAAAAATAGTGTCTATACTCCAGTACTCCTGCGGTTTAAATGTTTTTATTTCTCGTTCGCGGTCAATTATTATCTTTAAAGTGGACGATTGAACTCGTCCACCAGATAAGCCTTTTTGTATTTTAGAGCTTAAAAGCGGTGATAACTTATATCCAACAATTCTATCAAGTAATCTTCTAGTTTGCTGGGCATTAACTTGATTCATGTCAATTTTTCTAGCAGTTTGAAGCGCATGCGTAATAGCATTTTTAGTAATCTCATGAAAAACTATGCGAGGTAGAGTCTGTGGATCTTTTTTAATGGCTTGAGCTATATGCCATCCTATAGCTTCACCCTCTCTATCCTCATCGGTTGCGATATAAATGATATTAGCTTTTTTTGCAAGTGCTTGTATCTCTTTAACAATAGGACTATTCTCTTTTGCAACACTATAAGTTGGGATTAGTATGTTATTATCATCTAAAGTAATACCAAAACGAGATTTTGGTAGATCTCGTACATGACCTTTAGAAGCAATAACTTCATATTTCTTACCTAAAAAATTTTTAATTGTTCGTGCTTTTGCCGGCGATTCGACTATAATTAAATCCAAAATATTTTCCTATTATTCACTTAAGCTTTGAAAGTGTATCAAAAAAAATGTTTTTTTTCTAAAAATGTTAAATATTTTATTTTAAGTGCCGATATAATTACATCAGCAAGGACGCTGAAATAATTTTTAGAGCTTAGAGCTCTTATATAAAAGGATTTGTCATGTCATATGTAATTAATACAAATGTTGCTTCACTTAATGCTCAGGTGAATGCCAATAATATTAGTAATCGGATGGGTACAGCTTTACAGCGATTAAGCTCAGGTTTGCGTATAAATAGTGCAGCTGATGATGCTTCTGGTTTGGCAATTGCTGATTCGTTAAAATCACAAGCTAGCTCGCTAGGTCAGGCTATTAGAAATGCAAATAATGGCGTTAGTATTTTACAAACTGCTGATGGTGCAATGTCTGAACAGACGAATATTTTAAATACCATTAAAACTAAAGCTACTCAAGCAGCACAGGGTGGACAAACTTCAATAACTCGTGCGGCTATTCAATCAGATATTTCTCATTTAATGGCTGAACTTAACAATATCGCAAGTACAACTTCATTTAATGGATTATCTTTATTGTCTGGCTCTTTCACAAATAAACAGTTCCAAATTGGTGCTTATGCAAATCAAACAATCACCGCAAGTATTGGTGCAACAGATACATCAAAAATTGGTAATACTCGTTTTGAGACATCTAGTAATATATCAGCTTCAAGTAGTACATCATTAAAGTTTACTGTTGGAAAAAGTAGTTATGCTTTAGCGGCTGTAACGATATCTAGTAGCGCAGGTACGGGTATTGGTGTTTTAGCAGCAGAGATTAATGCTAACTCAAATAAATTGGGCGGAGTACAAGCCTCTTTCCAAGTGATAGATACTGGAACAGCATCTATTGGCGCAGGAACAATTAGCGGTCTTACTATTAATGGTGTAGATCTTGGACAAGTAACAACTACTGCAAATGATGGAACAGGTTCTTTGGTCGCTGCTATTAATAACGCATCAACTACAACTGGTGTAACAGCTGCTGTAGATAGTCGTGGTCGTTTGGTCTTAACATCGGCAGATGGACGTGGTATAGTTGTTTCTGCAGCAAGTGATTTAAGCAGTGCTGTGGGCTTAATCTCAGCTACAGGTTCCAAATATTCAAATTTTGGTCGCTTAACCTTAACTCGTGCTGGTGCCGCTGATATTATTGTGAGTGCAGCTGGAAGCCTTAACGGAAATATTAATTCACAAGCTGCACAAGCTTCTGTTAATCTTGGTTCAACTGCTGGCGCAATTTCAGCAAATAATGCAAGTGCAATAGGTTTTAATGCCAATTTACAAGTTCAAAATATAGCATTAGCTAAAGGCGCAGGCGTAACATCACTTCATGGTGCTATGGCTGTTATGAGCATAGCAGATGCTGCATTAACAGATTTAAATAAAATCCGTTCAAACTTAGGCGCAGTTCAAAACCAGTTTACTGCAACAATTAATAATATTTCAGTAACACAGGTAAATGTTCAATCAGCTCAATCACAAATCAGAGATGTGAATTTTGCGCAAGAAAGTGCAACATTCTCTAAATTGAACATCTTATCAAAATCTGGTGCTTATGCTTTAAGTCAAGCAAATATCACTCAGCAAAACGTACTTAAACTACTTCAATAGTAATTAGGTGTTTATGTAGAGCCCAAGGGGCTTTACAGCTCTTACTTATGTACTTCTATAAAAAAATTGTCAGGAAGATTGATGTCTTTATATGAAAAAAATATACAAGCACTTACTAAAATAAACTCACAATTAGCAACCAAACTATTTTCTTTACAAACCAATACAAAATTTGAAGTTTTTGTTGATAAAAAAGATTCTATAAATATAAATATTGCAAACAATAAAACTTTATCGATATTGTATGATGGCATCCCAATTAAACAAACGCAAGAGAAACTAAAAATATTTTCAGATAAGTATCAACGATATCTATTTTTATATTTTTATGGACTAGGCAACGGCGTATTTTTTAAAGCATTATTACAAAATAAATCAATTGTACGAATCGTTGTCGTAGAACCAGAAATTGAACTTATTTATATTGCATTTAATTTTAATGATTTTACAAAAGAAATAGAAGAAGGACGATTAGAAATATATTTATCACAAGATATTGATTCAACCAAAGCAATAGAGATCTTTTCTCATCCAGAATCAAAATTATTTGCAAAAGTTTATCAATTTCACAGCTTATTACCTTTTTATGAAGCAAATTATGCAGAAGATATAATAAAAATTAACAGTTTATTTATACAAGCGATTGAGCATGTAGTAATAGGAATTGGCAATAGTTCTATTGATGCATTAACAGGAATAAAACATCATATTGCACATATAAATAAGATGCTTGAAACACCGACGCTCTTGGAGTTAATTAAGAGTTGTAAAAATAGTGAAGTTGCTGTTATCGTTTCTACCGGACCATCATTAAAAAAACAACTTTCGTTACTTAAGCAAATACAACCATATGTAACTATTTTATGCATAGACGCAAGTTTTCCTATTTTAGAGAAAGCAAATATCAAGCCAGATATTGTTTTTTCCATCGAAAGAGAGGCTCCAACAGCAAAATTTTATACTTTAACTTCAAAAAAGTTTCAAGAAGATGTTATTTTTGCTATTACATCTATCGCTCATCCTGCTCTTTTTAAAGAGATAAAAGCTGGAAAATTACAAATAAGTATGCGTCCATTTGGATATACAAGGTATTTTGATAAGCCTGATTATGGTTATTTAGGAATAGGAATGAGTGCTGCAAATATGGCCTATGAACTGGCATATCATGCGAATTTTAAAACTTGTATCTTAATAGGACAAGATTTAGCATTTGCAAAAGATGGTGCTAGTCATAGTGAAGGGCATGTTTTTGGTATTGGCAACGTACCGCGAGAACAATGCTTAGAGGTGCTCTCTTACGGCGGTAAAGAGCAGATACAAACAACCATGATATGGAAACTTTTTAAGAATTTTTTTGAAACAGATATAGCTTTTGCCAATAAAAAAGGTATGAAAACTATAAATGCAACTGAAGGTGGCGCTCGAATTGAGGGTAGTATTGAGACAAGTTTTAAAAAAAGTATTGATAAATATGTAAATTTAACACATAAAAAAGAAAAAATTTTATTACATAAAAGAACTAAGGTTGATATAACTAAAGATAAAAATGATATTAAGAAAAAAATAAAAAAAATGCTAGCATACGCACGAAAAATTCAAAAAGAAACTGAGAAGACATTTGTGCATGTAGCTACAGAGTGTGAAATTATAAATAAAATAGATGAAGAACAACGATATAAATTAGTTGATTTTAAAAAATTAGCTGATATTATGATGGAGATTGATAATATAAAAAAATATTTTAATGAGCAGATATTTGCAGATATTTTTATTGATGCAACACAGGCATTAATTATACATCAAGAGATAGATATTGCTAAAATTCAAATACAAAACGTAAAAACAGATAATGAAAAACGCCACAAAATGATAGAATGGGTGTATGCTCATAGGTATTGGCTATTTTCATTAGCAGGACTTATCCAAGCCACTATTGATGCAATAAATATGGGTATTGAAGATAGTTTAGATTTTGAGATCCTTGAGGATAATTAGGGAGTAGTATTAGAAAAGAAAAAGGCTGGTTAAAATGTTAGAAAATATCAACATAGAAGATATTAAAAAGATTGCCATAAAAGCAGGCGACGGTGTTATGGCAATCTATGAAAATGATTTTACTGTCAAGTATAAAGAGGATAATTCACCTTTGACAGAGGCCGACATAAAAGCAAATGAGATAATCTGCACAAAACTTCAAGAACTCTATCCAAATATACCTATAATGTCTGAAGAGAATAAGCAAATAGATTATGAAGTAAGAAAAGATTGGGAGTATTATTGGTGTATAGATCCAATTGACGGAACAAAAGAGTTTATAAAGAAAAATGGTGAATTTACGGTAAATATAGCACTTATACATGTAAATATACCTGTTTTAGGCGTAGTTTATGCACCTGTCTTAAAAGATATATATTATGCTAAAAAAAGTTTAGGAGCTTTTAAAAATAATATAAAACTTCCAATAAATAGGGATAATAATAAATTTATAATAATGGTTAGCAAATCACACATGTCAGAAGAAACACAAAATTATATAGACAAAATCAAAACAGTAAAAGAAAAAGTATTGATTTCTAAAGGGAGCTCTTTAAAGCTTTGTTTAGTTGCTGATGGTAGTGCAAATATATATCCGCGACTCACTCCAACAATGGAGTGGGATACAGCAGCAGCCCATGTTATAGTTTTAGAGTCTGGTAAAAAGGTAGTCCAATACAAAATAAATTCAGCTTTAAAATATAATAAAAAAGATTTGTTAAATCCTTGGTTTATAGTAGAATAATACATAAAATCTTTAGATATAATTAGAGTCAATGAAAATAAATGAAAATAAAATATTAAAATTTTGTGTTATGGTATTTCTCTCTGGCGTGGTTGGTGCTTCTATCGGCTCTGTTGGAGCTTGGTTTCATATGGCGATAGATTTTATTATTGATTCAAAAGCACATTGGGTACATGAATGGTGGATATATAAAGGCTATGAGTGGGTGCCTTACGTAGTTAGTTCAATAATTATGGTTTATTTTGCTATTATTTTAGTACGTAAACTTGCTCCAGAGGCTGGAGGTAGTGGTGTTCAAGAGATTGAAGGTATTTTAGCAGATAAACGTGAGATGCATTCATTACGGGTACTTGCGATTAAATTTTTTGGTGGTATATCAGGACTTGGTGGCGGTATGGTTATGGGGCGAGAGGGTCCAACTATCCAAATGGGAGGAGCTTTGGGCAATCTTATCGCAACAATTGCATCACTTAATAAAGAAGATGCTAAAACTTTAATAGCAGCTGGTGCTGGTGCTGGTTTGGCGGTTGCTTTTAATGCACCATTTGCTGGAATGTTATTTGTGTTTGAAGAGATGCGTAAACAATTTAAATTTACTTATGTATCAGTATTTAGCGTGGTAGTTTCATCAATATTAAGCGTATATGCCATGTATTTATTTATGGGGAATCGCCATTTTATACAGGTTGAATTTTTATCAGCACCTGCTATGCATGAATTATGGATATTTATTATTTTTGGTATTTTATTTGGTTTTTTAGGCTGGGCATTTAATACTTTTATAGTAAAATTTGCAGATGAATTTTCTACATATAAAGGTATAAAATTTCATGTGGCTAGTTTAGTAACTGGTGCTATGGTGGGGTTGCTATTATATAAATGGCCTGATACTGTTGGAGATGGTTTTGGAGTTATTCGTATTGTTTTACATAATCATTTCACTTTTGAGATTGTATTAGCACTTCTTGTAGCTCGTTTTTTTATGACATTAAGCTCTTATGGAACAAGTGCACCTGGTGGTATATTTGCTCCAATGTTAGCTCTTGGAACACTTTTTGGAGTCGGATTTGGCATAGCAGTCAATCATTTTTTACCTTGGTATGAAATCAATCCGTATATATTTGCGATAGTGGGTATGTCTGCACTTTTTGCTGCTACTGTTGGTGCGCCATTTACTGGTATTATATTAATTTTAGAACTAACTGGACGCTATACTTTGGTCGCACCCGTTTTAATTGGCTCTTTGACAGCATTTTTTATGTCAAATATATTGGGCGTTCAGCCAATTTATACTCTACTGCTTGAGAGGACACTAAGAATTGCTAAATTTGGTATAGATGAAGATGAAAAATTAGAAAAAGAAGCGAAAAAGTAGTATTTTTTAAACAATACTATAAATCATTTTAATTGCCAGAGCATAAAGTATAATCGCTACGATTTTTCTTATGTGGCTAGATGAGAGCTTAAAGTGCATAAGTGAATTTCCAATTAAACCACCTAGTATCGCACCAAATGAAGTTGCAAACATTAAAAACCAATCAATCTTTACAAAACTAGCATAACTAATAAATGAAGTAAAAGCCGAAAATGGTATAACAAAGCTAATAGCCACTGCTGCTTTTTTAGAATCTATGCCAAGGAGTATCAAAATTGGCAACAAGATTGTACCGCCACCAAGCCCTAAAAGTCCTGAAAGCAGACCGACACCACTGCCAATTAAAACAAACTTCCATGTTCTGTGACGCTTTATAGAAGTTTCTTTAAGAGCAAACATCATCATAGAAGCACTAAAAAATAAAAAAACTATAAAGATGATTTTTACGATATTAATATCAATGTAGCGTGAGAGTTGTGCTCCTACGGGTGAAAAAATAAGCATACTAATTGTTATAGGAAGTGCAAATTTAACATCTAATATTTTATGCTTAAAATTCATGATAGTTGATGTCGAAGCCGTACAAAGACCAGCAAATAGTCCAGTTATTTTTGCAAGATTAAAACCAATACCAAGCATACTAAGTGATGGAATGATTGCAACTGCCGCTCCTGTTCCAGCCATAGATAATAATGAAGAAAAAAACAGTGCAACGCCAAAATATTCTAAATATTCCATTGTCGTATTATATCTTATTAATTGCAAATAAGATATAATCGCGTAATTTTAAAAGTGCGAGTGTATTATAATGGATATAAGAGAAGAGTTTTTAAAGTTTTTTGAATCAAAAAATCACACAATAGTGCCAAGTGTGCCATTGGTGCCCGATGATGCATCATTATTGTTTAATAATGCAGGAATGGTACCATTTAAATCAATATTTACAGGCGAAGTACCGATACCTAAAAATCCGCGTGCAGTTTCTTGTCAGACTTGCATACGAGCAGGTGGCAAACATAATGATTTGGAAAATGTGGGTCATACAGCGCGTCATCATACATTTTTTGAGATGCTAGGTAATTTTAGCTTTGGAGATTACTTCAAAGAAGACGCCATCTCTTATGCGTGGGAATTTATAACAGATGTTTTAGAGCTTAATGTCAATAAACTTTGGGTAACTGTGCATGAAAGTGATGATGAAGCGTTTGAGATATGGCAAAAACATATCAATAAAGATAAAATCTTAATATTAGGTGATAAAGATAATTTTTGGCAGATGGGAGATACTGGACCTTGTGGACCATCTAGCGAGATTTTCTATGATCAAGGAGAGGAATTTTTCTCAACATCAGAGGATTATCTAGGCGGTAATGGAGATCGTTTTTTAGAGATATGGAATCTTGTATTTATGCAATATGAACGCAATATAAAGGGCAAACTTTCACCACTTCCAAAGCCTTCCATTGACACTGGTATGGGATTAGAAAGAGTAATTGCCATCAAAGAAGGAGTTAAAAGCAACTACGACTCATCACTTTTTATGCCTTTAATTAACAAAGTCGTATCTATGATAAATAAGCCATATGTTTATGAAAATGGTACTTCTTTTCGTGTTATTGCTGATCATATTCGTGCTGTTGTTTTTTTACTAGCACAAAGTGTGAGTTTTTCAAATGAAGGACGTGGATATGTTCTTCGTCGTATCTTAAGACGTGGTGTAAGACATGGATATCTTTTAGGATTTAAAGAACCATTTATGTATAAGCTGGTAGATACTTTGGTATCTCTTATGAGTGATGAATATAGCTACCTTGAGTCAATGGCAGATATGGTAAAAGAGCAGATATATCTAGAGGAGCAAAGATTTCTTAAAACTATTAAATCAGGTATTGAGCTTTTTAATAAAGAGTTTCAACATACACAAAAAATTTTTAGTGCAAAAGTTGCTTTTAAGCTTTATGACACATATGGCTTTCCTCTTGATCTAACGCAAGATATGCTAAAAGATAAAGATATAGATATAGATGTTGCTGAGTTTGATAAATTGATGCATGAGCAAAAAACAAAAGCAAAAGCTGCATGGAATGGTAGTGGAGATGATATGATTGAGGGAGATTTTAAACTACTTTTAGAAAAGTTTGGTGAAAACAGTTTTGTTGGTTATGAGCATACTGCTTTTACATGTAAGGTTTTAGCTATTTTAGATGATAGTTTTAAAATAATAGAGGAGCTTCATCCAAAGCATACGGGATGGGTATTACTTGATAATACTCCATTTTATCCACAAAGTGGTGGGCAAATTGGGGACAAAGGATTCTTAAAAGATATCGCAACTGTACTTGATACTAAAAAAATACATGGTCTTAATTTTAGTCATATTGACACTATATCCATTTTGCATGTAAAAGATAACATAAAGGCTGTGGTACATAATGATAGATTTGAGATACAAAAACATCATTCAGCGACACATCTTTTACATGCCGCACTTTTTGATATTTTAGGTTCACATATCACACAAGCTGGTTCGTTGGTTGAGGCAACAAGGCTTAGGTTTGATTTTTCTCATCCAAAAGCATTAAGTGATGATGAGATAGCACAAGTTGAAGAGCGAGTTAATGAGAGTATATTTAGTAATATAGTGGCTACAACCAAAGTGATGCCAATAGATGAGGCTAAAAAAAGTAGTGCAAAAGCTCAGTTTGGTGAAAAATATGGCGATGAGGTAAGAGTTGTTAGTTTTGGTGATACATCTATTGAATTTTGTGGCGGTACGCATGTAAAAAATACATCAAATATTGGCATGTTTATCATAACAAAAGAGAGTGGTGTGAGCGTAGGTATTAGACGTATAGAGGCGGTTTGTGGAAAAAGTGCATATAATTATTTTAAAGATAGACGCCATATTTTAAATCAAGCTAAACAAACTATTAAAAATCAGGATATTTTAGCAGGTATCAATCGATTAAAACAAACAATACATACATTAAAAATACAACTTCAAGATTCTCAAAATGCTATGAAAGAAAAAATTGATATACTTATGATAAAAGATATTGCAATAGTTGTTAGTGAGATAAAATCAGGTGATATTAAAGAATGTATAGATGAGCTTAAAAATCAACATCAAAATATATGTGCAATCTTATTTCAAGTAAAAAACGATAAAGTGTTACTAGCAACTGGAGTAAAAAATGTTAACAAAGTTAATGCTGGAACATGGATAAAGGTTGTTGCACCGATTTTAGGTGGTACGGGCGGTGGGCGAACTGATTTTGCACAAGCTGGTGGAAAAGATATTACTAAAATAAGAGAAGCAAAAGAGTTCGCGTTAAAATATATTCAAAATATAATAGATTAAGGATATTATCTGATGAAAGAATTGATTTATACACTATTTGCTAATTATAAAGATGAGATTATCTTTTTACATGTCATTAGTGCTGTTATATGGGTGGGAGGCATGATAGCTATGCGTTATGCGGCTCATCAATCTATACAGCAACTGCAAAGTCCTTTTGAGAAACTACAACGAACATCTTATGCATTAAAAAGATTATTTGTAATTGTTGCGCCATTTATTATTATAATTTTATTAACTGCTATTATTATGCTAGTTGGATTTGGGTTTCACTCAGCTGCCATTGGAGCAGATGGAAATGTTATTAACCGATACGCTATGCATCTGTATAATATCGTACATTTAAAAGAGAGTCTTTGGACTATTATGACTTTTAATTACCTTTATATGGTCGTTAAGCGTAATAAAGCACAAAAATTAATAAACAGCGGAGATCTAGTAGCAGCTAAAGTTGCACTATCTCCAATCGGACAATATCTTGTACCAATAAATATAGCTCTTGGAACACTTGCCATTTATTTAGGAGTGATTCTTCAAGCTGGATGAACTTGCACTGCGTCTAGCAGTTCCTCAAATGCTACTTCGCTTGAGTGTTCTACATCTTGCATTTTCATAAGTGCTTCTTCATGCTTACCTTCTTGCCATAATTTTATCTCTTGAACTAGACCTTGATGTACGTTTGCATGATGTTTTGAAATACTTACAACAGCTTGATGATTATCTTTTAATAAAGTATTATTGATTGTATTAAACCATCTGCCGAATTCACAGCTGTTTTCATCCACAATATTTAATGTTTCATCATTTAATATTGCATTATATCCCTGAATTTTTAATGCTATATGATCTATTTTTCCATTTGCAACATTTAAATCAGTTGTTAAATTTTCATTTTCATCTTTTATTTTAGATGAGTTTTGTATAACCATTGAGATATTTTCAGTAAAATTGTCAACGATTTTCATAACAGATGAGGTTTCGTTTGTAAATGTATTGCTTATCTCTATCATAGAATTTGAATTTTGTTTTAAACCATTAATATTTATCTCTACTTCTTGCGTTGCTTTTTGTGTACGTTCGGCTAGTTTTCTAACTTCATCAGCTACAACAGCAAAGCCACGTCCATGTTCACCTGCACGTGCTGCTTCTATCGCCGCATTAAGAGCTAGTAAATTTGTTTGGTCTGAGATATCTTTTATAAGACTGATAATATCAGAGATCGATGTCACGCTATTATTTAAAGAGTTTGAATCATCTTCTAATTGCGAAGCATATTGACTTATAGTTGTAATAGAGGTTTTAATCTCAGTAGTTTGCTCACCCACTCCCTGCATTCTTGTTTCAGTTTTTGCATTTAAGTCGTTAATATCATCAATAAGAGCAATTGAGTTACCTATTGTTTTTTGCAAAAAAGTTGAGCCGCTTTTATAACTTTTGACAATAATTTTTGTAAATTGATTTAAATTATCAGAGTCATCATTTTCTTGTGCTTTTGCACTACTGTTTTGTAGCCTTTTAATCTCATCTTGAAGGAATTGGTTTTGATCTTTAAGGTCTTTAGTATCAATTTCATACTGTTTTTTAATAGCCTTGATTTTTGCGCCTGATCCAAACATTATTGTCACCCTTTTTTGTAAGATTATATCATAAAAATGATAATACTTTATATTTTATCTGCTATAGCTTTTGATATAAATCCAAATTTTTCAAAAAGTAATCCTGCAGGGGCTGATGCACCAAAACTATTCATACCAATTACTTCATCAGATAATTTGTACCACTCCATCCCTCGTGCTGCTTCAATGGCTATTTTTTTAGTATTTGGCAAGATCATTTCATCTATATACTCTTTTGATTGCTCAATAAAAAGATCAAAACACGGAACGCTAAGTACATTTACTTTAATATCTCTTGCATTTAAAAGCTTTTTCGTCTCTAAGGCTAAACCAACTTCAGAGCCAGATGCCATAAGAGTTATAGTTGCATTCTTATCACTAGCTAATAAATATCCACCTTTTTCTTTTTCACCCTTTACATGTAGAGGAAGAAGTGGCAAGCTTTGACGTGAACATATAAAAGCGGACGGAGATTTTTGCATACTAAGTGCCACTTGCCATGCTACAATATTTTCAGCTCCATCAGCAGGACGCCATACATAAAAGTTTGGTAATGCTCTAAATTGGCTTAATTGCTCTATTGGCTGATGTGTTGGACCATCTTCACCAACACCTATACTGTCATGTGTCCAAATAAAAAATTGCTGTATTTTACTAAGTGCCGCAATTCTAACAGCGGGTTTCATATAGTCTGAAAATACAAAAAATGTTGCAGTATAAGGTAAGAGCGGACCATAAAGCGCCATAGCGTTTGTAATGGCAGCCATAGCATGCTCACGTATGCCAAAATGAATATTCCTTCCCCTAGGAAACGCTCCCATGTCTATTAATGTTGTTTTATTAGATGGGCTTAAATCCGCAGAACCACCTAAAAAGCTTGGAATTGCTCTTGCTATTGCATTTATAATTTTTCCGTTTGTGTTGCGCGTTGCATCTGCCTTGTCAAATTTTGGCCAAGAAATTTTTGAATAATCATGAGTGCATAACATTTCTAAGGCAGAATTTTGTTCCATTAAAGGCATTGTTTTTTTACTATGTATCCATTCACGCTCTAAGAGATCACCAGTTTCAATGGCACACCTAAATCTTGCAAGTACATCTTCATCTATAAAAAATTCACATTCAGGATCAAATCCAACTGCTATTTTAGATTTTTTAATGATATCTTTACCAAGAGGTGCACCGTGCGCATGTGCTGTGCCTTCTAGCTCTCCTGCACCTTTTGCAATTATAGTATGAGCTATGATGAGTGCTGGTTTATCACTTTTTTTAGCATCAACAATAGCACTATTTATATCATCATAATCATGTCCATCGCATCCAAATACATCCCAGCCTTGAGCTGTAAATCTACCACAGATATCTTCACTAAGACTAAGATCTGTTGAACCTTCGATAGTAATTTTATTTGAATCATAGATAAGAATAAGATTATCTAATTTATTGTGTCCAGCAATTGAAGAAGCTTCATAACTTATTCCTTCTTCTAAATCTCCATCACCACATAAACAATATACATAATGGTCAATTAATTTTGCATGTTGGGTATTTAATTGTGATGCCATAAATTTACTAGCCATTGAAAAACCAACAGCATTTGCGACACCTTGACCCAGTGGTCCTGTTGTTATTTCTATACCTTGTGTGTGTTCGTATTCAGGGTGACCCGGCGTTTTAGAGTCTAATTGACGAAAATCTTTCAAATCTTTTAGGCTTAAATCATATCCCCAAAGATGATAAAGTGAATAGATAAGTCCAGTTGCATGCCCACCAGAAAATACTAATCTGTCACGATTTAGCCATGATGGATTTTTTGGATTATGATGTAAATGCTCACAAAGCACAACAGCAACATCAGCTAATCCCATAGAAACTCCAGGATGTCCTGAGTTAGCACGCTCAATCATATCTGCCGATAAAAATCTAATAGTATCTGCCATTTTTTTACGCATCTTGTTTGCCATAATTACCCTTTGTGTCTGTTAATATAATGTGTCAAAAATGATGATAGTTTTGCATATAAATTTTCATCAAAACTATTCATAATAGTTGTTAATTCTAAAGCAAGGCTATCTGCTTCTTGCCTCGCTTTATTTAAACCTAAGATTGTTACAAAGCTATTTTTTTGCATATCATTATTTGTTGTTTTTCCAGCTTCACTATCACTTGTTGTAACATCTAAAATATCATCTTGAATTTGAAATAAAAGCCCTAGCTTGATACCAAAATCATATAATATTTGTGCTAAATCATCTTTATTTACAATAATTGCACCCATTTTTAGTGAAGTTGCTATTAGTTTTGCAGTTTTGTTTACATGTAAAAATTTAATTTTCTCTAATGATAAAGGTTTATTTTCAAAATAGCAATCTATCGCCTGACCTAAAACCATGCCACTAGCACCACCATTATGTGAGAGTTCGTATATTAGTTTAATTTTTATATTATCACAAAGTGGAGCAAGACTAAGAAGCTCAAATGCATAAGTGTTTAACGCATCACCCACTAAAATTGCAGTAGTTTCATCATACTTTACATGCAGAGTTTTGTGATTACGACGGAGAGAAGCGTTATCCATAGCTGGCAAATCATCATGAATTAATGAATAAGTATGAAATATCTCAATAGCTGTAGCCACAAACATAGCATTTTGAATTAAAAGTGGATTGTAAACCTCTACAACACTAAGTAGTAGCGCAGGACGAAAACGTTTACCGCCAGCTTTTAGCATTTGAGATAAAGCTTTTTGATAAAAAGGGTGAAAGCTATCTACACTTGGCAGATGATTTAATAAAAAATCTTCAAAATTTTGTATCATTAAAATATATTTTATCTATTTTGCATTAGCAAATGGATTGATCGAACCCAAAGCATTCATAGCATTATTTTGTTTATTTTGCTCAACCATTTTTGCTAAATCATTAATCGCACTAATTAATAAAATTTCTAATGTTTCTTTGTTGTCAAGTAAAGAATCATCAAGCTTAATATCAGTTATTTCACCTTTACCGTTACCAGTTATCTCAATCATTTGAGCACCACTTGTTATAGTAAAAGTTTTTGATGCCAATTGCTCATCCATTTTTTGTGCATTTTCTTGCATATTTGAAAGCATTTTTGCCATATCGCCCATATTATCAAACATCTATATATCCTCTGCTATTTGAGTTATATTATTATTGTCATCAACTATTACAACTCTAGGTTTGTATGTAGATAATTCATGCTCATCATAAGTAGCATAAGCTACAATTATAATCTTATCGCCCTTATGTACTTTTCTAGCAGCCGCACCATTTAAACAGATATCTTTATCTCCATGTTTACCTTTTATGATATATGTAGAAAATCTCTCACCATTGTTGATATCTAAAATTTCTACTTTTTGCCCAACACGCATTTTGGCTTGCTGTAAGAGTTCCTCGTCAATGGTGATAGAGCCTATATAGTTTAAATTTGCATCTGTAACAGTTGCACGATGTATTTTACTTTGTAACATCTCAATTGTCATTATATTTGTATCCTTTAGCGCATCACTTGTGCTTGCATCTCAGCTGGAGATATAGCAGTGTCCCAAAGTTCATCCGAGATTACATATTCCTTAACCACTTTACCGTTAATTATATGTTCATCAATAATACGTTCTATTTTACCTTTATCTAATCTGACGTACATAACATGTCCTGGTTCAACTAGCATAACTGGCCCCACATTACAACGATTTAAACAAGAAGTTCTAATTGGTTGAACTGTACCCATTATTCCTCTTTTCATTAAGGTTTGAGTTAAAAACTGATACAAATCTTGTGTTTGTGAATTAACGCATGATGGTTTTGGCATACCAGGAGGTGCTGTTTGCTCACATTTAAACATATAAAAAGCTGGCTGTGGAATTCCCATGATTATTTCCTTAAAATTTTTAAGGGATTATATCCAAATACTCTTGAACAATCTCTTTATCGTTAAAAGGTAATTTTTTATCATAAACTATTTGATAGTTTTCATCACCTTTACCAAGAATAAGAACAACTTCATCATCTTTTTGTTCTTTAAGTGCTGCGCGTATTGCTTGTTTTCGATTAATATCAACTATGATATTTCGTTTATCTTTGATGCCATCTAATATATTATCAATAATGGCTTGTGGGTCTTCAAAACGCGGATTATCACTTGTTATATATATTTTTTTAGCCAATGAGGCAACAATTCGCCCCATGATAGGTCTTTTTGTTTTATCTCTATCTCCGCCTGCACCAAAAACTACTATCAATTCTTTTTCTTTTAAAGCATTTAATACCTGTGCAATTCCATCTGGCGTGTGTGCAAAATCAATTATTATATTTGGTTTGTTACAAACCTGCTCCATACGCCCACTTACACCTGCAAAATTATCTACTTTTTGTACTATATCTTCAAGATTATCAGAGGTAATTAAATCAACTCCAGCAATTGCTGCTAGTAGGTTATAAAAATTAAAAAATCCCTGTAATGAAGACTCAAAAGAAACAGTTTTTTCAAAATTTTGAATAATGGCACTTAGTCCACTATTTAAGGAATAAGCAATCAATCTATATGTCGCTGGATTTTCTATACCATAAGTATAGCAGTGTTTAGGGTTAAAAGAGGCATGCTTTTCATCTTTGTTTATTAGCTTTTTGCCTTCATCTTGAAAAAAACTATTTTTAGTTGAGATATAATTATCTAGTGTTTTATGAAAATCAAGATGATCGCGCGTGATATTTGTTAGTATTTTTAACTCAAAATCAATTCCCTCAATTCTATGTTGACTAATTGCGTGAGAACTTACCTCCATAATAAAATATTCACATTTACGAGTCACTGCTTGATAGATATTTTTATATATTTGTAAAACACTTGGAGTTGTTAAGTTTTTTTGACCTATCATCTCATCATTTATAAAAAAACCCCTTGTTCCTTGCATCGCAACTTTATAATCTAAATCTAATAATATAGAATACATAGCACTAGCGGTTGTAGTCTTACCATTTGTACCTGTTATGCCAATAATTTTTATTTTTTTTAAGCCAAAAAGATTAGATATCTCTTTAATATCAATAACGCAACAAGTATGATTTGTAAGTGCATTTTGTAGATACTTCTCATTTTGAGATGTTTTGATAAAAGCAGTTTCTTTGTCACATTCATTTGAATTATCAGTAGCAAATTTAAAAGATTGTTCATTAAATGCAATTTTCAACTATTTTTCCTCTTTAAACGCTCTAACAAGATTCTTAACTCTTTATCATTTGCATAAAGCGATAACGCACCTTCTAGGTAAGATAGCGCCATCTCCTGAAAATTATAAGTTATAAGGTTATTAAGAAAAGATATGAAATCTTCTTTTTTTGTTATAATAATTTTTGTTGAAAACATAATATTTTGAAATGTTGTTTTAAAATCCTTGTCTTTAGTTACAAGTTTCATAAAATCTTCATATAAAATACCATCTTCAAGCTCTAGCCTATTTTTAATAGGCTCTGTAAATAGTGCATTTATACCACTATATGTTTCATCAATGCTATCTAAAATATCGCTAATTATTGTATCTGCTTCATCTTCATTTTCTTTTTTTAAGAGCAGATAATAATCAAAAATTGCCTCAGCTCCCATCTCTCCACTCATAGCCATCTCAGCTAAAATTGCGCCATTGTATGCTTCTATAGAAGTTGGATTTTTATATAATACATCTGCAAAACATTGTAAAGCATGTGTATAATTTGATTTTAAAAAACTTTCATTTGCTTGAGCTAATGCTTTATTTGTATTTATCATTTATAGTCCTTATAAATTTTGTATATCTTTTTCTTTACCGACTGGTACATTTACCACCTCGATAGCAGGATGAATATTCATTTTAATTTCTCTAGTAATGGTATATTGTAAAGTATTATCTTGACTATCACAATCTTTGCATGCGCCACGAAGTTGTATATAGACGGTACCATGTTTAACTGTAAGAAAAACTATATCGCCACCATCTAACCTAACTGATGGTCTTATTTTTTCAATAAGATTTTTAACGGGAGCTACTAATTCTTCATCTGTAAATAAAATCATGTCATTTCCTTATAACATAAGATATGAGAAAAATGCTTAATAAGTAATAAAAGTTGTTTTTTAATGTATAGTTTATGAAGATTTGTTAAGATTTTTTGGGAAAAAATCCCAAAAAATTAAACTAATTCAATAAAAGCCATTGTGGTTGCATCACCACGACGGATTCTTGTTCTAATGATTCTAGTATATCCACCATTACGCTCACTATATTGTGGCGCAACTTCAGACACTAGTTTATTTGTAGTAGTTTTATCCTGCAAAACAGCAAATACCGCACGATGAGCATTACTGTTATTTTTACTAGCCGTTGATATTAATTTCTCAATAAACGAACGAAGTTCTTTTGCTTTTTTTATAGTAGTTTCTATTTTACCATGCTTAATTAACGCAATACTTAAGTTTTTAAGAAGTGCTTTTCTATGTGCACTTGTACGACCTAGTTTGCGATATCCATGACGATGTCTCATCTAAAATCCTCTTTTTTATTTATTGTGCTTCTATCTTCTTTTTTAGCTCATTTGCTAATTCTGCTGATAAGTCTACACCAACAGTAAAACCAAGCTCTTGTACCTTATCTAAAATCTCTTCAAAAGATTTTTTGCCCAAATTTTTAACATTTTTCAGATCATTTTCACTCATCAAAATGATTTCACCAATCATTTTGATATTTGAGCGATTTAAGCAGTTAAAACTTCTTGCACTTAAACCTAAATCATCTATTTTTTTAACAAGTTGTTTTAATTCGTCACTATCTTCAACCTTTTCAATTGCAACAGGAGTTTGAACGCTAACTTCGCTATTAAATACAGATAACTGAGAATACATGACATTTAAAGAGTTTCTAAATGCATTTATTGGAGATATCTGTCCATCTGTTAAAATATTTATGATAACTTTTTCAAAATTTGGATTATCATCAACTAGCATGTTTTCAATTTTATATGTAGCTCTCTTTACTGGAGTAAAAAAAGCATCAAGTGCAATAAAATCATCATCAAAATCATTTCTTAACTCTTCACTTGGAACATATCCTATGCCTTGACGTATTTTTATTTTAAAGTTTAGTGTTGCGTCTTCATTTAGTGTTGCTAAAAAAGCATCTGGCGTAACTATGCTAACTACGTCATTAGCTAAGTCTTTACCTGTAATTTCGCAAGGACCTACAAAACTATAACTAATCTCCTCTTGCACGGAATCATTTAGTAATTTAAAACGAATACCTTTTAAGTTAATAATAAAGTCAGATATATCTTCGAGCATACCACGTACTGAATCAAATTCATGCTTGGCTCCTTGTATGCTAATAGCTACTGGAGCATATCCAACAGAACTGCTTAATAAGAAGCGACGAAGTGGATGAGCTAAAGATACAGCGTAGCCTGTTTCAAAGGGATAGGCAATGATATTTGCTTCATTTTCACTTATCTGCTCAACCACGAACTCTTGTGGAGCGAGTGGAGTGGCTTTTATATTATTCATATGTTTGCGCCTTTTATTATTTATTATTTAGAGTAAAGTTCAACGATTAAACGTTCTTCAATTGGGATTACTATCTCTTCACGTTCTGGTAAACGAGTAAAGATTCCAAATACTTTAGCAGTATCAATATCAACCCATGAAGCGATACCTGTTTGGCTAGTTAATTCAATAGCGCGTACTATTTGAGCATTAGTTTTACTTTTTTCACGAATTTCAATTTTTTGACCTGGTTTTACACTATATGATGGTATATCAACACGCTTACCATCAACTAAAATATGCCTATGATTAACAAGTTGACGTGCAAAACGACGGGTTGTTGCAAATCCCATGCGATAAACGACATTATCTAAACGAGTCTCTAAAAGTGTAATTAGGTTTGTACCAGTATTTCCACTTCTTCTGTTTGCTTCTTTAAAAAGCGTTCTAAACTGTTTTTCAGAGATACCATACATAAACTTTGCTTTTTGCTTTTCATTTAATTGTAAACCATATTCTGAAATCTTTTTACGACGTTGACCATGCTGACCTGGTGCATAAGGACGTTTATCTATTGCTGATTTTCCAGCTAAACGACGCTCACCTTTTAGTGCTAAACTAACACCAAATCTACGTTCAATCTTCTCTACGGGACCTCTATATCTTGCCATTAGTCAATCTCCTTAAACTCTACGACGTTTTGGTGCGCGACAACCGTTATGTGGCAATGGTGTAACATCTTTCATAAATGTAACACGAATACCTTCAATGGCACCTACAGCTTTAACTGCTGTTTCACGACCTGAACCAGGACCTTGAACTTTTATTCCAAGTTCTTTTATTCCATGTACTTTTGCTTTTTCAACTGCTGCTTCAACTGCTGCTTGAGCAGCAAAAGGAGTAGATTTTTTTGAGCCTTTAAAACCAAGGCTTCCAGCTGAACTCCACGTAATCATATTTCCCATCTCATCAGTAATAGTTACCAAGGTATTATTAAATGATGCAGCAATATGTATGATACCACGCGCTATATTTTTCTTTACAACTTTTTTATGTGCTACTTTTCTTTTTGCCATAAACTATTATCCTTATGCTGCGCCGACAGTTTTACGCTTACCTTTGCGGGTACGCGCATTTGTCTTAGTTTTTTGACCACGACATGGCAATCCACGACGATGACGAAGACCTCTGTATGAACCTAAATCCATTAATGATTTAATATCCATAGCAACTTGTTTTCTTAAATCACCTTCAACTATATGTGAAGCTCTTATCTCTTTTGTAATTAGAGCTATATCTTCTGCGTTTAATTCATGCACACGTTTATTAAGATCTATTCCTGTTGCTTTTAAAATTAAACGAGACTTATGAAGACCTATGCCGAAGATATATGTAAGTCCATACTCCACACGTTTTTTCTTTGGTAAATCTACACCAGCTATACGTGCCATATTTATCCTTGTCTTTGTTTATGTTTAGGATTTTTGCAAATAACTCTTACAATTCCTTTTCTTTTAACGATTTTACAATCATCACACATTTTTTTTACTGAAGCACGTACTTTCATTGAAAGCTCCTGTTGTTACATCTTTTTCGCTTGTGAGGTTATACAAATCAATATATAACCAATATTTATATCTATATCACTGACACATATATAAAAATTCACTCAATTTATGTACAAAGCGGTAAAGTGGAGAGGTATAATACCAAAATAAAAGTAAAATATTTATTAAAAATATAGGTATAATTAGATAAATTAGTAAAAAAGGGATAAATTGACACAAAATAAGCATATTAAATTAGGTTGCGTGAATATTTTAGAGATAAATAGAGTTACACCACCTGGTATTTTTCTTACAGCAAAAGATAATGAAGAGGTTTTATTACCAAATAGATATTGCACAGATGAGATGCAAATACATGACTTAGTTAAAGTATTTATCTATACAGATAGTGAAGATAGATTAGTATCTTCTACACTTATACCTAAGGTTAAATTAGGAGAATTTGGAGTTTTTGAAGTAGTAGATATCGCTAAAATAGGTGCATTTGTAAACTGGGGGCTACCAAAAGACCTTTTTGTTCCACGTTCGTTTGAACATGAATCTTTTAAAATTGGAGATAAAAAATTACTAAAAATTATCTTAGATAAAAAAACCAATAGATTGGTAGCTACACAAAAGTTTTCAAAATATTTAAGTGTAAATACAAAAGATCTACTTGTAAACAGCTCGGTAGATATCTTAATATATGCTAAAACAAAACTTGGATTTAAAGTAATTGTACAAGATAAATATCAAGGATTACTTTTTCATAACGAGATATTTGAATCTTTGCATGTAGGCGATTTTAAAAAAGCATTTATAAAAAATATAAGAGATGATGGCAAACTTGATATCTCATTGCAGGCAATAGGTGATAATAAAATATATATGACTGACAAGATATTAAATATTTTAAAACAAAACAATGACAAAATGCCATATAATTATAAAAGTAGTGCTAAAGAGATAGCTGAAATATTTAGTATAAGCAAAAAAACATTCAAGCGTACACTAACCATCTTACAGGAAAAAAATCTTATTGTAGTAAAAGAAACAGGGATAAGTAAGAAGGGATAATTAATTTCATTGACTATGAAATTGATTATCCCTTCTTACTTATATCTTGCTTAAAAAAGAGTTTGTCGCCTTTAGGCGACAAAAAAGAAACTAAATTTAATCTCTTAGAATTTATAGTTAAGCTGAAAGCTTACACCATTTTGTGAATGCTTTACTGATGTTTGTCTATTTCCAGACTTTGGATAATTTGACGCAGTAAACGTATCTGTTTTTTGCATAGCGTATGTATATGCTAAATCAAGTGAAGTTATTTTATTAAATTTATATGTACCACCAATTGCTATGTGCGATTGAACTATAGCTGGGAAACCAAGTAGATTTAATGTATTGATTGCTGTATTTGCAACACCTCTATTTTTGATAGGAGATTTCGCATAATTATAACCAATTCTAGCTGCCCATGTATCGGCATTGTATTGATAACCAACTATGATGACATTTTGATTGTCCCATTTAAAGTCTTTATATCCATCTGCACTTGCCCATTGAATTGATTTATAATCAACTGCTATTGTGCTTCTACCAAGTTTATAGCTAGCACCTACACCATAAGTAGCAGGAGTTGATAGCTTGCTACCAAGTGTAAGACCAAAGGCACTACCTGCATTAGGAATCTGATTTTTATAGTTCATGTCTATTTGAGATGTGTATGTAGCACCAATTGTAAAATTTGCTATTGTGTAAGCTGTACCTATATTATATCCAAATTTTAAATCTTGAGCGACTCCAGCCCCAACATTGCCGGTACCAGGATTGAAATTAATATCTAAAGAACCATATTGTAATATTGGCGTAACTGCTATACTAAAATTATTGATTTTATACGCTAGAGGTACACCAAATTGCATAAGTTGTAAGTTTGTTACCATCTTAAAATTTGATGCATCTGAACGATAATCAACACCCATACCACCAGTTCCCCACATACCAATACCCCAATAGAAATGATCGTTTACTTTAGTTGCTAAAGAAACTTCAGGGATAACATTAATGTTTGCATTACTTTTCTTATATCCAGCACCAGTACCATTGTCAAATTTAACATTTGGCATAAATAACGTACCACCAAAAGAGATCTCAGTTCCTTTTACTGATGTGATTAACGCCGGGTTAACCAGTGCTGATTCTGCACCATGACTCATACCTATACCAACGCCAGCCATACCACGAGCTTTAGCACCCATACCTATAAGTGCTGAACCGTTTGTTGCAAAAACTGAAGTTGTTCCAAGAGCTAAAGCAGCTACCACTGCTAATTTAATCGTTTTTTTCATTTTTTCTCCATAAATGAGTGTTACCTCAAAAGTTAAATTTGTTCAAACGAATAATAATATTCGTTTCGACTTCAAGTATTATAAGGTAGAGAAAATTAAGTAATCCTTAAAATCACTTTATTAAAAATAATAAATAATTATAATTTCCATTAAGATTTATAAGAAAGATAGATTATTTATATATCTTATAATAGTTAATTATTATATCATTGAAAAAACCTATTAAAGTAACTAAAAAACATATTTTATAACAATAAAATAACAATAAAATAAAGATTTTGTAAATTTACAAATATATGCTTATGTGTAAATTTGTAACATTTTATTTAGAGGTGCTTCATTTATGCTACAATTATTAAATTTTTTTATTTGGAGGTAGGTACTTAATTATGGAGTTTGCTGTTTTAAATTTTGTTTTATCTGGTGGAATTGGTGTTGTCGGAATACTAACTTTACGAAAAGTAAGCGCTGCTAAAGAGGTTGCTTTTGCACTCTTGCCGTTATTTTTTGCATTTCATCAGTTTGCTCAAGGATTTGTTTGGCTTGGCATGAATCATCTGATTAATATAGATGCCTTGCGTATGGCGGAGAGTATTTTTATCTTTTATGCTCAAGGATTTTTACAATTTTTAATCCCACTCTCAATTTGGTTGCTAGAGCCAAAGGGCATTAGAAAAAATATTGTTGGAATTTTGATGATTATTGGCGGATTATTAGCGGGATACACCTTGTGGGGGTTAACTCTTTATCCTACCTCTGTTATAGTATATAATCATGTATTAGTTTATGTAAATCCGACAACACATCATTTTTGGATTGCTTTTATCTATGTTTTTACAACATGTGGCTCTTTGATTTTAAGCAGTAGTATATCTATTCAGCTTTATGGACTTCTTAATCTAATTGGTATTATTGTAGTTCGTATATTTAAACCTTATGCTTTTACTTCCGTTTGGTGCATATATGCGGCAATTCTTAGTGTTGTGCTTTATTTTTACTTTTTAGAGCGTAGAATAGCATTTTTAAAAGAGATAAAAGAAAATGAATATATTTGGAGTCAAAAATTTGAAGAAGAGCTTGATAAAATACAATACAAAGTTCCTCGACTTTATCAAGCAGTGATAAATAAATTTGAAAAGATGGTTTTAAAATAAGTACTTATTGATACCATCTTGCTCATTTTAAATTATGTTCTTTTTTATAGTTTATGATGATATGGTATGCTTCATCTTTTAATTTTAATTTTTCTTTTTTTAGCAACTCCATCTCTACATCACTTAATATTAAAGTACCTTTTTCTGCATTTGAAATTTTTGTATCAAGCTCATTATGACGATCAAATATCCTTAAAAAGTGAGCGTTTGCTGATTCATTTTCTTTCATATGTGAAATTACATCGCGATATTCATGTAGCATTTTTAACCTTTTTTATAATTTATCTAATTTTAACATAATTATGCTCTTAAATAGGTAAAACTCTAATGCTTGAATCTAGTTGATCTTTTAATGTGCTTTCTATCGCATAAAGAGTGCCTGTTGTAGAACTTGCACATCCATTGCATGCTCCAACGTATCTTATGTAAACATCTATATTGTCATCAGTTGGTTTTACATCAACAACGTCCATATTTCCACCATCCATCACAAGAAATTGACGAACATTTTCATCAATCACCGCATCAATAGCTTTTATTTGCTCAACTAAAGTCATCTCTTTAAAGTTATTAGTTTTTGTATCTTTTTGCATTACTTTTATCCTCTTTAATTTTTCGTGATAATAGTACTTTATAGATTTACATTGGCTTAAGTTTCATGATAGACTACTAAAGCATAATTATTATTTAAATTATAAAATTCACTATTTTTGGTAATTTCTAAATCTTTGATGTGTCCTAAATGAAGTAGGGAGTTTCTATCTACTTTTATATTAAACTCTTTTAAAAATCTTTTAATATTAACAAATTTAATATTTCGAATATATTTATATTCAAAATTATCATATAATCTCATTTTTTCATAACTAAAAATATGTTCATTTACATGTAGATGATGTGCAGCGTATCTAATCGGCAGATAACCAGATAAGTCAGTTAGCGAGTTTTCTATAAATTGATATTTTTTTGGTAGCGTATCTTTTTTTAAAAAGATATATTTATTATTTAACTTTATGTTTACCGTGTTTTTCCAATACTTATATGATGGATTTGATAGAGATAATTTCTCACGAACCTCTAACCAAAGCCAGTACGAATTTAATTTATCAGCAAAAGTCGGCATTTTTAATCCAATATTTTTATGACTTATATCTTTTTTAAGTGATAAAATAGTAGTATTTCATCTCGCTCGCATAACTCAGTTGGTAGAGTATTACCTCGACAAGGTAAGAGTCACAGGTTCGAGTCCTGTTGTGAGCACCATAAAATTATTTATCTTTTTTATCAATCGCATTTTTGGCTGTTTTTATAGCACTTCCAAGCGCAGTTTTAGCAACGCTCCATGCTTGTTTTCCCATTCTTTTTGCTTCTTGTGCTTTTTGTGATTGTAAAACTTTACTACTTTTTTCTAATGCGTCACGCCTAAGATGTGAAAATTTATCTTTTAAAACCGCTACTGTTTCTTTTGATACGAACATTAATTCTTGAAGATCAAGTTTTATATGAGTTTGTTCATTATTTAAAATTTGTTTAATCTCTTTCGTATTTGAATCTCCTACGTAAGTTACAACTTGTGTAAAAAGTATATCTATATGTTTTAATTCATTAATCGTATTTTCATAATCATTGATAATTATTGATTTTACTTCATCTGGGGTATTTAGTAGATTTTGTTTGAATTTTGTGATAGATTTTATTACACCTACTTTCATACCTTTTAAAGTTGAACGCAGTAGTTCTTCAGCCTGATTCGGAGAGGCTTCTGCAATACCTGTGGCTGTTTGTAAAATGGTAGTTAGAATTTTTCTAATACGAATGGCATTAACTGGACCCTCGTTTAAAGTTTCATAAGTTATATCTTTTATAATCTCTTGCAGAGTTTCTTCGATATCAGTATCGTTTTTTTCTAATGTCGTAATAAATGCTGATTCTACCATTTCGCTTAATATATCAAACAAATCTATAGACTGAAATTTGATTTTGTGTAATTTTGAGAGTATGTATGGTGGAGTATTAGTTAAAATATCTTCTATATCATTAAAAATTTCATACTTATCGTGTTGGAGTTTGTATGTTGCCTTATCAATTTTTCTCTCTATTCGCTCTTGAGTGGCTAGTAAATCTTCTAATTCATCATGCAAAACTTTTGTTTCTTTATCAATAATAGCGGAAGTTATTGTTCTTAACTCATAAGTTGTGAAATCTTTTGGTTTAATGCCCCATTCTTTTGATATATGTTCTAAAAGTTCTGAAATACGTTTTTTTAACTCTTTTGTTTTGATATTTTTATAGCTATTTTTAATATCGCGTTCAAAATGTTCAACATTCATGTTAAATCCTTTTATAAAATCATCTTTATATGTTGATGATCTTTTAATGCATTATAGATAAAAATTCTTTCATCTTCATTATCTATTAAAAGTTCTAAATTTATACTTATATATTTACTATTTTTGCTTTTATTTGATTTTCTTAGAGAGTGAGGTTTTTGTAAAAGAATTTTTTTTACAGCTTCTTGTATTGATTTTTCATCTTTGCCTATAATTTTATAGCACCAAGAGCATGGATATTTAAGTTTTAATTTCTCTTTATTATCGTTGATAATTTCCACTTTTGCCCCCCATTTTTGTTTCTAGTCGGATATTTTGTATAATCATGCCTTTATCAATCGCTTTTACCATGTCATATATGGTTAAAAGTCCAATACTAACACCTGTTAATGCTTCCATCTCAACGCCAGTTTGACCAGTTAATTTTGCTGTTACATACAGTTTAAAACCAGGAAGATTAGAGAACTCTTCTATGTCACAGTTGATTGCACTTAAATTTAAGAGATGGCACATAGGAATTAAATCACTTGTTTTTTTTGCACCCATGATCGCGGCGATCACGGCAGTTTGTAAAACTGGACCTTTTTTTGTTTTTTGTTTTACTATCGCTTCGTAAGCATCTTGATTCATCTGAATCTCTCCACTTGCCATGGCTACTCTTGTTGTTTGTTCTTTAGCTGAGACATCAACCATCTTAGGTCTATCTTTTTCGTCTAAGTGTGTTAAGTTCATAATTTATCTTTTTGTAAATTATATCAAAATATTTGCAATAAATATCATTTTGTATTATCTAAATTAGAAAAAAGCTCCGCAGATGCCTCTTCTGCTTGTCCAAATAATTTCATAATTGCATCAATATCAGTACTATTTAACATAGTCATTGCCTTAGCAATAGTTTCATGTATATGTTTATGAGATGTGAGTATTGACTTAAATTTATTAGCATTTGTAGTATTATTCTTATCTTCATTTAGATACCATTTACCAAAATTACATTGATTATAGTTAGTTATTTTAAAATCTAGTTTACCGTTGAGCATTGAAGAGTAAGCATGATTTTTATAGACCATGTGGTCAAGTTTGGTCATATTTGCAAATAATGTATGACCTATGAGCTCATTATCTTTCGTTATTTTTGTACTATTATTTATAAGTTGACTTAGTATCTTTACAAATTGATCTAGAGTTTCTTGAGATGCTACGGAGTATGTTTCAATTTTTTTACTATTTTCACCCATGTTTACTGAGCTTTGTTTTAACACATTGATGTTTGCTTCAACTTCACTTGTTGCTTTTTGTGTTCTCTCTGCTAGTTTACGCACTTCATCAGCGACAACGGCAAAACCACGGCCATGCTCACCAGCACGCGCAGCCTCAATAGCTGCATTTAGTGCAAGCAGGTTTGTTTGATCTGAAATATCTTTGATGAGAGAAATAACGTTATATATCTCTTCTACATTTGTGTTTAACTCTTGCGCAGAATTTCTTGATTCATAAACCATCTCAGTAATACTACTAATAGCGTCTTTTATATCTCCTGTTGATTTGGTTACATCTTGAGTAATTTTACCAATTTTTAAATTTAGCTCATTTATTTGGTTGATACTGTCAACACTTTTGCTCATACTTTGTTTTAAATTTGTAGCATTATCTAGTGAAGATGTTATCATACGCGATGAAAGGGTTAAAGTTAGTTTATTTTTTTCTCCAATTGACTTAGCTACCCTTGCTGATTCTTCGGCTTTGAGTGTCTCTTGGTGTGCATTTATAGCTATTTTTTCAACTTTGGCAATAAAAGTATTGAAACTTTTACTTGCTTGTCCAAGCTCATCATTACTCTTAATAGGCAGTCTTTTTGATAAATCTGCATCACCATGTGCTAATTCTTCTGCTACTTTGTCAAGATTTAAAATCGGATCAGTAACAGCTTTTTTAATAATAAGCATTAAAAATAATAAAATAAATAGATCAACACCAGACATAATATATACCTGTCTTAAAAGAGAACTTTTAGATTGGGCAATCATACGATTTACTTTTGCTATTTTTTCTCCGATTAAAGCATATCCAACGATTTTGTTCGAAAAATCTTTTATTGCATGAGAAATTATGAAATATTTATCTGTTATTTGATATTTACTTGTATTGCTTATTTGAATATTGGCTAAATTAGCCATAAAATTTTGATTAATGACTTGTGGTTTTACGGCTAAAGTATAATCGCCTATCTTAGGTGCATTTTTTAATTTTGTAGCAATGCTAAGATACTCATTTTTCATAACAATAACAATATTGGATCCGTTTTCATTCTTTGCTGTTTTAACTATTGAGTTTAAATCTTGCATAAATTCGACCGAGCCAAGGTATTTACCGTTTTGTATGATAGGGGCTAATCCACGAAGAATCAAGCCCGCACGACCTAATTCAATAGCAACAAGAGGTTTTTTCCATTTTTTTATAGCTACAATTGTTTTTCTAAAACCACTTAAATCATCACCATATTTTTGTGGCTTCCAAGACCTTAAAAAACTATGAATAGTTGCGTCATGGACATGGATTTTTACATGCTTATAATGTGTGTATTGTTTAAATTCTTTAGTTAGCGAGTCTAGCCCTTTGATGGCTATTTTTCTATTGTTTTGTTCCAAGGCATTAATGATACTGCCGTTTTTTGAAATATTGATAGCATTAGTAAGACAAATATCTCTTTTTGTATACATCAATTGTTTATAGGTGAGAGTAAGAGAGCTGTTTTCCTTAATATAGACCTGTTTTGTTATAATTTTTATAGAATAAAAATAACTTATTAAAATTATTATAAATCCTATAAGTATCGATACAACCAACGGAATAGCAATTTTTTTGGTAATTGATATTGATTTAAAATCCATGATTTTTCCTATTTTAATTAAAAGGACAGTATATCAGATAATTTGCTTATATGGGTATTAAAACTTTAACCTAATTTCATAGTCAATGCTTCATGATATTGTGCAGTATTGTTGATATTAAAAAATTTTATTTTTTCTTTAAAATTAATATATTTAACATTTGAAGAGCAAAGAAGAGTTTTAAGTTTATGATTATTATTTTTAAGCATCTTTTCAAAATTATGCTGTAAACTTTTGTGATATATGCCACAAAGTGGATGAATTTTATTTCCTGTTTTGGCAATAACTGCATCGATGGAATCATTATCGTTAAAGAAAAGACTTTTTATTTCATTATCTGTAATAAATGGAGTATCTACGCTAATTACAAAAAATTTCTTTACATGTAAAGCTTTGTAACAACTGACAAAACCAACCGTTGGCGCATAAATATCATCTATAATATCATAAATAGGTTTTGCTTTAAATGATAAAACCGTTTGTTTTTTACAAGAGATATACACATCAGAAAATATTTTTTTTAAACGCTCATATTGATATTGTAAGAGTGTTATGTTGCCTACAAAAGGTAAAAAAGCTTTATCTTGTCCCATTCGAGAACTTTTGCCACCTATAAAAATAATACAAGGGGTATGTATCATTTTATTTTCTTGGGTCTGAGATATATCCAGTAATAGCTGAGATAGCAGCCACAGCTGAATTCGCAAGATATACTTTAGAGCTTCTACTTCCCATTCGTCCTACAAAGTTACGATTTGTTGTTGATACAGCTACTTCATGGTCTCCAAGTATTCCCATGTATCCACCAAGACATGCCCCACAAGTTGGATTACTTACCACTCCGCCAGCATCAATTAAAATATCAATATAGCCTAACTTCATAGCTTGTTGTAAAATTTTTTGTGTACCTGGTGTTATGATGAGACGAACATCAGGGTGAACTTTTTTATCTTTTAATATTTGTGCGGCAACTTTTAAATCACTCAGCCTACCATTGGTGCAACTTCCTATAAATGATTGATCAATTTTAATTTTATCAGCTACTGCTTGAGTTATTGAGTGCCCGTTTGAAGGTAAAAATGGATAAGCGATTACTGGTTCTAAATTTGCTACATTAATTTTTAAAATTTGAGAATAAGTGGCATCATCATCTGAATAATAAAATTTTGCCTCACGCGCTAAAGGTTTATCTTTTAAAAATTCTTTTGTTATTTCATCAACAGCAACTATTCCACTTTTTGCACCAGCTTCTATCGCCATATTACACATAGAAAATCTATCATCAATGCTTAAATATTGTATTGTACTGCCAGTAAATTCTAGTGTTTTATAAAGTGCTCCATCTACTCCAATTAGACGTATAATCTCTAAAATTATATCCTTACCAGTTGTATATTCATCAGGTTTTCCAGATAAAACAACTTTGATTGACTCTGGAATTTTAAACCAATTTGAGCCTGTTACCATAGCAAATGCCAAATCAGTAGAACCCATGCCAGTTGAAAATGCACCAAGTGCGCCATGTGTACATGTATGACTATCTGCCCCAATTATTACATCACCTGGAACGATTAGCCCTTTTTCTGGTAAAAGCGCATGCTCAATCCCCATATCTTTTTCATCAAAATAATTTTTAAGGTTATATTTTTTAGCAAAATCACGACTAATTCTAGCTTGGTTTGCACTTGCTATATCTTTAGCAGGAATGAAATGGTCAAGTACAATTGAAAATCCATTAGGATTAGCTAATTTCTTTGCACCAACATCTTCAAATGCTTTGATTGAGATAGGTGTTGTTATATCATTTCCTATAATCATATCAATATTTGAGCGAATTATCTCTTTTGCGTATACGTCATGTCCTACATGTGCTGAAAAGATTTTCTCAGTAATTGTTTGCCCCATTTTTATAATCCTTGCATGTAAATGTAAACATATTATATAATATTTTTGGTACAATTTTGCAAGAGGATGTTGTTTGAGTCAGATTTTAGGAAAATGTCCATTTTGTATGGATGGTTATATACAGGCGCGAAATATACAAGTTGATGGTAAAGCTTTAAAATTATATGCATGTTTAAACGCTCATTGGCATTTTGAGTCTGATTTTGCCGAGTTAACATCTGGCTCTACATGCAATTTTAGAATTTTTCAAAACCAACTTCGAAGGTGGCATAAAAAATCCATCTCATCACAAGAGATTAGGATTTTATTAAAAAATGAGCAATTAAAAGTAAGATTTTATAGCTCTAGAGCAAAAAAAGAGTACTTTAAATGGGTGATTTTAGATAAAGAGTACGGACTCAGCGTCTTATGGGAAGAAAATATATGAGCATCTCTTCGCTCATATAAAACTATTATAAAGGTGTTACGTTCTCTGCTTGTGGACCTTTTTGACCTTCACCAATTTCAAATGTTACTTGTTGTCCCTCATCTAACGAAACGCGACCAGCACCCTGCTTGTTAACCTGACGAAAGTGAACAAATAAATCGCTACCACCATTTTCTTGTTGGATAAATCCATAACCTTTTTCTTCATTGAACCATTTAACAGTTCCATTTAACAATTCTGCCATACTATAATACCCCTATGTATAAAATACATTTCATAAATGAAATGGAAAATCGAAAAAGCTTCATTCGTTCTTAGCAGATTTATAATAAAACACACTAAAGATGAATTTGAACTCCATCTTTTATCATCATCATTATATCTTTTTATTTTAATTAATGCAAATTTTTAATATGAAATTAATCCATTTTACTAGCAATAAAATCGGCAACTTCTAGTAAACGCTGAGAATATCCATATTCATTATCATACCAAGCCATAATTTTTATCATGTTATCTCCAACAACTGCGGTTGAAAGACCATCAATTATAGATGAATGGCGATTTCCTATAATATCTGATGATACAATTTCATCTTTTGTAAATTCTAAAATACCATTTAATTCGTTTTGTGATGCTTTTTTAAATGTTTCATTTAAATTTTTTACTGTAACATTTTTATTTAAAATTGCTACAATTTCAGTAATTGCACCATCAGGAACAGGAACGCGAAGTGCCATGGCTTCCATCTTATTCTCTAGTGTTGGAATGACTTCAACAGTTGCAATCGCAGCACCAGTAGTTGTTGGTATGATATTTATAGCTGAAGCACGACCTCGACGTCGTTTTTTAGCACGTTTATCCACCGTAACTTGAGATGATGTATATGCGTGGGTTGTCGTAATCATAGCATTTTTTACTCCAAAATTATCTTCTAAAACTTTCATAACAGGTGCTAGTGAATTGGTTGTACAAGATGCATTTGAGATGATATGATGTTTTGTGTTATCATATTCATTATGATTTACACCTTTGACAATAGTTAAGTCAATATTTTTTCCAGGCGCAGATATAAGAACTTTCTTAGCACCTGCTTGTATATGCTGTATGGCTAGTTCTCCATCTATAAAACGCCCTGTACAATCTATGACTATATCAATATTTAAATCTTTCCATGGTAATTCTAATGGACTGTGACTACTAACAATAATTATCTCTTTGCCGTCAATGATGAGTTTGCCTACATCAGTTGAGATATTAAAATTTGCCTTGCCATGCACTGAATCATACTTTAAAAGATATGCAGCATCTTCAACATTTGATGTATTCGCCGCTACTATTTCACAGTTTTTTGGAAGATTGTTTATGTAATGTCTAAGTACTTGATTGCCTATACGTCCAAGACCATTGATTGCAACTCTTTTTTTCATTTTTTTTCCTTCATTTGTTTATTTTTTAAATTTATTAACTAAAATTCTTTTGCCTAGCTCAACACCCTCTTGATTGTAAGTGTTTATACCAAGCATTGAGCCTACAACCGATGTGAGTAATTCATAATAGATAATCAATTCGCCTATATTTTTCTCATTTAGTTTATCAAGTGTAATTATATCTATATTTATACCTTGCTCACTAACACTTTGTGTGGTCGCATCGCACTCCGCATTTATTAGCTCATTAAATGTATGTCCATTTATATAATCACATTTTTGTATATATTTAAGTGAAAGGTTTGGAACTTTAAGAGAATTTTCAAAATTATCTATTTTAATAAAAGTAATCATTTTATCTCGTGGTCCCTCGATAATTAATTGTAAAAATGAGTGCTGATCTATCGAACCGATATGTCCTATTGGGGTGAGTCCAACATGATTTGCGTCTTTATCTATTTTACCCAAAGATTCTGCCCATAATTGAACATACCATTGCGTAAATTCTTTTAATACATTGCTATACGAAAAAAGAATATTTATGGAACATGATTGTTGATTCTTAACGATTGAGAAAGCTTTTTTAAAGATATGTTCCTCTTTTTTTTCAAAAAAACTCTCAAGCATCGCTTTTGCACCCAATAAAAGAGCCATCGTATCATATCCTGCTAGTGTTAATGGCACGATTCCAACACTGCTAAGGACTGAGAATCTGCCACCAACACTCTTTTTTAAGACAAAGGTTTTAATGCCAAGTTCATCGGCAAATTTATATAGTGCTGAATTATGATCTGTAATTGCTATTATGTTTTTATTGTAAATATCAAGATTTAAGTCAAATTTTTCAATTATTGCTTTAAAAATTGAGATAGGCTCAATTGTTGAGCCAGATTTTGAGATAATTAAAAAAAGTGTTGTTTCTTTTTTAATACTTAAAAATTTTTCGCTGATATCTAGTGGGTCTGGATTTTCAAAAAATATTAATCTTTTTACATCTTTTACTTTTTGTCTTAATGCTTCATGAATTGCTTTAGTTCCTAGAGATGAACCACCAATTCCGATTACTGCAATAGTATCGATATGATTTAACTCTTTTGCATATTTTTTTAGCTGTGTAACTAACGCTTGTGATTCATAAGGAAGATTGTAGTATCCAGATATGCCATCTTCTGCCTCTTTGACAATTTTATCAAATGTATCTAACGAAGTTTTTTGATAGTTGTCATCAAAGTCTACTTTATGTTTTAGGGTATAACTTATCATAATTACCCCTTTTTATTTCCAATAATATTTAGCATTTTCTTGTAATTTATCTTCAATCTCAAGGAGTCTATTATATTTTGCTAATCTCTCACCTCTTGAAGCTGAACCACTTTTTAGATGTCCGCCATCCATAGCAACTGCAAAATCAGCTAAGAAAGTATCTGTTGTTTCACCTGATCTGTGCGAATGAAAATATCTCCAACCATTTTCACGACACATTCTAATGGCATTAATGCTCTCAGTTACTGTACCTATTTGATTTAGCTTAATTAATGAAGAGTTTGCTGTATTTTCTTTGATACCGCGAGAGATAAATTGTGTATTTGTTACAAATATATCATCACCGACTACTTCTATCTTGTCGCCTAATGCTTCGGTAAATTTTGTAAACCCTTCCCAATCTTCTTCACCAACAGGGTCTTCCCATAAAACAATTGGATATTTATCTACCCAATCTTTTGCAAGTTGTATCAAATCATCACTTGTTTTAATGCCAGCACCTGACCATTTTAGATCATATACACCAATTTTGTCAGTTGCAAAAGAGGTAGCTGCGCTGTCAATGGCAATACTGATATCTTTACCAGGCACAAAACCAGCTTTGCTAATAGCTTCTATTATTATTTCCATTGCTTCTTCATTGCTACTTAAATTTGGTGCAAAACCACCCTCATCTCCAACAGAAGTTGCTAGGCCTCTTTCTTTTAATATCTTTTTTAATTCATGAAAAGTTTCAGCCACATATCTTAGTCCTTCAGCAAATGTAGGTGCACCAATTGGCACAGCCATAAATTCTTGAAAATCAACACTATTGTCTGCATGCTCGCCACCATTTAAAATATTCATACAAGGAACCGGCAATCTTCTAGCGTCTGTTCCACCTAGATATTGATAAAGTTCAATTCCACTTGATTTTGCGGCAGCTTTTGCAGATGCCATTGACACACCTAAAATCGCATTTGCACCAAGATTTGCTTTATTGTGAGTACCATCTAGCTTTATCATGGTATTATCAATTTCTGCTTGATTTAATGCATCTAGTCCAACAACAGCAAGAGCAATTCGTTCATTAACATTTTTTATAGCTTTTAGTACTCCTTTTCCACTATAACGACTCATATCACCATCACGTAATTCTACAGCCTCATATTCGCCAGTACTTGCGCCTGATGGTACAGATGTTGAGACTTTTGTGCCATCTTCAAGCTCCATAAAGACTTTTATAGTTGGATTTCCTCGTGAATCTAAAATTTCTATTGCTTTTATCGCTTTTATTTTACTATTTTTCATTTTTTAATCCTTTAATATTTTAATTGCATCTTCAACAGAACTATTTTTTACCGTTATTGCATAAATAGCATTTGCCATTTTAATAGCTTCATTTAGAGGTCTTTGATGTATATTTCTACCAGTACCGTTGCCACGTGAATTGCCCACATGTATCTGAGTATAAAGCTCCTGTAAAAACTCCTCTTCATCAATCTTACCGCCACCTTCACACAATACCCCAGTTCTTCCAGCTGCTTTAGTAACTATTTTTAATAGTTGTGTATCTAGTTTATCATCGGTATATGGAACTTTAAGTTTTACAAAGTCAGCTCCAAGAGCAACGCCCACGCCAGCGGCACCAGCGATTAAATTCGCATCATGCTCATCTTTTATATGCTTTCCTTTTGGATATATCCAAAGAACTACTATTAAACCATTTTGATGAGCATCATGAACTATTCTAGCAGCTTCACTTAGCATTTGGGCTTCATATCTACCTCCAAGATATACTGTATAACCTACGCCTAAAATGTTGATATTATTTTGTTGTTGTAAAGATACAACATCACTTATATTAAACCAATTTTTTGAATATGGATCAGCTTCACTATATGGCATAATATTGGTTTTGGAGTTTAATTTTACAAGATATGAAATATCTGAATAATTGCGAGCATAATGACTAATTAAACCAAATTGCGTAGCAAAAACACCAATATTTGCTTTTGAAGCGATTTTAAAAAGATGCTCTGGGTCATTATCATCAATAGATATATTTTTACCATAAAAATCATGATTTAAATGTTCAACTTTTTGGTCACCTGCAAAGAGCATGAGTCTACCACTTCCATCTGTTGCCTTATTAAAATTTTTTAGAAACTCATCTTGTTTTTGAATTGGTACATCCAATGATACATGTTTATCCATTTTAACTCCTTTTAATTAAATTACATATACAATCCATAAAGACTTTTATAAAAGTACTCTTAGTAAGAATTATATAACTCTTTAATAAACATATAATTAATCATTAAAGGGTATTGCCATCATATCGAATTAGGTTGTAAGATTATGAAAATATTTTTAGCACTGATAGTAATATGTTTATATGCTTTTTCAGCTAAATTACCAGATAATTGTATGATATGTCATAAAAATACGACTCCCATGGATAAATATCATCCGTATAATAGATTTGGATGTGCATCTTGTCATGGTGGCGATAAGTATGCTACTACCGAGAAATTAGCACACAAAGGCATGGTTTTAAATCCAGCTAGATTGGGTCATGCCAAAATATTTTGCTCTAAATGTCATAAAAATATTATAAAAAGAGTCAACTCTTCTATTATGAATAATATGCATGGTATTTTTGATGTGCTTAGGTATCAATTTCTTGAGACTAAAACAATTAGGCATACAAAAGGTATATTTTATGTAAAAAATATACCAACATCCAAACAAACATTAGCAGAGAGCCATTTTTCAAAAATGTGTGCAGCATGTCATATAAATCAAGACGAAAAAATATTTAAAAATAATAGAAAAAGAGGTGGCGGATGTATCGATTGTCACAAAATAAGTGATGCAAAACAGATACGAATTATTGGAGATAAATTAACACTTATTCATCCAAGATTATCAACTAAGATACCATCAAAAAACTGTTTAAAATGTCATAATCGTTCAAATCGCATAGGATTATCATATTTTGGTAAATTTGAAAGTGAAGGATATGGAACTCCATATAATAATGGTAAATTAACACATAAAATAGGTCGAGATAGGTTTTATTATAATTTACCAGCTGATATACATCATAGGATTGGTGGTCTTGATTGCATCGATTGTCATACACAAACAGGAGTGATGGGCGATGGAAAATATCATAATCACATGGAAGGAGCAGAAGATATCAGTTGTAAAGATTGCCATAAACCAAAATTTGAATCCGCATCAAAGTCTTATCTAACTGATATGTTAATAACTTTAAATGGTAATATGCCATATCCAAAAGAGGTAGCAGTTACTTCAAAAAAAGATACTCCAATTTATAATTTGCAAAAAAATGGTAAAACTATAACTTTTTATAGAAAAAGAGATGGCAAGGCATTTAAAATGCCTTTACTAAATAATGCGCCATACCATACACTGGCGATACATAAAAAATTGGCATGTTCTGCATGCCATAGCAGTTGGATACCAAGCTGTTATGGCTGTCATGAGGTTTATTTTAAAGATGCAAAACAGTACGATTGGATTAAACATAAGATGACTAAAGGAAAATGGATGGAGCTTCGCAGTTATTTACGATATGAGTCTCCAACTCTGGCGATAGGTTACAATAAGAAAATTATGCCAGCAGCTCCAGGATGTCAGGTAATAACTACAATATATGGTAAAACAATATATGGTAAAAGAACTGTAAAACATGCTTTTCATTCATTTGCTTATGCAGCTTGGGATCCACATACTACGCAACTAAAAAGTAGAACTTGCATAGATTGTCATTTTAATCCTAGAACATTAGGCCTTGGTGCTGGCATTTTAAATTTAAAAGATAATAAAATAACTTTTACTCCATATTATAATTCTAAAAAAAGTGGACTTCCAATTAGCTATCCAATAGATGCATTAATATCAAAAAACGGTAAGCAATATCAGACATTTTCAAGAAAAAATGCTAGAGGTTTTAATAAAAAAGAGATATATAAAATAATAGAAGCCTATAAATGTATTATTTGTCACAATAGTTGGAATGATAAAATATATAAAAATTTTAAAAAATCAAAAAAACTTTTTTATAGCGGAAAAACAGTATGCTATAAAGAAATTTTTGGTAGTAAGAAAACAAGATGATTAAAAAACTAATAATTTTATCCATATTAATATTAAATATTACCTATGCAAATGAATGTCTTAAATGTCATCAAGATAAATTACAACAGTTAAAACATTCACTTCATTATACATTAAGCAACGCCATAAACATTACAAGAGATACATGGGGTATTAAAGATAGCAACGTAACTCTTCAGACTTTACCAGAGCCAAAAGCTATCGTTAAAAAACCAGCAGATTTAGTAGATGACTTTTTACGAAGAAAATGTTTAAGATGCCATCTGCAAAGTAAGCAGATAAATAAAACGGGTAATATCTGCTTGGCTTGTCATAATCGTCATGTAAATAGATTTGACGCAAAAAAAGCTATTGCACCTATGAGTAAATGTCTTAAATGTCACAATAACGAGTATGTAGGAACTGACTATTTAGGACTTTTTCCACATGATTATGATAAATCATACAGATCACCAATTATGAAAAATGGAAATTATCCAAATACAAAATATGGAATCGATCAACATCATTTAATTAGTGATATACATTATAGGAGGGGTTTGACATGTATAGATTGTCATAATAAAAATCATGTAAAAGCAGGGCAGGGATGGGATGGTGTTGTTAGTTGTAGGTCATGTCATAAACATCTGTCTAAAAAATATCATACAAAATATCATAAAAACATATCTTGCAGTGCATGTCATAGTTCTTGGAGTGAAAGCAATTATGAACTAAACGTCTTAAGAGACGATACGCCTCATTATAAACAGTGGAATAGACTAACCATGCAAGAGGATCCATATCTGCAAAAATTTTTAACAAAAGCATTAAAGGAAAATCCCCCACCGCCACCGATGATGCCAGATTATGTGGATAATAAACTAAAGCATGGTATTTGGTACAGTGGTTGGCTTTTTAGAAGATGGGAGAATTTTTATCTCATAAATAGTGATAATGGTAAAGTAATGATTGCACGACCTATGTATCAGTACAAGATAAGCTTTAAAAATAAAAATAACAAGATGATACTAAATAATGTTACCAAAAGAAACAATATACCAATTCAGGCATTTTTACCATATACGCCCCATACTATAACAAAACAAGCCAAATCGTGCGAGATGTGCCATGATAATCCATTACTACAAAAGAATGCTAAAAATAATCACATTTTAGGAAATGTTTTAATACCTAAGCGAATTGTAGGTGGGTATTTTCTTACAAATAAACAATTGCAAGAACTTCACTCTAAAAAATATAAACTCATAAGAGCTAAAATGCTTTTTAGCAACGAATTTTAATTAGTAAAATATAAGATAATTTAATAAATTAAATTTATAATAAAATATAATTATCTTATAAATCATCAGAAAATACTTAATTAAAGACTATCTATAGTTTTTAAAGGTGCCTTTAAATAATCTATGTTTAATTTTTAACTTTTAAGATTAATATAAATAATATAAGTTGGTAGGAATCTATTTTTTTAAAGAACAATTAATAGATATTAATATCAAGGGTATATATAATAATAATAAATATATATAATAGTAACGGATTCCGTTACTATTATATTATTAGTTAAATAATCTTTAAAAATATGAAATTTAGTGATGTAAAAGTAATAAAACTTAATATTTTTAAGGGTTAAAATAAGCTACAAAAATGAGATATTGTTATATAAATCTTTGTTTAATTATCAGTATAGATTAAGTTTAGAATGTAATAATACAGGTATTAAAATACCAGTATTTGGGTTTTTATAAATATTATTGGGAGGTCAAACTTGAATGAGATAATGACAACAAAAGTTAAAGATTCTTTATCGGTATCGCAAGATACAAATAAAGAGATACAAAGCACTTCTACACAAACGAGAAGAGATTTTTTTAAGAAAATTTCTTTACTGTCTGTAAGTGCAGTTGCATCAGCTACGATTTTATCACCTACAAAAGCATCTGCTAAAGCGGTAGTAAATGAGCCAGCAGTGATGAATTTACCAGAATGGGCAACCAAATTAGGACATGAAGTTAACTGGCATCCTTATGGCATGCCATCTCCTTATGTTCATAATGTGGAAAGACGTGTTACTCCACTACTCTCATCTGGTGATTTTTATGCATCAGTTGCGATGTGTCCTTTATATGATTCATCAGGAATTATTACTCCTAACGGATTATTTTTCACTAGAGATCATGGTGGTACTGCAATTATAGATCCAAATGAATATAGATTGATGATTGATGGAGATGTAAAAAATCCATTACTTTTAACTCTTGAGCAATTAAAAAGATATCCAGCAGAAAATAGAATTCATTTTATTGAATGTCCAGCTAATGGATCAGCTGAATGGAGAGGACCACAATTTAATTCGATTCAGTTTACAAAAGGGATGATTAGTTGTGCACAATGGACAGGTGTGAAGTTGTCTGTACTTTTAGCTGATGTTGGTGTTGATCCTGAAGCTATTTGGATGTTAGCTGAGGGTAGTGATAATTCAGAAATGGGCAGAACCATTCCAATTGGAAAAGTTATGGATGATGCTATGCTTGTTTGGGCTCAAAATGGTGAAGCTATAAGACCTGAACAGGGTTATCCTGTAAGATTACTAGTACCTGGTTGGGAAGGTAACTTAAATGTTAAATGGTTAAGAAGACTTAAGTTTGGCAAGCATCCTTTTCACGCAAAAGAAGAAACTTCAAAATATACAATGTTACAGCCTAGTGGAAAAGCAATTCAATATTTTTGGGCAATGCAGGTCAATTCAGTAATTACATCACCATGTCCAGAGCGACCTTGGACAGATTTAAAGCCTGGAGATATGGTTGAAATTAGTGGTATTGCTTGGAGTGGTCAAGGAACTATTACTCATGTAGATATTAGTTTTGATGGTGGCAACAATTGGGTAAAAGCTCCACTTAGCGGTCTTGTGCTACCAAAAGCATGGACAAGATTTGTTTATCAATATAAATGGGAAGGTAAACCAATTATTTTAGCAAGTCGTGCAAGAGATGATAGTGGAGATATTCAACCTACTTTAGATACGCAAGTTTCAACTTTAGGCGTTGAGAGCATCTATCATAAAAATGCAATTTGCTGCTGGGAAGTAACAGCAAATGGAACAGTAAATAATATTCAAATGAGAAATAATGCAAAACAGAACGCAGCTATACATAAGCTTCAAGAAGGCAAATAATGATGAAATCAGCAAAAATTAAAAAATATTTAATTGGTATTAGTGCAATTGGTGCGATGTTGCTTAGCGGTTGTATTTCTGCTAATGCATCGACATCAAGCGGATCAACGGTAAAGTTGAAGAAAAATGTAGATGGTTCTGTGATTTATTCACGTGCAAATGGTAAATATGCAGCATATGATTATGTAAATGTTAAAGATCATTTTAGCTATGGTAAAACACCAACCAAGGCTGAAATGCAAGCTTGGCATGTTGAGATTTTACCAAATATATTTCAAAAGCCTGGCAAGCCTGGCAGTACAGGATTACCAAAGGGTCATGGCTCTGTAAGTGAAGGCGAGGCTATATACACAAACAAGTGTGCTATGTGTCATGGTGATTTTGGTATGGGTGGATTAGGCTATCCTACATTAGCAGGCGGAGCTGGAACACTTAAAAATCAATTATTAACTTCTGGCGATAATCCTCCACTTAAAACCATAGGAAGTTATTGGCCATATGTTAGTACACTTTATTGGTATATAAATACAGCAATGCCATTTCCTCATCCTAAGAGTTTAACACATAACGAAGTTTATGCAGTAGTTGCATATCTTTTATCATTAAATAATATTACTATTAATGGTCAAGAACTAGGTGAAGATTATGTGCTAAATCGTAAGAAATTTTTAGAGATTAAAATGCCAAATAGAGATGGTTTTTATCCTAAGGTTAATGGTTCACATGCAATGGCAAACATGAAAACATTTTTATCAAATCCAAAAAACTGGGGTATGGGTTCAACATGTATGCACAACTGTTTAAAAACAGCAGGTGATAAGGTTATTCATATTCAATATGCGATTACAAATATTATTCCTAAATTTAGTGGTAAACTTGATTTACCAAAAGTAAAAGGTGCAAAAAAAGTATCTTATGGCGAAAAGATTTATAATGATTCTTGCAAAATTTGCCATGGAAATGCTAACATGGGAGCACCAGTATTTGGCAATAAGGCTGACTGGGCGAAAGTTATGAGTAAAGGCATGAAAAAAGTATATGCAAATGCTATTCATGGTGTAGGGGGAATGCCTCCAAAAGGTGGAACGACTTTAACTAATAGCCAATTTAAAAGTGTGGTTGATTATTTAGTTAATTCTAGTAAATAAGGAGAAACTATGAAAATAGTTAAAAACTTGCTAGCAATTTGTATTGCTGGCATGTTTGTTTCTACTGCGGTGTTTGCTAATAATAATTCAACATTAGTTAAAGAAGGTAAACATATCTTTAATACTAAAAAGTTGGGAAATTGTACAGCTTGTCATGCAGTAGAAGGTATGACATTTAATTCTGTTGGTTCTTTGGGACCAAAATTAAAAGGATTAAAGTATTGGCCAACGAAAACATTGTATAATACAGTGTTTGATATTTATAAAGCAAGAGGTATTAAAATATCGGCAATGCCGGCATTTGGTAGAGATGGTTGGTTAAGTAATCAACAAATAAAAGCAGTAGTTGCTTTTTTAAAAACAATCAATTAAGGAAAAATAGATGAATAGAAGAAAATTTATAGGTACTGGTACAGCTGTACTTGCCGCGGCAGCAATATTGCCATCAACATTAAGTGCTAAAAACTATCAAAAAGCTATGCCAAAACTGTGGAAAGAAAAAGGTGCTAATACAGCTATAAAAACTTTATTTGGAACAACTACGACAACTGAAGCTCATGTAATACTTAAAGCTCCAGATATTGCTGAAAATGGTGCTGTTATTCCAATTAGTATATCAACTGACTTAAAAGCTAGCGTTATTGCTGTATTCGTAGATGTTAATCCAGATAGTGCAGTAGCAATTTTTAATGTTCCAAAAAATGGTATCCCTAGTTATGATATTAGAATTAAAATGGCAAAAACTGGTGCTATTAAAGTTATTGCAGAAGTTGATGGTAAGCTTTATAGTGGATCAAAAATTGTTAAAGTTACAATTGGCGGATGTGGTGGTTGATATCAACAATTATTTAAGCAAGAAAAATTAAAAATAAATAAAATAGGATAAAATTATGAGAATGATGGTTAGAAATCGTGGTGGAAAAACAACTGTAATAGCAATGGCACAACATAAATCAATTAGTTATGAATTAGCTAAAAAGAAGGGCTTAACAGCTAATTTTATAACATACATGGTAGCAAAACTTAATGATAAAGAGACTGTATATGAAGTGACTATGAGTCAATTTATATCTAATAATCCTTTTGTAAAATTTGCTTTTAACGGTGGAAAAAAAGGCGATGAAGTATCAATAACATGGACAGATCTTTTAGGTAAAACAAAAGTTAGTAAGAGTAAGATAAGATAATTGTTTATTATATATAAGGAGATACAATGTTATCTAAAGTTTTAACAGGCTCTATTCTTCTTGGCTTATCTTGTAGTTTGCTAAATGCAGCAAGCTATGATACTCAGGCAAAAAAAGATAGAGTAGCATTAGTTAAATATATGGAAGCTAAATTTAAAAGTCCAAAGGGCAATACTAAATTTTTTCCATACTCTACTAATTTTGAATTACATAAAGACTTTATGTATAATTTTCCATTTCAACAGTTTGGACTAGGTGTTTATGGATTTGTAAAGTCAGCTAGAATGCAATATGAGAATTTTATTATGTTACCTCCATTTGACGATGCAATAAGTCAGGGAGATAGTCTGTATAATAAAAAATTTACTGATGGAAATTCATTTAAAACTTGTTTTCCAAATCCTGCAATTACAAATATATATCCAAAATTTAATGATAAGACTGATAAAGTTATTACGTTGTCGATGGCAGTTAATAGCTGTTTAATACAAAATCAAGAGATGCCTTGGAGTATGACTGGTATGAAAATGGCACGCTTGGAATCATATTTGGCAAGTAAGACGACGTCTGCTGGTAAAAAATTTGATATCAAAATTCAAAGTGCTGCTGCCGCAAAAGCCTACGCTAAAGGTAAAGAAGAATATTATTCTCAACGAGGATATCTATTCTTATCCTGTGCCACTTGTCATGTTCAAGGTGCTGGCAAAAGGACAAAAGCAGACTATCTAACGCCTGCAGTTGGCGATGTTGTTCCATTTCCCGTATATAGAATGGCTTGGGAACATGTTGGTACAATTGAAAAAAGAATTCTTGGCTGTAATAAAAACCAAGGTGAAAGACCTCATAAGGCAAATAGTCAATGGATAGGCAACTTAGAATATTTTTTGACCTATATGTCAAATGGATTAAAAGTTAATGCACCAGATGTTAGAAAATAAGGATGAGTATGAAAAATTTATTTAATATTACTATAATTGCAGTAGTGGGATTTTCTTTATTTGGATGTGCAAAACTTAACAAACCGTCAAATTCATCTATATCAATTTATAAAAGTGTAATGAAATTACATGTAAGAGATGCTTGTAATGTTAAGAAACATGGTGTTAATCAAGTTTTAGCACTTGCTGAGAAGTACAATCCTGTCGCGGTAAAAGATGGTGTAGAGTTTATGAGGTTTGGCGTTACAACTTCTGAATACATTCATGCAACAAAACGAGCTATTAAAAATGGTTCAAAAAGTGCACATCTAGTAACCATTAAAGGTAAAAGTGGTGGCGTTATGCCAGTTGCATTTACTGCATGGCGATCATGTGCTTTTGCAATTAGTGCACTCAAGCAAGAGCAATCAGTGAAAAAAACTTGGAAATTAGCAGTTCCAGGCGGCGGTTTTAAATATTAGTTAATAGATAAAGGTTTATTATGAGTAAAGTAAGTAGAAGAGAGTTTGTTTATATGATGGCTATGCTTGGAGCAGCGCCTGTGTTTGCAAATTCACATACAAGAGAACCAAATATGAAAGATAATCTAGAGGATTATTATAAACTAAAAAGTTTTGGTAATGTTCGATTATTACATATGACTGATTCACATGCACAATTAACTCCAGTACATTTTAGAGAACCTAGTATGAATTTGGGTTTTTTTAGTAATTATGGTCAACCACCACATATCGTAGGTGATAAATTTACTGATTATTATGGAATTAAAGGCGATAAGCGCCTAATACATGCAATGACTTGTATAGATTATGTTAAATATGCTAGAGCCTTTGGTAGAATTGGTGGCTATGCACAAATTAAAACTATGGCTGATTTTTTAAGAAACAATTATGGTAAAGATAAAACACTGTTTCTTGATGGTGGAGATACTTGGCAGGGAAGCTGGACAGCATTACAAACCAGAGGTAAAGACATGGTTGGTGCGCAAAATAAACTTGGTATTGATGCTCTTGTTGGTCATTGGGAATTTACATATCTTGAAAAAGAGATACTAGACAATATCAAAGCTTTTAACGGTGAATTTTTAGCTCAAAATATTTTTGTAACACAAGATGCACAAATGGATGGTGCTCCTATGTATAACGAAGATACTGGTCGTGCATTTAAACCATATACAATTAAAAAATTAGGAAATGTCCGTGTGGCAATTATAGGACAGGCTTTTCCATATACACCAATTGCTAATCCTGGAAGATTTATACCTGATTGGACTTTTGGAATCCATCCCAGAGATATGCAGACTCTAGTAGATAAAATAAAAACCAGAGAAAAACCAGATGCAATTATTGTATTATCACATAATGGTTATGATGTTGATAGAAAATTAGCACAAGTTACTTCTGGAATAGATTTTATTCTCGGAGGACACACTCATGACGCTGTACCTGAAGCTGTACCTATTAAAAATAAAAAAGGTCACACCATGCATGTTTGTAATGCGGGTAGTAATGGTAAATTTTTAGCAGTTTTAGATTTAGATGTTCATAAAGGTAAGATAAAAAACTTTAAATACACACTTTTACCAGTTTTTTCTGATATTGTTGAAGAAGATAAAGATATGAAAAAATACATAGAAGATGTAAGGGCTCCTTTTAAATCAGATTTAGAGCGTAGTATTGCTACTACTGATCATTTATTGTTTAGACGAGGAAATTTTAATGGAAGTTTTGATCAAATTATTTGCGATGCTTTAAGAGAGGTTAATGATGCACAAATCTCATTTTCACCTGGTTTTAGATGGGGGACTTCAGTTCTTCCAGGAGATCATATTAAATTTGAAGATTTAGCAACAAATACTGCTATGACATATCCTGAAACATATACAAAAAAGCATACAGGCAAGGATATAAAAGCGATATTAGAAGATGTTGCCGATAATCTTTTTAATAGAGATCCATTTTATCAACAAGGTGGAGATATGATTAGAACCGGCGGATTATCATATAAGATAAATCCAATTAAATCAATTGGTCATAGAATTACTGATTTACATCTATCAGATGGCACAAAACTTGAACCAAATAAAGAATATACAGTTTCAGGCTGGGCTACAGTCAAATCAAAAGCACCTGGCAAGCCAGTATGGGATATAGTTGAAACATATTTAAAAAATGTTAAACATATTGGTAAAGACTTAAAGGTGTATACTCCAGATATAATTGGAATTAAAGGTAATCCTGGATATACCTCTTGTTAAATTAATTCTTTGAGTGTCAAGATTGTAATTAAAGTTTAATTGCAAAATCGGCACTACTTAGATACCTCTACTGCACAATCACAATAAAATAATTTTTATCATATTAATAGATGGGACATAGTTTTATGGAAAATAATTTTAAAAATATAGGTACTATTATAGGTTTATTTAGTGCTACTAAAACACATGTTGGTTTAATTCGACCAGCTGTACAAAAATTGGAACTTATTAAAGATTATGGAATTAAGTACGATAAATTTGCTGGAAAAAAACTTGATAGTACAGTTATGATATTAGATGTTTCTTCATATCGGCTTGCTAACAATCATGCTATAAATCTACAACATGGTTCTTTGGGCGAAAATATTTTATTTGATTTTAGTCTTAAAAATTTTGATGTTGGTATAATTTTGAAAATAGGTGATGCACTAATTCAGATCACACAAAAATGTACAATTTGTAATCATTTAGCAGTTTTTGATAAAAGATTACCTAAAATAATAAAAAATGATAGAGGTATGTATTGCAGGATTTTAAGAAGTGGTATTATTGTTGAAGATATGAGGGTTGAAACACATGAATCAATTTAAAAAAATTGCTAAGATAGATAATGTAAAAAAAGTAATTAAAGAAGTTTATCATATCGATCTTGATATTGGCGGAGATTGGGGATATAGCAAAAAAAGAGCTCTAGTTATTAATGATAAAGAGATAAATATTAAACAATTTGAACACACATTCGCAACCATGCGTGCAAATATTGAAATGAATTTAACGCTAGAAGACAATAAACAATATGGTGCTATTAATGTCCAAGAAAAGCAAAGAGAGTGCGTAATCGAAAATGATATATATTATGATATAGTCGAGTACAAGATAACAGGCATGCTAAAAAAGATATATGCTAAATTTATACAAGAGTATAAGGATGGATATGGTCATGATAATTTTGACTTAAAAGAACATTTTAAACAAAGAGAGCAAAATACACTGATAAAACATGTAAAATTTTACTTTAAACGAATTTTAAAGGATAAAAATGAAAAAAATTATTATAATTTTAATTCTTAGTATTAATCTTCTTGCTGACATGACATTTAGCAATCCGCAACCAACTTTTGTACATCCACGAAAATGGCTTATAAAACTACATGTAGATAATTATCATACTGTTCATCATACACTAGGTGCGATTTATAATCTTTTATCATTATATCCAACTGAATCTTTACGAGTCATGGTTATTGCTTATGGACAAGGTGATAGAGTTTTGATGAAAAATTATAAAAAATTGGCATTATCCCAAATTCAGTCTTTAATGACTTATGGTGTTAAGTTTGTTGTCTGTGAAAACACCATGAAAACTATGGGTTGGACAAAAAAACAGTTTATTAAGGGAGTACAGTATGTAAAATACGGAATAGCTGATATACTAGAAAAAAAACAAGCAGGGTGGATTGATGTTACACCTTATTAAAATGTGATTATTATACTGTTACAAAAAGTATCATTTAGATAATTTAAAATTTTAATCTATTAATTACAATTATAGATAAATCTATCTTTATAGATAATATAGATTTATAAGATAGCATATAATTTCTATATAAAAGTGCCTATTTATGGTCTAAACTATCATTAATAAAAAGTAATATTCAATTTATTTTATATTTTTATATTTTAAGATAAGAAAAATAATTTTTTCTTATCTTAAAAATATCTCGTTCTTCATAATAAAAATCTGATATAATTTTCACAGTTGGTAATTGATGTTACACACTAAAATACATAAGGCTTATTATAGTTGCAAGAATATAAAAATCATTAAACTAAAATTGTGCAATATAGATTTCTAAAATTTTGCTATACTTGTGTACGATGATAGTGAAAGTTTTTAATTAATTTGGGTTAAAACTTCATAAAGCTACAAAATAAGCAAAGTGCTCGAGCATATCTCTTCAAAAAGGGCATAGTTTTTTAAGAAATAGAGTGTTTTACCTATTTTTCATAAAAGTGCGTAAGGTCAGTTAGTAATATTAATTTATAAGAAGGATAAATTGGGATGAAAAATAAATATTGGAATCCATTTGTAGGTGGATTTTTTTTAGGAACCGTGTTATTTATTTCTTTTTTAGTTGCTGGGCAAGGAATGGGAGCTAGTGGAGCATTTTCAAGAATTACTGCTGAGTTATCATATTTATATAACTCAACATTTTCATCAAATGCTTACGCTTCTCATTATTTACATCATGGTGCAAATGCCTTGGCAAACTGGACAGTGGTTGAAATTTTAGGGATATTTATAGGTGGTTATATCAGTGCAGCCTTTGCAGGACGTATTAAAGGCGGTGTCGATAAAGCAGAAGGATATCCAACAAGTAAAAGATTTTTTTGGGCGTTTTTAGGAGGAGCATTAATCGCTCCTGCTACAAGATTAGCTCGTGGTTGTACGAGCGGTCAAGCATTAGATGGTGCATCAACTTATTCAGTAGGTGCTTGGATTTTTATGCTCGGTTTATTTGGTACTGCATTTATCATTGCTCCATTTTTTAAAGAGCAATGGAAAAATGTTAATTAAGGAGGTCGTTAAGTGTTCCCATTATTTACAACAGGTGTAATAGGTAGTAATTTAAACTTATTTTATGGTCTTCTTATAGGCGTTGGTTTTGGTTATGTGGTAGAAAGAGCTGGATTTGCCAGAGCAATTCATATAGCACCAACATTTTATTTTAGAAACTTAAGAGTGCCTCAAATGATGATAAGCGCTATTGTTACATCTGCAACTTGGATGATAATAGCTGTTTATTTTGGATGGGTAGATTTTCCTCAGGTTTTTATTCCAACAACCTTTGTATGGCCATATCTTTTAGGTGGTATAATTTTTGGAGTAGGCATGATTATGTCTGGTTGGTGTCCAGGCACGGCAGTTGTTGGTGCGGCAGTAGGTAGGCTTGATGCTGTTGTATTCATTTTTGGAATGTTAGCTGGAATGTTCGTTTATTTTATAAATTTTCATAAATTCATAGATTTTGCTAATGGATCAAATATAGGTAGATTTACACTTAACAAGTTAGTTGGTGGAAATATATATGTTGCATATCTGGCCACGATAGTTATAGTCATTGGTTTAATGATATTTATGAATGTTATGAAATCTATTAGAGATAAAAAAGGAGAAGATATATGAAAAAAATTTCAGCAATAGTTGGTGCCACACTATTAATAGCAGCGACGATATTAGCCATAGTGTCCAACAGAAGTGGCAGCACTCAAATAACTACCCAAAACGCAATAGTTGCAAAATATATAAACCTATCTGCAAACAAATTGGCAAATGGCGATATTCAAGGTGCTATCAATAATGCAAAATTAGCAATTAAAGCAAATCCAGCAGATAATGCTGGTTTTATCAGTTATAATGCAGCATTAAAAGCACAATATCAGCCAAATGGTACATCAACGCAACCCGCTATTGCTCCAGCTGCTCCAGCTTCTAGCAGTTCAAGCGACGATTCAATGGGTTGTTAGATATGCTTTTAACGAGTTGTTGTTAGTATAGTATTTACCAAAAGTATATATAATATACTCTTAGTAGGTATTTGTTCTATAATCATTTTAAAATAAGGAAAAGTAATGAGAAAAGTAGTTTCAGGGATGGTAACAGTTAGTTTAGTAGCTAGTAGTCTATTGGCTTTATCTGTGCCAAAAAATCATGTTGTAAGTGAACATTGGCTAAAGGAGCATTTAGGCAATAAGCACTTAGTTGTTATAGATATAAGAAAAGCAAAATTATATAAAACTGGTCATATTTCAGGTGCAATTAGTGCCCCACTCGGTAGAGATTTTAGAGAAGGGAGATATTGGAATCCACATACTCGCAAACCAATACCAGGATATATAGCAGCTCCAAGTAAATTTACTCGCACTATGAGAGAAGCTGGTGTAAATAATAACGATGCTATTGTTTATGTTGCAAACAATAAGTCATCTCATGGTTTTCCAGGTGCAGCATTAGCAGCTTATACAACTATATATTATGGTCACAATAAAGTTGCAATCTTAGATGGTGGTACAACTGGATGGAAGCAAAATGGTGGTAAGGTGATAACTGCACCTGCGCATGCTAAAAAAGGTCATTTTACTATCAAGAGATTCAATCTTTCAAATATAGCAACCACTCCTTTAGTTGATGAAGCGGTAACATTACATAAATTTCAGTTACTTGATGCAAGAGGTGTAGGACATAAAAACGAATCTCATTATTATGGTATTATGAAAATAAAACAAGATACAAGATTGCAAGCTTATGGACACTTACCAGGTGCGCTACCAGCATTTGTTGGTAAGTTTGAGTACAAAAAAGATGGTGTGTATTACATTGCTCCAAAAGAACATGATGTGAGCTTTTTAAAAGAACGTGGATTTAAAGTTCATGGAAAACCAATTATGACGTATTGTAATACAGGACATTTTGCTTCTGGCGCATGGTTTGCATTAAAATATGTTGTCGGTTTAAAACATACAAGAGCATATAATGGTTCAATGGCTGATTATACAGCATTGCCAAATAGACCCCTTGTAAAATAATATAGCTATATTATATTCTTTAAGTGGCATGATTTATATGCCACTTATTTCTACCTTCTGACTTACAGATACTTTCAAAAAATAAATTTATATTTTACATGTAAGGTGATACATGATACAAAAAATTAAAGCTGAAATAAATAAAATTATAATAGGACATGAAGAGTTAATTGATGCTATGCTAATTACGCTTTTAAGCGGTGGGCATGTTTTAGTAGAGGGCGTACCCGGAGTTGCAAAAACTACTGCTGTTAACAGTTTGGCAAAAACATTAGGATTTAGTTTCAAAAGAGTCCAGTTTACTCCAGATCTACTTCCAAGTGATATAATAGGTAGTGAAATATTAGATATAAAAAATAATGATTTTAAAATAAAATATGGGCCAATTTTTACAAATTTATTGTTAGCAGATGAGATAAATAGAGCGGGAGCAAAAGTTCAATCAGCTTTACTTGAAGCTATGGCAGAAAAACAAGTAACTATTGCGGATGAAACCTTTAAACTTCAAGAACCTTTTATGGTGTTAGCGACTGCAAATCCAATAGAACAAGATGGAACATATGAGCTTCCAGAAGCCTCACTTGATAGATTTATGATGAAAATTGTTGTATCTTACAATAGCTTTGAAGAGGAATTCGATATAGTTTTACGTGTTGCAAATGAAAGTTTTGTTGCAATACAAAATATTGTATCAAAAGATGAATTTTTTAATCTAAAAAAAAGAGTAAAAGATATTCATATAGATGATAAGCTGCTTAGATATATATTAAAACTTATTTTTGCTACACGCGAGCCAAAAAGATATAATTTAGAAGAGATTGAGAAATATATAGACTTTGGTGTCTCACCGCGTGCTAGTATCGACCTTTATAAGGCAAGCAAGGCACATGCCTTTATAAATAGCAAAGATTTTGTTACACCTTATGATATTTCAAGAGTAGTATATAATGTTTTAAGACATAGAATTATACTAAACTATAATGCAACTGCTGATGGTATTAATGCTGATGATATCATAAAAATAATTCTAGAAAAAATCACTCCACCATGATAAAAAAAAGTAATATCTCGTTAGTGTCAAAGAAAAAGCTATTTTCAAATAGCTTTGGAGAACACAATACTATTTTAAGCGGTAGTGGGTTAGAGTTTAAAGAGTTACGAGAATACGTTAGTGGCGATAATGTCAGATATATTAACGCTAAAGTTACAGCAAGAACTAGAGTTGCACATGTAAATGTTTTTAATGAAGATAAAAAATTAAATATTACAGTTGCTTTTTTAAATAGCGGTAGTATCTATTTTGGAAGTAAACGAAGTAAACAAAATGTAATGGTTGATGTATTAATCAATCTTTGTGCTGCTTCATTACATAAAAAAGACCTCTTATGTACAATTTTTTATGATGAGAATCAACAGTATCTTTTTAAACCAACAAAAGATAAAAAAACTCTACTCCATGTCATTGATATAGCTATTAGTTTAAAACCTTTAGGTAATAGCATAGATTATAAAAAGTTAAATAATTATCTTTTAGCAAAAGTGAAAAAAAACTCTATCTTGTTTATAGTAGGTGATTTTTTAGATTTTGATGATTTTAAAATTTTAGGTGCAAAATATGAGGTTTATGCTGTTATTATAAGAGATAAACTAGAGGAAGATATACAGGTATTTGATGGTTTAAATCTTAAAAACATGATAAATAAAGATAACCGTTTTTCTCATGTAGATAAAAAAAATAGTAAAAAATATAAAAAACAGATGCAAGAGTACGATAAAAAACTGTTTAAAAATCTTCAAATCTCAAATATACGTTATGAAAAAATATATACATGCGATAACGTTGTCAAAAAATTAAAAAAATTATTACATGTATAACATTTCATTATTGCATCCATATGTTTTTTTTATATTAATTATATATTTTATTATAATCTTACTATTTAAACAAAAAGATTCAAGTATATACTTTTCAAATACACAAAAGATAGAAAAAAAAATATGGAACTTGGATTATATATCTACATTATTAAAATTTTTAGCTATCTTTTCTATGTTAATAGCTCTTAGCTCTCCCATCAGTAAAACCAATATAAATACAAGTTATACAAAAGGATATCAAATAGGGCTCTTAGTTGACGCGAGTTTAAGTATGGGTAATCATAATAAATTTAAAATAACAAAAAAGATATTAAAACAGTTTATTAAAAAACGAACATATGATAGATTATCATTGGTTGTATTTGGTGATAATGCGCGCGTAGCATCACCTTTAACATACAATAAAACCACTCTTTTAAAAGTATTAAAATCTTTAACTATAGGTATTGCCGGAGATATGCAGACCTCTATTTATCAGACAATATTTTTAGCAATTAATCTTTTTAAAAATGTAACAACAGACAATAAAATCATGATACTTCTAACAGATGGTCGTAATTCAACAGGCAAAATTCCCTTGCGAGTTGCCATACAAAAGGCAAATATGCATCATATAAGAATCTACACGATAGGAATTGGTGATAAAAATGATTTTAATGCAGATATTTTAAGGCGCATCGCAATTAAGACAAAGGGTAAATTTTATGAAGCAGATAATGAAAAAAAATTATTACAAATTTACAATAATATAGACTCTCTTACAAAAGATAAAATTCAAATGGATAAGTACACCCAGATTAATTATCTGTTTGAATATCCTTTGATAGTATCTTTATTATCTGTTTTTATTTTGTTATTATTACAAAGAAGATATAATGTTTTTTGAACATAAAGAAGTTCTATTTCTTTTAATCATACCGATATTTATCATTTTTTTTAAAATACAAACTAACTATAAACGTTATTTTAGTAATGAGATGTTTGAGAAAATTTTTGTAAATTATAAGGTCAACAGATCTATTTTTATTTTACTTACCGCATGTTATGTGTTTATCGTTTTAGCTATGGCAAAACCAGTTTTACAACAAAAATATAATCAAGCATCAAGTAAGATAGACATCGTAGTGGCACTAGATATGTCAAAATCTATGACGTGTAAAGACGTTTATCCATCAAGATTTGCTTTTGCAAAGGCAAAATTAAAAGAGTTTATAAATCAAGCATACTTTATGAGTATCGCAGTGATTGGATTTAGTAATTTTTCATTTTTAATAGCTTCAAGTACACATGATAAGACCTCATTGATATATCTTATAAATCATGTGAAAAAAAACCAAATCTTTATGCGTGGTACAAATATTTTAAATGCCCTAAAAAGTACAAATTGGCTCTTACGAGAAGAAAAAAATAAAATCGTAGTATTTTTTACAGATGGTGGCAATAAAACAGACTTTATAAAAGAGATAAAATATGCGAATATTCATCACATTAAAGTTTTTGTTTGCGCTACGGCTACGATCAAAGGAGGTGTTATTAAAACAGATAAAGGAATCTTAACAGATAGTGAAGGTAATATTGTTGTAACAAGATTAAATCCAGCTATTAGAGTTCTGTGTCAAAAAACAGGAGGATTTTATATTCAAGCAAATACAACACGCCGAGATATTGACAAAATAATAGATATTATAAAAGCAAGATATGCCATCAATAAGCAAAGAAAAAAACAGCGACAGGAGTTATATTTTATACCACTCTCTTTGGCTGTATTTTTATTTTTTATTTCATTAATTGGAATTAAAAGATGAGAATTATTTTATCACTTTTTATTTTATTTTCTTTTAGTAATGCAAACATTATATATAGTTTTAATATTTATATGGCACAAAAAAAATATCTACAACATAAAAATAGACAAGCGCTAGCATATTATCAGCATATTAGAAAAAAAAATAGTATAATTTATTTTGATATAGCAGATATATTGTATAAACAAAAAAGATTTTATGAAGCATTGACAAATTATAAAAAAGTTACATCAAAACAGCTTTTCGCTAGAAAATATTATAACATGGCAAATTGTTATGTAAGGCTTGCAAGATTACAAGAAGCTGTTTATTTTTATAAAAAAAATTTAAAAATTGAATATGATAAAAATGCTGTTATCAATTTAAAGCGTATTGAAACGGTATTGAAAAAAAGAAAAAAGAAAAAAGTGATTAAAATAATACATATGACTACTAAAATTCACTCAGGTAGTAATAAAATACAAAAAACAGCACATCATAGTACCAAAAAACCACAAGATTATGGTAAAAAGAAAAACCAAAAGCTCACCTCAAAAGGTTATGCGAAAAATATGGATACAAAACATCAAAGATTATCAATTAATCTATCTATCGTAAAGCTTAATGTAAAAAATAGCAACAAAATGACAAAATTACAAGAGCAAAGATGGAATGAAATACTACATCATCAAGGCTTGCAAACGCTATTGATTCCTATAAATAAAGGTAAAATTCATGATACACAAAATAATTGGTAAATTATCAATTTTACTAACTTTATCAAATCTGTTATTTGCAAATAATTTTATTCTACATCTAAAATTATCTAAATCTCAAGTATATAAAACGCGACCAATAGTAGCAACACTAACACTAAAAATTAAAAATAATATTAGTGTTTTAAATCAAAATCTCAATACTTTTAGACAAAAGAATTTTTGGGTTAAAGAGCTTAATGTGTCAAAGACATATAAACATGGCGGATATCTGTGTCAAGATTATAACTATCTTATATTTGCACAAAAAAGTGGATATATCACGATAAGCAAACAAAGCGCAAGCATAGCAACCAGACAAAATAAAACAAATTTTATTATTTGGCATCATATTTATAGTAATACTACTACTTTAAATATTTTACCATTACCAAAAAATATAAATATTCAAGGTAATTTTACGTTACGAAATAGTGTAGATAAACATCATATAAAGGCAAATAAAGCGGTTAATGTAACAATTAAAATCAAAGGAATAGGCGATATTGACCACATTCCTGCATTTAGATTAAAGATAAAAAATGCTATTGTTTATTCATCAAATCCTTTAATTAAAACATATTATCAAAATCATGTTTATGGTGGTATATTCATTCAAAAAATCTCAATCATAGCAGATAAAAATTTTATAATTCCATCTTTAGTTTTAAGATATTTTGATACTAAAACACAAACTATTAAAACTATTAAAACTAAAAAAATCTATATAAAAGTTAAAACTAAATTTCATGAGAATTGGTATTTAAAATACATCTTTGGTTTTATTGGTTTTTTAATCGGTCTTTTATTCTATTTTGTCCAAAATAGAATAAAAGCAACTAGCGGTAAAATAAAAACACTTTACAAAAGAGTAAAAAGAGCAAAGCAAGAGCGAGAGCTATATGTGATTTTATTGCCTTATTCGCAAGATATTTATATTAATAAGATATTAAAACAGTTAGAACAAAACATATATTTTCAACAAAAAAATAAAATCAATAGAAAAAAATTATTGAATTATTTAAACCAAAATTATGCAATACAAACTAACCAACTTCAATAACCATATCATCAAGCAAACTAAAAAGTTTAAGACTATTTTTCTCCATCTCACTCATAGCAGTTGTTATTTTTTCAGAATTTTCAGGGGCTAAACATTTTTGTGTTGGAATGCATTTTATTATATCTAGGACTATTTGATGTACTTTTGTATGGTATTGTTCCATTTTTACAAATGCCTTTGTATGTGAGAAAAGCTCTTTGCCCTTACCTTCATAGTACCATTTACCCATTCTACAGTGATGCTCATCCATTTTTGGTGCGATATCCATATTTTGACCAAGTAAAGATGCATAAGCGTTATGTTTGTAAACTATATGATCCATTTTTATCAATGTTGCAAAAAGTCCATTATTGATAACATTTGATAATTGTGCGGTATGCACTGTTGCTTGCTCAAAATCATTGATAACATCTTCAAAATTTTTAGTATTTATTTGTGAATTGGTAGCTATACTATTCATCTGTTGTGAATTTGCTAATACATCATTAGCCTCTTGTTGCAAGGTTTGAAGGGTTATTGATATCTCTTGTGTTGCTTTTTGAGTTCTTTCTGCTAATTTTCTGACCTCATCAGCAACAACAGCAAAACCACGACCATGCTCACCAGCACGCGCAGCTTCAATAGCAGCATTAAGAGCCAATAAATTTGTTTGGTCTGCTATATCTTTAATTAAATTCGCAACATCATTTACCTCTTGTGTCTTTTCGTTTAATGATTCGATAGATACATGTGATTCATTTACAACTTCAATTAATTTATCTAGATCAGTTACAATTATTTCGACACTTTTTTTAGAAGAAAGAGCTTTTTGACTAACATCAAGAGAGAGCTTGCTTATTTCTTGTGCCGTATCTGTATTTTTTATAACATCAGTTTGTAAAACTTCTAAGCCTTTAGCGATTCCTCCACTATTTTTATCAAAATTTATTGCGAGTTTTGTTCTAAGATCTGCTTGATGTGCAATATGTATTTTAGCTATTGCATTATTTAAGTTAGGGCAAGCTGTTTTAAAGTCACCTTTATAGCCAGGTTCAAATACAAAACGCTTATTGTGTGTTGAAACTACTGATGCTTGGATATCTCGCATCATCTGTTCTATTTGGTCAAGCAAATCATTAATACTCCATGCAACGCCTTGGAGCACATGTGTGGAATTTATATGAGTAATACGATATGAAAGTTCGCCTTTTCCTGCCTTTGAAAGTATATCTCTTATCTGTCGTATAAGATTATCATTAAATATTTTTTCACATGTGCCGCTATCTGGTATAAAAAGAGCTATAAAAGCTAAGATAACGATAACGATACTAGTAATATATGAGCCATTAACTCCTAAGCTAATAATTCCTATTAGTGTCAATAAAAGATAAACAACTGTTTTTTTATTACTGAAGGTTGAGAATAAAGCTGTCATAGTCAACTCCTTTTTCTTTTAGTATTTTATCAAATAGTTGTTCTGAAGCTTGTATGCCTGAACTCTTTTGAACATCTAAGAGTTGTTTATAAATATCTGGAATAATTTGCATCGCTTCTTTACTCGGTTTTCGTCTAACTGAGTGATAATCACGAATTGTACCATTTGAATTAAGAGTAACAGTTACATTTGCCATAACCCAGTAATATGAGCCGTCTTTACATAGATTTTTAA
>VAOZ01059968.1_pt1 | contig 77546 bp, 83 predicted proteins | sample 3394041 | NCBI WGS metagenome assembly VAOZ01 (sample SAMN08290431, study PRJNA428436) | hydrothermal vent metagenome | isolation source: Deep-sea hydrothermal vent chimney | place: Indian Ocean: Southwest Indian Ridge
AACAGATGTTTAATTTAATTTAGAAGTGCTTATTAAATGAATCTCTAAGGAGATTCATTTAAGTTCTACATACCCATTCCAGGCATCTCTGGCATACTTGGGGATGCAGGAGTATCCTCAACTATATCATAAATAGCTGCTTCAGTAGTTAAAAGCATACTTGATACGGAAGTTGCATTTGTTAAAGCGATACGTGCAACTTTAAGTGGATCAATAATTCCAGCTTCAAACATATCAACATACGCTCCAGTAGCTGCATTAAAGCCCATTGTACTGCTTTTAGACTCCTCTACTTTATTCACAACAACACCTGTATCGTAACCAGCATTTTCAGCAATTTGCTTCATAGGAGCCCTAACAGCGCGTAAAATAATCTCCGCGCCTATTTTTTGATCTCCTTGCAAATGCTCAATATCAACTTTCATAGCAGCACGAACCAAAGCAACACCGCCACCTATTACGATGCCCTCCTCAACTGCAGCTTTTGTAGCACTAAGAGCATCATCAACACGATCTTTACGCTCTTTCATTTCAGTTTCAGTTGCAGCACCAACCTTAATTACAGCAACACCACCACTTAGTTTTGCAAGTCTTTCTTGTAATTTTTCTTTATCATACTCAGAAGTTGTTGATTCTATCTGAGTTTTAATCTCTGCAACTCTAGCTTTTACAGCATCTGTTTCTCCTGCGCCATTTACTATAATAGTGTTATCTTTATCGAGCACGCTGCGTGATGCTTGACCTAAATGTTCCATAGTAGTAGCTTCTAATGTTAAACCTACCTCTTCAGATATAACTGTTCCTCCAGTTAATATAGCAAGATCTTCGAGCATTGCTTTACGTCTATCGCCAAAACCAGGAGCTTTAACAGCTATAATATTTAAAATACCGCGAAGTTTATTTACAACCAAAGTTGAAAGCGCTTCACCCTCTACATCTTCTGCTACAATCAATAACGGACGTGACGATTTTTGAACCTGTTCTAAAATAGGAAGAAGTTCTTTTAAGTTAGATATTTTTTTATCAGTTAGCAATAGATATGGATTTTCTAGCTCAACTGTCATTTTTTCACTATTTGTTATAAAATATGGACTTAAATATCCTCTATCAAACTGCATACCTTCAACAACTTCAAGCTCATCAGAAATACCTTTTGCTTCTTCTACGGTTATTACGCCATCTTGACCAACTTTTTCCATAGCTTCAGCTATCATATCACCAATTTCACTATCAGAATTTGCAGAAACCGTAGCAACTTGTGCGATATCTTTTTTTCCATTAATAGTTTTAGATATCTTTTTTAAATTTGTTTGTATAATTTCGCAAGCTTTGTCCATTCCTCTTTTTACTTCAACAGGATTAGCGCCAGCCGTGATATTTCTCAAACCCTCTTGAAAAATTGAATTAGCTAAAACAGTGGCAGTTGTTGTTCCATCACCTGCTTCATCAGCTGTTTTTGATGCAACTTCTTTAACAAGTTGAGCACCCATATCTTCAAGCTTATCTTTAAGCTCTATCTCACGTGCCACTGAAACACCATCTTTTGTAATTATTGGGGCTCCAAAACTTTTTTGAATCAATACATTACGACCACGAGGTCCCATTGTTACTTTTACAGCGTCAGTTAATTTTGCAACTCCATGCGCTAGTGAATTTCTTGCTTTATCAGAAAATATAATCTCTTTTGCCATTTTTATTATCCTTTTATTTTATTATTCCAAAAATATCATCAGTTTCTATTATTAAATAAACTACATTATCTAACGTTAGTTCATTACCGGTATATTTACCAAACACAACTGTATCGTTACACTTAATATTTTCTACTTTATCTCCAATAGCAACTACTTTACCTTGCGAAGGTTTTTCTTTTGCGCTATCTGGAATGATAATTCCGCTCACTGTGGTAGATGCTTCATCTACACGTTCTACTAATACACGTTTACCTAATGGTTGAAAATTCATAAATCCTCCTAAAAATTATTTCTGTAATTCTACAAAAATAAAGTAACAATGTCAAGACCTTGATATAATTAGACTAAATAAACATTATTTAAGATGACTATAGTTTATTGATACATCATCTATACATGTAAGTATCTCAGAGGTGTTTAATGAAAATTAAAGGTTAAATGGTATAAAATCTTGCCTCTTAAACGTCAAGGTAGCTCAGCTGGCTAGAGCGCTGGTCTCATAAGCCGGAGGTCGAGAGTTCAAGTCTCTCCCTTGACACCAACTATTTATTTAAAATCAAGTCAATTAATGATACCTCTAAAAACTGTTTACTAATTTGTAGATTTTTTAGCAAATCTTAGTATAAAATAACCTATAACTCCAGATAAAAAAGAACCTAGCAAAATAGCTAATTTATCTGCATAATGATAAATCTGGGTATCATAAAAAGCTAATGAATCAATAAATAAGCTCATAGTAAACCCAATGCCAGCAAGAACTGCTAATCCATAAAACTGTATCCAATTGCTATTTTTTGGTAAACTTGCTAAACCAAACTTTATAGCGAGCCAACTAAATCCAAATACTCCAACTTGTTTACCTATAAATAGTCCCAGCATAATACCCATAGGTACTGTACTTGTCATGTCTTTAATTGATATTCCTTTTAAATCAACCCCCGCATTTACAAAAGCAAAGAGCGGTAAAATCAAAAAGGCAACCCAATAATGCAGATCATGTTCCATCTCTTTTGCTATAGAAAACTTTTTACCTTTTTTATCTTGAGAATTTAAAGGTATCATAAATGCTAGTGCGACACCAGCCAAAGTAGCATGAACACCAGATTTTAAAACACTCACCCAAAGTATAATTCCAACTAATATATATATAGATTTTTTTGTAACACCCATAATGTTCATAGCTAGCAAAACAATAAGCGAAACTAATGCAATTATTATAGAAGTAGTTGATAAATCGGTAGTATAAAAGATAGCTATGATGATAATTGCACCTAAATCATCTATGATTGCTAGTGCCATTAGAAATATTTTCAAAGATGTTGGAATCCTATTTCCAAGTAAAGACAAAATACCTAATGCAAAAGCTATATCAGTAGCAGTTGGTATCGCCCAGCCATTCATGGCAAAAGATTCACCTTTGTTAAAAGCAACAAAAATCAAAGCTGGCACGACCATGCCTCCAAAAGCAGCAATCCCTGGCAAAGCTATCTGCTTTACAGAGGAGAGATGCCCCTCTAAAACCTCTCTTTTAACTTCTAGTCCAATAAGAAAAAAGAAGATTGCCATCAATCCATCATTTACCCATAAAAGCAAAGGTTTTGCAATTTGTAAGTTACCAAATCGTATTTCTACATGTGTATATAAAAAATTATTATAAATTGTAGAAAAACTACTATTTTCTAATAAAAGTGCGACAACAACCACAGCTATTAATATAATACCTGCTGAAGACTCTTTTTTAATAAATCCTTCTATGATTTTCATTTTAATCCTCTAAGAGACCTCTGCACAGCACAAAGCCCAAATCTACGGCAATTTAAGGTATCATATCTTGGCACTTCTTGCTGTGCAGTGGTCTCTCTAACTATTTTACAGCAAGAGCTAATTTATCAATACCATGTCTTATAACCTTAATACTGTCATCTGTATTATTTGATAATTTATTGATACCAAGCATATCTAGAATTATTCTTTCTATAGTAGCCGCATTTTTTGAGTAACTGCGCAATGTATTTGAAGCTAGTTTTACTCCAATTTGTACAGCGTCACCAACTTCGCCGACATTTGTTGAAGTGCTAGTAGATGTCTTAAATACAGATTCTATATTAGCAGAATTTATATTCATCTGTTCACTGCTATCGGTAATCGACTGGATAACTACATTAATCGTCGCATTTATTTCAGAGAGTGATTTTTGAGTGCGTTCTGCTAGTTTTCTTACTTCATCGGCAACTACGGCAAATCCCCTACCATGTTCACCTGCACGTGCCGCTTCTATGGCTGCATTAAGAGCGAGTAGGTTTGTTTGATCAGCAATATCTGCTATGACATTAATAACATCTTTTACTTGCTGTGTGTCTGCGGATACTTTGCTTAATTCATCTGCTAATGTATTTTGAGATAATGATGCATCTTGAAGCTTATCTGCTATATTTGATATTTCAGATCTTATAATAGATATCCTCTCGCTCACTGTTGCTATATTTTCTTTAGATTTTTTTGCATCAATTATATCATTTGAAAGAACTAAACGTAAATCTTCGCCCTTTTTAACAGCAGCTTCAATCAGATTTTTTTCATTAGTTATATTTTTAGTAATATATTTATAATCTTCATCAATATCATTTATTATACTTTCAATATTATGAGCTTTTTTATCGCTATTAATTGCTTTTTTAAATATCTCTTGAAATCTATTGACGCTTTTTACCGCTTCGCTGAGTTCAGAATTATAATTATTTTTTAAAACAATTTCATTTCCATTTTCTAACTCATCTAATTGCTTAATTAGAGATTTTGTCATATTTACGCCATTAGCCTTTTCGTCTAAATCATGGATCAATATAACAATAGCTATAATATATTGAATTATTTGTCCGATAATATTATTTGTAAAAAAAGTACCGTTAATTAAAAGAAGAACTATACCGATGTAATGGACAAGACGCATACGAAAAAAAAGAGAATACAACATGATAAAACCTTATGTTAATTTTAATTTGTTAATATTATATCTAAAAAAATGAAACATGAAATTATCATATGAGGAATTGATTATGAATAAAATATTAATAGCAAATCGTGGCGAGATTGCACTTAGAATTATAAGAGCGTGTAAAGAATTAGATATAAAAAGTGTTGTCATATTTTCTGAAGCTGATATAAATGGTTCATGGTTACAGTTTGCAGATGAATGCTATCCAATCCTTGGCGATGCGATGCAGGCATATCTAAATTATGAACATATTATAGCCACTGCAAAAAAAGCAAATTGTGATGCTATCCATCCTGGATATGGTTTTTTATCAGAGGATGCAAATTTTGCAAAATACTGTGAGGATAATAATTTAATATTTATAGGCCCAAAACCTAAGCATATTGCACTCTTTGGTGACAAAATAGCTTCAAAAATAGCAGTGCAAGAGCTTGGTATCCATATTTTACCTGGAATTAATAGTCCAATTACAAATATCAAGCAAGCTTTACATGTAGCGCAACAAATTGGTTTTCCTATTATTATAAAAGCAGCATTTGGTGGCGGTGGACGCGGCATGAGAATTGTACGAAATTCAGAGGAATTTGAGCAAATGTTTACATCTGCAACTAATGAATCAAAGAAATTTTTTGGTAAAGATGAGATGTTTATTGAAAAGTACCTCATCAATCCACGTCATATTGAAGTTCAAATATTAGCAGATAAATTTAATCATGTAATTCATCTTGGTAATCGTGATTGTTCTATTCAAAGATTGCATCAAAAAGTTATTGAAATCGCTCCATCACCTACTTTACATGAAAAAACGAAACAAAAACTATATGATGCTGCCACAGAACTTGTTTTAAAATTCGGTTATGAAAGTGTCGGTACGATAGAATTTTTAGTAGATAACGAAGATAATTTTTATTTTATAGAAATAAATACAAGAATTCAAGTTGAGCACCCAGTTACTGAGCTAATTAGTGGCATTGATCTAATTCAACAAATGATAAATATTGCTGACGGCAAAGAATTAACTCTTCTACAAGAGGAGATTGTTTTTAGAGGGTATGCTATTGAATTTCGTATAAATGCTGAAGATCCAAGCAACAATTTTACTCCATCTGCGGGAATACTAACAAAATATATAGCACCTGCTGGTCCAAATGTAAGACTTGATTCAATAGCTTATGAAAATTATACAATTTCATATCATTATGATTCAATGATAGCAAAGCTAATTGTATGGGGACTAACTTGGAGTGAAGTCGTAAAAACTGCTAAAAGAGCACTTAATGAATTTTTTATTTTAGGAGTCCATACAAACATACAACTATACCGACAAATAATTGAGGATAATGATTTCAAACATGGTATTTTTGATACTGGATATTTAAATAAAAAATTACCTTTATTTAATTTAGATTCTATAAATGATATTGATGATAAATTAAAAAAGATGAAAGATATAGAAAATACAATAGATGCAATTAAAAGACATAATATTGATGTTAGGTATTAAGCAAGAGACCATAAACAACTTCATATATCACAACAAATCTATTTATTTTTTATTATTATAAAAGTTGTAGCATGTACTTAAGTGGGGAGGTGTGTTATCATAAATATAGATATAAAACAAAAATATTTAGTATTTAGCGATTTAGATGGCACTCTTTTGAGTCATAAAAATTATGATTTTTCAGAGGCACGGGAGTCATTGAACTTTTTGAAAAAGAGATCGATTCCTGTTATTTTATCAACTAGTAAAACTTTTGCTGAAGTCGTAAAAATTCAAAAGCAGATGCATCTTAATGAACCATTTATAGTAGAAAATGGTGGTGGTATTTTTATACCAAAAAAATCAATTTTAGCATCAAAAAATCATATTATTAATGATTGGCTTAAAATATCTAATACTGCTAATTATTTAAAACTTAGATTATTTTTCAAAAAAATACAAAAACGATACAAAATTCTTGGTTTTGCTGATATGGGTTATAAAGAGATTATGAAACTTACAAATCTTAATAAACAAAGTGTACAAGATGCTATGAAGCGAGATTTTACTGAACCATTTATTATTCAAGATATATCGTTAATACCAAATTTAAAAAAAGAGGCGCGAAAAGATGGATTTGATATTATTAAAGGAGGACGCTTTTTCCATTTAATTTCTAAAAATCAAAATAAAGTTCATGCCATGCTTAAACTAAGAAATCTATACTCTAACCACCATAATCAAGAAATCAAAACAATTGCACTAGGAGATAGTCATAATGATTTTTTAATGTTAAATAAAGCAGATATTGGCGTACTTATACCTCAACATGATGGAATATTTGCTCCAATAACAACCGCTAAACATATAAAATACGCAAAACATCCTGGTCCAAAAGGTTGGAATAAAGCTATAAAAGAGATATTTCATGCTAAATAAAGAGATACTACTAAATTTATACAATAAAGCTTTACAGGCTTCATTACCAAAAAATTTTATGCATAAATATTGTAAAATTTCCGACAATATTCTTATAATCAAAGATAAAAAATACGATTTATCAGCATATAAAAATATATACATCTTCGGCTCTGGTAAAGCTACATATCAAATGGCGCAAGAGATAGAAGATATTTTACAAGATAAAATTAAGGATGGTTTTATCATTACAAATGATAAAAAAAATAGTTTAAAGCATATAAAAAACTGTGAAGGCTCTCATCCAATACCAACAATAAAGAGTCTAAACTGCACAAAAAAACTCATACAAATGATGAGTAAATGTAAAAAAAATGATTTTTATATTTATTTGCTCTCAGGTGGCAGTTCATCACTACTAGAACTTTTAAAAGAGCCTATAACACTAAAAGAGATGCAAAAGTGTACAGATTTAATGTTAAAAAATAATCTTACAATACAACAGATAAATACAGTCAGAAAACATCTTTCTTTAGTAAAAGGTGGTAAATTATCAGATATGATTGATGCAACAGGTATCACGTTAGTTGTCTCAGATGTTGTCGGTGATGATTTGCATACCATAGGTTCTGCACCGCTTTATCCAAACAACACTACATGCAAAGATGCTAAAGAAATTTTAATAAATGCAAATCTATTTCATCTTTTATCTAATAATATTCAAACAATATTAAATAGCAATATGCACATAAAGACAAAGCCATATAAATCAGCAACAATTACACACTATATTTTAGCATCAAATGGACTCACAACAAAAGAAGCTTATACAGAAGCATTAAAATATCAATTAAACCCAATAATTATAAAACAACCCATGAATACAGATGTATATAAAATGAAAGATATAATCATACAAACACTAAAAACAATAAATAACAATTGCATAATTTTTGGTGGAGAATGTACAGTTGATGTCAAAGGAAATGGACGTGGTGGACGCAACCAACATCTCGCACTACTTATGCTAAAATATATATGTAAAACTAATCACAGCCTAACATGTCTTAGTGCTAGTACAGACGGCATAGATGGAAATAGTGATGCTACTGGTGCGGTAATTAATTATGATGATTGCACAAAAACAAATCAGTTAGACATACAAAAATATTTAGATAATTTTGATAGCTATCATCTACTAAAATATTTAAACGCTCTTATTGTAACAGGTAACACTGGGACAAATGTTATAGATATTTTAATTATTTTACGAAATAAAAAGGGGTAAATATGTCAGATTTTTTTCAAAATGGAGTAATTACAACACTTCAACACATAGGTAATCGTTCAACTCAAGATATAGAAAAAGAGTTATTAAAATACTCAAAACGTACCAACATGGTACTCTTGCTTCCCGCTTTATATTCAGAATTTCAAACACCCGCTATGGAGACAATTATACAAGAACTAAAGGATATAAAATATCTTCATAAAATAATATTAGGACTTGACCAAGCAACTAAAGAACAGTTTATTGAAGTGAAAAGGAGAATGAGTGTATTAAATACTCAAGTCGATATCTTATGGAATGATGGAGAAAAGATACAATCTTTATACGCACAGCTAAAACAAGCTGGTTTTTGTGGTTTACAAAAACCAGGCAAGGGACGAAACGTATGGACTATGCTAGGATATGGCTTAATAAATCAAGAAAACGAAGCATTTGCTCTGCATGATTGTGATATTATAAATTACAACAAAGAGATAGTAGCTCGTCTTTTTTATCCAATAGTGCATCCTGCACTAGATTATGAATTCAACAAAGGATATTACTCAAGAGTAACAAAAAAACTACATGGAAGAGTTACGCGTCTTTTATATACCCCACTATTAAAGGCGCTTAAAGTGACATTTAAAGGGTGTAGATATATTGATTATATGGAAAGTTTTAGATACTCACTCTCAGGAGAGTTTTCATGTATACGTTCATTAGCAAGAGGAATTGCTATTTCTCCAACTTGGGGGCTAGAAGTCTCCACTCTCTCAGAAGTTTATAAAAATACATCTAATCGTAGAATATGCCAAACAGAAATTATGCAAAACTACGAACATAAACATCAAAAACTTGGTTCAATGAAAAATAATGATGGTATTTATAAAATGGCAAATGATATTACAAAAACTATCTTTAGAGCCTTAGCGCAAGAAGGAGTAGTGTTTTCAAAAGCATCTTTTAAAACTATTTTAACCTCTTATTATCAAGAGGCTCGTTTTGAAATATCAAAATATAGTGCTCTTTGTAAATTAAATAATATACAATATAATCGTGAAGAAGAGATAGCATCCGTTGAGTCATTTCAAGAAGCTATATCTCAGGCGTCTAATGATTTTTATAACGATCCTATGGGTATTCCGCTACTTTCTTCATGGAGTACGGTCCGTTCTGTATTACCAGAATTTTCAGATACATTTTATCAATATATTAAAGAAGATAATGATTTAATATGAAACAGATACATTATGAATCGCACACGATACTTGAACGATTACAGGTTTTATATAGTAAAAATAATGCAAAAAAAGCCCTAAATCTTATAACAGAATTAATCTTAAAATATAAAAAATGGATTAAACCAGAACCGTATCGCTTAAGTCATAAAGATATCATTTTAATTACCTATGGGGATCAAATTCAATTTCAAAATGAAGCACCACTATCAATATTAAAAAAGTTTTTAGATCTACATGTAAAGGACATTATCAACTCTGTTCATATTTTACCATTTTATCCATACTCATCTGATGATGGATTTTCAATTATTCATTATAGTGAAGTTGATCCAAAAATGGGCTCTTGGAATGAAATAGAAGATATCAGTAAATCTTATAGACTCATGCTTGATGGTGTCATTAATCATGTATCTGAGTATTCATATTGGTTTAAAGCATATCTAGCTGGTGACTCACAATATAAAGATTTTTTTATTGAAGTAGATCCAACTACTGATTTAAAAAATGTGATTAGACCAAGAACCACTCCTCTTGTTAGTCAATTTTATGATAAAAATGGTAAAATACATAATATTTGGACAACTTTTAGTAAAGATCAGGTAGATTTGAATTATAAAAACTATAAAGTTCTAATTAGCGTACTTGATGCACTGTTTTATTATATACAAAAAGGTGCAACTCTTATCCGCCTAGATGCGATTGCATTTATCTGGAAAGAGATAGGAACTTCTTGTGTACACCTCCCACAAACTCATGAGCTGGTTCAACTAATACGCGAAACATTGCATGAAGTAGCTCCTGAAGTAATTATTATCACTGAAACAAATGTCCCTCACCAAGAAAATATCTCCTATTTTGGAAGTGGTGAAGATGAAGCACAAATGGTATATAATTTTGCATTACCACCACTAATTGCACACTCTATTTTACATGCAAACACAACTAAGCTTACAAAGTGGGCGCAATCATTAAAAATGCCTAGCAATAAAGTATGTTTTTTTAATTTTACAGCAAGTCATGACGGTTGTGGATTGCGTTCTGTGTATGATATCTTAAATGATGATGAGATAGAATTTTTAGTTAAAAATACGATAAAAAATGGAGGCTTAGTATCATATCGCGATACACAAAATGGTAAAAAACCTTACGAATTAAATTGTAGTTATATAGATATACTAAGTGATATACACGAAGATAATAAAGAGATACGTATAAAAAAAATGCTCCTTTCTCAAACTGTAATGCTGGCAATGCCTGGCATACCAGGAATCTATTTTCATTCATTTGTAGGTTCACACAATTACTATGAAGGCATTAAACTAACAGGGAGCAATCGCTCAATTAATAGAGAAAAATTTAATTATAATTATTTAACAAATCTGCTTACCTCCAACAGTATCGAGCACAGCATTTTTTTAGCGTACAAACAGATAATCTCTATAAGAGTTAACGAGATAGCTTTTAATCCGTTTGGAGATTTTCATATTTTAAACCTACATGATAATATTTTTGCAATACTCCAACATGCACAAGATAACTCAGAATCTATTTTAACATTACACAATTTTACAAACAACAATATAGAAGTATCCCTCATAGACACACTTGTTTACCCACTATATGATATCCTTGCTAACGATAAAGTGCATAAAACAAAAACAATAACTTTAGCCCCATATCAAAGTAGTTGGCTAAAAAGCGTCTTAAAATCAACCAAGGAGCAACCATGATTACAACATGCATATTTCCAGCCGCAGGATATGGAACAAGATTTCTTCCTGCTACAAAAGCGATGCCAAAAGAGATGTTGCCAATTCTTACAAAGCCACTTATCCAATACGGAGTTGAGGAAGCGCGTGCGGCAGGATGTCGTACTATGGCAATAATCACAGGACGTGGCAAGCGTGCTATAACTGATCATTTTGATATCAGTTATGAGTTAGAGCATCAAATACAAGGAAGTTCAAAAGAAAATTTATTAACAGAGATAAGAGATCTTATGAACACATGTACGTTTACTTATACTCGTCAAAATGAGATGAAAGGATTGGGTGATGCTATCTTTAAAGGTAAAGTACTAGTTGGAGAGCAACATCCGTTTGGAGTCATTTTAGCCGATGATTTATGTATCAATCCAGACGGAGATGGCGTAATGACACAGATGGTAAAGCTTTATAAAAAATATCGTTGCTCTATCGTAGCCATTATGGAGGTGTCGCCAGAGGATGTGCATAAATATGGTGTTATCTCTGGTAAAGAGATAGAGGATGATATATTTATGATTAATGATATGGTAGAAAAACCAGATAAAAATAAAGCACCATCAAATCTAGCAATTATTGGCAGATATATCTTAACGCCTGATATTTTTAGTGCCATAAAAGAAACAGCTGCTGGAAAAAATGGAGAGCTACAAATAACTGATGCCCTTTTAACACAGGCAAAAAAAGGTATGGTGCTAGGATATAAATTTAAAGGTAAAAGGTTTGACTGTGGAAGTCTTGATGGTTTTGTAGAAGCAACCAATTATTTTTATAACAATTTAACTAAAAAAGATATGTCATGAAAAAAAGAACTAAAATCGTGGCAACAGTAGGTCCTGCATGTGATACACTTGAGAAATTAGAAACATTGATAAAAGCTGGCGTAAATGTGTTTCGTCTTAACTTTAGCCATGGCACGCATGGATCGCATTTAGAAGTTTTAAATCGTATAAGAGAAGCTTCAAAAAATGTAGGCTTAATCGTTGGAATCATGCAAGATATTAGTGGACCAAAAGTACGCATTGGGGAATTAGAAGATAATTTTGTGCTTCGTAGTGGAGATATTTTAGAGTTTGTGCAAGATGATATTATAGGTACTAAAATTAAAGATGGCTATTACAAACTAACCATCAATCAGCCAGAAATTCTTATAAAAGTAAAAATTGGGGAATATATCTATCTTTATGATGGAATTATACGCTCAAAAGTTATACAAGTAACAGACAATGGAATTAAAGTTATTTTAGAAAACGATGGGCTTTTAAGCTCTAAAAAGGGTGTTAATTTTCCAAACACTAACATAGGAATTGATATTCTAACTCCAAAAGATAAAAAAGATATATTGTGGGGTGTTACCAATAAAGTTGATTTTATGGCTATATCATTTGTTCAAAATGCAGATGACATGAAAAAAGCAAGAGAACTTGTAAAAAATTATGGAGGAGATACAAGATTATATGCCAAAATAGAAAAATTTGATGCGGTTGAAAACTTGGATGAAATATTAAAAGTTAGTGATGGTGTTATGGTAGCACGTGGAGATTTAGGTATTGAAATACCTTACTTTAAAGTTCCACATGTACAAAAACAGATTATCGATAAAGCTAACAATCTAGCTAAACCAGTTATTACCGCTACGCAAATGCTTTTATCTATGACTAAAAATGATACAGCCACAAGAGCTGAGATTAGCGACGTTGCAAATGCTGTATTAGATGGTACAGATGCAGTTATGCTCTCAGAAGAGAGTGCTATTGGACATAATCCTCTCTTAGTAGTTAAAACCATGGCAAACACCATTAAGGCGGCAGAAAAATATTATCCGTACTACAAACTATCTACTTTAAACATAAATGATTTTGCAGATAAAATAAATGAATCTGCTTCAGCTCTTAGTCAAGGGTTAAACTCCACTAGTATATTAACTATTACGTCTTCAGGCAATTCAGCCAAAAAAATTGCCAGATACAGACCAAACAAGACGATTTATGCCGTCACTCATGAAGAAAAAATTGCACGAACATTAACTATGGTTTGGGGAGTTATCCCAGCATTTACCATTGAGCCGACAAATATTGATGATTTAATTGCAAATATCTTAAAAGAGGGTGTAAAAAGAAAAATCTTTAAAAAAAACAGCCACTACATCTTGACCGCTGGCACGCCAACTGGAGTATCTCATTCAACTAACATGATACGCTTAATTAGTAAAGATGAAATGAATAAATATTTTTAAACAGATACTCTATGCATAAAAAAAGCTTCCTGATCTCTATTGGTGTGCATATTGCTTTAGCTATTTTTGTGATATTGCTTATACTTATAATTTATAAACCAAAGAAAACTATATACATTCCTCTACAAATTAATAATTTTCATACATGCAATAAAAATATCATAAACAACCATGTGGAAACTAAATCTATTAAACGAGTGATAAAACATAAACAAACACTCAAGCACAAAAAAACTGTAAAGTATAAAAAAATAATTAAAAACAAAGTGATAAAAAAGTATAAAAAAATAAAAAAAATAAAAAAAAATATAGCAGTTCACAAACAAGCAATATCAAAACCTGCAACTGGCACACCTAAACAAATACACGAAAAACAAAACAATATTATCTATAAACATCAGCTATCTACTAAAAAATCAACAACTCCTTTGCATGTAAACAAATTACCGCTTAACTACTCAACCATCAAGATGATTCAAAACAGATATTTAAACTATATATATAAAACGATACAACAATACAAAACCTATCCCTACATGGCTAGACGACTTGAACAAACTGGTAATGTAAAACTTAAATTTATTATTTTAGAAAATGGAGATATTAGTAATATTATCATCAAAAAATCATCTGGTTTTATTGCACTAGATAAAGCAGCAAAAAATATCTTAATAAAAATCAATCATTTCAAGCCAATTCCGACACTACTAGCTAAACATACGCTAAAAATTATAATTCCGATCTCTTATCAGCTTAATTAACGTTTTGTAGCGATATAAAGTTGCTCTAGATTTAATTTTTTTAATATATTCATAACATTAACAAAATCTTGAAATGTTGATTTTTTATCGCTACGTAAAACAATCGTTTGTGTTTTAGAAATCTGAGAAAGTTTTTGTTGTAAAGAAATTAAAGTTACTTTTTCTTTATTAAAATATATTGTTCCATTTTTAGCAACATATATATTTACGTTTTTTTGTACCTTTTTACTTGTTTTTGTTGATGCATGTGGCAAGTTTACAGGTATTACTCCTTGCTTTATAAATGTGGCAGTAGTTAAAACCATAACAAGAAGCACAAGCATAATATCAATAAACGGTATAACATTTATCTGATCAAACTTTTTTCTAGCTTTCATTTTGCTGTTTCCTTTGAGCTATATCAAATTTAACCATAATCCTTTCCATTTTACGCAATAATATAGTATAAAAAGCGATTGCAGGAATAGCAACAACTAGTCCTAACGCTGTCGCTTTTAAAGCAAGCGCTAATCCTATCATAATCTTTTTTGCATCTACTGCACCAATATCACCCAAGCTATAAAAAGTCAGCATAATACCTAAAACAGTGCCAAGTAAACCAACATAAGGTGCATTTGCTCCCATTGCTCCAATAGTACCTAAATTACTGCTTAAATCTAATTCAAGGAGATCTTTATCGTCATAATCATTTATATCTACTGATTTATAAAACATAAGTCTTTCTATAAAAAGCCATAATGTGACAATACTCATAATAACCAAAACACCTACAATGCCATAATCTAATCCACCCTCAGCATACGCAATAAAGTTTGATACCTGCATCACCTACCTTTAAAATCTAATAATACCGTCGTACCGATATCTTTTTTTGATATAATATTTAATTTTATATGATTTGTATCGCAAAACCTTTTTATCATTGACAAACCTATTCCAAAACCCAGCATACTATTATCATTTTGGTAATATTTATCAAATATCTTAAAAAGTGTTACCTCATCCATTCCAATTCCATTATCTTTTATACTAAGAGAGCTGTCTTTTAATGATAGCTCCATCTGATATTTTTGATTTGAATATTTAACACCATTATCAATAATATTATCAATCACTTTAGATAACCCAATTTTATCTATTTTTATCCAAAAGTTTTCTAAATCTGTCGTAAATTTCATATAAGGATATAAAGCTTGTAAAAATTCTATACGTTGTAAAATTAGTTCTTTTAGATCAAAATTATCTATAATTTCATATTTCATTTGTTGTTTTATCATATAGTCAATCTCGCAATATCGTTGGGTGAGCATAGTAGTTGCCATATCTATGCGTTTTAATCTTGCTAAAGATTTATTATCATTTAAGCTTTTACGTATCATATCTGCATTTATTTTAATAGTAGCTATTGGAAGATTTAGTTCATGTAAAGTATCAGTTGACAATTCTTTAAGGTTTATAATATATTCCTCTAGAGTTTCAATAGAAAATCTTGCAATAATTAAACCAGCAATAATAATTAGTATTAAAAATATAACTGCTACAATATAGATATTTTGAAATTTTGAAATATTTTGCATATAGCAAAATCCACCGACAAACAAAGTCGCCGTAATAACATAATAATAAAAAATATTTTTTTTAAGATGATAAAACAAGTTCGTATCCCACGCCTCTTATATTATTAATTACGTAGCCTTTTAAAGTTTGTCTTAAGCGATTGATATATACACGAATTACACCATCGCTGATATTTTCATCAATATTCCATAATTCATATATTATCATCTCTTTTGTTACTGTTTTGTTGTAATTGTTTATCAAAAGTTTTAAAAGTAAATACTCTTTTGGTTTTAAAATTAACTTTTTTGTATTAAAATAAAATTGTTTATGTTTTAAATCATGGCTCAACGACATAAAATATTCCATATTATTAACGTCATTGCTCCTTTTTAATACAGCACAAATGCGTAAAAGTAATTCATCATTATCAAATGGTTTTTTTATATAGTCATCACAACCACAATCAAAACCATTAGTCATCATTTTTTTATCTTGATATGATGTTAAAAAGATAGCTGGAGTATTATCGCCAGCATCTCTAAGTCCGTGTAACACTTGAATTCCATTTAAAATAGAAACATTTATATCTAAAAGGTATAGATCAAATTTGAATTGAAATGTTTTATCTATTATTATCTTTGAATTTAAGCAATGTGTTACATGATACCCATTCTCATCAAGCAGATCTATCACACTTTGTGCAAATAATAAATCATCCTCTAAAAACAATATCTTAATTGACATTATCCAATGACCATCCAATCGTTTCCCCAGCATACATAGGTACTACATCTGCATATATATCAGGCACTACAAAAGGAGTATTGCTAAGTGTTACTTCTTTAAATTCTGGGCATATCCCGTAAATTCGCTGTGCATTGTTGCTAATAAAATCTTGTAAATTATCAAGTACATCAAATTTATCAAAAAGTTCACATAGCATTTGCAGAGCAATAGGAGCTGTAAAAATACCTGCCGCACACCCACGAGATTCTTTTTTATCTCTTGGATGCGGTGCTGAATCCGAACCAAACATAACTTTTGGATGAGCATTTAATGCAACTTTTAAGAGGGCTTCTTTATCTTTGAAACGTTTTGCAATAGGTTTACAAAAAAGATGTGGTTTCATTAATCCACCAACAACATCATCTAAGGTTAAAAGTAGATGATGCAAAGTAATAGTTGCATATAAATTATCATATTTATCAAGCATTAAAGTAGCTTTTTGTGTAGTAATATGCTCCATAATTATTTTAAGATTTGGAAAATTTTTAGCTAAAAGTTCATACACAGACATAAACTCTTCTTCTCTATCTAGTACAAATCCGTTACTTTCTCCATGTACACAAAGCGGAATATCAAGTTCACTCATAACCTCTAATGTCTCTCTCATAATCTCAATATCAAAATCTTTTACGCCATTTTTAGAATTTGTAGTAACTCCTGCTGGATAGAGTTTAATAGCTAAAATATCGTCAGCTATCTCTTGTAAAAAAGCTCTACTATAATTTTTATAAAAAAGCGTCATATAACTTTCAAAATCATTATTAACAACTGATGTCATAATGCGTTTTTTATAATTTTGCACATCCTTCTTTGATGTAATTGGAGGAACTAAATTTGGCATGATAAGAGCACCGCTAAAACTGTATGCACTAAGTGGTGCAATATTTTGTAGCATTATATCATCGCGAAGATGAAGATGCATATCAAGTGGCATCAAAATAGTATGAGTTTTCATGGTTTTCCTTTAACAAAAATATACTAGCTAAGTATAACAAAATGTACCAAAGTATAGATTAAATGCAAAATAGATATAATTGAACCAATAGGGAGAATATACATGCTAAATAAAAAAGATATAGATAATTATATTAAAAGATTACCACCTACTCCAAAAATATTAACTAAGGTGATTCATCTTGTAAATCATGGTGAGCTGACAAAAGCTGCTAAGTTAGCCGAAGAGGATAAAGCTCTTAAGGCATACATGCAAGACCTTATAGATAGACCTATTTACGGTTTTAAAAATAAAATTACAAACCTTGCACAAGTCTTTACAATCCTTGGGCTAAATGGAACAAAACAATCTTTATATAATTATTCTTTATCGCTCCTTACTCCAAAAAAATGGTCTGTATTTAAATTAAATCAAACATTATTTTATAATCTACAAGCACTCTTAAGTGTTCATTGGCATCAAATTTTACAATACTTAAATATAGATGATAAAGATATTGAATGTGCTATTACACTCCTACCATCTAGTATAATAATTTGTGATAGATTATTAAAAGATAATATGCAAGATATTAATCTCATTACAACCTCTAAAGCATTAGATTATAATACTATCATTAAACGTTTAACATCCTTAGATATTTTTGATATCTCTTGTCAAATTGTAAAATTATGGGAGATGCCTAAGCAGATAATTTGTATTATCCAAGCCTCGTCAGGAATTAAGCCATCAAGTGATGAAAATATCAATATACTTGCTAAATGGATGCATCTTTTATTGTTTTATGAACTTTCACAAGCTCAATTTATAGAAGCAGAACTAAATAATTTTATTGCTTTTAATATAGATTATGTTAGCGACATATATGATGATTTTATAAAATTAATGGAGATACAATGAGAGCTGTCGTTAAAAACAATATAGGAGTTTTTAATCCACAAGGTTTTTTAGATGGAAACAATACATCATCATTTTTTAATCTAGAAGATATTAAAATAGCAGAGCAGTTGCAAGTTGAAATATTATTAGTATCACTTAAAAAAGTGATTTTTTTTAACAATAATGGTATATCTATTCTTGTTCAATTATTATTAAAAATGAGATCTAAAAATCATGCTCTTATTGGTTTTTGTGATTATGATACAAAAAAATATGAAACTATTAAATCGTTTTATAAGGATAATTTAGTATTTTCGCTCTTTAAAACATACAATATTGCAACGCTTTTTTGTGCCTCTTTTAATAATCAAAATAAAACTGCTTTATTGTATAATGATGATCCATCACAACGCTCAGCTATGGCAATTGAGCTTTTTGAACGTGGACATAATCCAGTTATCGCTCAAACTAAAGAGGAGTTTAATGAAAAAGCTAAAACGCCTGAGAACTATTATGTTATCATTGAAGATACTTATCTAAATCTACTTGGTCAAAAAATAGCAACACGTGTAAAAGGCAATGCTGTTATTTATACTCTATCAGGTTTTTTAGATGCTGAAATATCTGATAATTTTGATATTATTTATCATCAAAACTCTTTACATGTAGGCTTTAGGCTATTTATTTTTGATACTTACCAAGTTGTTTCTATGAATATTCATGCTGTAAATTTTTTCACTAAGCTAAGCTCAAGTGCTGCAGAATATAATGCGATGATATGCTTTGCTGGGATGACCTTTGATAAAACACCAAAACAATTTAAACAAGATATGGAAGACTTTGGTATTTTATACTTTGATAGCATTGATGATATTTTTAAAAATGATGAGATACTCTCTTCTTTAAAAAATAATTCTTCTTTAAAAATAACTAATCAATCACTAAGTAAATTAATTGTCAAACAACTACCAAATTTTATAAATGCGGTTGCTTCCACTATGGAAATGATGACTGGTACAAAAGCGATCAAACAATCAATGGCAATGCAAACTTTAAATATAAGCAATAAGAAAACAAAATTTGCAAGTTCCATAGGAATATATGGTGCAATAGAGGGCATAATTATACTCATTTTTCCAATAGATGTTGCTCGTAAAAATTGCGAACTACTTTTAGGTGAAAAAACAGATAATAATCTTGAAATTTTAGACACTCTTGCGGAATTTGTCAATATTATAGGTGGAAGAATAAAGACATTGCTAAATGAACATAACGTTAGTGTTAATATCACTTTGCCTAGAACATATTCAAATATAGATGATCTATTAGCTGTTGTTGGCAGCAAAAAAGGAGTACAAGTTAATCTTGGGTTTGATAATGATCAGTTTACTTTTTTTCTAGCACGGTAGCTTTGCTAATCTTATTTACTTTTAATTATCCCCTCTTACTTATCTAAAATATTTTGCTTTTGTACGTTATTGACTTTTATTTGTTTTACTACGAAGCTGATAGTTACACGTCTATTTTTCGCCCGCCCTAGTACGGTTTTATTACTAGCTATCGCATTATATTGACTATACCCTACAGCTGCCAATCTATTGCCATTTATGCCATCTGACAATAATACTTTTACAACTGATACAGCTCTAGCACTAGAGAGTTGCCAATTGTCTGTATATGGTGAACCCTTTATGGGTGGCAAATTGTCTGTATAGCCATTAATTTGCATTACAACATTATGGGGTAATCGTTTTGCTATCAAAGCTACGCGTTTTAATAATAAAAGTGTGTCTTTATTAGTAATTTTTGCACTGCCTTTTTGAAACAACATTGATGCAGGTAAATTAATCATGAAACCCTGTTCAGAATGCTTTAAAAAGAGATTGGTTGTATTTTTTTCCTCTTTAATAATCTTATTGACATTAATCATAGCTTTTTTTATAATATTAGCTTGTCCATTTGATCCTTGTGCTGTTATTGTTAAAATTGCTTGTGAGCCACTTTGTAAAATACCTTTAGAGCCCATTAAAATTCCACTCTTTGAAATTTTTTTTGAGTTACCAGTTTTTTTACTTGCTTTATTTGATGCTTGCGAAGCTGGTGTTGGACGAAAATTATATATTTTAACAAATGCGGCTTTTACAGCTGCTAATTTTGCTTTATTGACCGATGCTAAAGCGTATAAAGCAATAAATAAAGCGAGTAAAAGACTTAAAAAATCCGCAAAAGGTACAGCCCAAGCCTCTCCGGCTGGACATTCACATTTTTTACATTTCTTTTTTGCCATCTTTGATTTCCATATTAATTAAATTGACTTTTTTTATCTTCGAGAGGTGATAAATAATTAAATAATTTATTTTCTAAAGTCCTTGGATTATCGCCATGTGCAATACCTACAATACCAGCCAATATAATATTTTTATCTGTTATTAAAATTTTAGTTTTATTTTTTAATTTACTTCCTATTGGTCCAATAAATAGATAAGCGCCGGCAATTCCAGTAACTGTTGCCGTAAACGCACCTGCAATTCCTTCAGCCATAGCTACTGGGTCGTTTAGTTTTTGTAATGCTAAAATAAGACCCATAACTGCACCAATAAGACCCATAACTGGACAAGTTTCACCAGCTAGTAACCAATAATGTGCGGCACCGTGATAATATTCTTCAGTTTCTTCGATTAAAGTCTCAAGCGTTTCTTCGATATCATCAATATCCATGCCATCAATTGTCATACTAAGTCCTTTTTTAAAAAACTCGTCATCAATATCTGCTACATGCGATTCAAGTGCCAGTATTCCATCTCTTCTGGCAATTGTTGCAAATTCTACAATTTGAGCAATTCGTTTTGAAAAATTAACAGGAGGTTTTTTAAAAACAATTTTAAGCTCTTTAAAGGCTGCCTTTACGCTATCACTAGCGGTTCCAGTCATAGCAGCTGCCATAGCTGTTGGAAAAACAATGACAAGTGACGAGATATGAACAAGGTGTAGCGGATTACCCCCATCTAATATATTTCCAAATGATAAAGTAGCAATTGATAAAAGCATCCCTAATATAACTGTTAAATCCAAAAATCACACTCCAAAAAAAGATTATCACGCATCAGACTCTTCATCTTAAGAAGTCTAGCTTAATATCGGTTAAAAATTACAGAAGTTTAACATAAAGCAAATTATAGGTACTTAATTATATAAAAAATGCAATATCTAAGTTTATAAAGTAAATATTTTGATAAAATTACATTAATTGATAACTATAAAGGTATTTTATGCTTGTAGCTCCTAGTATACTTTCAGCTAATTTTGGAAATCTTGCGGCAGATATTGAAGCAATATGTAAAGCTGGTTGTGATTTAGTGCATGTTGATGTCATGGATGGGCATTTTGTTCCAAATCTAACAATTGGGCCAGTTGTTGTAAAAGCCATCGCCAAAGCTGCTACAAAACCTCTGGATATTCATTTAATGGTACAAAACAATACGTTTTTTGTTGAATTATTTGCACCATTAAAGCCACAATATATCTCTTTTCATATAGAAGAAGAAAAACACCCTCATAGATTAATTCAAAAAATACGTTCACTTGGCATCAAACCAGCAATAGTTTTAAATCCTCATACTCCCGCAGAAGCTACTCGGTATTTGATACAAGATTTAGATATGATACTTCTTATGAGCGTAAACCCTGGTTTTGGTGGTCAAAGTTTCATACCAAATGTAGTGCAAAAGATTAAAAAATTAAAAAAATTAAGAGATGCTATCAATCCTAATTGTTTAATAGAGATTGATGGTGGTGTCACAGATAAAAATATAAAGCTCTTAAAGGATGCTGGAGTTGATATTTGCGTGGCTGGTAGCTATGTATTTAAGCATGCTTCGTATAAGCAAGCCATTGAAAATTTAAAAATATGAGAGTAAAAATTTGCGGTATTACATCTTACGAAGATGCTATAGTAGCCATAAACGCTGGAGCGGACGCTTTAGGGTTTGTTTTTTATGAAAAATCCCCAAGATTTATAGATAAAGATAGAGCAAAAAATATAATAAAAAAACTACCTCCGTTTGTTGAAATAGTAGGACTTTTTGTTAATGAAAGTGCTGATGTTATTAATGAAACTTGTTTACATATAGGTGCTTCATTAGCTCAAATCCATTTTGAGGCTAAAGATGAGCTGTTTGCCTCTTTAAAAATAAGATATATTAAAGTCATACTAGCAAAAAATAAAAATGATATATCAAGATATAGTCATGAATATCGATTAATTGATGCCTATTCTAGTGAATATGGCGGAAGCGGTAAAACTTTAAATCTTAATTGGTTTAATGATGTTGATTGTTCTAAAATTATTTTAGCTGGTGGATTAACTCCAAAAAATTTAAAACAGCTATCAAAATACAATTTTTTTGGAGTTGATGTAAGTAGTGGGGTTGAAAAAGCAAAAGGTATAAAAGATCCACAAAAAATTAAAAAGTTCATAATCAATGCTAGCAAATATTCCTCTAAATCATAAAACTCGTCAAAAATTGACAAAAGATGGTATATCTTTAAATGAATTATTACAACAATTAAATGATACTTCTCTAAATTTAGCTCTTGAGCTTTACAAGGCTCAAGGCTTAAATATCATTAAAAAAAATGAAAAATATTTTTATGAGAGTTGCTTTATTTCTCTAAAAGATGCCATATTTTGTATTGTAGATATTGAAACAAATGGATCTCAAGTAGATAAACATCAAATCATAGAAATTGGTGCGGTTAAAATTCAAAATAATCAAATAATTGGTAAATATGAAAGCTTAGTATATTGCAAAAATATTAATAAAAATATTGTACGCATCACCGGCATCAATGCAGAACAAACAAAAGATGCTCCACCCTTAAAACAAGTCATGAAAGAGTTTAGGTTTTTTTTAGCTGATTCTATTTTTGTAGCTCACGATGTAAAATTTGATTTTAAATTTATCTCTGCTATGATGAAGAAAGTTAATCTTGGTGAATTATTTAATCGCCATATATGCAGCATAGGCTTAGCTGAAAGAACTATAATTTCATACAGATACAGTTTGTCATATCTTAATGAACTATTAAAATTATATCAAGAGGCAACGCATCATAGAGCTATGTCAGATGCCATAACAACAACAAAACTGTTTATAAAATCATTAACTTTACTAAATGAAAATCAAGAAACAGTTGAAGACTTAATTAGATTTTCTAAACTGAATAAACGCCTAAAAAGACCAGAATTTGACAAACTGGCAAATATTTAAAAGCTAAAAATTTTATCTGGTTTGATATTGATGGCTATAATATCAATTATTCAAACTCTCCGATATTAATTAATTTATCATAACGCTGTCTTAATCTATCTTCATCTGATATATTTCGCAATATTACAAGTTCACGTAAAAAGTAATCTCCTACCGCTTTAGCTGCACCTATTTTATCTCTATGAGCGCCTATAATTGGTTCTTCTATGATATTGTCTATCAAGCCAGCGATTTTTAAATCTTCACTAGAAATTTTAAGAGCTTTTGTTGCAACGTCCACTTTTTTTATATCATTCCATAAAATCGCTGAGCAACCCTCGGGAGAAATAACACTAAAAACAGAATATCTCATCATAGCCAATCTATCCGCAACACCAATTGCCAAAGCTCCACCACTTCCACCTTCGCCAATAACTATTGATATTGTTTGCGTATTTAATTTCGAAAGTTCAAATAAATTTCTAGCAATTGCTTCGCTTTGGTTTCTCTCTTCTGCCCCTAAACCTGGATATGCTCCTGGAGTATCTATAAACATAAGTATAGGTAGATGAAATTTTTCTGCTAATTTACAGGCTCTAAGTGCTTTACGATAACCTTCAGGATGAGGCATTCCAAAGTTTCTTTTTAGTTTATTTTTTGTGCCTCTACCTTTTTGTTCACCGATCACAACAACTCTCTCATCACCTATATAACCCAAATAACATAATATTGCGGGATCATCACGAAACATTCTATCACCATGAATCTCATATTTATCTCGCATTAAAATATTTATATAATCAAGAGCATATGGACGATCTTGATGGCGTGCTAATTGAAGTTTTTGATAAGGAGATAAATTTTTATATGTTTTTATAACCTCTTTATTTAAATCTTGCGATAAAATCTCTATAGCCTGTTTGTCATGACGCACATCAGCTAAAATAATATCTTCTTGTATTTGTTTGATTTTTTGTTCAAAATCTAGGTAAATTGCCAATCTAATTCCTTAGAGTTTTTTAAAAATAACGACACCATTTGTACCACCAAATCCAAATGAATTGCTCATAACAATATCTATCTTTGCATCTCTTGATTTGTTTGGTACTATATCTAAATCACAATTTTCATCTGGTGTTTTATAATTGATTGTCGGTGGAATTATACCATCACGCATTGCCATGATTGATACAACTGCCTCTATTCCTCCAGCTGCTCCTAAACAATGCCCGATTTGTCCTTTAATTGAACTCATAGGTGGACATACAGTGTCTTTAAAAATCATTTTAACCGCAGCTGTTTCATTTTTATCATTAATTGCCGTTGAAGTTCCATGTGCATTGATATAATCTATTTTTGGTTTACCAGCCATCTCATAAGCTGCTTTCATGGCACGATACGGACCGTCTAAGCTTGGTGTTGTGATGTGATTTGCATCTCCACTTTCTCCAAAACCAATCACTTCAGCATAAATATTTGCACCCCTAGCTTTTGCGCTTTCGTACTCTTCTAATACAAGAGCGCCGGCGCCCTCACCCATAACAAATCCATCTCTATTTGCATCAAATGGTCTTGATGCTTCTTTTGGATTTTCATTATTTGTTGAGAGTGCTTTCATAGCTGCAAATCCGCCAACACCAGCACCAGTAATTGCAGATTCAGCAGCAACAATTAACATTTTATCAGCACCTTGACACATAATAGTTTTTACAGCTTCACTTACCGCGTGTGTACCAGCGGCACAAGCTGTTACTGCCGATAAATTAGGACCTTTTAAATTATGAGCAATTGACACAAAGCCACCTAACATATTCACTAAAGCAGATGGTATAAAAAATGGTGAGATGCGACGTGGTCCTCTTGTGTTTAAAATGATAGAATTTTTTTCAATTGCAGGTAATCCACCGATGCCAGATGCTGCTACTACACCAAAACGCTCCAAATTAATATCATCACTAAAATTAGCATCTAACATAGCTTCTTGTGCGGCTTTTAAGCCAAGGTGGATGAATCTATCAGCTTTTTTCACCTCTTTTGGGTGCATAACAGTTGTCGGATTAAAATCTTTAACCTCTCCAGCTACTTGTGAAGTATAACTGCTTGGATCAAAAAGCGTAATAGTATCTATTCCGCATTCTCCGTTACAAATAGCTTTAAATGCTTCTTCTTTATTATGTCCAACAGCATTTATCATCCCTAGTCCCGTTACAACAACTCTTCTCATTAATAAACACTCCTAAAATTTAATTAGATATTTTTATATAAAAATATCTAATTAAATACCTTTATATAAAAATATATTTTACAAGGCATTACCTTGTAAAATATAATACTACTTACTTTGTATATAATTTACAACGTCTTGAACAGTTTGAATCTTTTCAGCCTCATCGTCAGGAATCTCTATATCAAACTTTTCCTCAAGAGCCATAACCAGCTCAACAACATCAAGACTATCTGCACCCAAATCTTCTACAAATTTTGAATCTTCTTTAATCTCATCAGCACTTACACTTAGTTGTTCAACAACCACCATTTTAATATCATCTATTAGCGCCATTATAGCTCCTATTTTAAATATAAATCGAGAAATTATACCACATTTTATTTAATTATGCCATATTCATACCACCATTTACTTTTAAAGTTTCACCAGTTATATAGCTAGAATGGTCTGAGAGTAAAAACATAACCGCCTGTGCTACTTCTTTTGCATCACCAAAACGTCCCATTGGTATTTTTGATGTAAATGATTTTTTAATATTTTCACTTAACTTTTCTGTCATATCTGTTGCAATAAAACCAGGTGTAACAGAGTTATATCTAATACCACTTGAAGCAGACTCAAGTGCAAAACTTTTAGTCATGGCAATCATACCACCCTTGCTTGCTGCATAATTTACCTGTCCAGCATTACCAGTTTCACCAACGATAGATGATATATTTACAACTGCGCCGAATTTTTTCTTTCTCATAACCTTCATAACCTCGCGACATCCTATAAATGCTGATGTCAAATTAGCATTTATAACACTTGTAAAATCATCTACTTTCATACGAAGAGCGAGCTTATCGCGAGTTATGCCAGCATTATTTACAAGATAAGAGAGTTCGCCATCACTCTGCATAATCAGTTTAATAGCGTCAATGAAAGCATTTTCATCACTCACGTCAAAACCAATAACAGCAACCACTCCACCATCTGCTTCTATTATCTCTTTTATCTCGTCTGCTTCTTTTGCACCATTTTTATAATTAATCCAAACCTTTAGTCCATTTTTTGCTAAAGTTTTAGCAATTTCTGCCCCTATTCCTCGACTCGAACCAGTTACTAATACATTTTTACCACTAAATTTCATCTATCTTCCTTATATTAAACTATCGCTCATCTCTTTTGGTCTAGCAATATCCATCAATTTTAAAATAGTTGGTGCAATATTATTTAAACCGCCTTTATTCACGTGTACAATACCAGCTGCTACAACAAAACACCAAACAGGGCCAACTGTATGGCTTGTTAAAATATGCCCTTCTTCATCTTCCATTTTTTCACAATTTCCATGATCAGATGTTAAAACGAGTGCATAATCTCTCTCTTTTGCCTTATTCATTATGTGACCTATTTGCTTATCTAGCGTTTGTACGGCTTGCACGGCTGCTTCATAATTGCCAGTATGTCCTACCATGTCTCCATTTGCAAAATTTACTACTATAAAATCATAATCTTTATCCATACCTTTTAAAACCTCATCACAAACCTCTGATGCACTCATTTGTGGTTGTAGATCATACGTTTTTACCTTTGGACTTGGGATTAATACTCTATCTTCTTTGGGATATGGTTTATCTACTCCGCCATTAAAGAAAAATGTTACATGTGCATATTTCTCCGTTTCGGCAACATGAAGTTGACGTAATCCATGGCTAGATATTACTTCAGATAATGTATGTTTTGGTGGCTCTTTTTTAAACAGCACGGGATAAGAAAAACTTTTTTCATATTCAGTCATAGTTACAAGATATGTTTTAATATAATCTCGCTTAAACTCCTTAAAATCAGACTCACCAATCGCTCTTGTTATCTCACGCACTCTATCACTTCTAAAATTAATAATTAAAGTTGCGTCACCCTCTTTGAAACCATCATAAGCATCAAAAGCTACTGGCTGTATAAATTCATCTGTTACTTTTTCATCATAAGATTGTTGTATATATTTTTGTGCCGACATATCTGTTTTTGGAAATGCTTTTACAATGGCGTTGTAACCTGCTTCTATTCTGTCCCAGCGATTATCTCTATCCATAACAAAAAAACGTCCACCTATGGAGGCAATTTTTACATGTTTATTTAGATGTTCTTGTACCTGTTTGATATATATGGCAGAAGATGTTGGAGAAACATCTCTACCATCTGTTATGAGATGCAGATATACATCAATGCCCTGAGTACTTGCGATATCTGCTATGCCCATAAAATGCTCAATATGCGAATGCACCCCACCATCACTCATTAAGCCTATTAAATGTAATCTTTTTGAACTTTGCAATAGTTTTTTAAATTCAATATTTTCTTTAATACTATCATCTTTTAACGCTAAAGAGATTTTAACTAAGTCTTGATACAAAACTCTTCCACTACCCATAGTCATATGCCCTACTTCTGAATTACCCATCTGTCCCATAGGTAGCCCAACACTTAATCCAGAAGTATCTATCAGTGAATATGGTACATTTTTAAAAAGATAATCATATGTAGGTTTTTTGGCATTATAAAATGCATTAAACTCTTTTCGTGGGGAATATCCAACACCATCAGTAATGACTAAAATAGCTTTTTTTGACATAATAAAATCCTTTTAGAGATATCCTTAAACTAAAAACTAATATGATTATACTATAATACACGTTTAAAATTCGTTTAGGATACTTTTTTGCTTTATTGGTTGCATATTTATTTTCATATAAACTTACTAGGTTATTTAACTGTGCGTGGTGGTATCGCATTTTGTTTGGGTTTGATTTTTACCATATTTTTGATACCTTTATTTATAAAGTGGGCCCGCAAAAATGAAAGAATTCAACCCATATATAATTTAGCGCCAGATGGACATAAAAGAAAAGTAAATACGCCAACTATGGGTGGGATAGTTTTTATAACTGCTACTATTATATCTTCTTTACTTAGTGTAAATTTAACAAATTCTTATGCTATTGGTGCATTATCTATACTAATTATTTTTACTTTGATTGGTTTTGAAGATGATTTCAAAAAGATAATCTCTCAAAAAAACACAACTGGATTATCTGCAAAAGCTAAATTACTTGTTCAATTACTTAGTGCTGGCGGTATCTCTTTTTATTTATATCATTTTACACATATAAATACGCAACTATATGTTCCATTTTTAAAAGAGCCTTTATTTAATATGCATATTTTAGCCATTGTTTTTTGGACATTAGTAATCGTATCTACTTCAAATGCTGTTAATTTAACTGATGGTCTGGATGGATTAGCTACTGTTCCATCTATTATCGCACTTGCATCGCTTGGCTTAATCGTTTATGCAACAGGAAACTATATAATAAGCAGTTATCTGCTTATACCATACTTCAATGTAGGTGAGGTTATGGTCATTAGCGCAGCACTTATGGGTTCACTTTTTGGATTTTTATGGTTTAATTGCAACCCCGCAGAGATTTTTATGGGTGATAGCGGCTCACTTAGTATTGGTGCATTTATCGCCTATCTCTCTATCATTTCTAAGAGTGAAATTTTATTACTGCTGATTGGTTTTATATTTGTAATTGAAACGTTTTCGGTGATTTTGCAAGTTGGTAGTTTTAAATTACGTAAAAAACGTATCTTTTTAATGGCTCCGATTCATCACCATTTTGAGATGAAAAAGTGGTCTGAAAATAAAATTATTATAAGATTTTGGATAATAGCCATTATTTCAAATTTAATTGCTATCATTACCTTAAAGATTCGCTAAATGAAAGTTATCTCATTTTTTGGGTACGCAAATACAACAAAAAAATTAGCTTTACATGTAAAAAATAGCGACGCAGATACAAGAATAGTTTTTTATGATGATAAAGTTACAAAACCTTTTACCGACAAGCATGGCTTTTTTCTAAAACCACCGTCTGAATTTAACGCTAAATATTCATCACTTGAAATTTCTTCGCCAGGTATTGCACCTTCTCACCCACTAATTTTAAAAGCAAAACATCTTATAAGTGAATATGATTATTTTACAAAGACTATGCCATTTTCTATCTGGATTAGTGGAACAAATGGCAAAACAACAACAACGCAGATGTTACAACATCTGCTAAAAAGCAGAGGTAGCGTAGCTGGTGGAAATATCGGCACTGCTTTAGCATCACTTGATATACAAGCTCCGATTTGGATTCTTGAGACAAGTAGTTTTACGCTTCATTATACAAATAAAGCAAAACCAAATATTTACATTTTACTACCAATCACACCTGACCATCTTTCTTGGCATAATAATTTGCAAAACTACACACAAACAAAACTAAAGCCTCTAAACAAAATGCGCGAGGGTGACATTGCAATCATTCCAAAACACTATAAAAATCTCATTACATGCAAAGCTTATATAATTTTTTATGAGGATGAACATGATTTATCTAAAATATTTAATATCAAACTAGATAAAATAAATTTTAAAGGGGTATTTTTATTAGATGCTGTACTTGGTCTTTGTATAGGTAAAATCTTATTTAATGAGGTTGATTATAAAAAGATTAACTCATTTATTTTAGATTCTCATCGTCAAGAAAAAGTGTTTGATAAATATGAACGATTGTGGATAAATGATACAAAAGCAACAAATATAGACGCATCAAAACAGATGCTTAAAATATATCAAAATAAATATATACATCTTATCTTAGGTGGCGATGATAAAAACATCAGCATGGATACACTTTTTGATTATCTAAAAACCTTACATGTAAGCATTTACGCAATAGGTAAAAATCATGAAAAAATAGTTGCTTTATCAAAAAAATACCATCTTACATGTAAAGATTGTCTAATTTTAGATGAGGCGGTTAAAGAGATAAATAAAAGTTTAACCACACAAGAAGTAGCTATACTTTCTCCAGCAGCAGCTAGTTTAGATCAGTTTCAATCTTACGCACACCGTGGAGATAAATTTAAAAAAATAGTTGCTTTATTATGAATTTAGAAAAGTTGATCAAACAAAATGATATCACAGTTCCAGATAGTTTTGCATACAATATTCAAAAATATAAAGAACATTTATTTAAATGGAATAAAATTCATAATTTAACGGGCGCAAAAGATGAAGCATCAATTGATGAGTTTATTTTAGATGCTCTGCTGCCAATCACTTTCTTGCCATCTGTTACAAGTATTATGGATATAGGTAGTGGTGCTGGGTTTCCTGGTATGATACTCGCCTTTGCTTTACCTAACACCAAAATAACATTAGTTGAGCCATTAAATAAGCGAGCCAGCTTTTTACAATTTATTAAAGCTAGTTTAAATCTTACTAATGTTGAAGTAAAAAAATGTAAAGTCCAAGAGCTTCAACATCAAACATTTGATATAATAACATCACGTGCTGTTACAAATACACAAATGCTTTTAAAGTTAAGTAAACCTTTTAGAGGCTTATCTACAATATTGCTATTTTTTAAAGGCGAAAATGTGTATAACGAAATTGATAATAGCTATGATTATGAAGTTATTAAAACTAATAAAAGACACTATTTAATTTTAAAGGGATAAATATGTTTAAATGGTTAATGGTTATAGCTGTTGTTTATATTGTATATACAATGTTTATAAAAAAACAGCCTATTAAAAATCAAAAAGCAAAAAAAGCAAAAAAATTAGATAGCAACGATATGGTTGAGTGCAGTACATGCGGTATTTTCGTATCTGTTGATGAAGCTATTATCTCAAATAAAAAATATTACTGCTCTAAAAAATGCTTAGAAGACGTATCATGATTTTATTTGGTCATAGGTTTATAAAGAGTGAAAAATTCTATCATGTTGATAGTATTGAATCAATATTAAAAACTCCACCAAATAGTTTAATTTATATAACTTTTAAAGAAGAGGAATTAGATATTATCAATCATTGTATAGAGCAAGATATACGATTTGCTTTGCATGTAAATAATATTACTGAGCTAATATATGCTGAAAATTTTAGTGCTAGCTATATCACTATCGATGCAATTTTGGCAAAAGATGCACAACAAATAGCAGACAAATATCTCTTTGACGCAAAAATTTTAGTTCATGCAATAGATGAAGGTGAGATACAAGAATTTGCATATCAAGGTATGGATGGTGTTATTTTTAGTGATGCAATCATCAAAATAACCTCTTAAACCTTAGAAAATAATTATTTTTATCTATTTAATTTTATGATTTATAATGGCGGATTTAAAAAATGTTATACTTCCATCATGAATTATGTATCAATATTAAAAGAACACAGTCTTAAAGTGACGCCTCAACGATTAAAAATTTTATCAATTGTTGATAAAACAGGTCATATCGATATAGACAATCTGTTTATAAAAATCACACAGTCTTTTCCCTCAATTTCGCTAGCAACATTGTATAAAAATATACATATTATGCTTGAATCATTTCTAATTTCTGAACTAAAAATTCCAAATATGAAATCGAAATATGAATTAACAAAAGCTCCACATGCACATCTTTTATGCGAAAAATGTAACAGTTTTATCGATTTTTCTCTTAATATTGATAAAATAGAAGAAGAGATAGCCAATCGCAGTCACTACAAGCTACATTCAAACACATTAATCTTTTCTGGTATCTGTCCAACTTGCAAAAACAGATAAGTGCCTACGCCCCCATAAAGCTATAAAAATATAATTTTACCCACTTTTTTACCTAAAATTAAGTATTTTATCAATATAATTCATAAAAGAGAAAGATTATTCTTTAATAAAAATTAGGAGATATGATGAAAGCAATCGTTATAAGTGGCATCTTAACAGTATCATTAATGGCAACATCATTAATGCATGAAGCAAAACAAGCTGGATTAAAACCAATCCCAACAAATAAGCAAGAGCTTTTTAAGCTCATAAATAATCCGAAAAATCCCATAACTAAAGTAAAAATCAATCTAGGAAAACAGCTCTATTTTGATCCGAGACTCTCTGGTAGTGAGCAGTTAAGCTGTAATTTTTGTCACCACTTAGGTCTTTATGGTGCAGATGGATTGGGAGATGCAGTTGGTAATAAATGGCGACACAACATACATCATCTAAATTCACCAACTGTATATAATGCAGTATTTAATAAACGACAATTTTGGAATGGTCGTGCTAAAGATCTTGAAGCTCAAGCACAAGGTCCGCTTCAAACTCCGTTTGAAATGGCGGCTACAAAAAGTCATGTTGTTAATGTAGTAAATTCTATACCAGAGTACAAACAAGAGTTTAAAAAAGCTTATGGAAATAAAAAAATAACATTTCCTTTAATAGCTGATACCATTGCATCGTTTGAGCGTGTTTTAGTTACTCCAGCACCTTACGATAAATTTTTAAATGGCGATAAAAATGCTTTAAATAGTGCACAAAAACAGGGGCTTAGAACTTTCATAAAACTAGGCTGTGTAAGTTGTCATAAAGGCATAAATCTAGGTGGAGAGATGCAACCTTTTGCAATATATGCAAAATATCAATTCGCAGATATTGGAGATTTTAAGGGTAATAAAAGTGGACTCATTAAGGTACCAACACTTAGAAATATCTTAAAAACAGCTCCATATTTTCATAATGGCGCAGAAAAAACAATAACTGGTGCTATAAAAGAGATGGGAAGAATACAATTAGGTATCAAAATTACTAACCAGCAAGCTCTTAGTATAAAAGAATTTTTCACATCTTTAACAGGAAAGAGACCAAATTTTTCATATCCACATATTCCAGCATCAACAGCTACAACTCCAAAACCTCCAAAATCACCGTTAAAGCCACATATAGACTATAAACTTTAAAGAATAAAAAAGTTATAATGAGCGTATGAATTTATTACGCTCGTCCATGTCTAGCTCCAAAACTCCTGCCCTTTGGGTCTTAGTTGTTATGACCTCTATTGGGCCATTTGGAGATACAGAATACACACCTTCACTACCTCGCATAGCACAAGACCTACATGTAAACTACTCGGCAGTACAGCAATCTATGACAGTTTATCTACTTGCTTTTGCTATTATGCAACTTTTTTATGGTCCGCTCTCAGATAGAATTGGTCGAAAACCAGTCGCATTATGGGGAGCTTTTTTATTTATTATTGGCTCTTATGTATGTTTTATTAGTATGAATTTAGATATGTTATTAGTTGGTAGATTTTTACAAGGTCTTGGCTCATGTGCTGGAGCAATTATGAGCTCTAGTGCGGTGCGAGATAGTTATACTAAGGATAAGATTGAAATTATTTATGCAAAAATAAATGCAGCGTTTGCTCTAGCACCAGCATTAGGTCCAATCATTGGAGCAATTGTTGATGATAGCTATGGTTGGCATGCTAATATGCTAATTCTTTTAGTTCTTGGATTACTTTTATTTTGTATTTTATTGCTCTTTTTTCCTGAGACACATGCGCCAGATAAGATGCAACAACTATTCCCAAAACAGATATATTTAACATATACAAAATTATTTTTTCATCCTGATTTTATACCAGCAATTTTTATTAATGGTATCGCCATTGGTGTTGTTTATACTTCACTCACCGAAGGACCATTATTGGTAACAGATACGCTAGGACTCTCATCAAGGTGGATTGCTGTAGTTGCGCTTGGAATTTTAATTGCATTTGTGCTTGGCTCAATTGCTGGGATGTATTTAGAAAAAAAGATGTCCTCAAAAAAAATTATACAAATTGGTCTTATTTTAATTATAGCTGGTTCATTTTTATTAACTATTGTTGGATATATAAAATTTATTTTTCTTTGGAGTACACTACTACCAATCATGCTTAGTTTTTGCGGTATAGCCCTCATTGTTCCAAATGCTGTTGCTGCTGCTATGCGACCTTTTAAACACATAGCAGGTGCTGCATCGGCTATGACAGGATTTACTCAAATGGGCATAGCAGCATTAGCAAATATTGGAGTCAGTCTGCTCCCTTTTAATCCAGTGTATTCATTATCGATTATTTTTATGATTTTAGCTACTCTTGGTTTAGCTGCTCATAAACTTGGATTTAAAGGTGTTCTTAATCAGTTATAATTCGAGTCAGATACTCTTTTAAACCAACTAAAATTTCATAACTAATCGTATCACAGCTTTTAGCATAAGTTATGGCATTATCAAAAATACAAATTTCATTCTCTATACAATTAGCAACAAAATTATCCATCGAAATACGACCTAAAATTTTATATCCTGCAGATGTCTTATGAATGTTTGAGCCAGCTCGCATGAGTCCATCTCCATATCCTAAATCATAAGTACTTATGTGCATATCCTCTAAAGCTTCAAATGTGCCTCCGTATCCAACGCGAGTACCTTTTTTTAAAATACTCAAAGATATTTTAGAAGCAAAAAGAGATAAAACAGGCTTTAAATCTGTAGCTTTTTTATAAAGAGTTATATTTTTTTCCAAACAACCATAAGCTGCAATACCAACTCTTATCATGTCATGCATGCACTCATTAGCACGAAAAAGTGCTGCAGAATTTTGAGAATGAAAATTTAATTTAGTTATATTATATTTTAATGCCATAAGGCGTGATAACTCTTTTATTTTATTAAATTTTTGCTCTTGTATAAACCATTGTGTGCCAAGCTCATCGGCATATCCATGATGAGTAAAAACACCCTTTACATGTAAGCCTTGATAGTGGCATTGTAAAAAAACATCTTCTAATTCATCAATATTCACTCCATTACGATTCATGCCACTATTTACTTTTATCTCAACTTGCGTATTTTTTGGAAATTTTTTAATGATAGCGATATCGTTAATCGCATAAATAATATTTTTAGATGCAACATTTGGGATATCAGATAAAACTAAGATATACTCGAACATTTTACGTATCGCAAGCGCCTCTTTTTGATTTTTTACAACTGCTTTTGTAATACCATACTCTTTACAAAGCGTTGCTATTAAAAGAAGCCCGTGTCCGTAAGCATTATCTTTTAAAACTACTGCGATTTTATCTTTAGATGATGATATCTGTGTAATAATATCAAGATTATTCAAAAATGCTTTTTTACTGAGGTTAATATGTGCCATAATAAAATTATATCTCATCTTCAGCAAACATCAAGACGTTTGATAGCTGAATTTGAACATCAAAGCTTTATTCAAGTCATTTTTCCGCATAAAGATACGGATTGGATAGACTATTTAGCATTAGCAAAAAAAACTTTTACTAACATCATCAAAACAATAGCAAAATATGAAAAATGTATTGTTGTCTGCGTGAATATTCAAGATACAAAAAGGCATTTTGCAGATACTAAAAATATAGAATTTATAAAGTATCAAACAGATGATACATGGGCTAGAGATTGTAGTGCGATTAGTATTTGTGAAAATGGTGAAATTAAACTACTAAATTTTACATTTACAGGATGGGGCGATAAATTTAATGCTATAAAAGACAATAATATGAATCAAGCTATCTCACATTTTTATAAACACAAGATGATAGATATCGATTTTATTTTAGAGGGTGGTGCGATAGAGAGTAACGGTCATGGACTATTGCTAACAACTTCAAGGTGCATGTTAAATAGAAATAAAACATATAATAAAAAACAAACAATAATTTTTTTAAAAAATATCTTTGGAGTCAAAGATATTTTGTGTCTTGATTATGGATATTTAGCTGGCGATGACACCGATTCGCATATAGACACTTTAGCTAGATTTATAGATAAAAAAACTATAATATACATCACATGTAAAGATAAAAATGATGAACATTATCAAGAACTTTTAAAAATGCAAGAGCAGTTATGTAATTTTGCAAATAAATATAATCTAAAGTTAATCCCTTTACCTTTTACTGATGCCTTATATTATAATAATGAAAGATTGCCAGCAACATACTTAAATTTTTTAATTATAAATAGTGCTGTTTTAGTACCTATTTATAGCGTTAAACAAGATGATAAAGCTCTTGCTATATTTAGAAAAACTTTTAAAAATAAAGAGATTATACCGATTGATTGTTCCATTTTAATACGTCAACATGGTTCACTTCACTGTGTTAGCATGCAGTTTGCATAAAATAAATTATAAAAATTATAAAAAAAAACTAATGCATTATTAAGAAAACTATAATAATAAATTTGATACTATGTTGTATATTGTTTGAAAATATTATTTTTAGATAATATAGAGTTAAAGAAGTTGGGGGAGGTATAGGAATAATGCGTATTATTAGTTTTTTACTAATTCTTATTACGATGTCTTGGAGTATGATTATCTACAATAAAATAAAAGGGCAGGATGTAGTGAATGTCTTGCATAAAATTGGATATTCTGCACATCTAACAACAGATAATGGCGGAGATCCGAAGATTATCACTAAAATGGAGGGGGTTACAAGCTATATATATTTTTATAGCTGTACTGGTAATAAAGGTGATAAGATATGTAAGTCTATTAAATTTTATAGTCCTTTTGCTACTGTTATTAGTCCACAAAAAGCTATGAAATGGAATCGAAGCAGACGATTTAGTGATGCCTACACCTCAACTAAGGGACATGCGAGACTTGAGAGTGATGTTGAAACAGCGGGGGGAATAACGCAAGCTAATCTTATTCATATGATTAATTTATGGGATATCAATTTATCTCACTTTTTAAAATTCATAAATTGGTAGTTCAAAATATCATAAATAATCAATTTTATACACTGTAAAAGTGTATAAAATTTTTTAATTAACATTAATGTAACATTTTTTTCCTAAGATGCTTTTTTAAATTTAAAGGGGAAAAATATGAAAATATTAATACTTATCTCGTCAGCAACAATATTATTATCTCAAAATATTTGGTTAAAAGATATTAATATCACGTCATCACCAGTTTCAAACTCAAAACCTGTGCTATCAGTAAATTTAGCATCAACACTTACACAAAATCATCCATCTATCTCCATGATAAGACGTGCAGCAACATCAAACAATATCATCATAAGAGGCATGGATAATGATAATATTAATGTAATAGTAAATGGGACAAAAACTTATGGTGCATGTCCAAATAAAATGGATCCTCCAATCTCACATGTAGATACAAACGATATAAAAAGTATCAAAATTATAGAAGGTCCCTATGATGTAGAAAATTTTAATACATTAAGTGGATTGGTTAAAATTAAAATGAGGCAACCTAAAAAAGGCTTACATGGGAATATTAATACAAATTATGGTTCATATGATTATAAGAATTTAGGTATAAATATAAGTGGGGGTAACAGTATTGTTAAACTATTAGTGAACGGACAAATTACATCAAGTAATCAATATAAAGATGGGCAAGGTAACACTTTAGCACAACAAACAAAAAATAAAGCACCTCTAAAAAACCAATATAAAAATCAATATTTCAGTAAGCAAGCATATAAAAGAAAAAATTTTGTTATTAAAACATTTATTAATATAACTACAAATCAGAAACTAAAACTAAGCTATACGGCAAGTAAAAATAATGATATTTTATATCCTTCAACTGCCATGGATGGGATTTTTGATAATTCAAATCTTTATAATATAAAATATAATATTAAAGGCATTGGAGCCTTTTCAAAAAAACTACAATTGCAATATTATCAATCTAATGTTAATCATCTTATGTCAAATCAATATAGAAAATCGCCGACATTAAAAACAAATCATTTAAAATCTAAAATGCAAGGAATTGAATTAAAAAATCAATTTGATATCTCAGGCTATAAACTAACGGTGGGACTAAAAAGTAGCAAACGATATTGGAATGGTGCCTTTAGCATGAACAATATATTTAAAATAGAAGATATTCCAAATGTAAGCACATACAATAATGGTATCTTTATAAAATTACATAAAAAAATAGGTCGTTTTTCCTATACAGTAGGTTCTAATTATATTATCTCAACAATAAAATCACCATCTTACACTACTAAAAAGTTTAATTCTTTAAATGGATATATTTTAACTGACTACAAATTAAATCCACATAATAAATTAATATTTGGTATTGGCAAATCTTCTCGTCTACCAGATGCAAAAGAGTTATATTTTAAATTACCAACTGGTATGATAGGAAATAAAAATCTAAATCAAGTATCAAATTATGAAACAGATATCAGTTTATATAGCAGTTATGATAATTTTCTTATTAAAACTAAAATCTTTTATTCAAAAATTAAAAATTATATTATCTATAACGCACAGGTAAATACAAATAATTACCAAAATATTGATGCCTCCATCTATGGTTTTTCAATTAATAGTTCTTATTTTATAACAAATAAATTAGCATTAAAAATTGGTTCAGCCTACCAAAGAGGAGTCAAAGACACATTTGCAACAAATCAGCATGATAAAAATTTGCCAAATATAACACCACTAAAAGTAGATACCTCTTTAACATATACTTATAGCCATAACTCCTATATTCAAGCAAAAATCGTAGCATACAAAGCATGGAATAAATATGATAGTGATGATGGAGAACAAAAAATAGGTGGTTGGTCAATATTAAATTTAAAAACTTCACATAAATTTAATAAACATCTAATTTTTGTAGCTGGCATTAAAAATTTATTTAATAAAACATATATTATGAGTAATACATACAAAGCCTTGGCTCTCTTAAGTGGAGGCAATAATATTATGCTATTAAATGAGCCTGGTCGCTATTTTTATATCAATTTAACTATAAGATATTAAAGATATAGCCCTCTTAAGTCTATGTTACTTATTGTTATTTTATTAGTGATATAATCATCTCTATGTTTATTAAATAATGGGGAGACTATAAGCTAATGATATCATCAAAGAGAAAGATTATTTCACTTTTAAAACCTGCAGATATACAAATAAATGGAGATAGAGCTTGGGATATACAAGTTCACAACGAAGATCTTTATGATCAAGTTTTTAAAGGTGGTTCTCTAGCTTTTGGAGAAGCTTATATGGATGGATGGTGGAGTGTCAAAAAGCTTGATGAATTTTTAACAAAGATTTTTCTAGCGAAACTTGATAGCAAAATAAAACCATTAGCCATGGTACCTTTTGTATTAAAAGCACATTTACTAAATGTACAAAAAGGTAAACGAGCATTTAAAGTAGGGCAAATTCATTATGATATTGGTAATGATTTATATGAACGAATGTTAGATAAAAGAATGACTTACACTTGTGGTTACTGGGGGCCTATAGGTCATCTCCAAAAAGCCGATAATCTTGACATGGCACAAGAAAATAAATTAGATATGATATGTCAAAAACTAGGATTAAAAGCTGGTGATAAAGTGCTAGATATCGGATGCGGATGGGGAAGCTTTATGCGTTATGCTGCTGAAAATTATGGCGTGAGCTGCGTTGGAGTTTCAGTTTCAAAAGAACAGGTAAAACGTGGAAATAGCTTAAAAGGTGATCTACCTATAGAGTTTAGATTGCAAGATTATAGAGATATCCATGAAAAATTTAACCATATAGTATCCATTGGAATGTTTGAGCATGTTGGGTATAAAAACTATAAAACTTATATGAAAATCGCGGAAAAAAATTTAAAAGATGATGGTTTATTTTTATTGCATACAATTGGTACAAATATCAGCACAACTAAAACTAATCGCTGGATAAATAAATATATATTTCCTAACTCAATGCTACCATCTCCTGCCCAAATTTCTAAAGCTATTGAAAAGCATTTTGTTATAGAAGATTGGCATAATTTTAGCATTGAATATGATTACACGCTTATGGCTTGGTATGATAATTTTGTTAAAGCTTGGCCACAATTAAAAGATAAATATGGGGAAAGATTTTATAAGATGTGGGAATTTTATCTACTCTCTTCAGCAGCATCCTTTAGAGCCAGACACAACCAAGTCTGGCAAATTGTTTTATCAAAACTCGGTAAAAGAGACGGATACACTAGAATTTGTTAATCGTCTGACACTTTGAAATTTAGCTGTTTTAATAATTGTGTGGAATTATTAGAATCTCTCAACTCGTATATTGATATTGGTTTATTTGGCGAAATACTTATTTCTAACTCATCTGGTTCTTTTATAAAGCCGATAAAAGCTTTTGTTAGCTTCTCGTTAAATTTTTGATTTGTCTGCTTTAATATTTGTAAATTTGCCTTTAATTTGCTTATCAAACTATTTTTATAACTATCCACACTTTCATGCATTCGATTTGCTAGTAATTTAAAGATACGATTTGCTAATGATTTATCTTTATATTTTACAGACAGTTCTCCAATTTTTATAGTTTGTGGTGCTAATCTCATCTGCATCATAAGACCAACAAGCGAATCAACATTAAAAAACTTTACTTTATATTTAATTTTACCAGCATGTTTTAAATCCAAAGACATCTCTTTTACATCTAACTCTTTATCTCTTGTATTAAATTTATAATTAATTTTTATTTTTGATGTCAACTTACTATATCCAAGAGTTTTTAACATATTTACAAATAAAGGATTTGTTTGGCTTAAACTTTGTAAATTTAAAGCTAAACCCTCAACTTCTATATTCATATATCTTGGTGTTTTATGTTTTGTGTCTATTGAATTTATTTCAACTTCATGAATAGATACAGGTCTTTGTCTGTTTGTATTAATTTTAACATTTTTTAAAGTAACGGCGAGCGTAAAAGGATTAATTGATGCATCTTTATATGTAACAAGTCCAGCTGGCATACCTGAAAATATGGAATTTAGCTTATTTTGTAAACTTTCATGTATTACAATGCTATAAACTATAAAAATAATAATAATTAAACCAATAATAGATAGCCTGATAACTTGTGGTGGTATCTTTTTTTGTACATTCATATGCTTGATCCTTTTAATTTTTATATTATTGGTGCATTATATAACAAAACTATTTTTATTACAATATAATCTTAACTCTTTTTGTTGTTTTTGGTATGGGCTTATAAGGTTGTCTTGATATTAGATGGCTATTTACATAATATATGGATTTAAATGGTTTTATCAAGGGTGGAGAGATATGTTTTACTAAGTAACTATTGATATTTTTATTCATTTTTTTTACATAAGATATAAAAATCTTTTTTTGTCTTCCCCATAGCCTTTTTGTTACTTTTTGTACAACCAACTCTGGATTGATGGCTCTGCCATATCTATAAACACCAAAATGTAAATGTGGTCCAGTTGAAAGCCCTGTTACACCGACATACCCGATTGTTTGTCCCTGTTTGACATATTTACCTACTTTTATACCATGCTTGAAATATTTTTGATGTGCATACAAAGTAACATATCCCTCTCCATTAGCAATTTTTATAACATTGCCATATCCTCTAATCCAGCCCGCATAAATTATTCGGCCAGATGCCGCTGCATGTATTGGAGTGCCTACTACTACTGCATAATCAACACCAAAATGTGGGCGATAAATGTGTAAAATCGGTTGCCATCGCCTGAGTGAAAAACTTGAACTTATCCATCCTCCTTTAACAGGTCGTATAAAAATAAACCCTTGAATTTGGTGACCTTTTTTATTATAATATCTGCCTTTAAAATTATAAACATAATGTCGTACATTTTTGATTTGAATCATAGCAACCAATAATTCTGGCATGGAAAAAACCCTACCGAAACGATATTTTTGATTGTAAACCATTACAATTTTATCACCCTTATGAATATCTCTTTTAAAATTTATAGATTTTTTAAAGCTATCAATAAAAAGCTGAGCTAGTTTTTTTGAATTAGTATCTTTTAAAATATCATAATATGGAGAATGATTAATATAAAGAACAAAGCCTTCGCGCTTTGTTGTGCTTACAATAGGTATTAGTTTAAAAGTTGCAGAATTTTTTGTTTTTACTATATGGATTTGAAGCACATCGCTTATTGGTATTAAAACTTGCTCGACTGTGCCATTTTTATCCTTTAAAATCTGATAATGAACACCCTTTCTTATTTCTGCAATCGCTTGTTGATTGCTATTACTTAAATTGTAATACAGCTGTTTTATTGGTAGATGATTTTTTTGTAAAAATTGAAGATATGTTTTACTATTCCACCTTAAATACTTCACTTGCGATGAAAACAATAAAATAGGCAAAGCCAATAAAATAAAAAATCTAACCATAAAAAAATCCCTTAAAAAATTTCGTCATTATACCTAAGCTTGACTAACACAAAGGTTTATTTGATATAATGCTAAGAGGGGATAGTTAAGTACCTATCCAAAAAAAAGATATCCTTAAGTCTAAATCATACAATGGGAAATAAGCAAATGAAAAAACATGTACTACTACTTATACTAATTTATTCAACAATTTTTGCAACCGTTATCAAAAAACAGATTCTTAGTGTTCACAACAATAAAGCAACCATTAAAATCAATAATATTAACGTAGGAATAAGTGGCTTTGTCGTAAAGCATATTAATAAAAACTATAATTATATTGTAAAATACGCAGTAGTAACTGCGTATAATAAAAAAACTCATATAGCAGTATTAAAACTTAGTAAATATATTGGACTAAAACAGCCATATTTACCAAATCTAAATCTAAAGGTTACGACTGCTGATAGTGTCTATCTGGCGTTTGGTTACAACAGAGCCTTGCTTATTGCTCCAAATCAACAAACCTACATTCGCATTACAAAAGCTTTACCATCACTGCAATGGATACACCCAGATATTTTTGCTACATTATTGTCAGTAAATGGGCATCCTTCGCCATTAAAAAGTGATTTTCATCAAATATGTAATACCTCTGCTATTGGACTTTTATATTTTTATATGGATAAAACTCTTTTTACACTTGATTGTAAAAGCTTCAAAATTCTACAAATTTCACCAGCACCACTTAGGCAGACACCTATTCAGCTACCATTTTATAATCGTATTGGCAAGATACAAAGTAGTTGGTTTGGTTCTGGGCGTCACCGTCTGAAATCTTTTGCATCATATTATTTTAAATTACTAATACAAAATAATAAGAATAATAAACAATTATATAATCTCATTAAAATAAAAGAAAAAAAATCCATATAAGGTATAGCACATGGTTGATGAAACTCATATACAGTATTTTAAAAATATTGTAGGTTGTGATAATATTTATGACGATAAAGCACATCTTCGTGCTTATTCTTATGATGCTACACGTTTACATTTTAATCCTGATGCCGTTATCTTCCCAAGAGATGAAGATGATGTGAGCAAAATTTTAAAATATTGTAACCAACATAAAATTATTATAGTTCCTCGTGGTGCAGGAAGTGGTTTTACAGGAGGTGCACTGCCTAGTAATGGTGGAATTGTACTTGGTTTTGAAAAACATATGAATAAAATTCTTGAGATAGATATGCAAAATATGGTAGCAGTAGTACAACCTGGTGTTATAAACATGGATCTACAGCATGCAGTTGAAAAAGTTGGACTTTTTTATCCGCCAGACCCAGCTAGTCAAGATTATTCATCTATTGGGGGAAATGTTGCTGAAAATGCTGGTGGCATGCGAGCAGCAAAATATGGAATAACAAAAGACTATGTCATGGCCATGCGTGCAGTTTTACCAAATGGAGATATCGTAAAAGCTGGTAAAAAAACAATTAAGGATGTAGCAGGATACAACATCAGCGGTATTTTAATCGCATCTGAAGGAACCTTAGCTGTTACAACAGAGATAACTTTGAAATTACTTGGCAAACCCAAATTAACAAAAACAGCTATGGGAGTTTTTAATAATGTGCAAAGTGCGATGCAAGCAGTTTATAAAACAATAGCAAGTGGCATCACGCCAGTTGCTATGGAATTTTTAGATAATCTCACAATACGAGCAGTAGAACAAACATTCCATAAAGGTCTCCCTATTGATGCAGGAGCTATTTTGGTGACAGATGTTGATGGTAATTTAGAAGATGATTTAGATTTTCAACTATCAATGATTGAAAAAATGTTTCGTCAAAATGGATGTTTTGATTTTAAAATTGCAAAAACAAAAGAAGAGGCTGCTGATATCTGGTTTGCAAGACGTAATGCATCTCAATCACTAAGTATTTATGGAAGTAAAAAAATCAATGAAGATATTACAGTTCCACGTTCAGCTCTACCAAAATTACTAGAAGAATTTGATTTAATTGCTAAAAAATATAGTGTAAATATACCATGTTTTGGACATACAGGTGATGGCAATGTGCATACAAACATCATGGTTGATGGAAATGATGCTAAGCAAGTTGAGATTGCATATAAGGCAATAGAAGAAGTTTTTCAAGCAACTATTGATTTAGGCGGAACATTAAGCGGTGAACATGGCATAGGTATATCAAAAGCTCCTTACATGAATATGGCATTCACACATGAAGAGCTAAATTTATTTAAGACAATAAAAAGAGCCTTTGATCCAAATAATATTTTAAATCCTCATAAAATGGGACTTTAAAAAATTAATTTAGGAAAATTTTTAGTTTCTACAAATCTATAAAAAATACCTCTAAAGATAAAGGACTACGTTTTATTAAATTAATATAAAATAAAGCAATTATATGTTACATTCAAGCTATAGATAAATATTTAAATATATGGAGGACAAAATGAGTAAAGCTGAGTTGATAGAAAAATATCATTTAAAAAACAACCCTTCAATGGGGTTAGTTATGGCAACATTTGGATTTTTTATAGGATTTGCTGCCGTGTCATTATATGGCCCAGTAGCTAGTAGATTAAAAGAAGTGCTTGGAATTTCTGGCTTTTTAGTTGGCCTATTAGTAGCAGCGCCAAATTTATCTGGTTCATTACTACGCATCCCTTTTGCCGCTTGGGTGGATAAAGTTGGTGGTAAAAAACCATTAGCCATTTTATTAACTTTAGCAGTTATTGGGATGGGCGGTTTGTCCATCTTGCTTCTTACATATTATCCGAACAATATCTCAAAAAATATGTATTGGTTTATTGTCTTCTTTGGTGTACTTAGTGGTTGTGGTATTGCTACTTTTTCTGTGGGAATTGCTCAAACATCTTATTGGTTTCCTGAAAGCAAGCAAGGAGTTGCCCTTGGGACATATGCTGGCATAGGAAATACAGCTCCAGGTATTTTTGGTATTTTATTACCTTTTGCACTCCATGAATTTGGATTACCAATTTCATATTTAATATGGTTTGGACTACTTCTTATTGGTACAATTATTTATATCTCAGTAACGCATGATGCTTATTATTTTCAACTAATTAAAAAAGGAGTTGCACCAAATGAAGCAAAAGAGATATCTAAAACGCTAGAGCAAGAACTTTTTCCAACAGGTAGCACTATTGAGTCATTAAAAATCTCAGCCTCAATCCCAAGTACATGGGGTTTAGTTATACTCTATTTTACATCATTTGGTGGTTTTTTGGCACTAACTGGGTGGTTTCCTGTTTATTGGATTAGAAATTATCATTTTGACATAAGGGATGCTGCACTTTTAATGGCTTTTGGTTTTTCACTATTAGCTTCAATTATTCGTATATATGGTGGGCATATTAGTGATAAATTCGGAGGAGAGCGCATTGCAATTTTAAGTTATTTTTTAGTGTTAATTGGTGCTATTATTATGTATTTTGCCAGTACTTTTTGGTTTTCATTACTAGGTGAAGTAACAATGGGGGCAGGTATGGGCATTGGAAATGCGGCTGTTTTTAAACTTGTGCCTAAATATGTTCCTCATGCAACAGGTGGTGCTTCTGGTTGGGTTGGAGGACTCGGTGCCTTTGGTGGATTTGTAGTACCTCCAATTTTAGGTATTTTTATAGACAATTATGGTAGTGCTGGCTATGCAAAAGGGTTTATAGTTTATGTAATATTGGCATTAATCTCAATTGTAACAGCATTTATTTTATTAAAAAGTCATAGTGCAGAAAAAGTTGTAGTATAATTATTATTAGACTTTAGAGGCTACAATCGTGATAAGTCTATTATAAAAGGCAAAATATGAACAAACTTTTTTTAAGTATTATTTTGAGTAGCTGTCTGATGGCATCTACTCAAACATCAGATGTCATAGTAGTTTTACAGACAAGCAAAGGTGATATTACATTAAAACTTTATCCAAAAGTTGCCCCATTAGCAGTAAAAAATTTTATTACCTTGGTTAAACGTGGATACTATAATCATACAATTTTTCATCGTATTATTAAAAACTTTATGATTCAAGGTGGTGATCCAACTGGAACTGGAAGAGGTGGAGAATCTATCTGGCATAAGCCATTTAAAGATGAATTTAAACAAGGTTATACTTTTGATAAAGCTGGCATTTTAGCTATGGCAAATGCTGGTCCAAATACAAATGAGAGTCAGTTTTTTATAACCACTAAGCCTGCAGGATGGCTAAATGGTAATTATACAATTTTTGGCAAGGTTATAGGAACTAAAAAAGCACTAGACAGATTAAATGATGTACAAACCGCTGGTAGTTATAATCACTACCGACCACTTACAAAACAATATTTGATTAAAGCATATATTAAAAAATAGTTAGATATTGCTTTTAATATTTGTGAATACATGTTGAATATCATCATCATCTTCTAGTCTGCTGATGATTTTATTAACGTCATTTAAAGCCTCTTCATCCAACTCAATCAACGTATTAGCGGTATGTTGCAACTCAGCTTTTATCAAATCAATATTCATCTTCTCAAAAGCTTTATGAAGATGCCCAAAATCTTTATAATCAGCAGTTACTAAAGCAACTCCGTCTTCCTCTTCAATCTCTTCTAATCCAGCATCAATTAGTTCTAATTCAAGTTCATCGATATCCATATTGGCTATTTTATTAAATTCAAAAGTAGCTTTACGTGAAAACATAAACTCTAATGAACCATTAGTTAATAATTCGCCACCATTTTTATTTAAAGTTGATTTCACATTAGCAACGGTTCTAGTGTTATTATCAGTTGTGCATTCAATAAATAATAAAACACCATGAGGCGCTTTGCCTTCAAAGTTTACTTCTGTCATAGAAGCAGTATCTTTAGCACTCGCTCTTTTTATAGCTGCTTCAATATTATCTTTTGACATATTCTCAGATTTAGCATTTAATATAGCTGTGCGGAGTTTAGGATTCATCTCTGGGTCAACGCCACCCTCTTTTGCTGCCATAGTAATTATTTTACCAAGTTTTGGAAAAACTTTTGACATATTCCCCCAGCGCTTTAATTTAGCTGCTTTTCTATATTCAAAGGCTCTGCCCATAGATAGTTCCTAATTATTTTTTTTGATTAAATGTCTCTTACTTATTGTAGCAAAGTAGCAGTTAATTACTTCTTATAAGGAATAAACTCGTAACCCTCTTGCATCAATCTCATCACGCCACCTACTAAGTTTTTTACATTATATCCTTGTGCATGTAAAAAATTTGCAACTTGAGCGGTTCTTGAGCCAGTTCTACATATTAGACCAATCTCTTGCTCTTTGCCTCCAAGTTTATCTAAACCTTTTAAAAAAGCATCTAAATCATACGAACCTCTTTCATCAAAAAATGTTAAACATGTTGCATCTCGTAAAACACCAGTCTCATACCATTCACCCTCTGTTCTAATATCAACTATCGCCATTTTACCCTCTTGTAACATCCGCTTCTCTAAATGAATATTTATACTCATGTTTTCTCCTTATATTTATAGACTTGTTACGATATATTATCGCAACAAGTCTTATGTTTTAATCTCAAAAAAACTATCATTTGATATATTTTTAAATGCTGAATTTAATGATACAAATAATGATGGATATCTATGTTCCATATCTACAAGCATTTTTTTGATATCAGCTCTTGCATGTGGCATTTTTATATCAAAACGCATAGATGGGCAAAATTCATCACCAATAATTGGCATATTATTTTCTTGTGCCATAGCTAAGAGTTGACGCTCTCTTAATTGAATTAATGGACGTATAACTATCAAGCCATTATCTGCAGTATATTTTGGGGCTAATGATCTCATCTGTCCATTATATGTAAAATTCATAAAAAAACTCTCGACTGCATCGTCTAAATGATGACCGAGTGCTACTTTATTACAGCCATATTTTTGTGCAGCACTGTACAAAGAACCTCGTCTCATTCGAGAAAAAAAGCTACAAAAAGATGAATTTTTTCTTATTTTTTGCTCTGCTATATTATAAATATTAGTTTCATAAATATAATGCTCAATTCCATGCTGTTTGCAATGCTCTTGCAGTTTATCAAAATTTTCACCCATACCATAAGATACGGTAACTGCCATGAATTCAAATTTAAATGGAGCTTTTCGTTGTTGCTGTTTTAATGCATGCACTAACGCTAAAGAATCTTTACCACCACTAAGTCCAACTAGAATTTTATCATGATTTTGTATAAGATTAAATTCAGCGTTTGTACGTCCTAGTTTACTCATAATTTTTTTTGATATTTTAATTGCCAAGTTTATCAACCATCTTCATAATAAATTTTGCACTAATATCTGCACTACTTTCTAAAAATTTATCGAAATTAAAATTAGCATCCATATCAGCTGCATCGCTAATAGCCCTTAGGATAAAAAAATCAACATCTAGTGCTTCACAAACAACACCAACACTGCATCCTTCCATTTCTAATGCATCTGCATTAAATGTGTCTTTTATCCAATGCTTACGTGCTTCATCTGCTATAAATTGGTCACCAGTTGCAATAATTCCCTCTTTTAAATTTAGATTCATTTCTTTAGCAACTTTTTTAGATAATTCTATTAATTTTTTATCTGTTTTAATATACACGGAACCCTCTGGTACATAACCATATGGATGACCAAATGCTGTAATATCTAAGTCATGTTGATTTAATTTTGTAGCAACAATCAAATCTCCAATTTTTAAATCTTGATTAATTGCACCAGCAACACCACTAAAAAGTAGTTTATCTGCTTTAAAGTGCTCTATCATAGTTGCTGCAGTTAATGCGGAAAAAACTTTACCAATTTTTGAGTATGCAATTACCAAGTCTATGCCGTGATACGTTGCTTCATAATAGCTATTTTTAGCATATTTGGTTGTTGTATATGTACCTATTTCATCTAAAATTGGTGCTATCTCTTGTGGCATTGCACCCATTATTGCTAATTTCATATTTTAATCTCCACTGTTATAGTAATTTCATCAAATAACGGCAATTGTGTCAACTCTTTAGCATTTTCATCTACAATACAACTACCGCCCCAAAAACCTAAACCATCTTCAAAACCAACACGGTTAACAAATATTACTTTTGCATTACAATGAAGTGCCAATGACTTAATAAGAGCATACCATTGTTCTTGTATTTGTAAAGAATTGTCATTAAATCCTCTGGCTGGCGATGCTGCAAGCAGATAGATAACTTTTGGTTTTTGATGAAAAAGCTTTGCAACTGTATCTGGATGCCATAAATCTTCACACACAAGCAATGCAACATTGCAATACGAGGTACGAAAAGCTTTAAACTCATCTCCGCTTGAAAAATATCTAGCCTCTTCAAACATTCCATAATTTGGTAAACGAACTTTTTTATGAATATGCAAAAGCTCACCTCTACTAAAATACAAAGCACAATTATAATACTTATCATCTATATTTAAAGCGGCCCCAACTATAATATCTATCTTTTTGCTAATATGTTTTAGATTGCCTAGCTCTTTGGGTCTAAAAGCATCTTCAAATAATTTATCTTGTAATAAATATCCGTTTAAAGAAAGTTCACAAAAAATAATTATATCACTATCACATACTTTTATTTGATTTAAAGCATCATCTAAATTAGTTCTATTTAATTTTGGTGCATTTTGAACTAATGTAATTGTCATCTTATTTTGCTTGTAATATTTGTATGACATTATCTAAAGAATCAAAATCAAAAATATTTAATGTTGGAATATCTTTAACAATTCTTCTATTTAAGCCTTTTAAAACTGTTTTATTTCCAAACTCTATAAACAAATCTACTTCATTTGCAATCGCTTTAATCAATTGTTTATATTTTACTGGTTTAGTTAGCTGTTCCTTTAAAAGGAAAATTGCCTTATCTTTGGTGTTATATGGAGTTGTTGTTACATTTGAAACGATTGGAGCCTCAAAATTATCTCTTATAACTTGCTTCATAAAATTTTCAAGAGGTTCTTTGGCATCTGAGAGTAACTCACAATGACTAGCAACTGACATATCAAGCAAAATAGTTCTCTTAGCCCCTGCATCTTTAAATTTATCTATCATGGCAATCAAATCTTCTCTTAATCCGGCTATCACTACCTGCCCATCTTGATTAAAATTTGCCGGCCATATTTTTTTATTGTTTTGTCTTGCTTCTAAGCAAATTTTATTAACACTTTCATCATCAATTCCCACTAGTGCCATCATAGTCGCATCTACTTTAGAACATGCATTTTGCATTAACTCCCCGCGCTTATGCACTAACTCTAAGGCATCGAGATAGTCAATCGCTCCTGATGCGCATAAGGCTGAAAACTCGCCTAAAGAGTGTCCTAAAAAATAAACAGGTACATGATTATATCTTTGCCTAAATAATTGATAAGCTATCATACTAACTAGTAAAATGGCGGGTTGCGTGTAAGTAGTTTTAGATAAATTGGTATTTTCTTCAAATAATAATTGTTTAAAATCTATATCTAATCTTTCTTGCGCATCTTTAAACATTTTGCGAGCCAGTTCGCTATTATTGTAAAACGATCGTCCCATGCCTATGCTTTGGCTTCCTTGTCCAGGAAATATCATAGCTATTTTTCTACTCATTTTTTTCCTCTTGCAGTCCATATTTAATATTATCAGCTATCTTTTTTCTCAATGTATTTCTATTTAAACCCAGCTTATCTGCTAGTTTTAATTGTGATTTGAATTTTTTAAGTCCGGCTCGCAGCAAAGGAACTTCATAGATATGGAGATTTTCTCTATAATCATTTCTTGTTCCTAAATTATTTGATAAATACTGCTCGATACACTGCATTAATAAATTCTTATTTATATTCTTCATCAAAGCATAGCTAAAAATCTGTTTTTTTAATGAAATTGAATTTTGTGATAAATCTGGTACAAAATCTTCTTTATCAAAAGCTATATCTTCTTGAATAGTCTCTTGTATTTGAGCTAAAAATAGTTGGGTCAACGCTTCAACATCTTCAATCCTATTTGCTAATGGAGGAAGTTCTATTTTTAAGCTAAAAAAATTATCAATATCTTTATATTCATAATTAGATCTACAAGTAGCAACAATTTTGGTATCATATTTATCAATAGATTCTAATAAAAGAGTTAAATTAGGTGACGTATCTATATTTTTAATAATAATTTCGCTGACTTTAGAAATAGAAGATAACAAGACATCAAAATCAGATGAATCAATCACATCTGCTTTTGGTAAAATTATTTTTGCTAACGTACTTCTGCCTGTGCCACGGTCTCCATAAATTATTGTATTTACAGATAAATTTTTTAATAAATTAGCTGTTTTAAATGCTTCTTTCGAAGCATTTGATGCAGTTACAAACTTAGTGGCAGCCACAACCGCTGTCATCACCTGTTGATGAACAACAAGCATCTTCACTATTTTCAATAGGAATACCAGTAGCTAGTTCTTCTTCTGAGGCATCTCTAATATTACTGACAGTAACATTAAACATTAAATCTTTACCAGCTAAAGGATGATTAAAATCTAATATAACCGTATCATTTTTAAGCTCTTTTACTATAACCTGAGCAGTTGAGCTATCCTCACCTTGACCATATAATGTCATACCCACTGCTAAATCAATACCGGCAAACTGATCTTTTGGAACCTCTTGCATAGCTTCATCGTTATACTCACCATAAGCATCTTTACTAGTTACTAATATATTTGAATTATCACCTATTGACATCTGCACTAATTCACTTTCTAAGCCAGGAATTATCTGTCCTTTGCCATACATAAATACTAGTGGCGCACCACCAATGTTGTTATCTACAATATCATTAGTTTGATTATCTTTTACTTCATATTCTATTGATACAATCTGATTAGTCTGAATTGCCATATATTTTGCCTTTATTATATTTGCGTGATTTTAACATTAAAAGTTTTATTTAGCCTGAAATTTCTAAAATTATCATTTTATTTTAACATTAAAAGCTTCCTTGCTTTATTTGCTTCAATCGTTCTTGGATATTTTGCTATCAAGGCATTAAAAAATTTCCTTGCATGTATAATATCTCTAGTTTTTCGCATGCTTATTGCTGTATGAAGTAAAAGCGTAGGCATAAATTTAGATTTATTATAAAGAAGCGCACTTTGCTTGTAATAAGCTATGGCCTTGCCAAATTTAAACCTCTTGTAGCTAATTTCCCCTAGCATAAAATTTGAAGTTGCAGGCATATAAGATTTTTTAATTAAATACTTATAATACTTATTTGCCATATTATATTTTTTATGGATATAAAAAGAATATGCCTTTTTATACAATATGGCATTACTTCTTATACTAAATTGATTATCATTTTTTCTATAAATATGTTTCAATGTTTTTAGTACCAGTGCTTTAAAAACATTAAGTCCAGTTACTAATTTATTAAATTCCTCTCTTGTTACGTATTGCTTATTAAATTTATCAGTTACGCCCATAAGCATATCTTTAGTAGCATATTGATTATTAATGATATTTAATAAAGTTGAAATTTTGCTCAAAGATTGATTAATATCGCTAATACTCTCAGAGATGTTAGCTCGTAAACTTTGCACATTTTTTGATAAATATTTTAATAGAAGTTTATTTTGATTAGATATCTGACTTATACCCTCTACCACGGTCTGCAAACCATCTATCCGTTCTCTTAATGATGAAATTTTATTTTTTAATAAAAAAGTTTGTATTCTTACACTTCGAATCTCTTTTTTATTTGCATAGATAGCTTTTTCATCACTAGATAAGCCATAAGGAGTAGAACTATTTAAATTACCAGCACCAAAAGCCGATAGCTGTTTAGAGTACAGCCCAGTGGCTAAAAATATAATAGATATTAAAAAAACTACACTATATCTCATATATTATGGTAAGATTTTAAAATCTGCTCGACGGTTTAGTTGCCAACATTTTTGAGTTTGCTCAGTACAAACAGGCTTCGTTTTACCATAACTAATCATAGTAATTCTAGATGCATCAATGCCATTTTGTATAAGCTGTTTTTTTACAGTATTTGTTCTTCTTAATCCAAGTGCAAAGTTATATTCATTACTACCTCTATCATCACAATTACCTTCTAGCTTAATTGTATAATTAGAATTGGAATTTTTAATTGTATTAACATCTGCTTGCACAATATTTGTCATATTACTACGAATATTATATTTATTAAAATTAAAATATACACTTTTTAAATTTTCTTGAAGCTTTTGCATCCTACTAAGAGGAGTTGCTAATTTACTATTTTGTGAGCTTGCCTGACTAGATGATGATAGCCCATTAGTACCGATTCCAGAGACACTTTCGCTTGAAGTAGTTGGAGCAGTACCTGCATGCGAAGTAGTAGCTGACTTATTTGCATTTACCTGATTAATAACGGGTTGCTTAGTTGCACAACCTGTCAAAACTAAAATAGCTGTAAACGCACTTAAAAACGCCATTTTTTTCATTGTCGTAGCCTTTTATTTTAAAATATCGAATATTATAGCAAAAAAATGGTAACAAACGATTTATTTACCAGTCGAGTCCTTGAATATTTTCATGTTTTAATGGAAAAAGGTAGTTTTTATTATACTTTAATCGTATGATACCGATGGCACTTTGATTTTTATATTTTTTAACAAAAATTATAGTATTTCCATCTTTTGAAAATCTTGGTAAAATATTGACTCCAACTGCTGTCAAACGTCTAATATAATCAGTTTGTGTAGAAATTAGATGTAAATTATATGTATTAATTGAAAAGGCATTATTGGTTTCTCGTGATTCATATACTATATAATGTCTGTTAACACTACATGCAGTATTATGATTACCCTCATAAACTAGTTGAGTAACAGCATTAGATCCAATAGTTTTTAAAAAAACATTTGGATAGCCTAAGCGATCTGATATAAAAACAATTTTATTATTTCCAAAAAATTGTCCATTTACGTCTATGCCAGCGAAATGGGTCAATCTTGTTAAATGTTTTGTAAAAATATTATACATGTAAATATCAGGCTGTCCATATGGAGCCATGGTTACTAAAATTCTTTTGCCATCATGACTTATATCTGAACAAACGATCATGCCATCTGATGACAAAAGCTTAGATACTCTACCAGTCCTTATATTAACTTTTTCAAGTGTTGGTTTTTTACCATTTAAAGATGTAAAATAAAAAGCGGTTTGTTTTTGATTTGCCCACATAGGAAATAGATTTAAACCTCCTTTAACAATAACATATTTATAAGAGAGGGTATAATCGCTGATAATAATCTCGCTCTCTCCAGAGGACAATAAACGAGAAAAAATTACTTTTCTTTTCATCCATTCAACAGGAGCTGCCCCCATATAATTATTTATATCGTATGCTATGGCATGTGAAACAAACATATATAGATTTTTATTGTTTATTGTATAGCTTTTTTGCATGACTAACACAGATTGTTTAAATAGTTTTATATCAACATCAAATGCATTGTTTTCTCCAGAATATAATTTACATCTTAATGCATAATCACTATTTTTTTGCTCTGGCAATATGTCTGTATTGTTAAAATATGTTGAATACTGATGTGAATCTACATTAAATAATGACAATACATTCAAATCACTTTTTACTGCTTTAAAGAATATATTTTTAAATTTTTGATCATAATTTATTGATGCATCTTCTACGACTATAGTTGGCAATGTCTGAACATTTTTTACAATATTTATTGTGTTATCGGCACCATAAAGAGTTGATATTATAATAAATAAACTTAAGATTATTTTTTTCATTTTTTACTCTTAGCTGTTAAGATAATCATATATTCACCTGATTTATTTTGTGGATTTTTAGGAAAGATTATTTCTGTAATTTTTTCTTTAAATCTATTGATTTCATTATTAAACATTTTATTTCCTGAATAAATTAGTACTCTAAAATCAAGCACTACTCCATCTGCACTCAAGTTTAGTAAAATCTTGGTGCTTTGACCCTGTGTATTTGGAGGAGGAACAAAATTATTATAAAGAATTGCTTGTATTTTAGCACGATATTTATTTACTTTTTCGCCCAAAGAGGTTTGATTGCTTCTTTTTATCGTATCAGTCATGCTTTTGATGGTAATTTTACTAGTTTTAACCGCTATTTTTTTAACAACTGTTTTAGCTAAAGAGATTTTTTTAGACAAGGCTTGAATGATTTTATTATCTAATTTTTCTGGCCTTTTAGTAATATTGGTATCTGGTGTTTTTGTCCAAACTTTTGAAAAGAGTGATTTAATACTTGGTTCAGGCTTATTGATCTGTTTTAAAATATTATGTGAAGTGATATGTTTTGTTTTTTTAACAACTCTTCTTAAATGTTTTGGCAAGATTATAGAAACCGAAATAGTATCTTCTTTTTTTAAAGCATATGAGTTTATCTGTTGCGATAATGACAATATTACAAAAGAGATAAGACCAACAAAGATAAGTATAATCATGGCTAATATCGCACTTAAAAAGAAATATCGTTGATTAAAATCCATTGGTTGCTAATGAAACCTCACTAAATCCGGAACGTTTAACAGATGCTAATATGCTCATCACAACTGCATAGCTCAGTGATTGATCTGCACTAATTGTAACCGTTGCTTTTTTATTTAGATGTTGTGAAAATATTAAAAAATTATCTGCAAAAGAGTTAAATTTAAAATTATTTCCATTAACTTTTATCTGTTTATTTTTATTTATTGTAATAAAAACAGGTGTAGCTCTCGTCAACTCTTTTTGTGCTGAACCTTGTGGTAATTTTATCATCTCTTGATAAATAATATTAGGAGTAATAATCATAAGTATTGCCAACAATACTAACATCACATCCACTAATGGAGTAATATTTAGCTCTGGCTTTTCATCCCAATCATAATACATTAATCAGCTTTTCTAGCTAATAATGAATCGCTTTGCATCGTTAAAAAACCTACTAGCTCAAACGCCTTTCGCTTTAAAATCTGATGGTATGTATAGGCAAAAATAGCAACAAAAATACCACTCGCGGTAGCAACAAGTGCATCAGAAACGCCAGAAGAGATAATACTCATCATACCAGTTGATTTACCAATATGACTAAAAGCCTCTAAGATTGAAACAACTGTACCAAATAAACCGATAAAAGGAGACGTAGATGCCACGGTTGAAAGAATAGCCAGCCCTTTAGTTGCCTCTTTAGTAGCTGCATGATTAGCTAAATCGAAAATTTCAGGCTTAAAAAATTTAGAACCCATATTAACAAAATGACTTAAAAATGAATACTCTGCTACATTTGTAGAGCCCATTAAAAGTGTTTCGAGAGATCTGTTTTCTTTTGTTATCCAGCTATTTATATTAAATAATCTATAAAAAAATACCCAATTAATTATAAAAAAATAAATACCAAGTAATCCTAAGACAAATAATGTAATGGGATGACTTCTTATATAAAAATTAATTATTTCATTTATCATAATAATCTTTTAAAGTATTAACTGTTTTGCAACACTTTCTAATCTAGCAGACACAGAGGCAATTACAACTGCAGATGGTGCAACACTTTTCATGAGTTCTTTAGCTTCTTCAATCGCTTTTGCTATCACGCTTTCATCTACGCCTTTAATAGCTACTGCGCCGTCTGCCAAAACCGTTACATTGGTATCATCTACTTGTACAACTCCCCAGTCAATTAAAACAGCTTCTGTTTTATTTTCTTTTGTTGTAATTTCAATGACGCCTACTTGAAGTAGTGTCGTTAGTGCCGCATGATGCTCCACGACTCCAAACTCGCCCTCTTCGCCTGGAAAAGTAGCATCAATAACATCATCTTTAAAGATAATGCCATTTGGAGTTAAAATTTCAAGCTTAAACATATTCATTACAATCCTTTATCTATGATAGCTTTATTTATCTTTTTGTTTATTAGCCTTAGCAATCGCTTCATCTATTGAACCGACCATATAAAAAGCTGATTCAGGTAAATGATCATACTCTCCGTCTAAAATACCCTTAAACCCTTTAATTGTATCTTCTAATGTCACATATTTACCAGGTGCACCTGTAAAAACTTCTGCAACAAAAAATGGTTGAGATAAAAATTTTTCTATCTTACGAGCACGCTCTACTGTAGCTTTATCGGCCTCGCTTAATTCATCCATTCCAAGAATTGCGATAATATCTTGTAGATCTTTATATTTTTGTAATGTTTGTTGTACTCCACGTGCAACATTGTAATGATCTTCGCCTAAAACTTGTGGGTCTAAAAGACGTGATGTCGAATCTAGCGGATCTACTGCTGGATAAATACCTTTTTCTGCGATTTTACGATTTAAAACCGTAGTTGCATCAAGATGTGCAAAAACAGAAGCAGGTGCTGGATCAGTTAAATCATCAGCTGGCACATAAACTGCCTGAACAGATGTGATAGAGCCAGATTTTGTTGATGTAATTCTATCTTGCAATGCACCCATTTCACGTGCTAAAGTTGGTTGATAACCAACAGCCGATGGAATACGCCCAAGTAAAGCTGACATTTCCGAACCTGATTGTGCAAAACGAAAAATATTATCAATAAACATTAAAACATCTAGTTTTTTCTCATCACGAAAATACTCAGCCATTGTTAAACCGGTTAATGCGATACGATTACGTGCTCCTGGCGGTTCACTCATCTGACCATAGCATAATGCAACTTTATCAAGTACATTTGATTCTAACATTTCATGATACAGATCATTTCCCTCTCTAGTACGTTCTCCAACGCCAGCAAATACAGATAAGCCTTCATGTCCATGAGCCACATTATGAATAAGCTCCATAATAATAACGGTCTTACCAACTCCAGCACCACCAAATAAACCTACTTTTCCACCTTTTGCGTACGGAGCAAGCAGATCTACAACTTTAATACCGGTTTCAAACATTTCTGTTGTTGTTGATTGATCAACTAATGGCGGTGGATCACGATGTATAGACCAAGTTTCACAATCTGTAACCTGTTCGCCATCATCAATGGTTTCACCAATTACATTAAAAATACGACCCAAAACTTTCTCACCAACTGGTACTTTAATAGGATCTCCCGTTGCCCTTGCATCCATACCGCGAACTAATCCCTCGCTCATATCCATAGCAATTGTTCTAACACGACCATCACCTAAATGAGCAGCAACTTCGAGTACCAAACGAGATTTATTCCCACCGATCTCATTTATAACCTCTATCGCTTCATTCATTATAGGAAGATATCCATCAAAATCGATATCAACAACAGGACCCATAACCTGACTAATTTTTCCAATCATTTTTTTCTCCATTATCTCATAGCCTCCACACCACTTATAATTTCAATAAGTTCAGTCGTAATTGCAGCTTGACGTGCCTTATTGTATTTAATACTTAACGATTTTACCATCTCTTTTGCGTTATTGGTTGCCGTATCCATAGCCTGCATTCTAGCACTATGTTCCGCCGCAACAGAATCAATTAGGGCATAATACATGCCACTATGAATATATTTTTTTATTAATGAATCCAACATTTTTTCTTGATCATACGCTTCAATCTCTAATAATGGTTCTATATTCGGATTAGCACATGTAAATTTTGTTGCATCAATTGGCAATATTTTATTTACATGTAATTCTTGTGTTAACATATTTTTATATCCATTATATATTATATAAACGGCGTCAGTCTTTTCATTTAAAAAATCATCCATTGATACCTGTATAAAATTATCTGAGCGTTCAACATCGGGCTTAGAGCTTAGATTAATAACCTTATCCATCATCTTTATCTCATTATACTTAAAATACTCAATACCTTTTTTACCGACACCACGTAATCTTACTTGAATATTTTTATCCCCACACTGTGCTAATAATTTTTTTGTAGCCTTTATTGTATGGATATTAAATCCTCCGCACAAACCTTTATCTGCTGTTACAAATATTATATCTACTACTTTTGGATTATCAATCAAATGAAAAGCACGATTTGTAATCTCGTTTACTTTATGACATTTCAAACGAGCAGCAATTTCTGACATAATAGCATTTAACTTATCAGCAAACATTCTAGAGCGTTCTGTCAACTCTTTTGCACGATGAAGCTTTGCAGTAGATACCAACTTCATAGCACGAGTAGTTTTTTGAGTATTTGATACGCTTTTTATCTCTCTTTGTATATCTTTAAGATCTGCCATAAATTTCCTTTATGCGCCTACAAATGTTGTTTTATATTCTTCTAAAGCTTTTAACATCATAGTTTTTGTTTCATCATTAATCTTTAATTGTGTTTTAATATTAGTAAAAATTTTAGGATGTGAAGCTTCTACAAAAGGATATAGTCCTGCTTCAAATTTCACAATATCAGATACCTCAAGATCGTCTAAAAATCCCTCGTTACCGGCAAAAATTATTAAAGCTTGTTTTTCTGCAGTTAAAGGTGAATATGGTGGTTGTTTTAGCACTTCCACCATCCTTTGTCCACGTTCAAGCTGATTTCTAGAGAGTTCGTCAAGGTCTGATGCAAACTGTGCAAATGCTTGAAGTTCTCGGTATTGAGCTAAATCAAGTCTAAGAGTACCTGCTACTTGCTTAGTTGCTTTGATTTGAGCCGCACCACCAACACGAGATACAGATAAACCAACATTGATAGCTGGACGAACACCAGAATTAAACAGATCAGTTTCTAAAAAGATCTGCCCGTCTGTGATAGAAATAACGTTTGTTGGTATATATGCAGCAACATCACCTGCTTGTGTTTCAATGATAGGCAAAGCTGTTAATGAACCAGCTCCTTTTTCATCACTTAACTTTGCTGCACGTTCTAAAAGTCTTGAATGAAGATAAAATACATCACCAGGATAAGCCTCGCGACCAGGAGGACGACGTAAAATAAGTGACATCTCTCTATATGCTACTGCGTGTTTTGATAAATCATCATAAACAATTAATCCATGACGCGCATTATTACGAAAATACTCACCCATCGTAACACCAGTATATGGAGCTAGATATTGTAGTGCTGCCGCTTCTGCTGCAGTTGCACTAACAATTATCGTATATTCTAGTGCGCCATGCTCTTCAAGACGTTTGATAACTTGTGCGACAGTAGAAGATTTTTGACCAATTGCCACATAAACACATGCCACACCATTGCCTTTTTGATTAATGATGGCATCAAGAGCAATAGTTGTTTTTCCTGTTTGGCGATCCCCAATTATTAATTCGCGTTGTCCGCGACCAATTGGCACTAAAGCATCAATAGCTTTAATACCTGTAGCCAATGGTTCATGAACAGATTTTCTAGCCATAATTCCTGGTGCTTTTTCTTCTACTAATCTAAACTCGGTAGCCTCAATCGGACCTTTACCATCTATTGGCTCACCTAAAGAATTTACAACACGACCCAATAGTGCATCTCCAACTGGTACACTCAAAAGCTTACCTAAACGCTTAACTGTCATCCCCTCTTTTAGAAGATTTGCACTTCCAAGAGCAACGATACCAACACTGCTCTCTTCAAGGTTTAAGGCTAAACCAGCTGTACCATCTTCAAACTCGACCATCTCTCCAGCCATGACATTACTTAGACCATAAACTTTTGCAACACCATCTGCAACAGAAATAATCTTACCAGTTTCATTAATATTTATACTTAATTCAAAGTTCTCTATACGTTCTTTTATGATAGAACTTATTTCATCAGCTTGTACTTTTGCTACCACTGTATTACTCCTCTATTTTTTTAAATTGCTTTTAATATATGCTCAATAATCTGTGCATCTATTTTTGATTGTGAAAAATCTATCTCTAGACCCAAATCCTCAATTTCAACTTTAATTCCATCAAATTTATTTTTAATAAATTCTAACTTAATATTTGAGTTTACTTTATCGCTGACTTGCTGACTTAATCTCTCGATAGACGTTTTTTTTATTATTTTATTACTATACACAAAACCTTTATAGGTATTTGTAAACTTTGCTATCTCATTTGTAAGTACTTTTGATAATGTTGGAATAATTCCTAGTCGTCTTTTGTTTGCAAGAAGATTAATAAAATTATTTAACTTCTTAGAATTTACAGGCTTGATAGCATCTAAAAAAATAGCTGCCTTTGTTTGACTGTCTATATCTACATTATTTATAAATCTCATCGTTTTTTTATTGTTAAATTCTTCGGCAAGAGCTATAAAAACCAAATCTAATTGTACTAATTCAGAACTATTAAAAGTCTCTTTTAATGCTCTTACATAACGTTTGGCTATTATTTCAATCATTTTAGGCGACCTTTTTCAAAATAATATTAATCATATCTTGTTGGTTTAATATTAAATCTTTTTCAGACAATAATTGATACAACATTTTTGATACAACATTTTTTATCATTTTTCTTTTTTCTAGTTCCATTAATAATCTATTTTGCTCATCTAATACTATCATGTCAGCTTTATTTTGACTTATAATTGAATCAAGAATAACCTTAGTTTCTTTTTTAGAAAGCTCAACAATCTCTTTTGTTAATTCTTTTGCGTTTTGAAGCTTTTGCTCTGCTTCATCTTTTGCCATCTTAGTTTCATTAATTTTATCCTGGACTTTTTGCAGTTCATCTGCAATTTTTTTTGTTCGTCCTGTGAGATAATTTTTTACTGGATTTGCCGTTAAATACCAAATAATGATTGCAAAAACTATAAAGTTTATAGTTCTCCATACAATATCTGTTGAATTAATCGTATTTATCTCAGATGCAAAAACAGAAGTTGATGCCAATAATAAAAATAATATTTTTTTAATCACCTCCCACCCCTTATAATGTGTTATATTTTGCTATGATATCTTTTTTAAACAATAAATTGTTTGACGCTAATTCATTGCTTAATTTATCATGTTCTTTAGATAAGTTTTTTTCAAATTTTACATATTCTTCTGCCAACTTAGCGCGTCTTACGTTTAATTTGCCTTGAGCCAATAACTTAGCTTTTTGTACAGCTTTGTCTTTTATAGATGCAGCTTCTATCTTAGCATCTAAAATAATTTTTTCTGCTTCAAGATTTAGCGCATTTATCTCGCTTTCATTTGAACCAACTCTATGCAAATCATTCTTTATATCCAGATTACGTTTTTGCATATATGCTATAAGTGGTTTATACAGCATATTGTTTAGCACACCAATAAGTAAAAGAAATATAACCGCCGTGTAAACAAGCAACATTATACTTATATCTAACATAGCACCTCCTAAAATTGTTGCAATTATACTATTTATAAATTGAAACGATAGTTAAACTATAAAAATTTTTCCGTAAGCTTGTCAATTTGAGCTTGAGTAGAAAAATTAATAATTAGTTTATTAGATTTCATGACTACTTGTAGTCCTAAAGAGCTTAATTTATCTTGCAATAAGGTGGTATTGTAGTTATCTCTAGAAGGCTTTTTGATCTTATTTGACGTACAAACCTTCATTGATTTAATCATTTTTTCGACATCTCTAACGCTTAATTTTTGCCCAACTATAGAATCAACAATCATTTTTTGCTCATAATCATCTAGTCCAACTAAAATCTTGGCGTGACCTGCTGAAATTTTTTTATCTATTAAAGCTTTTTGTGTTTTTTTAGTCAATTGCAACAACCGCATACTATTTGTAATATGAACTCTACTTTTATGAATCATATTTGCTAGTTCATCATGAGTAATGTGATGTAGTTTTATAAGCTCACTATAAGCCTCGGCTAATTCTATGGAATTTAATTGGTCTCGTTGTATATTTTCTATTAAAGAAAGTTGACGTATTTGTGTTTTATCAACATGAATAACAATTCCTTTAATCCTCTTTAATTTTACAAGCTTTGATGCACGGACACGTCTTTCTCCTGAGATTAGAATATAACCATCTATATCTTCAGTCACTACTATTGGCTGTAGTAATCCATCGTTTTTAATAGACTCTCCAAGCTCTAATAGTGATGTTTCATTAAAATACTTACGTGGCTGAAATGGATTTGGACGAATACGTTTAATATCTATATTTAAAACAGTATTATTTTGTGGTATTTCATTTTCATACACTTCTCCCATCTCGCCAAGTAATGCTTCAAGTCCTCGCCCTAATGCCTTTGATTTTATCATGCTATAATCGCCTGTGCTAAGTCTTGATATGCGATAGAACCAACTGATTTAACATCATATAATATCGCGGGTTTACCAAAAGATGGAGATTCTGCTAGTTTTACATTTCTGGGAATTACTATAAATTCATTTTCATGATCTTTAAATAATTTACTTTGAAAATGTTGCCTTAAATCTGCAAATACTTGTTTTGAAAGATTATTTTGTGTACTAAACATTGTTGGTAAAAACCCTTTAATGCTAAGCTTTGGATTAATTGTTTTTCTTATTAGTCTAACTGTGTTTAAAAGTTGTGCCAATCCTTCTAGTGCAAAAAACTCACATTGAATAGGAATAATTATCGAGTTTGATGCAGAGAGTGCATTAATTGTCATGGGTCCTAGAGCTGGAGGAGAATCTATTATTATATAATCATATTTCTTTTTTACTAATTCAATAGCATTTTTTAAGACGAGTTCTCTACCTTTTGTATTTTTTGCTTCATAAAATTCTTTTTCTATTCCAACTAAGCCAATATTTGAAGGAGCAAGGTGTAAAGTTGGAAGATTTGATTTTAATATAATATCTTTTAATTTTTTTGTACCTATTAGTACATGATAAATATTAAATTCATAGTCATTTCTATGAAATCCTAAAGATGTTGTAGCATTTGCTTGTGGGTCTGCATCAATAAGCAAAACCATTTTTTCTGCAACTGCCAAAGATGCAGCTAAATTAACAGCTGTCGTAGTCTTGCCAACTCCACCCTTTTGATTTGCTATTACAATTATTTCGCTCATCTTAAACTAAATATCCTTTGCCCCTTACACAAAATAGAACCATCATTTAATAAGCTAGCATCACCCAAGCTTAAAGTTTGATTATGATTATGTGAAAAATATTTTTTACTCTTGTAAAATTCTAACCTATATTTGCTAAAAATATACTTCCATGAGAATTTTTTTTCTAAATTGATAAAATAAGTAGAAATTATTTGATCAATATCTAAAGCAATATCTAAAATGGCGAATTCTTTTGGAGCACTTTTTACATTTAAACCAACACCACATACTATATTATCTTTAACAACTGTTGTAATGACACCGCCCACTTTTTTATCATCAATATACAAATCATTAGGCCATTTTATCCAAATTTTTGAATCAAAACTCTCAAGTGCTAATTTTAATAGATATGCAAAATAGATAGATGAAGATTCAAGTTTTAAATCTTTTGGCAATGAGGCTATTTTTAATGCAAATGATAGATGTAAATTACCCTCTTTTGATATCCAAGAGTTTGTTCTGCTTCCTTGTGCGTTAGTTTGATGCTTTGCAAATATGGCTATTGGGGGTTGTATTTGCTGTTTTTTTAACGCACTTATGAGATATTTTTGAGTAGAATCTATCTCTTTAAGATAAATAATCTTTAACATTTAAGTGTTTTCCATTAATGTATGAGAATATATCCATCTCTTTTTTAGATTTTGGTTGAACTCTTAAGATTTTTAGGCTACCCAATAGACATCCTACTACAATGTAGGTACTAGTAATTTCTAGTATTTCACCTTTATTATATATTTTATCGCCACAAAGTAATTCAATCTTTTTTAATTTTAATCCATTTTCTAAATATATTCCTGGCCAAGGCGTAAAAGCTCTATATTTATTAAAAATTTCTATCGCATTATTAAATTGTACAATTCCGTCTACTTTAGTGATTTTTATACAATGTGAGGCTTGCAAATTGCCTTGTAGTAATAATTTATAATTAAAAAAATTATTTAAAACATCAATACATAATATCGTGGCTATATTTGTTAATTTATCGTATAAAATATCTGCTGTTTCATAATTGTCTACTTTTACTTTAGAAATTTTTATTATCTCGCCAGTATCTAATCCTGCATCCATTTTCATAGCAGTAACGCCTGTGTATTTATCGCCATTTAGTAAAGTAGCTTGAATTGGACTAGCACCCCTATATTTTGGAAGTATTGAAGCATGAAGATTGATACAAATTTTATAATTTATAATCTCTTGTGGTAAAATTTGTCCATAAGCGGCTACTACGATAAAGTCACAATTTTGTTCATAAATCTTTTTAATAGCATCTTGATTGTTTAACTTCTTTGGTTGATACACATCAATATTGTGAGCCTGTGCAGTTACTTTAACAGGAGGCAAAGTGATAATTTTTTTTCTACCAACTGGCTTGTCTGGTTGAGTATATACGCTAACTACTTCCATATTATCTTGTTGTAAAATTTTTTTTAAAATCTCTTGTGCATACTTGGGTGTACCCATAAAAATTATTTTCATATATACTTCTTAATACCAAGTTCATGGCATGTAAACAATGTTCCGCCAATATGATGTTTATTTAATAAGAATTCTCTTATACAATCTAAATCAAAACCACTTGCCAAAAACATATCCTTTTTACATGCGAGCATGTGCGATGCGGCTTTTAGTTTTGTTACTATGCCACCCGTTGCAAATTTATGATGTCCTAATGTATTTTTATTTAATTCGCTCTCATCTATAGAAGTAACAATTTTTTTTATCTTTGCATTACTATTTTTATGTGGATCATCATCATAATACCCATCAATATCTGATAAAATAACTAGCAAGTCAGCATCCGTATCACATGCAACATAAGCTGATAATTGATCATTATCTCCAATTACAAGCTCATCTGTTGCTGTTGCATCATTTTCATTAATGATAGGTATTATATTATTTTTTAATAGTATATCAATAGTATTTCTAATTTTTTCTTTTTGATTTGTTGTTTGGAGATTATTTATAGTCAATAAAATCTGGGCAGGCTGAATACCGTATTTTAAAAACTCAAAACGATATTTTTTCATCAAAAGTGGTTGTCCAAGAGCAGCTAATGCTTGTTTATTTTCTATGATATTTGTATCAAGCTTTAATTGTGTGTATCCAGCCATAACCGCACCAGATGATACTAAAATAACTTCATATTTCTGTTTTAAATCTACAAGTAGTTGAATGAGATTTATAATTCTCAAATCGGCTAAATGTTCATTTTGTGTTAAAACAGCACTACCAACTTTAACAACTATTCGTTTCATCTATTTTTATCACTATTTATCAGATTAAAAAGTGCGTATTTTAGTGCCTTAATATTATTATGCGTAGCAGAAGAGATGGTTGTTACAAAATATGGCTTTTGTCTCTCATAGCCTAAAGTTTCATCGGATGTTTTTTGAATATAATAGCTAATATCTTGATCAAACTCAAACTCATCTTCTTTAGTTGGTGTAAGATTTAATAATTTTAAAAAATCTTGTATTAAAATATCTGCCTGCTCTTTTGACACAACATCAGATCGTGTCAAAGCGATAGCAAATCGACTGCTGCTTAATTTATTAGAAAACTTTAATACTTCATTTCTTAAAACTTCAAATTGCTCTTTTAAATCTCTATATGAAGCTAAATCAATCATATATAAAATTATATTGGTTCTTTCAATATGGCGTAAAAATTTTATTCCTAAACCTTTACCCTCGCTAGCTCCATCAATTATACCTGGTATGTCAGCCATAATAAATGACTCAAAATCACCTATATTAATCTGACCTAATTTTGGTGTTAATGTAGTAAATTCATAATTAGCAATTTCTGGACGTGCATTTGAAACAGTAGAGATTAATGTCGATTTGCCAACATTAGGAAAGCCAACTAAACCAACATCAGCGATTAACTTTAATTCTAATCGTATATCTTTTGTTTGACCAGCTTCGCCCGGCTGTGCATATGTAGGTCGTTGATTTGTTGATGATTTAAAGTGTGTGTTTCCGAGACCACCTTTACCGCCTTTTAAAAATAATCTTTCTTGTCCATCTTCTATCATGTCAAAAATAATTTCATTATTTTGCATATCAACTATTTGTGTACCTGGCGGAACAATAATGACTTGCTTGCGTCCAGATTTTCCGCTCATGTTATAACCAGAACCAGGCTTACCATTTTCAGCTTTTATATGCATGTTTCTTTGAAAAGAGGAAAGAGTGTGTGTGTTATTATCGCATCTAAACCAGATATCTCCGCCTTTACCGCCATCCCCGCCGTCTGGTCCACCGTTAACAACAAATTTTTCACGACGAAATGAAACACAACCAGCACCACCTTTTGCAGATGAAACTTTAAGTTCAACATTATCAATAAACATTAAAAATCCTTCTATGATATCTTAAAATGAAAAAAATAGTAAGCTGTCATGTATTTGTAAAACATGACAGACAAAAGACCATAAATATTAGACAATGCCTATAAAAAATATGTGTTACGCAGCAGGTATAATTGAAACTTTTTTACGTGTCTTATCTTTACGTTGAAACGTTACAATACCATCAATTAAAGCAAAAAGAGTGTGATCTTTACCCATACCAATATTATCACCAGGATGAATTTTTGTTCCGCGTTGGCGAACTATAATATTTCCAGCTCTAACAATTTCTCCACCATATTTTTTAACACCTAGCCTACGACCAGCTGAATCACGATTGTTTTGAGTACTACCTTGACCTTTTTTGTGAGCCATATTGTTCCCCTTCTATTTTAAATTAGTTATGCTATAATTTTAATAATACGTACACGTGTAAAATCTCTTCTAAATCCACGCTTTACTTTACTGTCTTTACGACGACGCTTTTTGAAAATCACAACTTTTTTATCACGACCTTCATTAATAACTTCAGCAGTTACAATAGCACCCTCTACAAATGGAGTACCTGTTCTTAATTCTCCAGCATTAACAGCTAGAACTTCTTTAATTTCAATAGTAGTTTTTGGTTCAAGACTCATTTTATCAAATGATAAAATATCACCCTCTTGAACTTTATATTGTTTACCACCATTTTTGATGATTGCGTACATTGCGCTTCCTTAAAATCTGAATAAGTATCTAAAAAGTTCGAAATTATATACAATAAAGCTTTAAGTGTTGTTGAATTTTTTTATAAATAACTAAAATCTGTATGAATATATAAAACTTCCTACAATATCCATCTTTTTTTCCTGTTTATCATAAGGAGACTGTGCTTGATATAAGAATGTAAATTTATGACTATTGTAAAATAGTTCAGTTTCTAAACAATATGTTGTATTTAGATTGTTTTCTTGTGTATTATATCCTTCATGTTGCCCCTCTTTAAGTATATAAGCATATCTTAACGCCTCTGCACTAGCTCCTATGCTCAAATCGTATCCGAATCCATGATGATTTAAAGTTGATCCTAGCAATGAAGCCTCTTCTTTAAGATATGGATAATGTGTATTAAAATCTACAACATAGTTGTGACCTACGCGAAATGCAGTACTCATGTACACGTCAATTTTATTATTGCCAAGTTGAGCACCATAATGATTTGTCCAATCCATAGAGTAATGATTTTTATTATGATATTGCCAAGTTTTAATACCTTTAGCAAATAGCAAATTAATTATCCATCTTGTTTTAATTTGAGTACTCCATCCTTTAGGAACTGAATCTCCAATAAGACGATGAAAATTTTTTTGAACAAAGCCAGCCCCTGATTGATGTCCAACTACGCCAAATGTTATACGATATTCGCTGTAATTAGTGCTATTATATTTGAAAGTAAAAAATGATAATGCAGAGTATCCAGCATATGGCAAAGTATTGTATTGTGGTGTTGCCTTTGTGGTATTTGATGGAGTTATAATTATTTGTGACACGCTAATACCAGCAGTATATTTTTTATCTGTATAATCAGTATTTAAACCTAGCATACGTAATATCTTATAACTAAGTTCACTGTATTTTGCTGATAATTTATAATTACCTTGTGGTGTATAAGCATTATCGAGCCAACTAAAAACCATTCCATTTGTAAAAAGCTTATCTGTTCCAGCAAAATAATCATTATATACTTGAATTGAAATTTTTTGTGCACTCAAAGTTATTCCAAATATCAGTATAATAATTTTAAAAAGATTGTTTACAAACACTTAGTTACTTTGACTTCTTATTACTAATTGCTTGTTTAATCTTAATAATAAGATAAAAAAACATTGGAATGAATACAATCCCTATTAAAGTTGCACCAAGCATACCTCCGACCACTGTAGTTCCTATTATATGCCTGCTATTTGCTCCGGCACCAGAGCTAAAAACCAATGGTAATGTGCCAGCAATAAACGCCATTGATGTCATAACTATTGGTCTAAATCTTAATCTTGATGCTTCCATCGTTGCGTCAAGTAAATTCATTCCTGTTTTTAGCCTATTCATGGCAAATTCAACTATCAATATTGCATTTTTAGCAGATAAGCCTATTAAAGTAATAAGGCCAACTTGAAAATATATATCAGCATGTAAGCCTCTTAGATAAACCGATAAAGCCGCTCCAAAAATTGCAAAAGGAATTGACACAATAACTGCTAGCGGAATACTCCAACTCTCATACAATGCGGCTAATATCAAAAATACAAACAATATCGCATAAACCATAGTATAATTTTTCTGTTTTTCTAATTTGCTTTCTTGATAAGATGTTCCAGACCATGCAATATTATAGCCTGTTGGTAAAATTTTATTTGCGATAGTTTTAATGGCATTCATAGCTTGATTAGAAGAATACCCTTTAGCTGGAGAGCCACCTATTTGTGCAGCATTAAACATATTAAACCGTTGTATTACGCTTGCATTTACAATACGTTTTAATTTTACCAATTCGCTAGCTGGAATGAAATTTCCATCTTGGGACTTTACGAAAATATTTTTTAGTTTATTCGCAGATGACCTGTATTTAGCTTGAGACTCTATATCTACATGATAGGTCCTGCCAAACATATTGAAATCATTAACATAACCTTGACCTAATGTATTTTGCAATGTTGTGTATATCGCGCTAAGGCTTACGTTCATGGCTTTTGCTTTTGCTTTATCAACTTTTAAAAAATATTGCGGTATATTTGTGTGAAACGTTGTTCTAACGCGTGAAAGCATAGGGTTCATATTTGCTTTTGCTATAATTTCATTTACATATTTTTGCAATACATGTAAGCTTCCTCCCATTCTGTCTTCTATCCAGATATTAAAACCGCCTGTAATGCTCATGCCTCGAATTGGAGGAGGACTAACAGGGATTACAAACATATTTTTATCTTGCATAAACACTCCCATAAAATGTCTAGCGATAGCAAATGAGCTTTGATTTGGAGATGTTCGCTTACTCCAAGGTAGAAGATGTGCAAAAAATATCGCGGCATTTGTTCTTTGAGCTGAGGTCATTAAGTCAATTCCTGTAACTGCTGCCACTTCATTGATATTTTTGTTAGCCAATAATGTTTTTTCTACAAAGCTTGCATCTTTTGCTGTATTTGCAAGCGAGGTTGATGGCATTGTGTAAGCTAAAGCGATTAAAACACCTTGATCCTCATTGGGCACTAAACCAGTAGGCATTTTTTCAATAATATGATACGTAAAATATATAAGCCCTACAAAAAGTACAAGAGAAAAAAACATTAATTTTATACCCTTTTTGGTGGTTATTAAAAACATCTTTGTAAGCCAGTTAAAAAAATGATTAAATTTTTGTAAAGGCCAAATAGGAACTCTTTCATGTTTTTGTAAAAAGAGTACACAAAGTGCTGGTGTTAATGTCAGAGCAACAAAGCCAGAAATAACAACAGCAATAACTATTGTCATAGCAAATTGTTGATACATAACCCCACTAAAGCCGCCATTAAATGTTGCTGGAATAAATACCGCTGAGAGAACTAACACAATTCCTATAATTGGTGTGCTCAATTCTCTCATAGCCTCATAGGCCGCCTCTTTAACTGATATTTTTTTTGTATGTAAAATTCTTTCAATATTTTCAATTACGATAATTGCGTCATCCACAACTAGACCAATTGCAAGTATTAAACCAAAAAGTGTCAAAATATTGATAGAAAAATTTGCAACATATAATCCAGCAAAAGTGCCAAGAATAGAGACAGGAATAGCCAAAAGAGGAATAATGGTAGCTCTTAAATTACCAAGAAAGATATATATTAATATTGTTACAAACAAGATAGCCTCTAAAAGTGTTTTAATAACTTCGTTTATTGATTGATGAACAAACACAGTAGTATCATAAGGAATAGTATAGTGCATGTCAGAAGGAAATCTTTTTGCTAACTTTATCATCCTTGCATTAACTTCTTGCGAAACTTTTAAAGCATTAGCGCCAGGTGATAAATATATAGCTACTGGAATCATGGCATTACCATTTAGTTGCGCTATTATCCCATAATTATCTGAACCTAAATGAACTGTTGCAATATCTTTTAATTTTAAAGTGGACCCATCTATATTAGCGCGAAGAATAATATTTTTAAATTCAGAAACTGTTTTTAATCTACCTTGTGTATCTATTGAATATGTAAAAGGTGTAATCTTTTTCATAGGCAAAGCACCTATTGAACCAACTGCATACTGTGCATTTTGACTTCTTATTGTATTGATTACATCTTGTGGGGAGAGCTTATAAAAGGCTAACTTTTGAGGGTTTAACCAGATTCTCATTGCATAATTTCGTCGTCCAAATATTATAGCATTGCCAACTCCAGAGATTCTTTTTAAATTATCGATAACATTACGTGTTAAATAATTTGAAATAAAAGTAGTACTATGAACGCCATTTGTAGATGTAAATGCAATAAATTTTAAGATATCTGGAGATTGTTCTTTTACGCTTATGCCTAATCTACTGACTTCAACTGGTAATTGGCTAAGAGCTAATTGAACTCGGTTGTTTACATCCACTTTAGCTTGTTCAACATTTGTACCAACCTTAAAAACCACATGAATGTTTAATAATCCATTCGGTGAAGCAGTTGATGTCATATAAATCATATTTTTTGCACCATTAATGGCATTTTCAAGTGTTGATGCAACTGTTTTTACTAAAGTTTGTGCGTTAGCCCCAGGATACATTGCTGCAACTACTATTTGAGGAGGAACGATTGCTGGATATTCTTGGACTGGTAATATTTTAATAGATATAACTCCAGCTAATATAATAAAAACTGCAATAACTGAAGCAAAAATAGGTCTATTTATAAAAAATCTAGAAAACATCTATTTTTTGTCCTGCTTGTTAATTATTTTATCAACTATCACAGCTTGGTTTGGTTTTAATCTGAAAAAATTATTTACAATAACCTTATCGGAAGTTTTTAATACATGATTTTTAATAATGAAATTATTGCCACTTATTCCATCAATTATAATTGGTCTTACTCTCACATGCCCATGTGAAGCAATAAAAACAATAGTACCAAGCGGATTTTGTAAAATAGCCCTTTGAGGTACAGTTATAATATTCTTTTGGACTATGCCGTGTAAAATAACTTTTACAAATTCTCCAGCCATTAAGTAATGGTTACTATTGTCTATTATAGCTCTCATACGAACGGTAGAAGTTTTAGGGTTAATGTTTATATCTATAAAGTCAACAAATCCTTTTTTTCTTAAGAGTTTATTATGCACTTTTATATCAACTGTAATTTTTTTTTCAACAAGTGAATAAGTATGATTTTTAAATTTTATATAATCACTCATAGGCATAGAAAAATTTATATAAACTTGCTGATTTTGGGTAATTTGCACAAGCCTTGTTGGAGGATTAGCATTAACTAAATTACCAATATTTACAATTTTAGTACCAATTATACCGCTTATTGGTGCTTTTACATTAGTATAGTTTAAATTAATCTGTGCTACTTTTAAATTAGATTGAGAAGCTTCAAGTTCTGCTTTTGCTTGTTCAAATAATGATAAATAATTATCTCGTTTTTGCTTACTAACGGATTTACTTTTATATAACTTACGAATTCTATTCCAATTTCTTGTTGCATTATTTAAGATTGCTTGCGAAAGCGCCACAGATGCTTTTATTTTGTCAACTCTTGCCTTATAAATATCATCTTCAATCTTATATAACAATGCGCCTTGTTTTACTTTCTGGCCAGCCGTAAAATATTTCTTTTCTAAGATACCGCTAACGCGAGATACAACTATTGCCTTTTGAATATTTGTTATTTTTGCAGGGTAAATCAATGTAATGGGTAAATCAGAAGCAGCAGGTACGAGATAGACATCCGCTTTGGCAATATATGAATTATTTTTTGCCTGTAAAGTATAAACTGATAAAATCGTAGCCAAGATTACATGTAAAATCACTTTTAATAACTTCATCTTAAATATTTCCTTATATTCTGATTAGTGTAATAATAATATTTTGCGTATGAAACCTGTAAGTTATTCAATGCCTCTTTATATCTTGCATAAGTATTAATTTTAGTGTCTAATGCATTAAGATACGCAATATAATCCAAATTGCCAACATCATATTTTCTTTTAACTATTTTATATGCACTTTTAGCTGATTTTAATGCATCCATTAAGCTTAATATCTGTATTTTAGCCATTTTAATATTTAATATTGCTAGTTTTACATTAATATTTTGTATTTTTTTAGCCTGCTTTATCTGATATTTTAAAGCAAACTGTTGTAATAATAATGCCTCTTTTTGTGTTTTAACCACCCCGTCATCAAAAAGTATCATATCAAAATTTACTAAAAGTATATTTTGGTTAGTTTGACCTGCTGGATGATAGGCATCGGTTCTGCCATATTTATTAAGAGTATAAGTGTCTGTAATAGTTATTTTTGGTTTATATACCGACATTAAACTATTGGCTTGATATGATTTTGCTAAAACACTATTGTTTAAAGAGCGAATTTCATTATTTGTGGCTACTGTAATATTTTTTGGTGGCAATATCACAGAATTTTGTAGTTTATTAATCTTTTTTCCAACATCTAAAAAAAGTGATTGTTTGGCGGTTTGTATCTTATAAATTAATACATTTATTTGATATTTATTATTACTATATGTTGCTTTAATACTATCTATATTAGAATACGTCGCAATACCTACTGAATAAAATCTCTTTTCACGTTTTAATTCTACTGATAAATCTACGCTCTTTTGTTTTAAAGCATACAATGATGCTTGTAAATTTTTAATTTTAAAATACTCTTTTATGATTAAAAGTTGTAAATTTTCTTTATACGCAAGGGTTGTAAATTTTAGTGATTTTGCTTGTCTTAATTGTTGTTTAATAATATTTATTCTTCGTCCACCATCATACATGTTAAATTTTATAGCGATTTTACTGCTATAAACATCTCCTGGTCTATATGGAGAACGGTTATCAAATCTTGTATAAGATGCGCCTAAATTAAGAGTGGGAAAATAACTATTTTTTGTAGCTTGTACATTTTTAGCCATAGCCTTTTGTACTAAACTTTTAGATATGACAATATTATTATTATTTAAGGCGTATGACAACAGCTCCTTTAAATTATCTGCTAAGATAAAAGCTGGTGATAAAATAAGACTCAATATAAGCAATAATCTGCTCGTTTTATACATAAAAACCTCTAAATATACAATAATTGACTATTGGTCATCATTGTACCTTTTCAATCCTTTTATAAATATAAAAATACAGATATTTTTATATCAGAGCAATTGCATCAATCTCAATTAATGCGTTGTTTGGTAATGTTTTTACAGCTACAGTAGAGCGCGCTGGTTTATGAGAGCCAAAAAATTCTGCATAAATTTGATTAATATCCATAAAATCATCCATGCTACTCAAATAAATCGTTGTTTTAAGCACCTTGTCTAAACTACTATTTGCTCCAAGAAGTACCTCTTTTAAATTATTTAAAACCTGTTTTGTCTGAACCTTTATATCTGGATTAACCATATTACCATCGATAGTTAGTGCGATTTGCCCCGATGTATAGACTATATTATCCACTACAACTGCCTGTGAATATGGACCAATTGCAGATGGAGCTTTATTTGTTTGTATATATTGCATTTTATTTCCTGTGTATTTGTATTAATTTTTTAAATATTTCATATAAACGCTCAACCTCTTTTATAGAGGTTCTTTCATTTATAGCATGAATTGTATCATTTTTAACACCAAATTCAACAACATTGACACCATATTTTGAAATAAATCTAGCATCACTAGTCCCACCAGCAGTAGAATAGAATGGTTGCACAGATATTGTCTCTTTAATAGCTTGATTAATATCATTAACTATTTTACAATCACTATTGGTAATAAATGGGTAAGCGCTTTGTTGTAATTCTAAAGAATAATTAGTATTAATAAAATTAGTATCAATAAAATTTTTTACATCCAAACTTGTAGTTTTAGTTGAATTTCTTACATTAAACATTAAAGAAAGTATATCTGGAGTTACATTTGTTACTTGCATACCAGCATTAAGACTTGTAATTACAAGTTTGCTAGGAGCAAAGTATTTATCTCCATTATCTAAATTAACACCAGAAATTTTATCTAATATTTTTGAAATTTGATGAATTGGATTGATATTTTTGTCTGGATATGCAGCATGTCCCTGCCTGCCCTGTATTTTGATATAGCCGTTAATAGAACCTCTACGTCCAATTTTTATTGTATCACCAAATTTTTCTTGGCATGTAGGCTCCGCAACAATGCAGCTGTTTGGTAAAAAAAATTTCGATTTTAAATATTTTAAAATCTCTAATGTGCCATGTTTAGCCTCACCTTCTTCGTCAGAAGTAAGCATTAAAGATAATGTACCATTAAAAGAATTTGTATTTTTAACAGCTTGAATAAAAGCAGCAACTCCACTTTTCATATCTTGTGTACCTCTACCATAAATAAAGCTATCATTTATAACTGCATCGTATGGGGGATATTTCCAACCTGTGCCAGCTGGCACAACATCAACATGCCCTGCAAAACATAAATGAGGTCCATCGCAAAATTTTTTATAAATAAATAGATTTTTAACATTATTGCTATCTAATCTAATAGCTTTAAAATCAGGTAAGTAATCTTCAATGAATTGTAATAACTCACCATCGTCTGGAGTTTCACTTTTTATTTTAATCATATATCTAAATAATTCAATAATATCCATGTTAAAATACCTTTTTTAAAATGTGATTATATCAGATAATTCATTAAGATAGTTTATAAAAGAAAGAAGTAAATTAGAAGAAAAATAAATAAAAGAAATTCAAAAGCTAGGCAGCGACCTACATTCCCACACTTGCAAAGTGCAGTATTATCAGCGATGGGAGGCTTAGCTTCCAGGTTCGAAAT
>VAOZ01131035.1_pt1 | contig 76503 bp, 73 predicted proteins | sample 3394041 | NCBI WGS metagenome assembly VAOZ01 (sample SAMN08290431, study PRJNA428436) | hydrothermal vent metagenome | isolation source: Deep-sea hydrothermal vent chimney | place: Indian Ocean: Southwest Indian Ridge
AATATAAAAAAAATAATTTGAATCAGCTGGATGAGGAGAATGTAAAAGATTTTCTTTTATCTATCCAGGAAAAAGGAAAATCTCCACAAACAATAAATTTAGCTTTTAAAGTATAAAATTTTTATATATAAAAGTCTTAAAAAATCCGCATAAAATCAATCTAAAGTATGCTAAAAGGAATAAAAGACTTCCCATCGTGCTATCACGGATAGAGATTAAAAAAATTATTAAGATCACTAGCAATGCCAAATATAAATTAATGATTTCCTTAGCCTATGCCTGTGGATTACGTGTTGGTGAGGTAGTGAATTTAAAAGTTGCCGATCTGGATATTTAGGAACTGATTGTTAATATAAAAAATGCTAAAGGGAAAAAAGATTGAATCAGTATTTTGTCAGAGAAATTACAAAACGATCTAGAAAATCTTATTGCCGAAAAAAATAAAAACGATTATCTATTTACTTCTAATCGTGGCGATAAATTAAGCACAGTCTCACTGCAAAAGATGTTTCGTAAAAGTTTAGCCAAAACAAAAATTAATAAGTTTGCTACTTTTCACTCTCTACGCCATTCTTTTGCCAACCATTTATTAGAAAACAGAACAGATATACGTTATGTGCAAAAATTGCTTGGTCATTCCAATATCCGTGCCACTCAAATCTATACTCAAGTTACCAACCCCAGACTAAAAAATATTAAGAGTCCGCTACAATAACAAATCACATAGGGTATAATGAAATAAAGATTATAAACAAAACTCGTCAGCGTTTTACCAACGAGTTTTTTGTGCCCGAGGGGGGACTTGAACCCCCACGGAATTTCTTCCACAGCGTTCTGAACACTGCGTGTCTACCAATTTCACCACCCGGGCATTATGAGCTATAATATAACTATAATAATATTATGTTAAATTTAGAAATAGAAAGCAAATATTTTGAACTGGGCTATAAACTTATCGGAGGCGTAGATGAAGCTGGACGAGGACCCTTGGCCGGTCCAGTAGTGGCAGCTTGCGTAGTTATTGGACCAGATTTCAAAATTAGTCCTGATCTAGAATCGGTTACTGATTCTAAAAAATTAAACGCTAAACAGCGAGAGAAACTCTTTGGCTTAATAAAAAAGAAGGTTATAGCGGTAGAAATAGGTATGGTTAATAATCGAGATATTGATAAAATCAATATTTTCCAAGCTAGTTTTTTAGCCATGCGTCGAGCAATTAAAAAATTAAAAATCCAACCAGACTATATTTTAGTAGATGGCGGATTTAAAATAGCTAAACTAGAAAAACCTCAAACCGCTATAGTCCAAGGCGATAGCAAGGTCTGGTGTATTGCTGCCGCTTCAATTATTGCTAAGGTAAGCCGAGATTGGTTAATGGAAGAAATTGATAAAAAATACCCTCAATATGGGTTTGCCCGTCATAAAGGTTATGGCACTAAATTACATTTTGCTAAAATAGAAAAATATGGCCCCTGCCCAATTCATCGATTTAGTTTTAGGCCTATTAGAAAAGAAAAAAAACCAGTTAAAACTAAAGTTTCAACTCTTGCTCAGCGCCACTAAGCATATCTTTTATTTTATATATTCCTTGTCTAAGTTCCTCCTCACCTAAAATTACAACTTTAGTCACTTTTTTCTTATTAGCAAATTCTAAGGCCTTGCCTATTTTTTGCTCTTCTATACCAACTAATACATTTTTCTGCTGGGCTCGTAATTCCTTAGCTAATTTATCTAACTCTGGAGCTATGCTAATCTTTAATAATGGCAAATAGTATTTTTCTACTTTATCATTTCTAATTTTATCTAGTAAACCCCAAGTTTCCAAAAACAATTTAGTGGTCTCATCGCCAGGAGCAAAACCCACGGCGGGAAAATCCTGAACTCCAAAAATACTAGCCAAACCATTATAACGACCACCGCCAAATAAAGCTCTATTATTCTTAGTATTACGATCAAAAACTTCAAAGACTAAACCATCGTAATAATCAAAACCCCTAATAACACTAGGATTAAATTCTATCCAATCACCATAGCCTAAATCGCTTAAAGTTTTTAAGGTCTTACTAATTTCCAATATAGCACTATTATTCTTCAATTTTGGTAATTTCTTAACTAGCTGCTCTAAACTAGAACTAGTCATAAATTCTTCAATGATGCTAATGGCGGTTTTGTTCATACCAGCACTCTTAAGCCGATCATTAATTACTTCTCTATCCAATTTTTGCCATTTATCCAGAGTACGGACTACTAATAATTTTTTATTTGAAGTAAAATTAGCAACTCCACTTAAATCTAATATTAAGTCAATTAATTTTCTACTGTTTATCGCTAGAGTAAAAGAATCCTGAGGAGGATCAAACTCCAACATTAAATCTAGAGCCAATTGCATAATCTCTATATCAGCTCTTAAAGAATCACTACCAAAAATATCACAATTAAGCTGCCAGAATTCTCTATTCCTCCCACGTTGTGGCTTTTCATTGCGCATAAAATTGGCAATAGAAAAATATTTTAAGGGTTTGGGGCTGGTATTATATATTTTGGTGACTAGACGAGTAACTGAAGGGGTCATTTCTGGACGAATTGATAATTCTCGTCCCCCTAAATCAGTGAAGGTAAGTAATTCCCTTCCACCTACATCTTCTCCAGATTTTGCCCGATAAATTTCCGAACTTTCTACCAAAGGAGTTAAATATTCTTCAAAACCATATCTAAGACAAACTTTTCGCCAAGTGTTAAAAATATATTGACGAATCAAAAATTCTTCAGGTAGCCAATCGGCAGTACCTTTAGGCTCTTGGTTAGATAAAAATTCACTCATATTTTTTCAATTTAATAAGTGACTAGGTGACAATGAATTTATAATGCTATTTAATTAGCTAAGTCTATAATAAGTTTACTATTTTCACCTGCTTTTAGCAAATTATCAACTCAACGATACTAATTTATAATATATAAAGTTCAATGTATTAAATTGTTTTATTTTTTCTTTAAAAAAAATTTAAATCCTATTAAGGCCCCTTTCGCTATAATATATTTACTAATAATTTAATTAAAAATTTATGAAAATTCTAATTATTGATGACGACAAGAATATTGTTCAATTTCTAAAGAATGGTTTAGAGGCTAATATGTATAGTGTAGAAATAGCTGAAGATGGCGAACGAGGAGCCTTTCTGGGTCGTACAGGCCATTTTGACTTAATTATTCTAGACTATAACCTACCAAAATTAAATGGTGCCGAAGTATTAAGTGAAATACGTCATGAAAAAAAACATATTCCTGTATTAATGATTACCATAAAATCCGAATTAAAAGCTAAAACTGAAATCTTTTCTCGCGGAGTTGACGACTACCTAACTAAACCTTTTTTATTTGAAGAACTACTATTGCGAGTACGGGCACTTCTGAAGCGACCCCCTAAAATAGAAGGTAATTTTTTTAAAATTGATAATCTAACTCTAAACACTAATAGTAAAATCATTCGTCGAGCGGGTAAAGAGATTTATTTAACTAGACGAGAATTTATGCTTTTAGAATATCTAATATTACATCGCGGTCAAATAGTCTCACGTAGTCAAATATTAGAACATGTCTGGGACTATAATGCTGATCCTTTTTCTAATTCAATTGAAACTCATCTAGCCAGTTTACGTCGTAAACTCAATATTAATAAAAACCGCAACCTGATTCATACTTTTACTGGTCGTGGTTATAAATTAGCTTTAAATAAGCTAGGTGGATATTATTTCAAAAATAAAATTACTGCAAAGATTTAAACAAATTTTTTACCTTTAATTTTTGTGGGGAGATACTCCTGTCCAGAATCATCTTCTAAAGGGGTATATTTGTAACCCTTTCCATAATTTAGTTTCTTCATCAAATCAGTGGGAGCATTACGCAGATATAGAGGCACTGGTAGATTACCAGAATTTTCTACTTCTTGTTTAGCCTTCTGGTAAGCTGAATAAGCAGTAATACTTTTGGAAGATTTAGCTAAATAGATAACCCCTTGTGCTAAATTGACTCCACATTCTGGCCAACCAATCTTCTGACAGGCTTCATAGACTGCAGTGGTGAGCATGAGAGCACTATTATTTGCCAGACCAATATCCTCTGAAGCAAAACGGATCAAACGCCTAGCAATATATAAAGGATCTTCACCAGCCTCCAACATACGTACTAAGTAATAAACGGCAGCGTCAGCATTACCACCTCGCATAGATTTATGCAAGGCGGAAATTAAATTATAATGCTCTTCTCCGTTCTTATCATAAAGCAATCTCGGTTTATTAATAATATTCTTGATTAAAGTCGTAGTAATTTTTTTAGCACTTCTGACTCTAATCTTTTCTCCAGTTTCCTGGAATGCTCCACCAATATTCTCTACCGCATTTTCTAAAATATTAAGAGCACGACGAGCATCCCCATTAGCTAATTTAGCAATTAAATTACGAACTGGTCGACTTAATTCAATCTGAAGATGTGAAGCGGCCCGAATTATAATAGTTTCCAAATCCAGTTCAGTCAAAGGCTCCAAAACTATAATTCTAGATCGTGATAATAGAGCACTATTAACGGTAAAACTAGGATTTTCCGTACTGGCTCCAATTAGAATGATAGTCCCATCTTCTATCTGGGGTAGAAGAGCGTCTTGCTGGGCTTTATTCCAACGATGGATTTCATCAATAAATAAAATAGTTTCAGTACCTAGACGTTTGTTTCCCTTAGCTCTACTAACTACTTCTTTTAAATCTTTAAGTCCATTAGAAGTTGCCGAAAATCTTACAAATTCAGCTTTAGTTTCATGGGCAATGATAAGAGCGAGGGTGGTCTTTCCGCTCCCAGGCGGTCCCCAAAAGATGAGCGATGGAACCTGGTCATTTTTAATCGCTTGATACAGCCAAGTGTGAGCACCAATAATTTTTCCTTGGCCAACAAATTCTGCTAAGACCTTAGGACGAAAATGAGTAGCCAAGGGAGTACTTCGTAACATAAAATCTTATATTTATTTAAACAAAAGATTTATATAATTGTTTAATCCAATTATTTCCCTAATTGCGCATCAATTAAGGGTTTAATTACAGAAAAGGGTTGAGCGCCAACAACTAGGTGTTTTCCAATAATAAGGGCAGGGGTTCCATTAATACCAAAAGATGAGGCCTGAGCTTTATCAGCTGCTATTTCTTGTTGATATTTACTACTATTAGTCGCTAATAGTTGTTCAACTTTAGCTAAATTGATTCCTGGTATAGTCTTAGTTAAAGCTAAAATATCCGCTTTATTCCCCCAACCAGAATTTTCTCCATCTTGTTTAGTGTACATAGCACTGTACCATTCATAAAATTTATTAGGTGCAGTTGCCCATACCGCTCTGGCTACTAAAGAGGCTGTTTGAGAGTCTGGCCCTAGAAAAGCAAAATCTTTAAATACTACTTTTACCTTACCAGTATTAACATAATTACTAATTATAGAAGGCATAGTATTCTCTTCCAAACGTTTACAGAAAGGACATTGATAATCAAACCACAAAGCAATAGTTACTGGAGCCTTAGGATTACCAATAAAAGGCTCATTAGCTATTTTAACTCTATCAATGTTCACCCCACTAGTACTAGGTGTGCTGGGCGTTACAGAAGTGGTGGCAGCAAGTGGATAATTTTTCGGCTGAGTATAGGTACTAGAACGACGGCTTATAACAAAAAATATAGTTCCTATAATAATTAATATAGTAATGATAATAGCAAAAATTGGAAATAAATTTGCTTTTTCTTTATTTTCCATACAAATAAAATAATAATTAAGAAATTAAATGAATAAATTAGAATTGTAAACCCTACTTAGCTATAGTAACACTAAGTCGAGCAAACTCCAAGAAAATCATACTAAACAAGATAACCATAACAAAAGGAGCTACTCGCGACAAATAATTGATTTTTCGTGGACGAAAATATTTAAGCAATAGAGAATTACTCACTACAGATACCGAACTAAGAGCCATAGCTAAACCAGCCAATTCCGGATTTAGAATTAAACCAAAAGAGATAAAGATTCTAGCAGCGATAGGAATACCAATAACATTATAGAATAAAGCAAAAAACAAATTTTGCTTAACCTTAGCTACAGTTTCTCGCGATAATTCAATAGCGGTTATAACGTCATTAAGATCACTCTTAATAATAACCATCCCACCCGCTTCCATAGCTACATCAGTTCCATTACCCATAGCAATACCTAAATCAGCTTGAGCTAAAGCTGGAGCGTCATTAATACCGTCGCCCACCATAGCCACTTTTTGACCATTTGTTTGAATCTTTTTAATTTCATCAGCCTTCTCTGCTGGCAACACATTAGCTAAAACCTGACTAATGTTTAATTGAGCAGCCACGGCTTTAGCCGTGCGTTCATTATCACCAGTAATCATATAAACTTCAAGATTCATCTTTTGTAGTTGAGCTATGGCCTGACGAGAGCTCTCTTTAATAGTGTCCGCCACTGCAATTGCCCCTAATAATGTATCAGAGTTAGCTAAAAGCATAACCGTCTTGCCCTGCTTCTCTAACTTAGTAATTTCCTCACTAAGCTGGTCAATATGAGAATCTGTATCAGCTATTAATTTACGATTACCAAAATAATATTTAAGACCTTCAATATCACCAATCACACCTTTCCCCGGCACTGCAGAAAAATTATCAACTGATTTCAAAGAAGAATTCTTCTTAGTAGCATAGCTATAGATTGCTTCGGCTAGAGGATGCTCAGATAACTTCTCTAGACTGCCAACTAAACTAATAATTTCGTCTTTATTTTTTGAAGCAAAAGTTATTATATCGGTTACCTCTGGTTTTCCTATAGTTACCGTACCAGTTTTATCAAAGACAATAGCTTTGACTTTACAAGCCTCTTCTAAAGGCCCTCCGCCTTTAATTAAAATACCTTTTTCAGCCCCTCGCCCAGTGCCAACCATAATCGCTGTAGGAGTAGCTAGACCTAAAGCACAAGGGCAAGCGATAACTATCACCGCGGTAAAGGTCATGAGAGCAAAAGTTAAACCAGCACCTAAGAGAAAATACCAAACTAGAAAAGTGAGGATAGCTGAACCTATAACTACGGGTACAAAAACAGCAGCAATTTTATCGGCGAAACCTTGAATTGGAGCTTTAGACCCCTGAGCTTCTTCTACTAAACGAATAATCTGCGCTAGAGTAGTTTCTGAACCCACTCGCGTAGCTTTAAATTCAAAACTACCAGTCTTATTAATAGCGGCCCCAATAACTTTATCCCCTACTTTTTTTTCTACGGGGATACTTTCACCAGTAATCATAGACTCATTAACCGTAGAACTCCCTTTAGTAATCTGACCATCCACAGGAATTTTTTCTCCGGGACGAACCATAACTATATCCCCTTCTATAACTTCGTCAACTGGGATATCCTGAGCTTGTCCCTCACGAATGACTCGAGCGGTTTTTGCTTGTAAACCCATTAACTTCTTGATGGAATCAGAGGTTTTCCCCTTAGCACTAGTCTCCAACCATTTACCTAAAATTACAAAAGTAATTAAGAAAGCGGCAGTTTCAAAATATAATTCGGGAATCTCAACTCCATTTAAACCAATTAAAGAGTGAGTACGCACCACATATATAATATAGTAAGCTAAACTGTAGAAGTAAGCGGTGGAAGTACCAATAGCTACTAGACTATCCATATTAAAAGTTTTCATCCGTAAACCCGACCACATTCCTTTATAAAAATTAGCTCCAATTATAAATTGAACTGGAGTTACTAGAATTAAAGAAATAATACCAAAATAAGGTGGCAATATACTACCCCCAGGCAACCATTTAAAGAAATCTAGCAGCATGAAGTAAAATAAAGGCAAACTCAATACCAGACTAAAAATGAATTTTTGCCAATAATCTTTTATTTCTGCTGCTCGTTTATTAGATTCAAACTCTGGATTTTTACTATCTGGTAGTTCCGCCTTATAACCTGCTGATTTAACCGCTTTAATAAGATCCGCTATCTGTACTTGTGAACTATTAAATAAAATTGAAGCTTTTTCTGCTGCAAAATTAACATTACCCTCTTTGACTCCAGGTAGCTTATTTAAAGAACGTTCAATAATATTTGCGCAGGAAGCACAATGCATGCCACTTAAAGATAGCATGACTCGTTGATTAGTTTTTTGATCCTTGTTAGAACCAGTCTGGGAACTTTCTGCTTTATTTGTTGCTGCTTCTTGTTCGGCAATTCCTTGATTTAGAATCTCTAACTGATTACTATCCAAATTTTTTAGTTGATCATCCGAATCTGATTCTGACACTAACTCCTCTGATTTAGTAGTAATATCTTCAAGCGTATAACCAGCTTTTATAACTGCTTTGGAGATATCTGCTTGTATAGACTGATTAAACTCTTGGGACACAAATTCCGCCTTCCCGGTTTTATAATTAACCGAAATATTACTCATCCCTCCTAAACCACTCAATTCTTGGGTAAGTATCTGTTCACAAGACGAGCAATGCATGCCCTTAATCTTTAGATATATCTTGATCATATTATTAAATTTTGTAATGAATTATTAATTAGCTTCTGCTGTATATCCAGTACCTTCTAAAGCCCTATTAAGCTCTGCTAAATTGACATCGCGATTTGCCTCAATATCGGCCGAACCGCTATCTAAATCTACTTTTACAGTAGAAACGCCATTAATTTTGCTAATTCTATCTTCACTAGTCTTCACGCAACCTTCGCAAGAAAGTCCGTTTAACTTAAATTGTATATTCATATGAAATTAAATTAAATTAATTAAACTATTATTAAATTACAATGTTAAGATAACACTAAAAGCTATTAAATTCAAATAGGGTTTTAGCTACCATTATCATTCCATCGCCAGAATCAAGTTAGATTTTAGGTTTAAGCTTAATTATAGGACTATTTACGCCAAGGCCATAAAATTAAGAAAGACAGTAGAAAATGGATTATGGAGATGAGCAAAACATAAATATAGACCGTAATAAGGCTAGCTAAAAGATAATTGATATTTATAATATATCTCGCCAGATCCCAATGATATAGGGTGGCTATAATATTAAATAAGAACAGAATGGCTAAAATTAACAAACCTCCATGCCAAGCACCACGAAGATCTGCCCGACTCGGAGCTAAGTGAGAAGCAATAGCAAAAGAAACATAAAGAAAAATCCAGAAACGGATACTACTTATATTAAGTGGGGAAAATAATAAGGCTAAAGATTTCCGAATACCCACAATAAATAAAGGAAACGAACTTATACTATTTGATAATTGATTAAATATTTCTTTCCCCTGAGGGAGTAAAGCATAAAGTAAAAAAACTAGGAGCAAAGGGCCAAAAATTAAAGGAGCCAAACCAATAAAAAAATTCCCAGCATTCTGATAAATATTTCTTTTATTATAAGAGTGATTAACATAACCTAATTCTCCCGTGTGCGGGTTAGGAGAAAATAGTACAATATTATTAATTTTATGCTTAAATAATAAAGCAAAAAAGGCATGACCATACTCATGAACTGGTGTCCCCAGCCAAGCGGTCCATAGTATCCCGCGCCAGCCAATAGAACGACTATAATTTTTTAAAGTAGCTAATTGGATTTCCGACAATAAAAATCCTAGAACGAAAAAAATCCCAAAAACTGAAATAATTTGGATAAGAGTAATTCTAATTACTTGAATAAAAAAATTAATAGGACTAAAAAATTAAATTATTAATTTATTGATAAAACAAAAGATTTTGTAAAGCCAGTATTTATATTTAAGTTATCCTATTATTAGTATAGCAAAATTATAGAAAATATGAACTCAAACCAATATTATTATTTTAAATACTAAAAAAAATACAGCTAATTTGGCTGTATTTTCTAGGCACGGGATGAGGGAATCGAACCCCCGCTAGAAGTTTTGGAGACTCCTGTACTACCACTATACGAATCCCGCAGAATTTCGGCTATAGCCGAAATCTACTTAACAAACTCAAATTTTAAGAAATTATTATTCTTTATCAAAGTCCGTTTTCTTAATCTGCATATTCTGACCGCAACAAATTAAAGTACCTCCACCATCTTTTTCAAATTTAACTTCGTTGCCACATACTGGACAAAAATAAACCTTTCCGAGACGATTACTCATATATTTATTTCTTAATTTGTAAATTTTCTTTAATAAGTTTCAATCCAAATCTCAAAATAGCTCTGTGGATGATTACAAGCTGGACAAACCTTTGGTGGCTCTGTTCCCTCGTAGATGTAGCCACAATTGAGACATTTCCATTTCTTAATTTCTGGTCGCTTGAAAACCTTACCAGCCTTAATATTGTCTAATAATTTTTGATAACGAGTTTGATGACCTTTTTCAGCTTTACCCACTTCGGTAAATAATTTAGCAATATCTTCGTGCCCTTCCTCTAAAGCTTCAGCCGCCATGCGGGGATACATTTCACTATTCTCATAAAGCTCTCCTTTTACTGCTGCTGCTAAATTGGCTTCTAAATCATCAATAAGCCCTAATTGCTTAGCCCAAATTTTAGCATGTTCTTTCTCGTTGAGAGCGGTTTCTTTAAATATATTAGAGATTTGCTCATAACCAGACTTCTTGGCAACAGAGGCAAAATAATCATATTTATTACGAGCCATAGACTCACCTGCAAAAGCATCTTCTAGATTCTTCTTAGTTTTTGATCCTAACATATGTTTATATATTATTAATTATTATTAAATAATTTAATTTTTAATTTTTTTGCTATCTAGCTCTAAATTATCATTCAAATCGTCTTTAAATTCTAATTCATATATATGTAAAATAGTTACTGCTAAAGCAACTAATAGGGGGCCTAAGACTACTCCCCAGAAACCGAATAAACCAATACCACCCAAAATAGAAAGTAGAACAAAAATTGGATTAATCTGGGCTTCATCTTTAATCATGTAAGCTCTAATTACATTATCAACCGTACTAATGATAAGCATACCCCACAATAGAATAAAAATACCTTGCCAAATATCACCAATCAATAAATAGAAAATAGCCATTGGCAGATAGAAGATAGTGGAACCTAGTGGTAAAAAAGAAAATAAAGTTACTAATACTCCGGCTAACAGCGGAGGAAAACCAACTATTCCGAAGCCAATCCCACCCACTATACCTTGGGCAGCGGCCGAAGCAAAATTAGACAAAAAAGTTGAACGACTAACTACTTGAAATTTATGGAATAACTCCTGATTGTATTTCTGAGGCCAAGGAGTCAAAGCCATAATTCGCTTTAACATTTTGTCACCATCTACAAAAAAGAAATACATAATAACAATAATCAACAATAAAGAAATAATAAAATCAGTAGTACTCTTGAGAATCATACTAGCTCCAGACAATAACCAATTACTAGACTGCTTCAAAATACTAAGCACCGTATTCTGAAAGGTAGTATCATTAAAATTATAGGCTCCTAAATTAAAGTAGCTTAGAACTCCTCGATGGAAAACCTCGGATTTTAGTAAATCATTAATAGTATGGTTATTAAAGAAATTGACTGTAGTGTTATAAGCGGTGATAGACTGTCCTCCGGCATAAACAATAAAACGAACGGTTGGTAAAATAATCAGAATCAAGAGTAATAAACACATTAGAATAGCTGCTAAATGATTTCGCCCTTTTAAAAATTTAGTAAATCGTAAATAGGGATTATAGAATACTGAGACTATAATGGCGGCTACAAAAATTTCCGTCAAAAACGGTTTAAACACTAAATAACAAGCAACAAACACTAAAAAGACCAGAATTAAAATAAATGGTTTAGTTAAATTCTTGGACATATAATTTCAATATAAAAAAAGTGCAAATGGTTTAATCCTTATTTAGTCTCTTTGTGTAAAGTATTTTTCTTGCACTTAGGACAATATTTAGACAATTCTAAACGTTCTTTCAAAATCTTTTTATTCTTACGAGAATGGTGAGTAATCGTTTTACAAACCGTACACTCCATCTTAATCATGTTATCTTGAGACATATCTTCTCTAATTTAATTATTAATTAATTTAACTTAACAATATATAAAAAATCGGCAAAAGTCAACTGACCTTAATTGAGCTTTAGCTAAAAATTTAGTTTATTTCTGGCAATGAGGACAATAATGAGTTCCGCGTCCAGCAACTTTCTTTTTTAAAATCAGAGTTCCGCAATTATAACAAGGTTCACCGCTTCGCCCATAAACCCGTAAAAATCTAGAAAAATTACCTTTCTGGCCACTAGAATCAACATAATTACTGAAAGTTGTACCTTGGTATGAAATAGCTCGTTTAATTATAGCATTAATTCCAGTATAAAGTTTTTTAACCTCTACCAGACTGAGGCTGTTGGCTCTACGCTCTGGATCTATTTTGGCTCGCCACAAAGATTCATCTACATAAATATTTCCTAAACCAGCAATCAATTTTTGATTGAGCAGTAAGGCTTTAATTTTAATAGTTTTATTGTTAAGTAAAGTCCTAAAAAATTTTAATGAGAAAGCCGGGCTTAGAACTTCAGGGCCATAATTATCTCTTAGTAAGCGTTCAAGTTCAGATTGTTTAACTAATTTAAGATAAGCAAATTTTCTTAAATCATTAAAAAATAGTATACCACCCCCTAAAAAATTGATCTGTGCTCTGGTGTATTTATTGGGTAGAGCCCCTCCTACCGAAGCAGTAAAAGAATCCATATCTAGGGAAGAACTAGAAGAATTAGCAGTCAAGCTATGACCGCCAGCTACTCTAATTTTTTTGTCTAAGTAGATTAGTTGACCAGTCATCATTAAATGAATTAACAAATAATCAACCGTAGTATTTTGTTTGGCCTTCCCCATTTTAATTTTAGCCCTCGCAGCTATTGGCAAATTAGAAGGTGACAAATGAAAGATTAATAATTTTCCGCAGCGCTTAACTTCTATAATACTTCGGCCTATTAAATTTTTAACTAAAAAATTAGCATTAGGTAAGGCCGATTTTTCAGAAAAGACAAGTACGGTCCTAATCTTTTTGTGAAGTAAGCAGGTGCTCAAACCCCGCCGAATAGTTTCCACTTCTGGTAATTCCGGCATATTAGATAAAAACTAAAGCTATAATAACTATAGTTAAAACTACAATTTCTATAACAAAAATTTTAAGCAAACCTAATCCAATTTTATGCGGATTAATTAAAGGCATATTAGTGGGCCGAGTTGGATTCGAACCAACGAAGGCACAAGGCCAGCAGATTTACAGTCTGCTCCAGTTGACCGCTTTGGTATCGACCCTTTAATTCAAATACCACAGGGGTATTATTAATTGCTTCCCTATAATAAAAAAAATTACTACGATTGTCAAACTAATAATTCAACAAGCTTAGTAATTAATTTAAGTATGCTTAAAAAATGAATTATCCAATTGCAATTGTACTTAATACAAATCTGGTCAAAGCGTAAGACATAAAAATTACTATTAAACCAATAGCCGACCAGAGAACGATATCGCGACCTTTCTTAACCTTCTCTTGATTGCCAGAAGAAGTCATCCAAATTAAACCGCCATAAACAAACATTAATAAAGCAATGGAACCCACTATACCCATTACAGCGGTAATTATTCTACCAATTAGAATCTGAGGGGTGCTAACCGCCGTACCTAAAGGATTATCAAGATTTAAAGCGGTGGGATTATTAGTAACACCAGTAGGAGGATTATTAGTAACACCAATAGTAGAATTACCACCCTGAGCCAATACTGAGTTAAAAGAGAATAAAAGGAGAAGAATTATAAAAATGGGAAATAAATATTTTTTCATACTGTTATATTGATTATTATTATAATAACATAATCTAAAAAAATAAAAAAGGGAAAACCACAGGTTAGTCCCTTTCTTTAAATTTTAATTTAATTGTTTCAGCTTTCTCACCGTTATGGTGATTAACTGATTTTGTTTTGCCCTAATTTTGAATTGGGCAAAACTCTTTACTGGGACAGAAGCACCCGCTTGGTACTTCTTCCCATTAGTAAAAATTAAGGTGTAACTATCATACCCCTTATCCGAACTAACGGAATATTGGGAGCGATAGCCCACTGGGAAGGTAAACCACTGGCTTACTTCCCCCTTCTTCATTTTGAAGGCATGTGCTCCAAAATCAAGAATTTTAACTTTAACTAGGGCTGGTTCATTAAAGCGAATAGCTTTAACTCTTTCGACCCTTTTTTCGACCCTTTTTTCAATTCCAATTTTTTCTCTATTCACCACCAAATACTGATGGGAAATATCAAAGAAAAATAATAAGAATACCAGAACCACAATGGTCCCGCTATATTTACTGGTAGTTTTCTGACTTAAACTATAAGCCCAGAAAACTAGTAGAGCAAAAAATAGCCCTAATAGATGGCTAACAAAATAACTAGCCATCCCTGAGCTCACTAAAGTGGCAACAGAATATACCACTATAGCAAGCACTAAGAAGATGAGGAATCTTCTTAGATCCTCTAAATCTTCTCTGCTCAGCTTAAACGCTGAGCCTCCTTTTTTCTTTATTTCTCTCATGATGGCCCCTTTTGAGAAGAAGCTTTGCTGAATCCAGCAGCAAACTCAGCTCCTCGACCAGCATCTTTAGTGTCTCCACCAAGGATGATGGTTTTGTCACTGCTCTTACTATTTCCAACAGCTGACCATTGAAAATCCTTTGATAAGAGCGCAGAAATCTGCTCAGCCGGAATACCTTTTCCGAGCCAAGCTTCTATTCTCATAGCAACCCCTTCACCATAAAGAGATTGATAAAGTTTCTCTCCCTCGCCCGCCCTAATACGGGCTAATTTATCTCCAGTGGCGAGGATGACCTTGATTCTCTTCTGAATCTTGGCCTGTTTTTCCTCGATCTCCTTAACCTGGAGATCTTTCTCCGCAACTAGTTTGCGCTGTCTTTGCGCTTTGACTAGTTCGGTAAGCTCTATATCAGATATGACTAGAGCTTTGGGGACAATTCCCCAAGTTTTTAGAGAAGTATAAAAGGCCGTTTTCTCAAAGGCCGTTTCAATGCTTCTACTAATAGCTTCTCTCTGAGTATCATCCTCAGCATCAATTAGTTTTTGCAACCAATTTCTGCCTAAAATGATACCTTCCAAAGTGAAGATATTTTTTAGACGAATTACTTCGTCTATAGTATAGGTACCTAAAAATACTCGTAAGGCGCCCTTTTCCTCTATAAATCGAAGATAATCTTCGACATTATAGATCGCCTTTTCGGAATCTTCTATCAAATAATAGAAGAAAGCCCGAATAGACGAGGAGCCGTCTAGAAATTCAATGTCTCCTCCCTGAGAAGGATTCTCCTCCTCATCGTTTTTTTCATACAGATGCAATCCTAACATCTGTTCTTTTTTGGATATCACCTTCCTCAAGGTGATTAAACCAAAAAAAGGAAATATCAGATGGAAACCTGATACTAGAGGTACACCAATGTACCTCCCATAAATTTCTATTATAAATTCCGTCTTATACGGAATTTGTGTCCAGCCAGCAATTAATGTGGCTAAACATAGGGATATAAATATCCCTAACGACGCTAGTATCGCCTCAGTTAAATGAAAAAGCAGAAATATTATCCCTGCTACTCCAATAACTGACATGAAGAAAATCTGCCATATTCGGCGAATTTTCTGAGTCGCCTCTTGGGGCAACTCTTCTTTTGAAAATAAAATATTATTTTTCATGATAAGGCCCCCCTCGGCCCATTTTTTTTTATTTTTAAAGAACTTTTTTGCCTTAGCATCCAAGTTCTCATCGTTATTAAGCATGATATCACTTTTAGACAATATTGTCAAATAGTATTCAACTAAATTCATATCTAATATGGCTTAGGCAAATAGAAAAGGAATCTATTGATGATTCCTAAAATTTATTATCTTATTAAAAGTGAACTTCTGTTTATGTCCTATATTTTTCTAAAGCATGCTGAATGGCCCAAAGTCCTAAAAGTGCGCATTTATAACGCCGTTCACTTATCTTAATTCCAAAATTCTGTTCTAAATTTTTAAATTCATAGGTTAAAACTTCCACTTTACTTTTGCCCAACAGAGCTTCAGTTAAAATAGAAATACCCGCTTGAGAAATAGCGCAACCTTGGCCAGTAAACTTAATCTTCTTAATCTTATTAGCTTCCATTTTTAAACTAACAGAGATATCATCGCCACAAGTATCATTAACTTCATGGTAGCTCACATCCGCTTTCAGCATCTTCCCCTTATTATGTGGATGTTTATAATGATCTAAAATATTTTGTGCGTATAAATCCATATTATTTTCAATTAACTAAAGGCTTGATGTAAAGCAATTAATTTTTTAATAAAAATATCAATTTCAGAAACTGTATTATAGAAACTGAGGCTAGCTCGCAGGCTAGCGGTCTGCTCACAAAAATCATGAATGGGTTGAGCACAATGATTCCCTGCTCGTAATATAATTCCTTCTTGCCCCAGTAAATCAGCAACATCATGAGGATGGATATTATCAATTATAAGTGAGAATACTGCTAATCTTTTTTTGCTAAACTGATTAGTACCTAAAATTCTAACAAATTTTAAAGGAGCTAAGCATTTTAGAAAATGAGCACTTAATATACTTTCTTGTCGGATAATATTGTTCCAAGTTAATTTTTCAATATATTGTAAAGCACTGGCTAAGCCAATAGCCTCGGCAATAGGTGGAGTTCCAGCTTCAAATTTATAAGGTAATTCATTAACGGTAAAATGATCAGTATAGACCGATCTAATCATATCACCCCCACCTAAAAAGGGGGGCATCTTCCTTAGCAAACTTTCCCTAGCATATAAAACTCCGATCCCAGTAGGACCATAGATTTTATGACCAGAAAAAACTAAAAAATCACATTTTAGGGTCTGAACATTAACGGGAATATGAGCAATACTCTGAGCGGCATCCACTAAAGTCATAATGTGTCTGGAATGAGCAAAACTAATTAATGATTTAAGAGGATTAATAGTCCCTAAAACATTAGAAGCCTGAGTTATGGCTAAAAGTTTAACTCGCTTTAGGGCTAATATTTTTCGAGCGACAGATAAATTTAAACTACCGTCTGCTTTCACTGGAATATAAACTAATTTAATTCCCAATTTTTTCTTTAATTGTAACCAAGGAATAATATTGGCATGATGTTCGGCCAAACTTAATACTACAATATCTCCCCGACCTAAATTAACTTCTCCCCAAGTACGGGCAACCAAATTGATTCCTTCAGTAGCTCCACGAGTAAAAATTATCTCTAGCGACTTAGCAGATATGAAGTTAGCCACTTCGCGCCGAGCAGCTTCATATTGTTTGGTAGCTTCTTCTGCTAAAGGGTTGATGCCCCTATGAACATTAGCATTATAATGTAAATAAAAATCATCCATAGCTTTAATAACTACTTGTGGTTTTTGAGTGGTCGCAGCATTATCAAAATAAATCATGGGATGACCATTAATTTTTTTACTTAAAATTGGAAAATCTTTACGTCTTATCATAAAATATTTTAATTTATTAGTTTAATTAATTCGTCTATTAACTAAATCTAAAATGAGCTGTTTAGTATGCTGATCAGAAATATTAGCTACGAATTGTTGGAGCAAAGAATTAATAATTAAAGACTTAACTTGAGCAGAATCCAAACCTCGAGTCTGTAAATAAAATAAATCTTCAGTAGATAAATGAAAAGTACTAACACTATGACCGGCTTTAACATCATTAGCGGCAATCTTTAAACTCGGTGATAGACTAGCACTAGCTCTAGAATTTAATAAATATAAATTCATATCTATCTGAGTATTAGTCAATTGTGCTTGAGGTTTAATAACTAAATCAGAATAATATTGAGCCTTAGCTTGATTGTCTACTAGACCATTAACTTTAAACTTGCCCAAAGCTCCTGAACCCTTAAAAATATAATTATTTTGTACCTGTAAAGTTTGCTGGCCTTTAAGCCAAAATAAAACTTGATTATTAAGAATAGCTCCACTTGCTAAATTATTACTAATATTAATTTTATAATCAGCTTGACCTAAATAAAGTTGATAACTATTAAGTTCAGCCTGAGGAGCTAAATGTATTTCTCTATTAACTATAAATTTACTCCTAGCTCTAGATTCTAAAATAAGGACATATTGTACTCGTGCTCCAGAACCAATAAAAATAGGGAGCGAATAATTCCTTGAAGAATCCTTAATATAGTCTAAAATAAAGACTTGGTCTTTAGGAGGAATAATTAGCTTTTTACCCTTCGGATTAATAATTATATTATTAAATCGCTTCATAAAAAATTTAAACTATAAATCATATTTTAAAGTTTCTAACCCACACTATTTTCCATTTCTAGTTCCACCATACGATTCATCTCTAAAGAATATTCTAAAGGTAATTCTCTAGTAATCGGTTCAATAAAACCGTTGACAATCATGGTACTGGCTTGCTCTTCGCTCAATCCTCGGCTACGTAAATAAAAAATATCATCAGTATTTAATTTTCCTGCTCGGGCTTCGTGAGCCACAACAGCACTCTTATTTTTTATATTAATATTAGGGATGGTATCCGATGCCGACTTATTATCTAAAATTAAAGCATCACATTTTATATTGGCTACCGCCCCTTTAGCCTTAGCCCCAATACTTACTAGCCCCCGATAAATAGCTTTACCCCCTCTTTTGCTAATGCTTTTCATTACAATATTAGAACTGGTATGCGGAGCCAAATGAATAACTTTAGCCCCCGTGTCTTGAATTTGTCCACGATTTGCAAAAGCCACTCCTAAATGATCGGCACTAGCTCCTTCTCCCTGCAATACCGAACAAGGGTATAACATAGTAACCTTGCTACCAAAGTTTCCTCCTACCCATTCTATCCTAGCGTCTTTTTCTACTAAAGCTCGTTTGGTATTTAAATTATAAGCATCTTTGCTCCAACTCTCCACACTGCTATATCTAAAACGAGCTCGGGGTTTAACAAAAATTTCTACACAACCAGCATGTAAAGAATCCACTCCATAACGAGGAGCACTACAACCTTCAATATAATGTGCCCAAGCTTCTTCTTCTACAATAATCAAAGTGTGTTCAAATTGCCCCATACCCTTAGCATTCATCCGAAAATAAGCTTGAAGCGGTTGCTCAATAATTACCTTACGCGGAATATATAAAAAAGTGCCACCACTCCAAACCGCTCCATGTAGAGCAGCAAATTTATGCAAAGTAGGCGGTACCGCTTTCATAAAATAAGGCTTGACTAGATCTTCGTGCTGGTGTAAAGCTAAGTCTAAATCTTCAAAAATAACTCCTTGCTCTTGAAATTGTTGTCTTAAGCTATGATAGATAACCGTAGATTCATATTGTGCCCCTACACCGGCTAAAACTTTTTGCTCTGCTTGAGGTATTCCTAATTTGTCAAAAGTATTTTTAATATCACTGGGCACGTCTTCCCAACTACTAGCCGTCTTATCAGTAGCACGAGCATAATAAGTAATTTGGTCTAAATCTAATTTAGTTAAATCTGGCCCCCAGGTTGGTAAAGGCATACTTAAATATATTTTTAAAGAATCTAGACGACGTTTAAGCATCCAAGCGGGTTCTTTTTTTTCTTTAGAAATAAAACGTACTAATTTTTCATCCAAACCAGTACGACTCTTAGCCATATACTTAGACCTATTATGAAAATTCCATAGAGGATTGGCGATTCTTCTATTTTTCTCTGAAAAATTCTTAGAATCTAACGAATTAGGGAAAGAAGTAATTTTATTTTTTTTAATTTTGTCTGTTGCTTTATTCATAATTAGTCAGTGCTAACAATCTTATTAAATCCTTCTCGTTCTAACTTTAAAGCTAACTTATAAGTACCACTCTTAATAATTTTGCCTTTATTCATCACTATAACCCGATTAGGCTTAACATGTTTTAGTATCTTTTGATAATGAGTAATTATTAAAGCGCTGGTATGAGGAGTTTTAAAACGTTTTAGAGCTCGTCCCACTATATCTAGAGCATCAATATCTAAACCCGAATCAATTTCATCAAAAATAGCTAAACTGGGCTTAAACAAAGCTAGTTGTAACATTTCTGATTTCTTCTTTTCTCCTCCAGAAAATCCTTGATTAAGACTCCTATTACTCCAATCTGAAGAAATTTTTAACCGAGATGCCTCTTCATCCAGCAATGATTTAAATTCAAATACATCTAGCGCTGGTTTGTTTTTAGCAATCTGTAAAGCTTTATAAGCATCAAATAAAAAAGGATAGAAATCTAGGCCGGCTATCTCCCGAGGATTTTGAAAAGTCATAAATAATCCTAAAGCAGCACGCTCCTCGGGTTTCTTTTTAGTAATATCAATTTGCTTAAAAATAATCCTACCAGAAGATATACGATAATCAGGATGCCCCATTAAAGTATTAGCCAAAGTACTTTTCCCTGATCCATTCGGTCCCATAATAACACAAATCTCTCCACTTTTAATGACTAGATTAATTTTATCCAAAATTTTCTTGGAACCAACAAAAACACTTAAATTTTTTATCTCTAAAATATTAGACATATAACATTTTCCGCTTACAGCGGTTCATTTTAATTATTTATTTTAATAGAGAAGCTAAACTTCTTTTTTTCAAAACTATTTTTAAATCTGGAAGGATCTTGTCCCATACACTGCGAACTTGGCAATTCTTAGCCTGTGGACATTTATAATTTCTATCCAGAGCACAATTGAGTTTGATCTTGCCCTCCAAAGCTTCAATAATCTCTAAAACCGAAATACGACTGGGAGCTCTAGTCAAATAATAGCCACCGCCCGCCCCTTCTTTACTCTTGATTAGATTAGCTGCAGATAATAGGCGAGCAATCTGAATCAAATAGGCCGAAGAAACTCCCATCCTCTTAGCAATATTGCTAACTGGAGTAATACTAAGAGGATTTTTGGCCAGTTCAAACATAATTAACAAACCATAATCAACTCTAGCTTTTATCTGAAACATAAGAAATTAAGAATAAAAAAAAGATTGTCTTAACTATAAGTAAAATTATTATAGTTAACTTTCTATAAAAAAGCAAGAATATAAATACTCTCACTACTATGAGCCGTTGACCGGGATCGGACCGATGACCTTCTCCTTACCATGGAGACGCTCTACCAACTGAGCTACAACGGCAGTAATTAACTTAGCTAGATGTAAAATATAATATCATAATTTCTTAATCCTTTCTCGCCATTGAACTAATTTATTATTTTCGGGATTAACCTTTTCTAATCTATCCCAAAATTCTTGGGCTATAACTTTTTCTTTCATCATTATACTTAAATCCAGAATTAAATCAAGATAGCGGGGGCTATTAGGCTCCAATTCTAGAGCTTCTCTAATATTCTCCAGTGAGACTGTTAAATTTTCAGCATTTTTTTCTAAATTGGCTAAAGCAAAATAAATCTCTTGTAATGATATAGTGGGAGAGACCTCCTCAGAATTAGTTCCTTTAATTAATTTTAAAGCATAATTATAGGTTTGACGAGCTTCAGACCATTTTTTTTGTTCTGCATATAACTCACCTAAACGGAAGAAAGCTTCTAAATTTTTTTTGTCTAAACTAATAATCTCTACTAATTTCTTCTCAGCTAAACTATCATCTTCTTGCTGTAAAGATTCCTGAGCAGCTAGAGATAATTTTTTAATGCGTTTTTGTCTTTCTTGCCAAGGAATTTTAATATTAGCATTATAACTAGTTTTTACTTTCTCCAAACTAGATCGTTGCGAATGTAGAAAAGCCAACCAATGTTTATAAATGAATAAATAAATACGGCCGAAGAATCCACTCCAACGACTTAGATCACGCTCTACCCGAGCTTTAATAATTTTATGCTTAAATTCAGCTTCCTTTTCTCCAGGAATATTAGCTACATTCAAAATTGCTAAAACTGGAAATTTTTTAATAATAATTATTAAAATAGCCAAAGCCGCTATAATAATTATAATAATCGAAATTATATTGAACATATAAAACTAAAGTCTTTAAAATTGAGAGAGGCTGCTCCAATAAGTAAACCATTAATATTTTGTTGTGCTAAAAAGCCTTCAGCGTTCCGGATGTTAACGCTACCACCATATAAAATTCGTACTGTTTTTTTTAGAATCTTAAACGCTCGTTGCTTAATAAAGCTTTGGACCTCATCGGCCTCCTCTGCTAGTATCGGCTTAGCGGAACGATTAGTACTAATAGCCCAAATTGGTTCATAGGCAATTATTAAGCTATTAGAATTAGATATTTTGACCCCCTTCAAAGCTCGTCTTAATTCTGAACTTAAATATTTTTTGGTTTCTCCATTATTTCTCTCAGTTAATTTTTCACCAATACATAAAATTGGAATTAATTTTTGTCCTAACGCTGCTTTAATTTTAGCATTAATAATCGCAGAATTTTCATGCAAATGTTCCCGCCGTTCACTATGACCAATAATAACATAACTCACTCCTAAACTTTTTAAATTAACTGGTGAGACTTCTCCAGTGTAAGCACCATACTCGGTAACGGCACTATCTTGAGCTCCTAAAGCCACAAAAGATTTTTTTAATACTGGACCAATAAAGGGCAAAGAAGCATAATCTGGACAAATTACTACTTCTGACTTAGAATTTTTTATTTGCTTAGCTATCTGCTTAGCTAAAACCAATCCATCCTTAATACTTAATTGCATTTTCCAATTGGCCATAATCATATTTTTCATAATTTTTGTATATTTTTAACGGAAATTAGTAAAACTTAATAAATAATATTATTACTATGAATATTAAAACTAACGAGAAATATTATTTTCTGTCCACTCAATTGTTCGTCGGATTCCCTCCTCTAAATCTATCTTGGGGCGCCAATTCAAAACTGCTTCAGCCCGTTTATGACTTAGACAACTCCGCCGTTGTTCTCCAGGTTTAGCTGGTGCTTCTCTTAATAACATTGCTCGTCCTAAAGCTTTCTCAATATCACGACGAATATCTAACAGATTAGTTTCTAGAGCTGAACTAATGTTTATCTCCCCCTGGCAAGCAATATCTTTGGCTAAATAGAAAGCCTCAACTACATCATCAACATATACAAAATCACGAGTCTGTCGCCCATCACCATATTGTGTGCTTTCTAAACCCTTAACCGCATTGTCAATAAAAATAGCGATAACTCCAGCCTCACCACCTTTAAACTGACGTGGACCATAAACATTAGCAAAACGCAGAGTAGTATAATCTAGACCATAGGCTTGATAATAACAATTCAAATATTTTTCAAAAGTCAATTTATGAATACCATAAAAAGATACTGGATAGGTTGGAGCTGATTCTGTAGTAGGTATTTCTTCTGCTTCCCCATAAATCGCCCCACCAGTAGAAGAAAAAAGTATTTTCTGGATCTGATTAAGCCGACAATTTTCTAAAATATTCCAGGCCCCCAAAACATTAATTCGGTTATCTCGCAGAGGATCAGTCATAGATTTACTGACCTCAATCTGGGCTGCTAAATGATAGACCAAATCAAACCTCTCAGACTTAAATATCTCCGTCACTCTTGAGGAACTGATATCTAATTGATAAAATTTAACCCTCGGGTTCAAATAGTCTTTTCGCCCTGATGATAGATCATCAATAACAACTACTTCGTTTCCAGCAGAAATTAATTTATCTACCAGCGTTGAACCGATAAAACCAGCTCCGCCAGTTACTAAAATTTTAGACATATATTTTATATTAACATGATTTTTAAAGAAAAAAAAGGGCTGTAGGAATCTATTTGATTTTAGATGAAAATTATTATTTAATAATTAAATTACTAAACTTAATATTGAAATTAATCTCAAATAATCCAATATTGTAGAGTATTAATCTGATAATTGCCAAAATACATATTTTTTGCTAAAATAATATTAGATAATATAATTAAAATTACATAGAAATACCCCCCATAAATCGGGAATTTTTTATTTTATAAACTAGCAATATGGCTAAAAATACCAAAAAAATCAGTAATTATGGAGCAGACCAAATAACCGTCTTAAAGGGCCTAGAGCCAGTACGCAGACGTCCTGGTATGTATATTGGCTCAACTTCCAGCACTGGTCTACATCACTTAATCTGGGAAGTAGTGGATAATTCTATTGATGAAGCTATGGCTGGATACGCCACCGAGATCTCTCTCACACTACTGCCTGATGGTCTGGTAGAAGTGAAAGATAACGGACGAGGTATCCCAGTTGATAAACATAAAGTGACTGGAGTTTCTGCCCTAGAGACTGTTTTGACTGAATTACACGCTGGGGCTAAATTTGGTGGAAAGGGTTATAAAGTATCTGGTGGTTTACACGGCGTCGGAGTATCAGTTGTTAATGCTTTAAGTGAATATCTAAAGGCAGAAGTACATCGTGATGGTAAAGCTTGGGTTCAAGAATATCATATAGGCAAAGCCTTAAAAGCCGCTAAAGCTATTGGTCCAGCTAAAGGCACAGGTACTATCATTACTTTTAAAGTGGATAAAACAATTTTTACAGATTTAGAATATAATTGGGGAAAAATCCTAGACCGCCTAAGACAACAAGCCTATTTAACCAAGGGCATCACCATTAATATTGCTGATAAACGACCAGGTCATCGTCCTAAAAAATATAAATTCTATTTTGAGGGAGGCATCAAATCTTATATCAAATCCCTGCACCGCAATAAAACAGTTAGAAATGAAACCATATTTTATATTGATAAAGATATTCATGATTGTAAAATAGAAATATCTTTACAATACAACGATGAATACAATGAAACTGTATTAACTTTCGCTAATAATATTAATAATCCTGATGGTGGAACGCATTTAGTTGGCTTTAGAACTGCTTTAACTAGAACTTTAAATAATTATGCTCGGAATAAAAATCTACTAAAAGAAAAACAAGATAATTTAACTGGTGATGATGTCCGAGAAGGACTGACCGCTATTATTAGTGTTAAGTTACCAGAACCACAGTTTGAAGGACAGACTAAAGTCAAATTGGGTAATACTGAAATGAGAACTTATGTGGAAAATGTTTTTGGAGAAAGTTTTAATACTTTCTTAGAAGAGCACCCTAAGGAAGCGGAAGCCATCATCGGAAAATGCTTGCTCTCTGCTCAAGCACGTTTAGCTGCTCGTAGCGCTAGAGCCACAATTCTGCGTAAAGGAGCTTTAGAAGGTCTCACTTTGCCAGGTAAACTGGCTGACTGCTCTAGTCGTCATCCAGAAGAATGTGAATTATATATTGTAGAGGGTGATTCTGCTGGAGGCAGTGCTAAACAAGGTCGTAACCGTCGTTTTCAAGCGATTCTTCCCTTACGTGGTAAAATTTTGAATGTAGAACGAGCCCGGTTAGATAAAATGTTAGCTAATAATGAAATAAAAAATTTAGTAATTGCTTTAGGGACAAATATTGATGATCAATTTAATATAGAAAAATTAAGATACCATCGTATTATTATTATGACTGATGCGGATGTAGATGGAGCTCATATTGGCACCCTACTTCTAACTTTGTTCTTTCGTCATTTCTATCCACTAGTAGCGGGCGGACACATGTATATTGCCCAGCCCCCTTTATATCAATTAAAAAAAGGAACAACTATCCGCTATGCTTATAGCGATGGAGAAAAGGATAAAATTATTAGTGAATTAGGTGGAGTGGTAGCTGACGCTACTGAAGAAAATGTGGAAGATGAACCAGAAGATGGTGAAAATGATAATTCAGAAACTGAAACATCGGCTAAACTCAAAAAAAATAAGAATAAAAAAATTGAAGCAACCGATAATAAGAAAAAAACTCCTAAAATTAGCATTCAACGTTACAAAGGTTTGGGAGAAATGAACCCAAGTCAATTATGGGAAACTACCATGGATCCAGAGCGGCGGGTGGTTAAACAAATAACCGTTGAAGATGCTGCTAAAGCAGATCAAATTTTTGACATGCTAATGGGTGACAATGTTGCTCCTCGTAAAAACTTTATTCAAACTCATGCTAAAAAAGTTCAGAATTTGGATGTTTAGTAAAATTAGATATCAATAATATGTATATTTATCTATTTTGCCCAATAGCAGCCTTTATTTTAGCTCAAGGTTTAAAAGTAAGCCTCAGATCTTTTAAGCATAAAATTACTTGGCACGATGTTTTTGCTTACTCTGATATGCCCTCAGGGCATACCGCAGTAGTTATAGCTTTAGTGACAATATTAGGTTTAAAATTAGGTCTAAATTCTCCAATTTTTGCTACCGCAGTAGTTTTCGCTATGATTGTTATTGTAGATGCTATCGGCTTGAGAAATTATTTAGGTCAACACGGAAAAACTTTAAATATTTTAGTAAAAGATCTAAAAGAAGATGAATTTTTAGATCGTAGCTATCCAAAATTATTAGAACATATCGGCCACACTCCTTTACAGGTAGTAATTGGCTCCTTAATTGGAGTAGCTACTAGTCTAGTAATTTTCTACTTACTTTAAATACTAATAACCTTTATAGAGACTAGTCCTATACACTACTTCTAGTTTACTTATTTTCTATTAAGTAAACTCTGACCAGTCATCTCTTTAGGTTGAGCCAACTTCATAATTTGTAAAATAGTAGGAGCTAAATCTGCCAAACTACCAACTGGAGCTAGTAAACTCAAATCATTATTTAAAGGGTCAGCAAAACCAATAGTTTTCCCTGCAAACTCTGCTCCCACGATTATCACTGGTACCAGCCTATCAATTTTAGAATTATCAATTAAATCTAGTTCAGAGTTGTGAGACCTCTCTGCTCCGCCTCCAGCTGCGGAAATTATTAATATTCCTTCTTGAGTATTTATCGCTCCCAAAATGGTAGATAAATTTCTATCCAAAGTCTCTGTAGCTTTCTTAATATTCAAAAAATCTCCAGTTTCAGCTATTAAACTAAGAAAAGGAATAGATACTACTATAAAATCCCAAGCCTCGGTGGCTTTTATAGCTTTAACAGTTTCTCCAACTGTTTGTTTCAAAGCCAATAGCGATCCACTAGCTGGCTGGTTAGCTTCAGAAGAAATAATTTTCCATTCTTCTCCAGGATATTTAATTTCTTGTTGCCCATTAAAAAAATAACTTAAGGCGGCAAAACGTTCCGTTTCAGCAATTTTCAATTGTTTTTTATTAGCCGAAGATAAAATAGAACTTAAAGTAATATTTGGTTTTAAATTCTCAGTAACAGATTCTCGCCCCGCACCGATACTTAAATAACGAGAATTCCAATTACTAGCTCCAACCTTAAGCAAGGCTACTGGAAATTCATTAATTAGATTGGAAAAATTAGGAATATTCGCATTGGTTAAGGCATTAACTCCACTGGCTGAATCTATGCCCCAACCATCAAGTAATAATAAAACTACCGGACCTTTAGGCAGGGGGTCAGGCGTTGACTCGGAATCAAGTGATTTTTCAATAATCATAAATCTATTTAATATAAACTCTATTTAATAAGATCAGCTATTTTCATTAAACGATTATATTTAGTAACCCGCTCACCGCGTGATAATGAACCAGCTTTCAAATAATCAGCTCCGCTAGCCACAGCTAAATCCACAATAAAATCATCATTAGTCTCCCCACTACGTTGAGAAATAATAATTTTATAATTATGTCTCTGAGCTAATTTTAAACAAGCTACAGTTTCACTCAAAGTCCCAGTTTGGCTAGGTTTAATAATTATAGCATTAGCAGCTTTTTCTTTTATCCCTTGGCTTAAACGAGAAATATTCGTCGTAAACAAATCATCACCAACAATTAACATCTTAGCTCCTAACGCTGCAGTTAATTCTTTCCAAGCTGACCAGTCATTGGAAGCTAGTCCGTCTTCCAAATATATTAAGGGATATTTTTTAAGCCATTCAGTATATAAACCCATGAGATTATCCGAACTAAAATAGGCTTGATCTAAAGGAAAAATATATTTCTTTTCTTCCTCTTCATACAAAACTGAAGATCCGACATCAATACCTAGATATAAATCTTTCCCTGGATTATATCCTGCTCGTAGTGCTGCAGCTAAAATAAATTCCAAAGCTTCCAAGCTAGAATCTAGATTAGGAGCATAACCACCCTCCGCCCCAGTATCCGTATCATAGCCAGATTCATGTAAAACGTTCCCTAATTCCTTAAAAACTTCTGCCCCTAGTCTAATCATCTCCCCAGCACTACCTAATTTGGGAATTAATAAAAACTCCTGAAAATCTAAATTGGTATCAGCATATTTGCCTCCATTAAACATATTAAAAAGAGGCTGAGGAATTTTAGCTGAATTTAAGGAAAAGGTCTTTTGTAAATAAACAAACAACTCTTGTTTTTTGCTTTTAGCCGCCACTCGCGCTATTGCTAAAGAAACTGCTAAAGTAGCATTACTGCCTAAATTACTTTTATGACTAGTACCATCTAAATTAATGAGTATTTGATCAATAGCTTCTTGTTCAGTTACCTTCTGTCCGATTAAAGCGGGACTAATAATCTCCTTAATTTTTCTAATTGCTTTCAGAACCCCTTTACCACTATATCGCCTACTATCACCATCTTGTAAATCCCAAGCTTCATATTCTCCAAAAATGGAACCACTCGGCACACTAGCTATATCCTGTAAACCATTATCTAAAAATACTTGCACTTCAATAGTAGGTAAACCGCGTGAATTTAAAATTTCTCTAGCGCTAATATTTTTAATTTTTGCCATATATTAATTATTAGTAATTATTTTATTCAATCCTGGCATGGAGCCACCCCCTAAATAAGTGAGCATTGCTCCACCCCCAGTGGAAACCCAATCAATGTATTCTGTCATCTTCGTTAACTTTAAGGCTTCTACAGTTTCTCCACCTCCCACCAAACCATAGGCCCTCCCCGAAGAACGGGAAGCGATGAGAGTAGCAATAGCGATAGTTCCATGTTTAAAACTCTTTTCTTCAAAACGACCTAGAGGTCCGTTCCAGACTAAAGTTTCCGCAGTTTTAATACGAACAGCAAAATCTTTTATTGTCAGTGGCCCAATATCCAAAATACAATCACTAGTCTTCAATTCTCCAGGTTTAAGCACTCGGACTCTGCCTTGCTTAGTCCTAATTGTGATATCTCGTGGCAAAATAATTTTAGAAAATATCTTGTTCTTTTTAAATAGTTGTTTAATAACCAATAGTCCCTCATTATCTACTAAAGAACGTCCTACTTCCAAACCCTGAAATTTGAAAAAATTATTAGCTAAAGCTCCGCCGATAAGAATCCAATCAGCTAGAGGATATAATTTTAAAATTAAAGGTAATTTTGTTTTAAGTTTTGCCCCCCCCATAATTATCACCAAAGGTTTTTTAGGTTTTAAAATTTTATCCATAGCTTGGAGCTCTTGCTCTAACAATATTCCGGCATAGGAGGGTAAAAATTGTTTAATAGCGTCAAGCGAAGCTTGGGCCCGATGACAAACCGCGAAAGCATCATTAACATAAATATCAGCCAATTTGGCCAAATTAGCGGCAAATTGTAAATCATTATTATACTCTCCAGAATAAAACCGTAAATTTTCTAGTAACACAATATCTCCGGATTTCATATTATTTATTACCTTCTCAGTTTTGCTACCGATACTTGCAGATAAAAATTTAACTGGCCGTTTTAATAAACTTCGTAAGCGAGGAACTAGCAATTTAAGTGAATAACCGGCCAGTCTTCTTTTAGGTTCACCTAAATGGCTGGCAATAACTATCTTTGCCCCTCTAGTCAATAAAAATTCTATAGTTTGGAGACCAGCTTTAATTTTGTAATCTTCCTGAATCTTCCCTTGAATAAGTGGCACATTAAAATCCACTCTTAAAAAAACAATTTTATCCTGTAAACTTTTTAATTTTTTAATAGATTTAATTTGCATCTTATAAATATTAATAATATTAAACTATTGCTTTAACTCCCCTAATTTTATATTTACCGACTTCTCTTGACCCGCTCGTAGATAGGTTAAAGTTACCGTATCACCAGCTTTATAATTACTTAATAAATCTGCTAAATCATTATGAACATTAACTTTTTGATTATTAACCCAAGTAATTATATCACCCGCTTGCAAACCAGCCAAACCAGCAGGGCTATTCTTTAAAACAGCTGGTTGGGTAGCACTGGGATATAGCCAAGCTCCTTGTTTTTCATTAGTTGCTTTAGTTTTGATCAAACTTAAATCTAAATAGTTTACCCCTAAGAATGGTCGGAGAACTGGAGTTTTTTGAGTTAAAGCTGACCAAGAGGCTTTATAGGAAAAAGCGGGAATAATTTTTTGTTTAGTGGTGATAATTGCCACTAAATCACCAGCTAAATTAAAAACTAGAGAATTCTTAAAATGATTGTTTGTCCCGTCACCTAAGGTAAGAGTGGCATTTAAACCATCGCTACTTAGAACTCCCGAAGTTTTTACCAATGAACTTAGCGTAGTTGGCAACACGCTGTCTACTCCATTAACAATTAATAAACTCTGTCCTAAACTTAAGTCTGATCGGGAAACGATTTTTTTAACTGGTAGATTACTAGCCCCAGCTAAATGAATGAGAAGCAATTTCCCAGGTGATTTTTCAGAATCAAGCACCCGATCAATCTTATATGATTGACGATCATTTCCAATAACTATATATTTTTGGGGATTAAAATTAGTCTTCAAATCATTAGGGGCCAAAGCTACCACCCAACCATCAGAAGTGATAATTAAACCGATAAATAAAGGGTGGTCTAATTTGTAATAACTCGGAGCATTCTGGGCACTAATCTTGCTTACTGGGCTAGTACTAGTGCTGATAAGTTTAAAAACCCCTACTAATCCTGGCCTAATATTATTGATAGTCTCAGTAGTTTTAACATCTTGGTTGACTACCACTTTCTGCGGATTACGAATAATGAAACCTAAATTATTACCATTTAAATTAGCCAAATTGACCTCATTATAATAAGCGGGTGAAAAATTTGGAATAATATAAATACGGGCCAAAATTGCTCCCAAAATACCAGCGAAAATTCCACAGCTTACCGCTATAATCACTATGGTCCAAAAATGTTGATCTGATTTAGATGGATTAGACATAAAATATAAATAGAATTATAACCAACGAGCAGTTAAGAATAAAAATAAGATAGCAATACTGCTTAGAATTAAGGGCAACTTCAAAGCCCGACTACTGAGGCTATCGCTCTCAGCTAAACGCATAATCATTAAACCTAAATAATAAATAATGGCTAAGAATAAAGCTAAAATATTAAAATTTAAAGGTAGCAAAACTAAAATCCCAGCAAGTTCAGTTATAATTAAAGTATTGATTAAGGCCAAACCACTGACTGACCAAGAACCTGGCACCTTTAAGGGTTTAAACTGAACGAACAATAGCCAGACTATTATAGCCCAAATAGGTAACATTATATATATGGGCCAAGTAATAAAAGCCGACAAACGGAAGAGTACGGCGGCAGAAGCAAAAGCTATTAGGAAACTTCCAGAAATTAACAAATTATCTAATTTAGTTAGCCATTTCAATTCTGCTTGGCTGTGCTCAAGTTGAATAGAATAATAATAAAAATCACGTAAATATAAAAAGATAAAGACAATAACTAATAAAAATATTGACTGAATCCAAAAATTACTTACCACGATAGCGGCATAAAAGAAGAAGCTCAATAAAAATAGAATTGGAAAAATAGTAAATAATAGCCAATATTCTTTATGCTTATTATTAATATATTTTATACTTAGAACTATTAATAACAAACATAGACTCAAAATAAAATAAAAAATTCTAGGTCTAATCAAAAAGGCTTCGGCTAATAGCCAAATAACTACGGGGATGAGTACAAAGATAAAGGATTTATATTTCATAATAAAAAATAATTAAGGTTTGCTAGAGTTAGTCTGATAAGTGGTAGTGCTAGAAATGGGTGGAGAAGACTTGATAGTAGATGAACTAGTACTAGCACTAATATTACCTAGAGTAGTGGTAGAGAATCTTGAGCTTGAAGAAGCGCTAGAAGATGCTGTAGTTCCAATCTTAATAGGTCTAATAATATAATCATCTCCAGCAGTTGTTAATTCTTGACTAGCTATGACCTTTAGACTCGGCAAACTATTAATTTTTAAAAACTTATTAGAGAAAGTAACTAATTCATTACTGGCCACTAGACTACGCAGAACGGTATCATTATAATAATTAAAACCATTCCAATAATCGGCAGGGCTAAAATAGGCTCCTTGGGAATGATCAACCCTCCCTTGTAAACTAATCTGATTATTAGTTATTTTAAACACTAGGGCCCCAGTAAAACTGAGACGCCCTTTATCACGCAGAGTTACCGGAAGAGATAATAAATTATCATCGGCTGAGTAGAAAAAAGTATTATGATCCTGTAGAGCCATAGAACTACCACTCAAATTACTAATTAAATAACTAGATAATTCTTGGGGCTTAGCTAAATTACTAAAATCAAATAAAGACCAAGTTAGTCCTTGAGCAGTACTTCCATTATTATAGGACACTTTTCCATTACCACTTAAAACGATAAATTTAGTACCATTAGAATTAAGCGGTTGTAAATAATTAACTAAACCAGGAATCTGTATTGCCCCTAATACCACAGGTTTAACTGGATTGTTCAAATTGATTACAAATAAAGGATCGGTAGACTTGGGAGTAATAAGATATAAACGATCACCTAGAAAACGAATGGCGCTAATCTTTTCAATAGTCATTAGATTCTGTAAACGGCCAATTATTTTTAAATTCGGACCAAGTATATAAACGCTAGTATAATGCTTACCACCAGTATTACTTAGGTTTAAAGCAGCTGGGCTACTAGTAGTTACTATCCGTAGGTAATCGCCATCTTGGTCCAGAGCAGAAGGATCTAGAATATTTCCCCAAATTTGTCCAAAAGCTTGATAAGTCAATTGATTATCCTTAATCCCCCATTTATAAATAAAGGTTCTATTTAAAGATTTCCTAGCGGTAATTAATTTTTGTTTAGTACTACTAGTAATGGTAGTCTGCCAAATTTTTTGCTCTTTGGACCCTAGTAGAGCTAAATAATTATTGATAATCTCCGCTATTTTAGTTTTCTTCTCATACTTATTCAAAATTAATTTAGAAGTAGTTCTAATAATGTTAATTTTGCTCTTCTGGCTTGGACTTAATTTAGGATAAAATAAAGTTTCCTTAACTTCTTGTTCTAAATTATAATAATTAGGTAAAGGGGAATAAATAATATCTAGACCATTAGGACTTAGATAAAAATACTGCTGCGGACTCACTAAATATACTTGTCCAGTTAAAGCTACCGCACTATTTTTTAGATTAATAACATTTACACTAACAAAATGATAAGAATTATAAGGAATATCAAAATAATATACTTTAGGAACAAAACATTTAGTAGCCCCATCACAACGAGCAGCTAGAACTTGACCGTTATCTATAACTCTAGGAATCGGAGACTCACCAGTTAAATAGATACCAGGAGCAGCAGTTATAAAATAGAGTTGATCACCTAATAAACGGGCACTGAGGTAACTACCTTCAAAATCTAAGTCACGAGTCAACCGAGGATTAGTCGGATCGCTAATATTAAATACTTTCAAAAAAGTATAAACATTTTTCCTGCGGAAAGTTTGGTATAGAGTTTGATTGACTAGTTGATTATCAAGGCCATAGACTGCTAAAGAATCACCAAATAACAACATCGCTTGTGGTCTAGATTTAAAAGTAATCTTGCTCACTATAACTGATTTATTGGCTGGAGCTATCTTAATAATTGACAACTCATTATGAGCTAAAACATAAATATAATCGCCACTAAGCTCTATAATATTAGGTTTATATTTATTAGCAATAAGCTGGGCAGCAGGACTTAATCCAATATAATTATTAATTACATTGTTTGAGTCGGCTTTAGTAGCTAAGAGGGCACTATAGTTTGAAGAAATAAAATTATTATTTGGATTTAATTTACTTAAGAATTGTACTAAACCTGAATAATCTTTGAATTTTTCTAATTTATTAGTATAAATTGTTTTTTCTTTACTAACCATAGGTACTATTAACTTAGTATTGGAGGCTAGGTTGGTTTTTCTTATTGGCTCAACTTTTTTAGGTATAGCTAAAGTACAAGCACTAGTGAGTAAAACTACAGCCACTAATAATAAAGATAGCTTAAAAAACTTTTTTAACATAAAATCTAGGAATCTATATTTATCTCCTTAAATTAATTATATCATAAATCTACTTTATTCTATAACCCGATAAAACTAAATACCTAAAAATTTAATTTAGGATTATGCTTTAGAAACTACTAATTCTGGATATAATGAATATTCACAACCACAAAATCTTTGTCTATAAAGTCCTAACTTTTTAGCCAATTCTTGCGATTGGCGATAGCCATTATCAGCTTGAAAATCTTCAGCTAAAAACGGCAAATTATACTTTTGAGCTAAAGCTTGTCCGATCCGATTGATTGCTAGACTATCTTTATAGGGACTGACTAGCAAGGTGGTACCAAAAATATCAAACTTTTTATCTCGAGCGAGAGTTACAGTCTTTAATAAACGATCTTGATAACAAATTCTACAACGCTCACCCCGCTCTGGGTCAGAAGCTCGCCCACAAGTAAGTCCTGACCAAGGACCATGATTATAGGGTTCAATAATTAGAGCAAAATTAAATTTTTCCGCCATTAATTTTACCGTCGCTAAACGTTTTTCATATTCTTCTCTAGAAACTAGATTAGGATTACAGAAGTACCAAGTTAAATCGTAACGGGGACTTAAACGATCTCGGCTAATATAAGTTCCGCAAGGAGCACAACATATTTGTAAAAGTAATTTTTTCATATAATTAATTTTCTAGTTTTTTCCTATAATCTAAATACCAAAAACCAATAACTACCAGCAACATAATAGCGAGTAAAATCAATAAGGCTAAAAATTTTCCATGACTTTGCAGAAATAAACCGCTAAGACCAAAGGCAAAGGCTAAAAAATAAAAAATTAATACCGTACTTCTCTGGCCTAAGCCCAGGGACAACAAACGATGATGTAAATGCTGACGATCAGCGAATTTAAAAGGATTTTTACCTTGCCATAAACGCCGAGCAATGATCCAAATTACATCTAAAATGGGGATACCCATAATAAGCAGGGCAATAGCTATTTTACCTCCAGAAATAATAGCTAACACTCCTAGAATATAGCCTAGTAATAAGGACCCCCCCTCTCCTAAGAATATTTTAGCAGGATGCCAATTAAAAACTAAAAATCCTAGACAAACTCCAGTGAGTAGTATGGCAGCAAAAGCAATATCGGGTTGATAATAACGAGTGGTCAGAGTAAATAAAAAAATAATAAAACCACCAATAGCACTAATTCCTGGAACTAAACCATCCACACCATCTAATAATTTAGTGGTATACATCATACCTAACAACCACAAAATAATCAGTACGGGAGAAATAAATCCAATAGTTTGTAAATTTATGAAACCCCCGAAAGGATCGGTCAGCCTAGCAATATTAACCCCACCCCAAATAACCGCTAGACTAGCCAATAAAGGAAAAATAATTTGTCGTTGAGGAGATAGATTATATTTATCATCCAAGACGCCACCGATGGTAATAATTAAAGCTCCTATGAAAAATCCTATCAAATGGCTCCAGTGCAAATTACCAGATAAAAATTGCCGATGAAAAATAAATAAAAATAAAAAATAAGCCAAAAAAATAGCCAAACCGCCTAAAAGTGGAGTGGGAAGAGTATGAATTTTTCTACCTTCAGACTGAGAGCGCTTATCAGGCTCATCAATAATTTTAAAATATAGTGCCCAACGTTTAACAATTATAGTAAAAACTATTGTGGCAAGTAAAGACAATAAAAATATTAAAAAATAAAACATAATTTATAGCTTGATAGCCTTATTAATCTCAATTTTTGCCTGAGCATTAATAACTACGGTATCACGACGTTTCAAATCTCCAGCTAAAATCTTATTAGCAATAATATCCTCTACTTTACTTTGCAATAAACGTCGCAAAGGACGAGCTCCAAATTTAGGATCATAACCTTCTTGTGCCAAGATACTTACCCCATCTTTATCAGCTTTTAGTCCAATACCCTTACGAGCTAGATTCTTTTTAATTTTTTTAAGCATTAGAGTGGTTACGGCAAAAATATTTTCTTCACTTAGAGGTCTAAAGACAATAATTCCATCAAAACGATTGATCAACTCTGGTCGCATATATTTATTGAGCCGGTTATCCACTAATTCTTGTTGAATTAAATTAATCGCGGTCTTAGCCTTAATCTGTTCTTGAATATAAATTGCTCCAATATTGGAAGTGGCAATGATAATAGACTCTGAAAAACTTATCGTACGACCCTGCCCATCAGTTAACCGACCATCATCTAAAAGTTGCAAAAATAAATTTAAAATATCGGGATTAGCTTTCTCAATTTCATCTAAAAGCACTAAAGCAAAAGGTTTGGTGCGTACCGCTTCAGTTAAATAGCCTAGAGTACCATCAACATCACCAATCATCTTACGCACACTATCAGGAGATTGATATTCACTCATATCTAAACGTATTAAATAATTTTCATCACCAAAATAGACTTCACTAATAGTTTTAGCTAATTCAGTTTTCCCTACCCCAGTAGGACCTAAGAATAAGAAACTAGCAATGGGCCGCTTGCTGTCTCTAAGCTCGGCACGCGAACGCCGTAAAGCAGCCGATACGGCATTGACTGCTTCATTTTGACCAATTAAACGACGATGAATTTCACTTTCTAAATTTAATAATTTTTTACGCTCCGACACAGTAACTTTACTAAGTGGAATGCCAGTTAGCTCACTAATGGCCGCAGCCACTTCTTCGCGACCACAAAGAACAGTAGTGGGATTATTTTTTGTTTTGGCTGCAGTTACAATAGCAGCTTTTTCTAGTAAACTAATAGCTTTAAGCGGTAAAAATTTATCATGTAAATAACGAGAAGACATTACTACCGCCGCCTCTAGAGCACCATATACTATATAAACATTATACTTAGTCTCTAAAACTCCCACCTTACTCTCCAATATTTGAATAGCATTATTAATATCTGGTTCTTTCACCCCGATGGTGGTCATAGTATTGCCTAAGGGTTTATTTTCAATATAACGAGTATAATTTCTGGTGGTAGCAGCCGCCAAGCAATATAGATTCCTATGACTAAGAGCTTCAGCCAACACTTCGGAAAGATCTAAACTTTCTTCTTGCCCTGAACTAATACCAATAAGATTCTCAATATTATTAATATATAATATGATATTACCAGATCGGCTAATTTCATTTAAACTCCTGAGCAGTCGCTCTTCTGCTTGACTAGCATTAGCTCCAGCTATAAGTCTAGGAACATCTAACTCTACCAAGCGTTTGTCTCTTAAAAAAGCAGGAACATTTTCCTCCACCATTAACTGAGCTAGTCCTCCCACAATAGTATTCCGCCCCACTCCAGTAGCTCCTACCAACAAAACTCCATTATGCCCTCCCATAAAGGCTTCAAAAATATTTTCAATCTCTTGATCTCGTCCGACACAGATATCTAAAGATCCACTTTTAGCCACCACCGTTAAATCACGAGAAAAATGATCAAGAGTAGGAGTAGCAATTGCCGTATAAGCCCGATTCATATTATTACTAGGCTTTAAAATGGCCAATCGTCTATAATTATGATAATTCTCAATTAATTTTCTATTAACCCTAAACCAAGCTACGGTGTTAACAATTTTTGCTTGATCAATTTTTAAATCATACAAGATATCTGAAAGGATGGAATCATGATTATAGCAAAAAGAAATAATATTTAAGGGATCAACACTATTCTGTTTTAGATTATAAGCGTCGGTAAAAGCTAAAATTAAGACTTCTTCCAAGATGGGTGCTAAGCTAATATGACCAGTGGTCTTAGAAACTCCTGGCTTAATTAAATGAGAGTCAAGCAAATTAACCAATTTCTTAGCATCCACGTTTAAACGTATAAATAAATTTTGAATTTCGGGAATTTTTAATAAGACTCTAAATAAATGAATAGTTTCTACCTGTTTTTGATGTAAACGACTAGCTAATAAATAAGCATCTTGAATTGCCCGTAAACTAACAGCAGAATAAGCTATGGCAACGTTATATTTTTTTTTAGTTCTACTAGTAAGCTTAGTCTTATTATCAAACAAATGATAATTAATTTTCTTTATAGCTATTTTAGCTTGACTAGCTCGATAAATAACAAACAGATCAAACCATAAAGATAATAGGAAACCTAGAATTAAGGGATTGAACCTCCTCCAGAAAAATAATAAACTATAAGGATCAGCGCTTATAGCCACGTGGTGACGGAATAACCATACTCCAAATAGAAACCAACCAACAAAAATAAAAAACCAAATTAAAAAGGTTAAAAAATGATCAATTCTTTCTTTACTCTTTTCTATTCTAATCACAGACCTTTTTAAAGTTTGGCCCCAGAATAAGAAACGTCCTAAAAACCAGGCGCCCCGACCGCCTCGGCTTTGCTCGTCGGTAAAAATCAACTTATTAATATCCATATTCAAACATTAATTCTACTTAAAAATTATAAAATTTATTTACAAATTATATCAACCATAATTTACTACTATCTAAACAATTGAGAACTCAAAGCATAAATCAAAAATATTGGAAAAGCCAACCATAAGATTGCTATTAGGAATGATAATAGAACTAAAAATAAAAGTCCCAGACCACGTACTATTATCTGTATGCTACGCATTACAAAACTAATTAAACGGCTAGTGAAATCACGTTGGCCATACATGGGAACAAAAATATTTTTAAGCCAAATACTAAAACCTAATGAAGCTTCTTGATTTCGTAAGAATTTACCCAAACCAACTAGTAAACGAAGGAAGCCGACACTATACCACCAAAGTGGAAAATATAAAATTTCTCCTAAAATTTGGATAATAATCTTACCACTATAAGTTAAAAAATTATATTCAGCCATAAGGCTTAAAAACTAAAAATCAATCATTTTATATTAAGATTATATCACATCTTAATTATGATTGACAACTAATTATTCTTGTATTATGATATAAATTAGCACTCACATAACAAGAGTGCTAATAAATAAAGATTGAATAAACTCAAATATATGTTTAATAAATTCACGGATAAATCACAAGAAGTTATTATTAATGCCCAGATTATTGCTTCCACCTACGGTCAAAGTAATATTGAAGCTCTTCATGTTCTACTCGCTTTATTACAACAAAATGAAGGCTTGATTAAACCAGTTTTGGAGAAAATGAAAATTGATCCAGAGATAATTGAAGAGTATACCTTAAAGGAAATAAAAAAATTACCACGTCTAAAAATAAATACCGAATCTGGTCCAATACAAGCTGTATCGGGAACAGCAGAAACGGCTTTGATTCTAGAACGAGCGCAGAAAGAAGCCGACGGTATGGATGATGAATTCATTTCTACCGAACATATTCTATTGTCTTTAATCGGAGTTCCCTCGCCAGCTCAGAGCGTTTTACTAAATTTTAAAGTTGAATATCAAAATGTAAAAAATATTTTAAAAGCTCTACGTGGCTCTCAAAGAGTTATTGATCCTTTTCCCGAGAATAAATATAGAGTTTTAGAAAAATATACTACAAATTTGACTGAATTAGCTAGAAAAGAAAAATTAGATCCAGTTATTGGCCGAGATCAAGAAATCCGTCGTATTATGCAGGTATTGCTTCGTCGCACTAAAAATAATCCAGTTTTAATCGGTGAAGCTGGAACTGGCAAAACCGCAATCGTGGAAGGTTTAGCACAACGCATTATAGCTGGCGATGTACCAGAAAATTTACAAAATAAAGAAATCGTTACCTTAGATTTAGGATCTTTAGTGGCTGGTGCCAAATTCCGAGGAGAATTTGAAGATCGACTTAAAGCCGTATTAAAAGAAGTAACTTCTCAGGCTGGTCGTATTATATTATTTATTGACGAATTACATACGCTTATTGGCGCTGGTGCTCCTGAAGGAACTATAGATGCTTCTAATATGCTAAAACCAGCCCTAGCCCGTGGCGAATTACGAACTATTGGAGCCACCACCACTAAAGAATATAAAAAATATATTGAACGAGATTCAGCTCTAGAACGTCGCTTTCAACCAATTTATGTGAACGAGCCTAGTATTGATGATGCTATAAGTATGTTACGTGGACTAAAAACAAAATACGAAGTCCATCATGGAGTTAGAATCACCGATGATGCTTTAATTGCTGCGGTTAAATTGTCTAACCGTTATATTAGCGGTCGTTTCTTGCCAGATAAAGCAGTGGATTTAATGGATGAAGCTACCTCTTCCCTACGTATGGAAATAGATTCTATACCTGATGAATTAGACCAATTAAAACGTAGAATCAATCAATTAGAATTGAATAAAGCGGGTCTAGCTACTACTAATAATAAAAAATCACCAAAACTGCGATCACTTAAAATGGAGTTGGCTAAACTCAGAGAAAAAGCTGATCAACTGGAATTACATTGGAACAATGAAAAAAATATTATTTCTCAAATTCGTGGCTCTAAAAAAGAAATAGAAAATTTAAAAACTAAAGCAGAAATTGCCCAACGTCAAGGAGCAAATCTGACTAAAGTGGCTGAAATTAAATATAGTCTGATTCCAAAATTAGAGAATAAGATTAAAAAATCACAAGAAGAATTACTCAAAATACAAAATAAAGGACAACGAATATTAAAAGAAGAAGTAGATGAAGAAGATATCGCTAAAGTAGTAGCTCGCTGGACTGGTATTCCTCTAAATCGTATGCTACAAGATGAAATTAAAAAACTTAGTAATGCCGAAAATGAGTTAAAAAAAGAAGTAGTAGGCCAAGATCCAGCAATTAAAGCAGTGGCCAATGCTTTACGTCGTAGCAGGGCGGGCATTAATGAAGAAAAAAAACCTATTGGTTCCTTTTTATTCGTAGGTCCTTCTGGAGTAGGTAAAACTGAACTGGCCAAAGCCCTAGCCCGTTTTATGTTTGACGATGAAAAATCCTTAATTCGTTTAGATATGAGTGAATTTATGGAAAAACATTCTGTAGCAAAATTAATTGGATCTCCCCCAGGTTATGTTGGTTATGACGAAGGAGGACAATTAACTGATAAAGTTCGCCGACGCCCTTACAGCGTGGTACTATTTGATGAAATTGAGAAAGCTCATCCCGATATGTTTAATATGCTCCTACAAATTCTAGACGATGGACATCTAACCGACTCTAAAGGACGAATGATAAATTTCAAGAATACTATAATAATCATGACTTCTAATCTAGGTAATGAAATAATTAAACAATATTCTATTGGCTTCACTGGTGCAGACAATAAAATTGAGATTAACAAATTACGCGAGAAAGAAATGCAGGAAAAAATAGATAAAATCTTAAAAAATAATTTTAAACTAGAATTCCTTAACAGAATTGATGAAATTGTTCTATTTAAAGCTTTAACTCCCAAAGTATTGGAAAGAATTGTAGATTTAGAAATTTTTAAAGTGGAAAAAAGATTGAACAATAAAAATATTTCGGTCAAAATTAGTTATAAAATAAAAAAATTATTAGCGGAAAAGGGTTACGATATCACTTATGGCGCTCGCCCTTTAAAACGTATTATTCAAACTATGATTTTGGACGAATTAGCTGGAGAAATAATTAGAGGTAAAATCAAGGAAGGTGATAAAGTAAAAATAAGTTTAAACGCTCAAGAGGCGATAACTGTAAAAGTTAATGAATAAAAGAAACAACCCTAGTCTAATATCTTTTGTCGCAAATAAAAAAATATACTATAATATAACAATGAAATCTCAAAAAGTCATTATTATTGTTTTAATATTACTTATTTCCTATCTAGGGCTATTATGGCCTCAATTATCCCAAGCCCAAACTAGTATTGACCCTAGTTTTAATCCCAATAGAATTATAAGCAATAATCAATTATTAGATTATAAAGCGATGAATTTGAATGATATAGAAAATTTCTTAATTAGCAAAGGAAGTTTTTTAACTAATTATACGGCTATTGATAGTAATGGACAACGTAGCTCGGCAGCAAGAATTATCTATAATGCTACTCATAATAACTATGATTGTGATGGAGTAACCTTAAGTGCTTCTCCTAGTAAGGCAGAAAAAATAGCTAAATGTAAACACATCACTACGGTTAACCCTAAACTAATTTTAGTTTTACTGCAAAAAGAACAAAGTTTAATAGAAGATACTAACCCACCACAAAGACATCTAGATTGGGCCACTGGTTATGGTTGCCCAGATAGTTGGATATGTAACCCTTATTACAAAGGCTTTGGCAAACAAGTAAACAGTGCAGCCTTGCAATTTCTATCTTATATGAAAAACCCTAATTACTATAATTATCAAGCCGGAAAACCTTACACCATTTACAACACTATTAATCCTTATCTTAACTCCAATAAGCGAAGTATGACTGTAATCCCAGAAAATAGAGCTACTGCTGCTCTATATGACTACACCCCCCATGTTTTTAATGGTAATTATAATTTTTATAAATTATGGAATCGCTATTTCCCTAGTATTTCTAGAACTTATCCTGATGGTTCAGTTATAAAAGCTAAAAATGATCCCCGCGTATGGCTAATTGAAGGCGGTCATAAACGTTTATTTGCTAATTGGTCCGCTTTTATATCTAGATTTAGTCCTAAACAAATAGTACAAGTTACTAAAGCAGATTTAAATAAGTATCCAACAGGTAATATTATTAAATTTGCTAATTATTCCGTGGTACAAACCCCAAATAAAAAAATATATTTACTAGTAGATAAACAAAAAAGACCATTTGTCAGTGAAGCGGTGTTTAAAAAGATTGGTTTTAATCCTGGTGAAATAGAAGTGGCAACAGTGGCTGATCTACAATCTTACAAAACCGGATCTAGTATAACTGCCACCTCCACTTACGTCACTGGAGCTCTACTGCAAGATCAAAAAACTCATAAAATTTATTATGTTCAAAACGGTACTAGAGCTTTAGTTGATAAAATTCTTTTACCTTTAAAGTTCCCTTATCAAAGAATTATAAAAGTCAGTTCTAAAAAATTGGAAGCTTACGCTACTACTAGCCCAATTTTATTAAACGAAGGTACTCTAGTAAAAACTACTAGTTTTCCTACAGTATATCTAATTTCTGGCGGTAAAAAACGTCCCTTTGCTAGTGAAGCGGTGTTTAAAAAATTAGGATATAATTATGCTAATGTTGTAGCGGTTTCTTCACAATTCCTTTATAATTATAATATGGGTAAACCCATCAAATAAACGATATGGCCTTAATTACTACTACATTACTTCCTCATTCGCCCCTGCTAATTCCAGAGATTGGTCAAGCTAATTATGGCTTCTTGGCCAAAACTACATCTGCCTATAAGCAATTAGCCAACAAATTAAAAAATGATGAAGTGGATACCATCATAGTAATCAGTCCGCACGGATTAAGTCAAGCTGATTCCTTTGTAATAAATGTTGCTCCCGAGATGGAAATAAACCTAAAAGATTTCGGCTTTATTAACCCTAAAATTATTTTAAACGGTGATGCTCTGTTGGCCGATGAGATTCAGGCCACTCTTCGTCCAGATTGGCCACTGCAACTTATATCTGAAAAAACTATAGATAGTGGCAGCGCTATCCCTTTATATCTACTAAAACAAGTATCCGCCAATTTAAAAATTGTTATTATCTACCCCGCAAAGGAATTGTCTTTAAAAGAACAAATAAAATTTGGGAAAAAACTGCAAGAACTAATTGTCACCAATGAAAAAAATATCGCGGTGATAGCTTCTGGCGACCTGTCTCATCGTTTACAGAAAAAATCACCAGGAAATTATTCGCCTAAAGGAGCTAAATTTGATAATAAATTAATTGAATATTTAAGTGAACCTTTAACCGCTATTGATAATATCCTAAGAATGGATTCAAAACTAATTGAGGAAGCTATGGAATGTGGTTTAAAACCGCTACTAGTAGTTTTAGGAATCTTAAGCGGATTAACTTGGAAATCTCAAGTATTAGCTTATCAGACTGATTTTGGAGTTGGATATTTAAGTATGAATTTTGAAATTGATTCGGATTAAAATCGCTAATTTATAGCATAAATTATTACTGATTATATGGAATCATGGTCAGAAATCATAAAAAATAAAAAAAACCCCAAAGCTCCTAGTTACCCCTGGCAAGAGTTAGCTCTACAAGTTATTAAAGAATTAGCTATTCCTAGTTTCAAACGCGGAGCGGTTTTTAAGGTTTGTAAAGAAAATTCTAATAAAACAATAAAATTAGCTTTAAACGATACCAAAGAATTATGTACTAGCGGTTCTAAATGGAAGTATTTTTTTAAAATAGTTGATCAAAAATAATAAATTTTATATATGTCTAAACCATTAACAATAATTATTCACCCTAACCCTATTCTGAGGAAAAAATCATTGGAAATCCCAGCCACTGATATTAATAATCCAAAATTGCAAGAATTATTTACAAATATTGAGGAAACTATGACTCAAAAAGATGGGGCTGGTTTGGCGGCTCCGCAAGTTGGAAAGAATATCCGCGCCTTAGCTCTTCTTAATGGAAAAAAAATAATGTTTTTAATCAACCCTCAAATTACCAAAAAATCTTGGGCAAAAGATGTCAAAGAAGAGGGTTGTTTATCGGTTTTAGATAATAAAGGAAAAATTATTTATGGACTAGTAGAACGCCATAAAAGAATTAATTGTATTTATCTAGATAAACACGGCAATAAGAAAAAAATAAAAGCGGAGAAAACCTTAGCTCGCATCATTCAGCATGAAATAGACCATTTAGATGGAATATTATTTATTGATAAATTAGTAGAAAATTAAATATAAGCTAAATTCTATTTTTTTTCCTTTTATTTAATCTCCCAATAAACCAAATTATCCCTATACTTAATAAAACCCAAGATATTTCTTGATAATATTTAATTAATAAAGTATGATTAGCTCCAATAAAATAGCCTAGAGCGGCTAATATACTTACCCAGAGAACTGAACCTAAGGTAGTTAAAATAACAAAGCGACTAAAAGGCATACGAGAAAAACCAGCAGGCAGAGATATTAGTTGCCTAATAACTGGAATCAAACGACCTAAAAAAGTAGCTGAATTAGCATTAAGTAAAAAATATTTTTCTGCTCGTTCAATTTTTTCTGGATTAAGTAATATTAAGTGAGCCCAAGGCTTAGCTGCTAATTTATAAATTAAGGGACGCCCTAAATAGCTGGCCAAAAAATAATTTACCACTGCTCCTACTACACTGCCCAGTACACCAATAACAATAATCAACCATAAATTCATTTGTCCTTGACTGGCTAAATAGGCTGCTGGAGGAATAATTATTTCCGAAGGAAAAGGCAAAAAAGAGCTTTCTATAGTCATCAAAATTCCAATACCGGTATAGCCCAAACCCTGAGTGATAGATAAAGCCCAAGTAAAAAAAGTTTCTAACATAATTACAATATAACATTGATTCATTTTTATGCCAATTAGTTATAATAAAAAAATACGTTTAATCTTTATGGGCACACCAGATTTTGCTCTACCTGGACTGAAAACACTCATTACTAGCCCAGACTTTAATATTGTGGGAGTATTTACTTCGCCAGATAAACCAATAGGACGCCACCAAATATTAACTCCTCCAGCAGTTAAACGCTTGGCTGTAGAAAATAATTTAGCAATTTTTCAACCCCATAGCCTTAAAAATGAAATTGCTAATATTCAGAGACTTAATCCTGATTTAATTGTAGTAATAGCTTATGGAAAAATTATTCCTCCAGAGATTTTAAAGCTTCCTCGTTTCGGAGGTATTAATGTTCATGCTTCCCTATTACCTAAATACCGCGGAGCCGCCTGCTTAAACGCTCCTATTTTAAACGGAGACCAAGAGACTGGAATAACTATAATGAAAATGGACGCTGGACTTGACACTGGACCTATTTTACGGCAAGCTAAAATACAATTGACTGATCAAGAAAATCTAGAGAAAATCCGAGACAGATTGTCTCAGCTAGGAGCCAAACTGCTTATTCCCACACTTAAAGATTTTATGGCTGGTGATATTAAGCCTCAAATTCAAGAAGAAACAAAAGCTAGTTATGTGAAGATTATTAATAAGGAAGATGGCAGAATTGATTGGAAAAAATCAGCTTTAGAAATTGAGAGGATGGTCCGAGCCTATAACCCTTGGCCAGGGACTTATTCCACGGTTAATAAAAAAATATTAAAAATAAAAAGTGTAGAAAATAAAATTCTAGAAAATAATAAGCATAAAATTGGAAAAATATTCTTAACTGAAAATAAATTAGCGGTACAATGTGGAACGGACTCCTTAATCATATCAGAGCTACAAATGGCTGGAAAAAAAGTTATGACTGCAAAAAACTTTTTAAGTGGACACCAAAATATTATTGGCAAAATTTTACAATAAATATATCCAAATGGCCCTTTCGTCTATCGGCTAGGACGCCAGGTTCTCATCCTGGTAAGACGGGTTCAACTCCCGTAGGGGCTACTAAATTAAAAGCTACTTATAAAAGTAGCTTTTTTAGTAAAACCAACTTGTACAAATATGAATTAACTTTTCCACCTAAGTAATAACTTTAATCGATTCATCACCTTACCCATAGCATCTTCAGTAGCCATAATAATCGGATTCATAAATGGCCAAGGAGTCAAACTAGGATGAGCAATGTAATTAAATTTTAATAGCGATAAAATATTTAGACGCAAGCCAATAGCGAAACTAGCTAATTCGGCTGAGGCTATTACTCCACTACCAAAGGCTTCATAGCCTACTAATCTTAATCGTAATCCTGCAAAAATTAATTTTATTTCTAAAGGTTTTTTAGCTAACATATCTCGATAAATATCAGTAGTCTGAGCTCGTCCTATAACTACAAACTTATATCTTTTACGAGCCATAATTTCGGTCAGACCAGCACCAGCATACTCTTTACCTAAAGTTTTAAAGGCAAAAGCTCCAGTGGCACCCGCATATTTAATTGGATAGCCCGCAATTTGAAAACCAACAATTTTGGCTTGTTGAATAGCAGAGCTGGCTAATTCGCTAGGACGATTATCTCTAGTCACCGCTGATATTGGATCGCAGCAATCTCCACAAGCAAAAATATTTTTTACATTAGTACGCATTCTACGGTCCACCAGAATTCCTCTCCGATTAGCTTTAATCCCCGTATTTTTTATTATATCTAAATTGGGAGCTACTCCAGCAGCAAGTATAACAAAATCAACCAGTAATTTTTCTATTTTACCAGCTCTTTTTATTGATACTTCTGACTTCTTATTTTTAGTTTTGCTAATCTTTAACACCTGACTATTAAACATCAGCTCTACTTTATTTTTTCTAAAATTAGAGATGAGCATTTCAGAAAATTCAGCATCAGCTAAATGCTCCGATATACTATTATTATATTCAGCCAGAGTAACCTGAACATCCTGACTCCTTAAAGCGCCAGCCATCTCCAAACCAATTACTCCAGAACCAATGATGAGAGCTTTTTTACCTTTTTTAACAAACTTTTTAATATCAGCCGCGTCCTTACTCGTTCTAACGGTAAAAACATTATCAGCGTTTAGGCCCTTTATATTCGGTCTGACTGGCGAAGCCCCCGTAGAAATAACCAAATAATCATAATTTAAGATATGTCCTTTATTAGTTCTAACCTGCTTTTTATTAGTAATAATTCTTACCGCTTTTTCGTGAATAATCTTAAAACCATATTTGGTAAACATACTCTCTGGTTGAATAGCATCTTTTAGCCTAGTCTGTCCACTGATAGTATAAGGAGTACTACAACGACAATAAATATCTTTCTCATCTGATAGAACAGTAGTTTTAAATTTACCTTTTTTAAGTTGAGCTGGAACAATTAAACTAAACATTCCTGCTCCGCCACAACCAATGGCTAATATTTTTTTCATACATTATTAACTATAAATTATTAACTATAAATTAATTATAACACAAAATGGACTCTAAATATATTATTAAATTAAATAAATAAAAATTACGTATAAGCAATAGATAATTTATAAGTAAATATATACAAATTATTGCTAAGCCTTGTAAAAAATAAAATCTTTTGTTATTATCAAACTTATAATTGCGCCTATAGCTCAGTTGGTAGAGCAGCAGCCTTTTAAGCTGATGGTCGCTGGTTCGAATCCAGCTGGGCGCACTAAGATAGCTACTATATAGCTATTGCCGACTTAGCTCAGTTGGTAGAGCAGCTGTTTTGTAAACAGCAGGTCGTCGGTCCGAACCCGACAGTCGGCTCCATAAAAAACCGCTTTATAGCGGTTTTTATAAATATCATCAGGGGATAAAGTGCGTATAAACTGTGCTTATTTTGAACTTGATATACCTTGATGAATTAGGCTATATAAGTTAAAATAATAATATTATAAAATTCAATTAAAATAATAATTAAATGAGTACCAGTGAAAATAATATCATTGCTAAAATTCCCCCTCATAGCCTAGAAGCTGAGGAGTCTTTATTAGGAGCTCTACTTATTGATAAAGATGCAATTATTAAAATTGCTGATACAGTAATGCCTCAAGATTTTTATAAGGATGCTCATCAAACTATTTATAATACAATTAAAGAATTATATGGTAATCAAGAACCGATTGATATTGTAACTCTTGCTAATCGTTTGGAGGATAAAAAACAATTAGCAGTGATAGGCGGAAGATCTTATCTAGCGCAACTTTCCAACGCGGTAGCTACTTCTGGTAACATCTCTAATTATGCTAGTATCATCCAACGTAAAGCAACTTTGCGTCGTTTACAACAAGCCGCAGCAGAAATTTCTGCCTTAAGTTTTAATGAAGAACGAGAGATTGATGAAATTTTAGATGAAACTGAAAAAAAAGTTTTTGGAGTTTCGCGCAAATATTTAAAAAATGCTTTTCTACCAATTGACAATTTATTAACCGATGCCTTTGATCGTATTGATGAACTGCACCGCCATAGCGGAAAATTACGAGGGCTACCTACTGGTTTCCAAGATTTAGATAATTTATTAGCTGGTTTACAAAAATCTGATTTAATAATCCTAGCAGCTCGTCCCTCAGTGGGAAAAACTTCTCTAGCCCTAGATATTGCTCGTCAAGCTGCCGTTAAAAGCAAGGAAGGGGTAGGAATATTTTCTTTAGAAATGAGTAAAGAGCAATTAGTAGATCGCCTACTCTGTGCTCAAGCTAATGTTAGTTTATGGAAAATGCGTACTGGTAATTTGTCTGATAAAGAAGAAGATAATGATTTTACTCGTATTGGTGACGCCATGGGCAAATTAGCAGAAGCTCCTATTTATATTGATGACTCGGGAACTCTATCTATTATGGAAATTAGAGCTAAAGCTCGTCGCCTACAAATGGAAAAAGGCTTAGGCTTAATTGTAATTGATTATCTACAGCTTATGGAAGGTAGAGGAAGATATGGCGATAATCGAGTACAGGAAATAGCGGAAATTAGTAGAGGCCTAAAAGCTATCGCCCGTGAATTAAATATTCCTATTCTAGCCTTAGCACAATTATCTAGAGCAGTGGAATTAACTCACCCAGCTATACCAAAACTATCTCATTTACGCGACTCAGGATCAATAGAACAAGACGCTGATGTAGTAATGTTTATTTATCGTAAAGCAGCTGATCGGGGTTATAATATTGATGACCTAACTCCAGATGAACGCTATAAAGCAGAAGTATATATAGCCAAACATCGTAATGGTCCTACTGGAAAAGTAAATCTATTTTTTGACGAGAATACGGTAAGTTTTAAATCAATGGCCAAGAAAGACGAGGAGACAAATCCTTCAGAATTCTAAATTTTAAATTTAATTAATAAAAAATATGTTCAGTAAACTCAAACAGTTCAAAGATTTACGTAGTCAAGCTAAAACTATGCAAAATGCTTTAGCTCAAGAAGTTGTCACCGAAGAAAAAAATGAAGTTAAAGTTGTTCTTAATGGCAATATGGAAGTATTAGAGTTAAAACTTAATGGAAGCCTATCTAAGGAATCCCAAGAAGAAACCTTAAAATCTTGTTTTAACAGTGCTTTAAAACGAGCCCAAAAATTAATGGCTAAAAAACTGCAAGATATGGGTGGAATCCCGGGGATGAACTAAAATGAAGTATCCTAAAGTCTTACAAAATTTAATAGATAAATTAGCTAATCTACCCAGTGTTGGTCCTAAAACTGCTGAACGCTATGCTTTTTATCTCTTAAAACAAGACTCACATAAATCTCAAGATTTAGCAAACGCTATTAATGAATTATCTAAAAAAGTAATTATTTGCCATCATTGTTTGGCCATTTCTGAAAGTGATCCTTGTCTAATTTGTACTGATCCTCATCGCCACTCCCAAATTTTGTGTATTGTAGAAAATCTACCAGATTTAATAGCAATTGAGAATACTAAACAATATACGGGACATTATTTCATATTAGGAGGATTAATTAATACTATTACAGAAATTAGCCCTCAAGACTTAAATATTAAAAAATTAATTAGAAAAATTAAGACTGACAATGTTAAAGAAATAATTCTAGCCTTAAATTTTACTTTAGAAGGAGAAACTACGGCTTTATACTTGACCAAACTTCTAAAGAATCATTTAAAAATTACTCGCTTAGCTAAAGGTTTACCAGCAGGTTCTAATTTAGAATATGCTGATGAATTAACCCTAGGCAGTGCTTTGAAATATCGGAATATAATTAAATAACAAAAAAATAAGATAAAATAAAAAATTCGTCTTTATCACTAGATGAATTTTTTTCTCAAAAAACAAAAAACTAGAAACTAATTAATATTTAAAATCTTTATAGCAGTAAATTGTTGACGATGTCCAACAGTCTTTTTATAGCGAGTCTTATTTTTATACTTAACCACAGTGACTTTTTTCCCCTTAGCAGTCTCTAAAACTTCAGCTTCAACTTTTTCTCCTAAAGAGGGTTGACCTAACTCTAATTGATCGCCATCAGCAATTAATAAAGTATCTAATTTAACGGTTTTACCTTTTTCCGCCGTCAATTTCTCTACTTTAATAGATTCTCCCACAGCAACTTTATATTGTTTACCTCCGGTTTTAATAACCGCAATTTTTGACATATTATAATTTTATTAATAAAAAATCAGCATTAACTCTGAACTTAACTTAATAATAGCAAACATTTGAAAAATGTCAATAAATAGGCTATGCTTAGACTTAGATTATATACTAAAAATTAATTTGGATAAAATAGTTAAAAATATGGCCAATTTATTAATAAACGGAGGTAAAAAATTACACGGGGTTATCCGTACTAATTCTGCCAAAAATTCAGCAGTTGCTATTCTATGCGCCACCCTGATGATCAAAGGAAAAACCACCTTAACTGAAGTTCCTCATATTGAAGAAGTATTGAGAATTATTGAAATTTTAAATTCTTTAGGTCTAAAAATAACTTGGATTGACCAACATAAATTAGAAATAATTAATTCTGGGAGCTTAGACCCTAAGAAACTAGACCGTGAAGCTTTCCTAAAAACTCGCTCTGCTCTACTACTAATGAGCACCTTAAGTAGTCAATTGAAAGCTTTCTCACTCCCTAAGTCTGGTGGTTGTAAATTAGGGAAAAGGACGGTTAACCCTTATATTCTTTCTTTAAAACATCTAGGAATCAAAGTAAAAGAAACTAATACCGCTTACAATATTAGTTATACAAACAAAAAAGCTGCTAAATTTACTATGTATGAAACTAGCGATACTGGCACGGAGAATGCCATTATGGCCGCTATATTCGCCCCTGGGCAGACAATAATAAATTTTCCTTCTTCCAATTATATGGTACAAGATTTAGTATTCTTTTTGAAACAGGCTGGAGCTAAAATAGAATGGAACAATATTAGTTTAGAAATTACGGGTATCAAAGAACTATATCCAGTTAAAAATTATCCCATTATGCCCGATCCTATTGAATCTATGGCCTTCATCTCACTGGCTATTACTACTAAATCTAAATTAAAAATTACTCACTGTCCAATAGATTTTCTATTACTAGAAATTGAAAAACTGAGAATAATGGGACAAAAAATTAAGATTAGTCCTAGTTATAAATCAAAAAATACTCATTTTAACTTAGTAGACTTAGAATTACCAGTCTGCCACTTAAAGGCTCTGCCAGATAAAATACATCCTCAACCTTACCCAGGAATAAATATTGATAATCTTCCTTTATTTGTTCCTATTCTGACTCAAGCCGAAGGTGCTACTCTAGTACATGATTGGATTTATGAAAATAGAGCAATTTATTATACTGAATTAAGCCGTCTGGGAGCTAATATCATGCTTCACGATCCGCATCGAGTGACTGTTACTGGACCAACTGAATTAAAGCCAAATGAGATTGTCTGTCCACCAGCATTGCGCCCCTCAATTAACATCTTAATATGTATGCTAGCCGCACCAGGAAAATCTATTTTAAGGAACTCTTATTCCATTGATCGTGGTTATGAAAATATTTATAAACGATTAAATAAATTAGGAGCGGAAATAAGTATTCTTGATTAATAATCCATATTCTTGACCACTAAATATGTCTAAAAAAATTCGTGACTATCTTTTCATTGTTTTTATAGTTTGTTTTATACTAGGAACCATACTAATCTCTCTTTATGCTTCTGGTTTCCAAATCAATTTTACTTGGCCACCAACTGGAAATCGCTTATTAACTAGAACTGGCATGATACTCATAAGAACTAATCCCGAAGGAGCTATAGTTTATCTAAACAATCACCCTCAGTCTGAATTTTCTCTTAATCCTTGGAAAACTAAATATTTAAGCACACCAACTAGAATCAAGAATGTTTTGCCAGGTGATTATAAACTAAACTTGAAACTCAAAGATTATCTGACCTTAACTAAAAAAATTACAGTATACTCGGGACAAACAACTTTTGCAGAGGACATTAATCTATTTCGGTCTGATCTGCCACAATTGATTGCTACCAGTTCTGACAGCAAACTAGGGCTTAGCTCTAATCATAAATATTTATATCTGTCATCAAATCCAAAGATTATTACTGTGCTGACTGGACAAAGCAAAAATCTTCAACTCGCCCCAAACTCCATTGGGGTCTGGTTAAAAAATAGCGATCAACTATTTGTCGCTGGTCGCTTATTTAATCTAGTGGATAATACCTCCCTTAATTACCAAAAAATACTAGGACCAAGTGCTAATAATTTTTATTATGATGAAAATCAAAATCGCCTTTATTATCAGAGCGGTTCTTCTCTTAATTACTTAGACCTCAATAATAACGCTAATATTCTAGTCTTAAGTGGAGGAGACTATTTGACTTATGAAGTGCGAGCAAATAATATATTTTTGGTTAATATCAAGAATGGACAAACTTTATTGCAAGTATATTCTTTAAAAACCAAAAAAATTGAACAAGAGGCTAAACTACCTAAAGTGGGACGTTATGTTTTTATCCCTGAAAATTATAGTAGATTAAATCTATATGACAGTCAAAATAAAACTCTATATTTAATTAATCCTCTAAATATTAGACAAGACGAAAAAACTATTCATAATGTCATTAGTTGGCAATGGCGGAATGAACAAACTTTATTTTATAGCAATAATTGGGAGATATATCGGCTAAATCTCCAACAAAATCGTAGCACTTTATTGACGCGAATTGGTAAAAAAATAATAAAAATTGTTTGGAATAGCCATAATAATTACCTAATTTTTTTCACGAGTAGTAGTATTAATGCTTATGATCCCAAAGTGGCCTTAAGTACTGAAATCTTTAAAACCAATAAAATAGCCAATCCGATACTAGATGATGCCAATAATACTTTATATTTCTGGGCTAAAGTTGGCCGACAGAGTGGAGTTTATAAACTTTTACTACAATAAGGAGGACAACTAAAATAAAGTAAAATTTATTTTAATCCTCGACTAATATCAATGATAAAGTTCTTCAAAACCTCGCCAATTTCTTTGTCCTTTAACCCCAGCTTAATAGTGGCTTTAATAAAATTGAATTTATTACCAGTATCCAGCCATTCTCCTTCTAATTTCTTGCCATAAATTACTTTTCCCTTTTTAAGCAGAGCATCATAAGCATCGGCCAAACGAATTTCTTCAGACTTACCGCGGTTTATAGTTTTCAAAACTTTTATTATATCTGGAGTAATAATATTGATACCTACCTGGACCAGATTAGAAGGAGCCTCTTTAATTGTAGGTTTTTCAATAAATCTTTTAATTTCATAAACATCATCACCAAGAGGGATTCCATCAATCACTCCAAACTGACTGAGCTCTTCTGGCTTTACCTCTGATAAACCAATAACCGAATCCCCATATTTCTCATATACATCCATTACTTGTTTAACTGGCGAGAGTTTAGAATCATATAGCGTATCGCCAAACATTACTAAAATTGCCTCATCTTTTCCCACTAAATGCGCAGCACAATTAATAGCATCACCATCACCGCGAGGTAGAGGTTGTCGAACATAAGAAAATTTAGCCAATCGTTCAATGGCTTGCACTTTTTTAACTAAATCTAATTTATTTTTTTCCACCAAAGTCTTTTCCAGTTCAAAAGAATAATCAAAATGGTCTTCAATCGCCCGCTTGCCTCGACCAGTAACAAAAATAATCTCTTCAATACCAGCAGCCACTGCCTGCTCAACTAAATATTGAATAACTGGTTTATCCACAACTGGTAACATTTCTTTGGGTTGAGCCTTAGTAGCTGGTAAGAATCGTGTTCCAAAACCAGCTACAGGAAAAATGGCTTTTTTAATTTTTGACATATTGTTATATTTTAAATTCTCTAAATTTTAAAACCCCATTTTATAAAATATTTGAACCAAGAATTAATATGATGACGAGCTAAACTATCTAAGAATACTGCTAAATACCAAGGATATTGAGCACTCTGACGCCGATGGTCATGGACAACACTCACTTGTGGATTATAAACCACTTTTTGACCTTGAGCTCGCATTTGTCGAGCTAAATCAATATCCTCAAAATACATAAAATAACGCTCATCAAAGCGGGGTTTAAAAATCTGCTTATTTAAAAGAGTTATTTCTCGTTTAAACATTAAACAAGAGCCCATTAACCAATCCACTTCTAAAATAGAGTTATGATCAAAGTCTTGCATCATAAAATGATCTCGCTGTTTCTGGAAATAGTCTCCTAAAAAAGTTCGACGCAGAATGGGCATAAAAAAACTGGGAAAATAGGAACAAGATAATTGTAAAGAACCGTCAGGATCTAATAACTTAGGACCTAGTAAACCTATTCGTGGAGTGCTCTGTAAATAATCTAATAATACCTTAACATCTTTTTGCTTAATAATTATATCTGGATTAAGAATCAAAATAACTTTACCCTGGGCTTTTTCAATTCCTAAATTATTACCCCCACCCATTCCTTGATTACGCGGACTCATAATTAATTTTAAATTACTATAAGCAACGGAGAGAGCACTTAAGTCATCTCCAGAATTATTATCAACTATAATAAACTCCCAGCTGAAATCAGCCTGAGAAGATTTATAAAAAGAATCTAAACAATTAATAAGTTTAACTTTATTTTTATAATTTACCACGATGACAGATAAATCCATATTAAATAAATAATTTAAGTAAAGACCAATATAGATTAAACAAAGGATTAATTACATAGGTAAGTAACGGATTAGCAATCTCTTTAAATTCTATCTTACCCGAAAAATCACCAGCTAAAACAGAGAAAGGAATACGACTTATTTTTTTTATGTTTCTACGCTCTTTTATAATTTTAGCATAATTTTTGCAACTACAAAAATAGCTATAGACCTTTATTTTGCTACCAAACCAAGACTTAAATATAGAAAAAAATAATAAACCAATATCCATTAATACTAAAGGCAAAATAATCAAGATTAACAGGTATACTGGATAGAAGATGAATAATAACAAATAACGATTACGCTCCATATAGTACAACATCTTAATGCTACGTCTAAACTCATATTTATGGAAAACTACTGACCGGGGAGCTAAAATAATATGATAAGCGGCTAATCTTACTTTTAAGCTTAATTCCATATCATCGTGGTACATATAGAATTCATCGTTATATGCCCCCACTTCTTCAAAAACTTCAGAACGAATTATAAACGAACAACCACTGGCATAACCTTTAATATCAGGATAAGCTTGTATATCTTGATCTTTCTCTTGATAAGCAGAGGTAAAACCAAAACCTAAAAAATGAACAATATTACCCAGACTATTAATCTGTCTCAGTTGTTCTCCACTACTATCCTTTGAATAAAGTAAAATCTTAGATTGAGCAATCCCTGCTTGAGAATTGCTATCTAGAGCTAACACTAATTCCTTTAGCCAATCTGAATCTAGCTCAGTATCCATATTAAGCGTAACTAAATATTGGCAACCATCATTTATGGCTTGCCTAAAACCTAAGTTATTGGCGGCAACATAATTTCCATCTTTTCGGACTAATATTGTAGCCTCGGGATAAATATCTTTAAGGTATTTCAAAGATTCTGGACTAGAAGCATTATCAATAATATATATTGAAACTTTTTTAAAATCATAATTTTGATTTCGTAAAGAGTCTCGGCAAGCTAATAAAAATTTAGAAGCATAATCCTTATAATTAACTAAAACTATAGCAACTTTATTACTCATAAAGAATTGAGATCAAAAAATAAATAATATTAAATAAAAATTCTAATGAAAAACCAAACTATTTTCAGCACTAAATATTTCCATTTTTTCTCCCATTTGTAGAAATATTTTAACATGGAATCACTAAAATATTTTTGACTTTGACTTCTTTTCAATTGACTAAAACTAGCTCCAACATAATCTAGACACTCTGCCACGGGGGTATACCAAACTTCACCCCCTAGTTTATAAACTTCTCTACAAAAATCTATCTCTTCAAACCATATAAAATAGCGCTCATCTAAGAGTGGTAAATTTTCTCCGCTAAGTCTCTGATAATTCTTTCGATTAATCAAAAAAAAGGCCCCACGAATTGAATCTACTTTACTAGCCAACTCATAATTAAAATCCGTGACTAAATAATGCTTAAGTATTTGCGGAATTAAATGAGGAATTTTTAAAACAATAGCTAATTGATCGCTAAGGCTGGGAAAACGCCGTACCTGTTTAATAATCTCCTGTTTATCATTTACTAACTTGCAACCTATAACTGTGGCCTTGGACTTATTCCGAGCCCAATTAAAAACTTTATCCAAACTATCAATTCTCAGTTGCATATCGGGATTAAGTAATAAAATAAAATCACCAATAACCAATTTAAGAGCTTGATTATTAGCCTTGGCAAAACCATAATTATCTGAATTAGTTATCAAATGCACTACCGGAAACTCTTCTTTTACCATTAGTACACTATCATCAGAAGAATCATTGTCCACTACATAAACTTCAAAGCTAAAATTGCCTTTTGATTTAAATAAAGCGCTTAGATTAGCGCGTAATTTTTCTCGGACATTCCAAGAAACGATGATAATTGATAGATCCATAGCTAAATTATCTACTAACTTTAATTAATTTATTTTTTTCATTAAATCCACCTACTATTTTCACTTGATATTTACGAACTTCCAGTTCCTTAGCCAAGAATTTGATAAGTTCGCGATTAGCCAGGCCTTTTTCTGGAGCTGCGGAAATAGCAATCTTAATAGTTCCATCAGACATTATCTTTAAAAAACTAGTTTGGGAAGTGCCTGATGAAACTCTAACTTTTAAATAAATATCCTTATTATTAGCTAATTTTTCAATATATTCATGAAACATGATGATTTTATTTAGAATTTAGAATATTAATCATATCTATTTAACATTTTAGCCTATTTTTAGACTTTTTAAAAGCCTAAAGCAATATAAAGCTATATTTGTCAATATTTATTTTATTTAAATAATGAGTTAAAATATATATACTTTAGATATTTATTAATTTATAATTTTATGAATAAGCCTCATCAACGTCCTTCTTGGGACAAGTACTTTATGAAAATAGCAGAAATCATTGGTAGTCGTGGTACTTGCGATCGTGGTAGAGCTGCCTGTGTAATAACTCATGATAAACGAATAATTGCCACTGGTTATGTAGGCTCACCCATAGGTCTGGCTCATTGCGATGATGTCGGGCATGAAATGCATACCGTAATTAATGAAGACGGCTCCACCAGCCGTCATTGTGTCCGTGCTACTCATGCCGAACAAAATGCCATTTGCGAAGCCGCTCGTATGGGCATTGCCCTAAAGGACGGGACTCTATATTGTAAAATGACTCCTTGTTATACTTGTGCTAAAATGATTATTAATACTGGAATAAAACGAGTGGTCTGTGCTCAAGACTATCATTCTAGTAAACGCAGTAAAGAAATATTTTCGGAGGCAAAAATAGAATTAATTTTACTTGATACTAAAATGACTAAATATAACGATCAATAATTATAAATATATGGCTAATATTTTTATTTACGACGAATTTGGTCCTGAGGATACCGCTATGATGCAAGCTCTTTATTCGCGAAGCCCTAAAAGTGTAGTAGAACATGTAAAAAAAGTTAAAAAAAGCGGTTCAGGTAAGTTTATGGAAACTTTCTATGTAGGCTATGGACATGCTAGCATTGCTGATTGTGGCAGTACCACTATTTTTATTGAAGGTATTAGTATGCTAGCAGATAAAGCTATCCAAGACTGGCAATTATATAGCGGACAAGAAACCAGTACTCGTTACATTGACATGTCCAAACAAATGATTAAAGATCCAATTAATACTCCAGTTTCTAAAAAAATTCTAGACCGCTGGTTGTCATTCTACGTTGATAGTCAAGAAGAAATACAAAAATTTCTAATAAAAAAATACCCCAAACAAGAGAATGAAGATAAGAATACCTATCTTAAAGCTATTAAAGCTAGAAATTTTGACATTAGACGAGGTTTTCTACCCGCTGGAATAACTACTCAATTAAGTTGGCACACTAATCTTCGGCAAGCTTGGGATAAACTAGCCCTACTAAGACATCATCCTTTACCTGAAGTGCAAAAAATAGCTAAAAAAATATTAAAGCAGTTGAAACAAAAATATCCTCATAGTTTTTCTCATAAATTATATACAGAACAAGAAAAATATAGGGCTACCACAGTTGAAAATTATACTTATTTCAATTTTGCTAGCCAAAAAGAACTTAGTATGCAGACTAATATAGATTCTAATAAGTTAGACAAATATCAAAAAATTATTGACTCTAGACCAATTAAAACCAATTTACCAACTTTTATGGGCGATTTAGGTTTATTTACTTTTAAATTTAATTTAGATTATGGTTCTTTTCGAGATATCCAACGTCATCGTAATGGTGTTTGCCGAATGCCTTTATTAGGCACTACTTTGGGTTTCAACAATTGGTATTTGGAACAACTTCCAAAAAATATCAAAAAAAAGGCTAAAGAATTAATAACTTTACAAAAAGAATCTATAAACAAACTAAAGACTAGCCCAGAAATTAGACAGTATTACATTGCTATGGGCTTCAACGTTTCTTGTTCAGTCAGCTACTCTTTGCCAGCAACTATTTATGTCGTAGAATTAAGATCCGGACGTAATGTACATCCTAGCCTACGAAAAACTGCCCAAGAAATGGCTAAAAAAATAAAAGAAGAATTACCTAATTTAAAAATGCATATTGATTTAAGCCTTGATGACTGGGATGTCCGTCGCGGTTTACATGATATTATTGAAAAATAATTATGCCTAAAATAATTCTAGGACTAGTTGGCCCTATTGCTAGCGGTAAGGGAGTAACTAAGGAATATCTAGAAAAAAAATATAAGGCCAACAGCCATCGTTTTTCTACAGTATTACGTGATATTTTAAAACGTCTTTATTTACCAATCAGTAGAAATAATTTACAAAATCTATCATCAAATATTAGAACTTTATTCGGTAGTGATATTCTAGATAAAGTGATAACTCAAGATCTAATAGCCGACCAGCAGGATATTGTAATTATAGACGGAGTAAGACGTCTGAATGATATTAAATCTTTAATAAATTTTTCTAATTTTTATTTAATAAGTATTAGTGCTGATCTGAAAACTCGCCATCAGAGAGTAGTACGTCGCAATGAGAATATTGGCGATGATAAAAAGACTTTAGAACAATTTTTACTTGATGAACAAAAGGAGTCTGAATCAGAGATCCCTCAAGTTATGTCCCAATCTAAATATCAACTCAACAATAACGGGACTCTAAATGATCTATACCGACAAATTGATGAAATTATTAAAAAGATTAAAAAATAATATGCAAACAACAAAAGGAAAATTTATTGTTATTGACGGTACTGATGGTAGTGGTAAAGCTACTCAGCTTAATTTACTAAAAATTCGTTTAGAAAAAGCTGGTTACCAGGTGGGAGTAGCGGATTTTCCTCAATATAATACTAAATCAGCTGGACCAATAGAAGAATATTTATCAGGCAAATATGGTACACTTAAAGAAGTGGGACCCTATAAAGCTTCCATCTTCTATGCCACGGATCGTTATGATGCTAGTTTTAAAATTAAAAAATATTTGAATGAAGGCTATATCGTGCTAGCCAACCGTTATACTAGTGCTAATATGGGGCATCAAGGAGGAAAAATTTCCAATCCCCTAAAACGTCGTTTATTCTTTAATTGGCTAGATAATCTGGAATATAAGATTTTTGAGATACCTCGACCAGACTTAACAATTATTCTACACGTTGGAGCTGATATAGCTCAAAAATTAGCTCAAAAAAGAGCCCGAGAGGATTGGATTGGAAAAATTAAAGATATCCATGAGAATAATTTAAACCACTTAAGAAGAGCTGAGCAAGTCTATCTACAGATAGCCGATGATTTCCCAAATTTTCAACTAATTAATTGTACCAAAAACAAAGAGATATTGAGCCGGAAAGAAATAAACGAATTAGTATGGTCAAGCATTCAAAAATTAGTTAACTAAACTGAAATACTGTAAAGTGTATTAATAACTCATTGCTTAAAAATTCAAAAATAATATGGAAATTGATAATCTACAATTGAAAATTGAACGCCTTGACTCTAAGGCTAAATTGCCTCAAAAAGCTCACCAGGATGATGCTGGCTATGATTTGTATGCTAATAAGCACTATTCCCTATCACCATACAATCAAACTTTAGTAACTACGGGAATAAAAATGGCTATTCCTAAAGGGTATGTTGGATTAATATGGGATAAAAGTGGACTAGCCAGTAACGGTATCAGTACCATGGGTGGAGTTATTGACGCCAATTATCGAGGAGAAATTAAGGTAATAATTAAAAATTTAAGTGAAGAAAATTTTAATATTATTCCCGGACAAAAAATTGCTCAAATTTTGATACAACGAGTTTTAAACTTAAAAATAAGCGAAGAAAAATTAGATAATTCTACCGAACGTCAAGACCGCGGTTTTGGTAGTTCTGGTAAATTTTAATATGACTTATGATACTATCATCGGTTTAGAAATACATGCCGAACTAAAAACCAAGAGTAAAATGTTTTGCTCTTGTAATAACGACGCTAGAGGCCAAGCTCCTAACACTACGGTTTGTCCCATCTGTTTGGGCCATCCAGGGACTCTACCAGTACCTAATAAACAAGCCATTGACTGGACTATCCTAACTGGTCTGGCTTTACATTGTAAGATAAATCAATCATCTAAATTTGATCGCAAGAATTATTTTTATCCTGACCTGCCCAAAGGCTATCAAATCTCTCAATATGATCAGCCCCTAAGCTACGAGGGGTATTTAACTATAAGTGAACTCAATAAAATCGCCATAACCCGTATCCACATAGAAGAGGACACTGGAAAATCCATTCATTTTAAAGATAAAAATTATACCTTACTAGATTTTAATAGGGCTGGTACGCCTTTGATGGAATTGGTTACTGAACCAGTAATAAAAAATGCTAAAGATGCTAAAGAATTCTGCCAGACCTATCAACAAATTCTACGCTATTTAGATATTAGCGATGCTGATATGGAAAAGGGGCAGATGCGTTGCGAGGCTAATGTTAGCGTCCAAGAGACTGGAAAATGGAAATATCAAGACGGTCAGATTCTAGCTACTAAAAAAAATTATCAAGTGAACACTAAAGTAGAAGTAAAAAATATTAATTCTTTTAAGGCAGTAGAAAAAGCTATTAATTTTGAAGTGGTTAGACAAACCGAATTATTAAAAAATGGAAAAAAAATTATTGGAGAAACTCGAGGTTGGGATGAACATAAATCTGCCACCATAAGTCAACGACTCAAAGAAAGCTCGGCAGATTATCGCTATTTCCCAGAACCAGATATTCCTCCTTTAAAAATTTCCGATGGTCTATTGACTAAACTATGGGCTCAAATACCAGAAATGCCCGAGCCTAAAAAACGACGATTTATGAAAGAATATGGTTATAACGAAACCATGGCCGAAATCTTAGTTAATGATAAAAATTTAGCCTCTTGGACCGAAGAAGTTATTTCTGAACTGGAGGCTTGGATTAATGCTGAAGGTGACGAAGCTCGCCGTCAAGAAAAACATTTAGCCAAAACTGCGGCTAACTGGATTACTGGAGAGTTATTAAAACATCTTAATGCAGATAATAAAAAAATTACTGATCTAAAAATAAGTGCTGAAAACTTTGCAGAATTAATAAGCTTAATTTATCAAAATAAAATTAACTCTTCGGCTGGACAAAAAATACTAGAAAAAATGTATTGGGAAGGTGGAGATCCAAGCGATATTATGCTAGAACTAGGCCTAGAGCAATTAGATAATTCTGCTCAGCTAGAAATTGCAGTTAAAAAAATAATTACTGCTAATCCTAAGCAATTAACTCAATATCGCAAAGGAAAAACTAATATCATTCAATTTTTTATTGGTAAAGTCATGGCGGAAACTAAAGGTAAAGCTAATCCTAAAATGGTTAAAGAATTATTGGAGAAATTACTTAAGTAAATTAGTAAAAATAAAATATCTAAAAAAATTCGACTATCAGCCGAGTTTTTATTGCCATTGAATAATTTTTTCTACCGCCTCGATGCTATCTTTAATCCATTCTATTTTTGCTCCCTGTTTTTCCCAACGTTTGAACCAAGTTTTTTGACGTTTGGCAAAACGATAAGAAGCAGTAATTAGTTTATCAATCATTTCCGAATAACTAAGTTCGCCTAACAAATGTTGACTTATAAACTTATACTCTAAACCAAAAGACTTTAAGCGTTGCCAAGAAACTCCGGCTTCATTTAAACCTTTTACTTCCGCTATCATCCCTTCGTGTTCTAAACGCATTAGAATACGCCCTATAATACGTTCTCGAAGAACTGCGTCAGGCCAAGATAGTCCTAGAAGTAAAAAATTATAAATAACTTTTTTTCTACGAACTGCAGGAAAAACTCCAGATTCAATAATTTCTAGATAACGAACTAAACGACGAGCATTATGACTATCGCTGTTATTTAGTCGGACAGCAAAATCTGGTTTTAATTTAGTAATTTTCTGTAACAATTTTTCAGCACTCATATTTTTATTCTCTATCCGCTGAGAATGATTTGGCTTAACGGTACTCAAATCATAATTATCTACCAAGGCTTGTAGATATAAACCACTTCCGCCAACTATAATCGGTAGTTTATTCCGACTTAAAATATTTTTAATGGCCTTTTGAGCCATTTTTTGATATTTGGCTAAATCAAATTTAGTTTTTGGACTGACAACATCAATTAAAAAATATTTAACTTTTTTGCCCCCTAGAGAATACTTATATTTATCTTTACCTGATCCAACATCTAAACCCCGATATACTTGCCGACTATCAGCACCAATTATCTCTCCATTAAATCTTCGCGCTAAATCAATAGCTAAATCAGTTTTACCACTAGCGGTAGGTCCTAGAATGACTAAAACTTTAGCCTTAGACAAAGCTACTTTTAATTTTTGATTAGATTTTATTTGTACTGACATAATTATAGATATATAAAACTCTACTCTAATTGTCCCTCCAAACCAAAAGCTAGAGCTTTATTAATTTTTACTAACACAAAATTTCCGACTATCTCTAATTTAATTTTTGACTTATTATTTTGAGGTGTTTTAAGAATTACAGTTTGATAAGTGCTAGCTTTACCATAATAATCTCCATGCTTGTTCTTCCCTTCCACTAGTATTTTAATGGTTTTGCCTAAATACTTTTTATTATTATCCCAGGCGGTCTGCTTTAATATTTCATTTAATTTTCTGGCTCTTCTAGCTTTTTCAGGAGCACTAACATTATCTAACATTAAAGCTGAAGCTGTCCCAGGACGAGGGCTATATTGCAAAATATAGGCTAAATCAAATTTTAAATCTTTAAATAATTCTACAGTTCTATTAAATTGAGCTTTAGTCTCTCCTGGAAAACCGACAATTACATCAGTAGTAATAGCTATACCAGGCTTGGCTAGACGCATTTTTTTGATTAAATTCTTATAATGCCTAGCAGTATACTGACGATTCATCGCTTTTAAAATATCATCATCGCCCGACTGGACTGCTAAATGCAAATGAGAACAAATCTTAGAAGATGAGCCCATGAGCTTCATTAATTCTAAACTTAAGTCTTTAGGGTGGCTAGAAGAAAAACGTAACCAAAATTTTCCAGAAATTTTTATCAATTGTGCCAATAGACGAGTAAAATCATAATCAGTATCTGAATAACTATTAACATTTTGAGCAATTAAAATAATTTCCTTATAACCATCCTTAATTAGACTTCTGACTTCTCTAATTATTTCTAAGGCTGGACGATAGACTTCTCGCCCTCTAGCATAAGGTACTACACAATAGGAACAAAAATTATTACAACCATTGCCAATAGGAACATAAGCGGTAAAAGTACTTTGATGATGTGGCGAAATATTTAAATATTCTTCTCCCTTAGTCAGACGAATATCGTCTAAACTAAAATAAGGCTCATAGACCTTTCCGTGTAGTAGCTGGGGTAATTGCAATATTTCATTAATGGGTAAAAAAATATCCGCTCGCTTGTTCAAACGTTTTTGAACATCCGTTCGCTTGCTTAAGCAACCCGTAACAATAACTTGGGCTTGAGGATTATATTTATTAATCTGATTAATCAACCCATAGGCCCGATCCTCAGCTGGCTGACGAATACCACAAGTATTTACAATTACTATATCAGCAATTTTAAAATCTATTACTTCTTGAAAATTATTATTATCTAAAAAGGCCACCAGACGTTCACTATCTGCTTGATTCATCTGACAACCAATAGTCATAATATAATAGGTTTTACGGCTTTTTACGGAATTCTTCATGATTTTCAGTATTAAAGCTTAATTTATATAAACCAAATCGCAGATTTAATTTCTGCACTAAATTTAAGTGTAGATGATAGGGACTCAATTTACGGTTATTTAGATAATTCACTGCTGCTTTGTCTAAATAAAAATTATAATAATATACGGGATAATATGGCAATAACTTCACTATCTCTTTATAAACTTGTTTATTACTAATATTATCCATAATTACCCGTCGTTGAGGCCAAAAAAACTTATCATAATGACGAGTAATAATAATAGCCGAAGGCTCAGTTAAATTCCAAACTTCTTCGGTATTTATTTTTTCAATTCTATCATTATTATACAAATATGCTAAACCTTCATCCGAACCATATAATACAAAAAGTATTGAAGAGGCACTAAAAGCCATGATAATAAAAAGCTGTAAACCAGTAGCAATTATCTTTTTAATCCGTTCGGGCTTATGTAAATTAATAAATAAAATCGCTTGAGTTAAACGAACTAAGGCTAAAGCCCCTAAAGGTATTAATCCTAAATAAATTGGCAACCAATAACGGGTATAAGAATTACCAATAGTAAACTGCATTATATTGGGGTTATCATTAAATTTCCAACTACCATAATATAGAACTAAAATAGTACTAAGCGTTAGCCAAAGTAATATATAGACTAGATATTTCTTTTTAAAATTACGAAAATTTTTAGTTATTAGAAGAACCAAGCCTAGAACACCACTATAGAAAATAAAAGGAAACATTCCAGAAATATAATGCTGAAACATAATCAATGACTGTTGGGAATTAAAACCGAAATAAAAAACATTACGAAATATTTGAGCAAAATAATGTCGATAGTAATTAAACTGTCCGGCCCAAGTGGATCTTAGAATATCCCCACTAGAAACCGCTATATTATTTAAAGAGCTATTCATAGCATTATAACCACCATGCCAAAAATAAGCATAAATAATCTGATTATAATAAGCGGCTGGTAATAAGGCTAAAATTAAACCAGCTATAAATATAATTGGTTTAGTAACAGCTAAACGTCGGGCATAGAAGAAATAGATGATTATCAATACTGGAATCAGCCATAACAGTTCAGAGGTACGAGTTATAATTGCTAAACCGATAAATAGTCCACTAGCAAAAATAGCCACAAATTCTAAGCACTGACGTTTTGATAGAGACCAAGTTAAAAATTTGGTTTTGGCTTTAAGAATTTTAGAACCTAAGGCTAGACTGAATAAATAAACTCCCGCCAGCAAGAGTACTACAAACAAAACATTATGGAACATACTCCTAACGGTATAATAAATATACACTGGAAAAACCGCTAATAGAAAAGCTGACCATAGAGCTACTCGTTCAGAAAATAAACGTCGCACTATCAAATAAAAGAGAATTAGCCCTAAAGCGGCAAAAGCCGGAGTTAAAAAAGGAATAACCACTATTCCAAAAATAGAAGCTATCCAACCATAAATTAAGATAATACCTAAAAAACTTACTGGTTTCACTTGCCCCTGGTCACTACGCACACTGCGAGGGATAACTATATTGTTAGCAATAATATTGGCTGGATCAAAAAAAGATAGATTTCCACTCTGACTAAATTCTTTAGCAAAAAAATAATTAGCAGTCTCATCAGGAGAAGACCACTTAACATAATTCTGAGATTGAGAATAATAATTAAAACTAGCGGTAGCAATAAAAAAAACTAAGGCTAAAAAACTGACAATAATTAGATTTAAATACTTTTTTGGAAACATATCTAAACTATACACTCTTAATTAATCCCTTTTAATTATTGAGCTAACTTATTAATAGTAGCCAAAATTGCCAATTTTAGCAAGAATTTGTTATGATTAAGATATTATGAAAAAAACCATAAACTGGACTAAAATTACTTATAATCTAAACGATGATTTACTGTTTTTAGTAACTATAACCGCCATCTGGGGTTCAATAGTTTACTATCTATATGCTCTAAATTGGTCAGGTATTATTCTGTCCCTTATTTTAATCATTAGTAGTTTTATTATTCTTCGCCATTTATGGAAAAACTCAGCGCCAACTAAAAAAGAGGATCTGAAGAGTTCCTCTATTAATAAAACTCTTGGTACTAAATCCAAAATATATCTATTGATTTATGGCCTATTTTATATATTTTTGGTTTTACAATTGTTTCAGGGCCGCAGTAGTCAATCACTGATTTCTCCTTGGCAGAGGATAAATCCTAGTTTTTTCTGGATTTATTCTTTAGCGTCTTTAATTCTAGTACTCATTCTAATCAAAAAAAATATTAATACGCCCTTAAAAATAATTCTAATCTCTAGTTATTATTTACTCTCTCTATCGGTGGCTCTTATAATCTATAAAATTGGTTATGGCTTTGATCCTTTTATCCATCAAGCTACCATGAAACTTATTGCCAGCCAGGGAGTAGTATTTCCTAAGACCCCCTACTATCTAGGGGAATACAGCATAATTGTAATCATTCATAAAATTAGTGGATTAGCAATTGGAGGCTTAAATAAGTTTTTAGTTCCTGGTTTAACTGCTTTATTTCTCCCCCTAGCTCTATATCGTTTTCTCAAAAAAGAAAATTCCTATTTTCCTCTAGCTATTTTGTTTATACTAATTCTAGGTTTCTCTCCTTTTATTGTGACTACTCCACAAAATCTAAGCTATTTATTTTTAATTCTAACTGTACTAGCTAGCTTTAATTACTCTAATCTATTAATAGTTTGGTTATTAGCTCTAGCCACCGCCGCTATTCACCCTCTAACTGGTTTACCTGCTTTAACTTTTGCTCTTTGGATAAGCGCTACGTCCTATCAAGATCAACTAAAACTCATTTGGTCACGAATTAGCAAACTCTTAATCTTTATTTTAATGTTCATCTCATTACCTCTAGCATTGGTTTTAGGCGGAGGAGGCCAGTGGCAGAGTATTAATGGAAAGTATTTGTCATTTTTTAAACCATTAAAAAATCTGATAAGCTTTCCCCAGGCTATGGGGCAAGAAGACTGGCTCTCTAATATTATTTATTTGGTAGCTAATAATTATAAGTCATTATTAATCATAGCCATAATTATAGCCTTATTTTATTATTATAAATCACGAAAAAGTGATAAAGATAAAGCCCTGAAAGACAGTCTAATAGTAATGAGCTCAGCTCTATTGATTAGCTATCTATTAAGTAGCCAAATAATTTTTAGTCATTTGATCACTTATGAACGAGCGAACTATGCGGAACGTATCCCAATTATTATACTTATATTCTTACTGCCATTTTTAATTTTGGGCTTAAACCGAATAATTATTAAGATTAGACGCCAGAAAGGTATTAAAGCTATAATTTGGTTAATTTTCGCTATAGGATTACTTAGTATCAGTCTATATCTATCTTATCCTCGTTGGGACAAGTATTGGAATAGCCATGGTTATAGCACTAGCCAGAATGATTTAAACACTGTTAGGTCTATAGCCCGGAATGCTAGCACCCCTTATATAGTCTTGGCGGACCAACAGGTTAGTGCCGCGGCTTTACAAGAGCTGGGTTTTAATCATTATTATCATACCAATCGCGGACTAATATATTTTTATCCCATTCCTACGGGCGGACCTTTATATCAATACTATCTAAAAATGGTATATAAAAATCCCAGTCCAAATAACATGGCTGGAGCTTTACATTTAGTCGGGGTAAATACTGGCTATTTAGTCATTAATAAATACTGGCACCAAAGCGATCGTCTAATTAACGAAGCTAAACAAAGCGCTAATAGTTGGTGGGTTATTGGTAATCAAGTTTATATTTTTAAGTATAATTACCAACGGCTTTCCTGATAATTCCAAACTGGACCAACTGAAAATATTTTATTATTGGCTTCTTGATGGGTCAAAACTAATAGTTGTAAATGACCAATATTTTCTCTAATGCCAGTACTCAAAGGAGAAAAATTTAGGTGTAATTGCTGACTATCAGCGGAATAATTATTAAGTCTAAATTGTCTAGTAAAATCTAGAATAGTTTCATTATCTGCAGAACTTAAGGCCTGACTGCTTAATTCTTTTATTACTATTTTGCGTAAAGCTATGAGACTGGCAGAAAAATTTTTAATATTCTCTAGAGCACTAGGAACCTCTCGGTTTAATTGTAAAGCAGAAAACATTCCTAACAACATATTATCGTTAGCAATTAATTCATTGATAAGTTTCAAATTAGGTTCAACATAAGAATTTCTATCTAATTGGGTGGAACTATTAATATTAGTACCAGTAAAAACTGGAGCTACCGAAAAATTTTCTAAAGGCAATTGAGAATTAATCCAAGCAGCGACTGCTGTTTTAAGCTCCTGATTCCGCCAAGCCAAGGATTGAGTAAAAGTGGGTGATAAACTTGCAGCCGGGGATAATAGAGCCCTTATTAGGCTTAAATTGGTCCAATAATTATTAAGGTGCCAAATATTACTTTTAACCATTTCAGCTTGAATATTAGCAATCTTCTGAGAATAATGTAGATAATTGGTGTTATTGCTAAAATAAGTATTCTCACTGATAGGGTGAACCAAATTCACTAAATCTAGAGCTATGCCATTACAGCGCACTAAACTATTGCTATGTCGGTCAAAACAAGCACTAATATTATTCTTTGCAGTGGTAGTTCCTAAATAAGTACTCACTTCTGGAACGGTCAATTGGCTAAAAATATAATTATTGGGTCGATATGATTCAGCCAATACTCTAAAACCCACTAAGGGCTTGCTAAGCGAATTATTACGATTTAATCCTCCAGAAATTGCGGGAAAACTATAACTTAATAATTTGGTACGTAATTTCTCTAAATTAAAGGTAGCTTGTTTATTTTGATCATCAAAGAGCTTCTCAATGTTATAATTATTTCCAAACACAGAGTGCAGAGAATTGCTGTAATTAACATAACTAAGATCTTCTCGCAAACCTTTGAAAAAGGCCATAACTTTATAAATTCTAGCCCATTTATTTTTTAATTCTGGTGATAAAGAAAAATCTTGAGATATTAGACTAGCAGCAATCAGATTAATCCGCCAATCTGGTTTATCTAAAAGACAATTTTGGCAATTAGGACTTTTATAATTTATTGGAAATACCGAATTTAACCATTTAGTGGTCAGATAGAAATTATTTAGTTTAGCATTAGTACGATAATCTGCGGGTACAACAAATTTTCTATAATCTTGCGTATATAATAAGACTGGTGATTTAACTTGAATGGCACTGGCCTGACGGATTAGTTTTTCTTCTGCTAAAACATCATCTTGTAAATAGCTAGGAACCACAAAATAAAATTGGTCTGCTTCCGCTTTGCTAAATAACTTAGAATTGATTGAAGTTTGGCTGGAAGAAATTTGACTGGGCTGAGGTTTTAACAGTTCTAAGGCTACGGCAAAAAAGGCAGTTTCCAACCTCTCTCCTTCCAAAACAGAGTCATTGACTTCACCAATTTTGGCTAAGCGTGCTTCATAACGATTCCTGGCAGTAGTATAGAGTTTTTTATTAATATCCCAAAGATTGTTATAAAAAACATTTTTTTCAATATCTTTAAATGATTTTTTCAAAACATTTTGGTAATTATAAATAATAAAATCGGAAGTAATTAACAGCGGAATTTGATTAGTCTTTAAATTATGATAAAGGGTATAAAAATCTGAAGCTTGTTTTGGCCAAGGATTATTGATAACAGCAAATCCATAATTATTTAAGCTATGCAAACCTGGGTCAAGATTTAGTTTACGAGAAATATCATAATAATTCATGACATCAACTTTAACATTTAAGGGCAAAGAATAATTATTGATGTTAGGAGTTATTTTATTACTAGAAAGTTTATAAAAATTAGCAAAAGTTAAATATTCTATTTTTAGATTGGAAAAAGTGGAGCTAGTTGCCAAGGTCGTGCTAGTAGCCGAAGAATTTAGAGTAGGTAGGGCCAAGGGGGTAGAAGAAGTTGGAACGATAATTTTGACGTTAGTATTAGAATTTACTCTAGAAGATAATCCAAATAATTGGTATTTATTTACTAGCCAAAAACCGATTACTATTAAAATAATTACAACTAAACCTAAAATAATTAAATTTATAAGCTTCCTGTAAGGACCTCGCGGTCTAGGCGATAGTCCAGAATTAGATTCAGCACTATTATCACCAGGATTAAGATCAGAAGATAAAATTGTAGGTACACTTAAAGGCATATAATTTATCTTAAATATTTATAGCTATTTCTCAAATGTTGAGCATAAGTCTTAGCATAGACTACGGTCTTAGTGCCAGAAGGAGTAAGAAAATAATTATAGCTGGTTAACAGAGGATAAATTGCCGCTTTAATGGCTAGAATTCCAGGATTAGAAATTGGTCCAGGAGGTAAACCGCGATATTTATAAGTATTATATTTAGAATTTATTTCCAAAGCTTTCCCTTGATGCTGAGACTCCGTATCATTTAGAATATAAGATAAAGTGGCATCTGATTCTAAAGCTTGACCACGTTTTAAACGATTCCAAAAAATACCAGCAATAATTCTAGCATTGCGATTATTATCAGTATGATAATTTATAGGAGCTTCTTTCTCTACTAAGGAAGCCATAGTAATAATTTCATAAATTGTTTTACCTTGAGATTTAATATCTGCTCGCATTTTAGGAGTTAATTTTTCATTAAAATTATTTAACATTTTAGAAACAATCTCTTTAACGGTAGAACTAGCATAAATACGATAAGTATCTGGAAATAAATAACCTTCTAAATCAGCCCCTGGCGGTCTATCTTTTAAGAAAGGAAACTTAGTAGAGAAATAACTAGAACTAGTAGCAATCTTAGAACCCGCTTGTACTGAACCAACAACTTGCAGAAAATCCTTGCTAGTCCAAGGCTCTTGTTTGGATAAATAACGAGCAATATCTTGATTAGTAAAACCTTCAGGAATATGAATAGTTTTTTCTGCCCTTAATGCTGGAGCAATAATAATAGATTGGGGACGGAAATGATCAATAATTCTAGTAATAAAATTGGAAGATTCTAATTTATGATTAGCTAAAATATTATTGGTAAAAAAATGAAAATAAATGTTAGCTATTATTAGAATAGTAAGTACAGAAAATAATATTATAGCTAAAAGATAATAAACTGTTTTTTTCATAATCACTGAATTGACTGACTAGTCTGATGATTTGGCTTAGAGTTAGGTAAACGATGACGAGGGACTTTAGCCAAAATAAGCGAACTTGCTCTGATTTTTCGACCTACACCGTCAACCATCTTTATTCTTAATTTCCGACAAACTGCATATTCTGGAATATCATTAACATTATGACGATCCCCACCATTCGCAAAGATATTAGGTTTAATCTTAGCCAACGATTTACAAACACTCTCAGCTTGATCAATAGACAAAAACACTTCATCCACATCCCTTAGTGCCTTAATAATTATAACACGGTCTTTTTCCGACATAAAAGGAATACTTCCTTTTAATTTTACTTGCTGATCATTATTAACAATAACTATTAACTTATCCCCTAATCTTCTAGCTAATCTAATCATTTCTATATGGCCTACATGAAGCGGATTGAAATAACCCGAAACAGCTACCACAATCGGTTTTTTATTAATTCCTTGTAAATGACTCATAAAAATACAATTAATAAGATAATGATATTATAACAAAATAATTTATAAATTAAAACTAAACTAAATACTATTACTAAAAAACCTCTTATTTAAAGAGGTTTTTAAATTTACTAATTTATAATTTTACATCATCCCCATTCCTCCGCCATAATTAGCTTGTGGTGCTGGCCCAGATTCCTTAGGCTCTGGTTTATCAGTAATTACCACTTCGGTAGTTAATAGCATCATAGCGGCCGAGGCAGCATTTTCTAGGGCAGAACGTACTACTTTAGTCGGATCTACAATCCCAGATTTAATCATATCCACAAATTCACCAGTAGCAGCATTATATCCTCTTACCGCCTGTTTAGTTTTATTTTCTTCAATGATTCGTTGCAATATCAAGGACCCGTCTACTCCAGCATTTTCTGCAATTTGTTTAATCGGCTCTAAAATTGCTTGATTAATAATTCTTTCGCCTACTGGACCAGTATGACTACTTTTTAACTCAGTCTCAAATCTAGCAAAATCTAAACCATAACAGGCCACAGCTAGAGCCAATCCCCCACCAGGGACTACTCCCTCTTCTACTGCCGCTTTAGTTGCGTTTAAAGCGTCTTCAATTCTATATTTTTTTTCTTTCATTTCCGTTTCTGTAGCTGCCCCTACTTTAATTACTGCCACTCCACCGCCTAATTTAGCTAGTCGCTCTTGTAATTTTTCTTTATCAAAGTCGGAATCAGATAATTCTTTCTCTTTCTTAAGACTGGCAATCCGAGCTTTAATATCACTAGTTTGCCCTTTACCCTCTACAATAGTGGTATTATCTTTGGAGGCAACTACTCTACGTGCTGAACCCAAATCAGATATTTCCGCCTTATCCAGTTTTAAACCAACTTCTTCAGAAATGAGTCGCGCTCCAGTCAAGATAGCAATATCTTCTAACATAGCTTTACGGCTATCACCAAATCCCGGAGCTTTAATACCTAAAACATTAAAAGTCCCACGTAATTTATTAACTACTAAAGTGGCTAGGGCTTCACCGTCTATATCTTCAGCAATAATTACTAAATCTTTCTTACCGGATTGAGCTACTTTTTCCAATAGAGGTAAAATCTCTTGAATAGAAGAAATCTTTTTATCAGTTATTAGAATATGTGGTTCAGGCATCTCCGCTTTCATAGTATCGGAGTTAGTAATCATATAAGGAGAAATATAACCTTTATCAAACTGCATACCTTCCACCACTTCTTTTTCAACACCAAAAGATTGCCCCTCTTCCACGGTAATAACACCTTCTTGCCCGACACTTTCCATGGCTTCAGCAATAATTTTACCAATTTCATGATCATTTGCTGAAATAGAAGCTACTTGAGAAATTTCTTCTTTAGTAGAAATAGTCTTAGACATATTCTTAAGTTCAGCTACAATTTCGGCTACTCGTTTCTCCAAACCTTGTCTTATTCCCACTGGATTTACCCCCGCAGCCACTAATTTCAATCCCACATTAATAATAGCTTGAGCTAATATAGTAGCAGTAGTGGTTCCATCTCCAGCAATATCATTAGTTTTAGAAGCTACTTCTTTAACTATTTCTGCTCCAATATTCTCAAATTTGTCTTCTAATTCAACTTCCTTAGCTACTGTTACTCCGTCTTTAGTAATGACTGGCGAGCCATAACTTTTGGAGATAACTACATTGCGTCCTTTTGGTCCTAGAGTAACTTTTACCGCATCAGTTAATTGATTAACACCTTTCTGAAGCGCTAAACGCGCTTTTTCATTAAAAATTATTTGTTTAGACATAATATTTAGTTTGTCCGATAATTATATTTCCAAACCTATTTTAGAATATATTATCGGCCAACTTTACTTAAAAAAAATTATAAATAAATTATTCAATAATAGCAATAATATCATTCTCACTAAGAACTAAATAATCTTGACCATCAACTTTTATTTCATCTGGAGAATATTTTTTGAACATCACTTGATCGCCAATCTTAACAGACATCTTTAGAGTCTGTCCATTGTCTAATATTTTTCCAGAACCAATAGCTATAACTTCACCTTTTTCTGGCTTTTCTTTATCAATGGTGTCTGGCAAAACAATCCCAGATTTGCTTATTTCTTCGTTCTTTAAAGACTTAACAATAACATTGTTAAATAATGGTTTTAATTTCATATCTTTTTAATATTAGATGAATTATATCTAGCACTCAACTAGCTAGAGTGCTAATTCTGTTATTATTTTAAACTTTTAAATAATATTTGTCAAGACAAAATATAAAAGTAAGCTCCAATAAATAGAAGCTAGGAAAATTATCAATTAGCTGATTCTTCTGGTGCAACTATACCAATTATTTTAATACGTCCTCTAGAGCTGATAAAAAAATGAGTCAAGGCATCACCTACATCTTTGAGTTGCTGTTGGTCTTTAGCGAACATTATAATATAAAAAGGATTGTTTGCAGTAAACTTAGAACCAAAACCATGGCTTCCTAAAGAAATTTTTGCTAATACTTCCGCTTCTTTGGCAACATAGTCCACTTTAACACCTAGCCCTAAAGCAGCCGATATATACCGTGGAGGAAAATCCTTTATCTTATTAGGATTAAATTTAGCCGTACCATCAATAACTACTAATCTTTCATTGTGAACTGGACAGCTGAATTCCTCTTTCTTAATATGCCGATACTCTGCTCCTAAAAGTTCAGCAGCTCGACGAGCAAAATGTTGAGCTAATTCATCACTATTATGCACCCCTTCTGGCATAGCTTCACCAGACTTAAGCATAGCAGAATATTTTAAAGCAGCAGCCCCACACTCCTCATGGCTAGTAACTGTTTTAATTCTTCCATAATTTTTTAACACAAATTCTTCAAGCTCTTGGGGATTAAATAAAATGCCAGAACCGGCTAAACCCAATTTTTCATCATTAATAATAGCAGTACTATCATTAACCCTACCGTCAGAACATTCTAAAGTATCTAAAATCTCACCAGATTTAAAAGATTTTTTAAACCCAGGTGATTTCTCCAAAATATCACGAAACAATTCACCAGCATTTAATCCCTTAATTATTGGATTCTCTTGGGATTTTGCCCATTCTTCATCAAAGATTATCGGACTAAGGTCGTGCGACTGCCCATCTAATCCATAATTATTCTCTGATTTTAACATATTATTATTTTATTTAAAT